>Ga0308165_1000450_pt1 | contig 77083 bp, 70 predicted proteins | sample PhyWR2_FD_201032 | JGI IMG/M metagenome (GOLD analysis project Ga0308165, IMG submission 201032) | Phyllosphere microbial communities from UC Gill Tract Community Farm, Albany, California, United States - DLSLW.R2 | ecosystem: Host-associated > Plants > Phyllosphere > Unclassified | place: USA... | reverse complement strand
ATGGACATCACGGCCATGCGCACGGCAATGCCGAACGAGACCTGCGACAGGATCACGGCCTGCGGGCCGTCGACCACTTCGGAGTCGATCTCGACGCCGCGGTTGATCGGTCCGGGGTGCATCACGATGGCGTCGGGCTGGGCCAGGCGCAGCTTCTCGGCGGTGAGGCCGAAGGCCTTGAAATATTCCTGGCTCGAGGGCAGCAACGCCCCCGTCATGCGCTCGTTCTGCAGGCGCAGCATGATGATCACGTCGGCATCGCGAATGCCTTCTTCCAGCGTATGGAACACGCGCACGCCCATCAGCGACAGATCGGAAGGCACGAGCGTGCGCGGGCCGACGACGCGCACTTCAGCCGCGCCCAGGGTGGTGAGCGCATGGATGTCGGAGCGCGCGACGCGCGAGTGCAGCACGTCGCCGACAATGGCCACGCGCAGGTTGGAGAAGTCCTTCTTGTAGTGGCGGATGGTGTACATGTCCAGCAGCCCCTGCGTGGGGTGGGCATGGCGGCCGTCGCCGGCGTTCACCACATGCACATGCGGCGCCACATGCTGGGCCACGAGGTAAGGCGCGCCCGACTCGCTGTGGCGCACGACAAAGATGTCGGCGGCCATGGCCGACAGGTTGGCAATGGTGTCAAGCAGCGACTCGCCCTTGCTTGCCGAGCTGCGCGCGATGTCCAGATTGAACACGTCGGCCGACAGCCGCTTGGCGGCAATCTCGAACGTGGTGCGCGTGCGCGTGCTGTTCTCGAAGAACAGGTTGAACACGCTCTTGCCGCGCAGCAGCGGGACCTTCTTGACTTCGCGGTCGTTGACGCTGACGAAATTGGCCGCGGTGTCGAGAATGTGCGTCAGGATGTCCTTGGACAGGCCTTCGGTCGACAGCAGGTGAATCAGCTCACCGTTCTTGTTGAGCTGGGGATTGCGCTTGTACAACACGATCAGGCCTCTTGAATGCGGAAATGAAAGCGCCCCTGGTCGTCGCGCGCCAGCGCCAGCGCCTGGGTCGGCGGCAGCGCGATGCGCGCCGCGGCGAAGTCGGCCTGGATGGGCAACTCTCGGCCGCCGCGATCGACCAGCACGGCCAGGCGCACGCAGTCGGGCCGGCCGTAGTCATAGAGTTCGTTGAGCACGGCGCGTATGGTGCGGCCCGTGTAGAGCACGTCGTCGAGCACCAGGATGTCGGCGCCGTTGACGTCGAAGTCAATCTGCGTCTGGGCGCTGGTGGCCATGCCGCGCTGCGCGAAATCGTCGCGGTGCAGGGCCGAGGACAGCACGCTGGGCGTGCCCGGCAGGTTCAGGTCCTTGTGCAGGCGCTCGACCAGCCAGGCGCCGCCCGAAGTGATGCCCGCCAGGCGCGTCGAAACTCCCATGAGGCTGCGCACGCCGCGCAGCAGTTCACGGTACAGCGCCTCGGCGTCCAGCACCAGGCTGCCGCTGCCGGCGCCGCCGGCAATGGGATCGTTCATGGAAGACTCCTCAGAAACTGTTCAAGAATGATGCAGGCCGAAGCGGCGTCGGCGTCGCGCGCGCCGCCCGACAGGGCCTCGGTGGTGCTGTAGCGCTCGTCGACCTCGAACACCTGCAGGCCGAAGCGTCCGCGCAGCTGGCGCCCGAACTTGAGCGCACGCGCGGTGTTCTCGTGGGCTGCGCCGTCGGGGTGATAAGGCACGCCTATCACCAGGGCGTCGGGCTGGAACTCCTTGATGCGCGCCGCCACCTGCAGCATGCGCGCATCGCCGCCTTCGGCCTTGATTGTCGCCTGCGGGGTTGTCAGACCCATCATTCGGCTGCCCGTGGCCACGCCCGTGCGCTTGGTGCCGAAATCAAAGGCCAGGAAACTGTGGAAATGCGCGGGCACGACCACGGCGGCGCGCAGCGGCGCATCCGTGGGCGCGCGCGCAGGCGACGGTGCCGGTGGCACCGTATCGGGAGAATTGCTCATGCGTGCCCCACTTCCGGGGACAGCGACCAGGCCTGCAGGCCCAGCAGGGCCAGGGCGCGGTCGTAGCGCTCGGCAACCGGGGCTTCGAAAATCAGCCCCACGTCGGCACCCACCGTGAGCCAGGTGTTTTCCGACAGCTCGGATTCGAGCTGGCCTTCGCCCCACGAGGCATAGCCCAGCGAGACAAACACGCGGCGCGGGCCGGCGCCATTGGACAGCGCCTCGAGCACATCCTTGGAGGTGGTCATCTCGAGACCTCCGGGGATGGTCATGGTCGAGGCATAAATGGATTCCTCGGCAACGATGCCTTCGGCAAGGAAAGCATCGTGCAGCACGAAGCCGCGGTCGGTCTGCACCGGGCCTCCCCGGTACACCATGTCGGTGCGCAGGTCTTCACGTCCGAGGGAAAGGTCAATCTTGTCGAGCAGGCCTTCAAGGCTCAATGGCATGGGCTTGTTGATGATCAAGCCCAGAGCGCCACGCTCACTGTGCTCGCACAGGTACACCACGCTGCGCGAAAAAGACTCATCTTCGACGCCGGGCATGGCGATCAGAAAATGGTGCGTCAAGTTGATAGGCGCAGAATCAGCGGGCATTCCTAGATTTTAACGGTGATCCATGGCACTTTCGGGACCTGTGGGCTTGGTCTGGTTGCGACGCGACCTGCGCACGCGTGACCACGCCGCTCTTTTTCATGCCTTGCGCGGCTGCGCGCAGGTGCATTGCGTCTTTCTTTTCGACGATTCCATCCTCGCGCCCCTGCCGCGCACCGACCGGCGCGTCGAGTTCATTCGTGAAAGTCTGGTCTCGGTCGATGCGCAGTTGCGCGCGCTGTGCGGCCATGGTGACGCCGGTCTAATCGTTCGCCAGGGCCTGGCCGAAGAAGAGATTCCGCGCCTGGCACAGCAGCTGGGCGCCACGGCGGTGTTCGCCAACCACGATGACGAGCCCCAGGCGCTGGCGCGCGACGCGCGCGTGCGCGCCGCGCTGCAGTCCGCGGGCGTGGCGCTGCACAGCTACAAGGACCATGTGATCTTCGAGCGCGACGAAGTGCTGACGCTTGCCGGCGCGCCGTTCAGCGTGTTCACGCCCTACAAGAACGCCTGGTTGCGCAAGCTCAATGCGTTCTATCTGTCGTCCTATCCCGTAGAGCGCTACGCGGCCCACCTCGCAGCCCGGCCGCGCGCCGATCGCCGCCCCGTGCCCACGCTGGCAGAGATCGGCTTCGAGCCGACCAATCTGCCGCAGCTGGCCCTGCCCACGGGCAGCGAAGGTGCGGCCCGGCTGCTGGCCGACTTCGTGCCGCGGCTGGCGCAATACGGCGATACGCGCGACTTTCCGGCCGTCAAGGGCCCGAGCTATCTGAGCGTGCACCTGCGCTTTGGCACGGTATCGATACGCGAGCTCGCGCGCCTGGCGTGGAGCGAATCGTCGCAGCACCAGAGCCCGGGCGCGGCCGTTTGGCTCAGCGAACTGGTGTGGCGCGACTTCTACCACCAGATCCTGGCGCACCATCCGCGCGTGGTGACGCTGGCATTCAAGCCGGCCTACGACGCCATCGCCTGGGAAAGCGGCGCGTCAGCCGAGCGCCTGTTTGCCGCCTGGTGCGAAGGCCGCACCGGCTACCCGCTGGTCGACGCGGCCATGGCCCAGCTCAACCAGACCGGCTACATGCACAACCGGCTGCGCATGGTCGTGGCCAGCTTTCTGGTCAAGGACCTGGGAATCGACTGGCGCCGGGGTGAACAGTATTTCGCCGAACAGCTCAACGATTTCGATCTGGCCGCGAACAACGGTGGCTGGCAGTGGGCGGCGTCGACGGGCTGCGACGCCCAGCCCTACTTTCGCATCTTCAACCCCATCAGCCAGAGCGAGAAGTTCGATGCCGCGGGCCGCTTCATCCGCCGCTATCTGCCGCAGCTCGCCGCCCTGCCCGACAAGCTGATTCACGCGCCGTGGAAGAGCGGGCCGCTGGAGCTGGCGGCTGCGGGTGTCGAGCTGGTCGATGCGGGGCAAGCGATGGGCCCCGCCAGCTACCCACGCCCCATCGTGGACCATGCCCAGGCCCGCGATCGCACGCTGGCGCGGTATTCGGTGGTCAAGGGGGCGACAGCTTAGTGCCGTAAGGCGCCAAGCAATGCCGCCGGGAGGCTTCGCCCCCCGGCGCGAGCCACAGTGGGCCAGCGTGGGGGCGACCCCGCCGGCGCCGGGCCCCCCCCAAGCCGGCGGACGGCCCCCTCGGGGGGCAGCGAGCCACACGCAGTGGGCCAGCGTGGGGGCGACCCCGCCGGCGCCGGGCCGCCCCAAGCCGGCGGACGGCCCCCTCGGGGGGCAGCGAGCCACACGCAGTGGGCCAGCGTGGGGGCGACCCCGCCGGCGCCGGGCCGCCCCAAGCCGGCGGACGGCCCCCTCGGGGGGCAGCGAGCCACACGCAGTGGGCGAGCGTGGGGGCTAGTTCACCGCGTAATGCTGCACCAAGCTCAACAACTCCTCATCCGAATACGGCTTGCCCAGATAGTGGTTGACGCCGATTTCCCGCGCATGTTCACGGTGTTTTTGCGCAATGCGTGAGGTGATCATGATGATGGGCAGGTCGTGCAGCCGCGCATCGGCGCGGATGTTGCGCGCCAGATCGAAGCCGTCCATGCGGGGCATTTCAATGTCGGACAGCACCACGGCCGGTCGCGCGCCCTGCAGTTTCTCCAGGGCCTGCAGGCCGTCGCTGGCCACTTCGACGCGATAGCCTTCGCGCTGCAGCAGGCGCTGGGTCACGCGGCGCACCGTGATCGAATCGTCGACCACCAGCACCAGCGGCACTTCGCCCGCGCCCGCGGCCTGGGGCTGCACCGTGGCCACGCCATCGCCCGCGAGCTGCGGCGCCGGCGTGGCCGGGCGGCGGCGCAGCTGCTCGCGCACCTGCTCGCCATAGACCGTGGCCAATGCCACGGGGTTGTAGATCAGCACCACCGCGCCCGAGGCCAGCACCGACATGCCGGTCAGGCCCGGCAGGCGCGCGAGCTGCGGGCCCAGGGGCTTGACCACCAGTTCCTGGTTGCCCAGCACTTCGTCGACATGCAAGGCCAGGCGCTGGGCCGCGCTGCGGAAAATCACCACGGCGCGTGTCTTGCCCACGCCTTCGAGGCTTTGCGGCGACGATTGCCACAGCGCTCCGCCCCAGAAGAACGGCAGGCTCTCGCCGCCGGCCGGGTCTTCGAGCTGGCCGCCGGCATAGGCCTGGTCCAGCGCCGCCAGCGGCACGCGGCGCACGATTTCCACCAGATTGGCGGGCACGCCCACGGCAAACTGGCCCACGCGCAGCATGACCACCTGCGTCACCGCCGTGGTCAGCGGCAGCACCAGGCCAAACGACGAGCCCGCGCCCGGTGTGCTGTGGGTTTCTATGCGCCCGCCCAGCGCGTTGACTTCGGAGCGCACCACGTCCATGCCGATACCGCGCCCGGACACGTCGGTGACCTCGGTGGCCGTCGTGAAGCCCGGCTGGAAAATCAGCTGGCCGGCCTGCTCGGGCGTGATCACCGCGTCCTGGGCCAGCAGGCCGCGCGCCACGGCCACGGCGTGAATGCGCTTGAGGTCCAGGCCCGCGCCGTCATCCTCGAAGCGCACGCGCACGTCGTTGCCTTCGTGCTGCAGCGTCACGCTGATGGTGCCGGTCGCGTCCTTGCCCCGGGCTTGGCGCTGCGCGGGCAGCTCGATGCCATGCGCCACGCAATTGCGCAGCAGATGCTCGAAGGCCGGCACCATGCGGTCAAGCACGCCGCGGTCCATTTCAATCGTTCCGCCCACGACGTTGAGCCGCACCTGCTTGCCCATTTCCTTGGACGTCTGGCGCACCACGGCATACAGCCGCTCGGAAATGGCGTCGAACTCGACCATGCGCGTGCGCAGCAGATCGCGCTGCAGGTCGCGCGCCTGGCGGCCCTGGGCAACCAGATCGTCTTCGGCGGCCGCCAGATCGCGCTGCAGATTGCGCTGCACCGTGGCCACGTCGTTGACCGACTCGGCCATCATGCGGGTGAGCTCCTGCACGCGCGTGAAGCGGTCGAATTCCAGCGGATCGAAGCCCGCCGCGGAATCCTTGGACAGCGCCAGCCGCGACTGCATCTGCGTCTCGGCCTGGACTTCAATGTCGCGCAGCTGCTGGCGCAGGCGCTCGAGGTTGCCGTTGAGGTCGTAAAGCGAGGCCCGCGCCTGCACCAGGCGCGCATCGATGCGCGAGCGCGCAATCAGCACTTCGCCCGACTGATTGATCAGCCGGTCAAGCAGCTGGCCGCGCACGCGCACCGACTGCTGCGAGGCCGAGCGTGCGGCCGCCAGCGGAACAATGGGCGTGAAGGTCGGCGCGCGCAGGCCTGCGACGCGTTCGCGCGCGGGCTCGGGCAGCACGGCCGCGGCGGCAGGCGCCGAGGCAGGCTCTTCGCCAAGCGCGCGCAATGCCGCAAAGTGGCTGTTCAAAATGTCGAAGCTGCCCAGCAGCGGCTCGACCTGCGCGGCCTGCACCTCCTGCGCGTCGATATGTTCTATTGCCGACTCCAGCCGGTGGGTGATCTCCCCCAGGCGCATGGCGCCGGCCAGCCGCGCACTGCCCTTGAGCGTGTGCAGCGCGCGCAGGCTTGCATTGCGCGCCTCGAGCCGCTGCGGATGCGCGGCCCAGTCGCGCAGCGCCGTGCCCAGCACGGGCAGCAGCTCGGCCGCCTCTTCCTCGAAGATGGGGAACAGGTCGGGGTCCAGCGCATCAAGCACTTCGATGTCGTCATCAATGGCGCCGTCCAGCGCGCCGGCAGATTGCGCCCCGGTGGACAGCGCCCCGGTGTCCACCGCCGCGGTATCGCGCAGGTATGGCGGCGACGCGGGCTCTTGCGCCGCAGATGCCAAGGCCAAGGCCAAGGGTTCGGGTTCGGGCTCGGGCTCGGGTTCGGGTTCGGCGGCTGGCAGCTCGGCCTGCGCGGCCTGCGCGGCCTGTTGCGCCGCGTCGGCATGCAGTTCCTGCGCCCAGAGGGCATCTTCTGCGTCCAGGCCAGGCACAGCGCCGCCCTCGCCCGCCAGGCTGTCGATTTCGCTGTCCAGCACCTGCTGCAGCGCCTCTTCCACGGACGCCAGCGGCGTCTTGAGAAAGCCCGCGGCAAACTGGTGCAGCAGACGGCGGATCTCATTGGCCGCGGCCTGGAACACCAGCAGCTGCTGGGCATCGCCCGCGCCCTGCGGCCGCACATGCATCAGCGCGTGCTCCAGCAGGCGCGACAGCCGCGACAAGTCCTTGAAGCCCACGGTGGCCGAACTGCCGGCCAGCGAATGCGCCCAGCCCACGGCATCCTCGGGCTGCGGACGGTGGGCTTCCAGCGCCCACTCCTGCAACGAGACATCGAGGCGGCGCGACCATTCGTCGGCTTCGTTCAGATAGACGTTGTACAGCGGCAAATGGATGCGCAGACCATCTATCAGCTTGACATTGTCGTCGGCGGCTTCGGCTTCGGCTTCGGCTTCGGCTTCGGGCTCGGGCTGGGGCTGGGGCTGGGGCTGGGGCTGGGGCTGGGGCTGGGGCTCGGGCTCGACCGCGGGCTCGATGGCCAGCTCTGGTTCCGGCTGCGGCTCGGCTTGCGGCGCGGGCCCGGCCAGGGGCTCGGAAATCGCTTCGTCAATCTGGGTATCGTCCCAATCGGGCGTGTCGTCCAGCCATTCCTGACCCGACTCGGCGGCCGGCGCACCGGCGGCCTCGGGCTCGGCCTCGGGCTCCTGCACAGCGGGCACTTGCCGGGGCGCGGCCTGGGGCTCTTCTTCCGCCGCAGCGGCATCGGGCAGCTGTTCGCTGGCCTGGAGCGCGGATTCAAAGGCCGCAAAGTCGATTTCCTCGACCACGCCCGGCAGATCGGGCAGCGGCGAGGTGTCGGTCGCGGCGGCCACGGGCGCGACGGCTTCGGGCAGCAATGCCTCGGCCGCGGGCTCCTGCTGGCGGCGGCGCAGCGCAGGCTGCAGCGCCACGGGCGCGCGCTGGCCCTCCAGGCGCATGGCATCGGCCGCGGCGCGAAACGGCGTCGCCGACCATTGCTGGTCCTGGCCGTCGGCAATCGCCTGGGTCCAGACGGCAAACGCCTGCAAGGCCTCGCGTGCCAGCGCCTGCCAGGCGGGCGGCATGGGCTTTTGTTCACCCAGCCAGGCATTGAGCATCTGCTCCATGGCCCAGCCAGCTTCGCCGAACTCGTCGAGTCCGACCATGCGCGCGCTGCCCTTGAGCGTGTGAAAGACGCGGCGCAAGCTGGTCTGCGCATTCCATTGCGCGGCGTCGCCGGCCAGCGCATCGAGGTCTTCGTGGCCCTGGCGCACGACGTCACGCGCTTCCTCGAGGAAAATTCCGCGCAGTTCTTCGTCGGTGTCCTCCTCGGCCAGGCCGAGCGGCGCGGCCGCAGGCGCGGCCGCGGGCGTGGCCGCAGGCGCGGCGTCCGGCACAGGGTCGGCAACCGCGGGGAATTCGATGGGCGGCAGCGGCGGCGCGGCCATCGGCTGCGGCGGCGCGGCCACGGGCAGGACCGGTGGCAGGGGCTGGGGCGCGCGCGCCTCGACGCGCTGCGTGCGCTCCTCGGGTGCATCGCTGGCGCGCACGCGGTTGCGGCCCATGATGATGCGCAGCTCGCCCGCGTCATCATCGTAGACAAACAGCTTGCGCGCCAGATTGCGCTGGTAGCTGAGCATGTCGATCAGAAAGCCCAGCGCACCGAGGTTGTTGCCCAGCCGCGCAAAGACCTGGGACTGCTCGGCGGCGTGAATCTCCTCGCGCATCAGCTGCTCGACGGTATCGCGCATGCGCACCACGGCCAGGCAGGCCTGCTCCAGGCCCAGCACCGACAGCACGCCGCGCATCTGCCCCATGTGCTGGGCTGCCTGGGCCAGCACCTCGATCTGGGCCGGCTGGCGGAAGAACTGGTCCAGCAGGTTTTCCGCCTCGGCCAGCGTGGAGCGCAGTTCGCCGACCACGCTGCCCATGGTCTGGCCGTCGCTCACATGGCGGTACAGATCCTCCATCCAGGGTTCGAGCGGCTGCGATTCCATGCCCTGGCGCACTTCGTCCAGGCGCTGCGCGAGCCGGCCCGAATGCGCGGCCATGGATTCGTCTGCCAGTTCGGGGGAGGTGAGCGCCGCCTGCAGATAGAGAATGGCGGTGGCGACTTCAAGCGCCAGCGCGGGCGCGGGCAGCTCGCCGCTGCGCGACATCCATTCGATGACGCGCTGCAGCGCGCGGGCCAGGCCGGTGCTGTCGGGGTAGAGCTTGTTGAGCGAATCGCAGACCAGGCCGAACTGTTCGACCACGGGCTTGATCTTGCTGCGGTCGCCGCCGGCCAGGGCCGACCAGCATTCGGTGGCCGCGGCCACGCGCTTGCGCGCCTGCGCAAGCAGCGCGGGATCGAAGCGGCCAAAGCGCGCGCGTTCGTAGTCGACGCGGGGGTGGCGCGCCAGGCCAAAGGATTCGCGCACCGCGCGCAGCACCGGCGCCTGGACGGCGTCGGCCGGCTCCGCCGCCTGGGCGCAGAAGAACAGCAGGTCCTGGGTCAGCCGCTCGGGCAGGCGGTTGTCGCCCTTGGCCATGGCCGCGTACTGCATCAGCACGCGCGAGGCCGCGCGCTTGGCGTAGACATCGGGCTTGACCAGCCCCTGGGCAAAGGCGTCGAAGAAGCCGGCAGCGATCTTCCAGAATGTGCGCGCGCCGGGCTCGGCCTGCGCGGCGACAAAGCCCAGGCAGGTCGCGCGCAGCTGGGCCGCGGCCGCGGCATGGCCGGTCTTGACCAGCGCCAGCACGCCGGCGTCAAGCAGCGCCCGCGCCTGCGGGCCATAGGCCAGCGCCGGCGTGCTGTCGGGCAACGTGGGTTCGCGCATGCGCCGCTCGGCAGGCCACAGATCGGCCGGATGCACCTTGTCGTTGCCGGCCAGCACCTGCACCGCGCGGTATTGGGGAAACAGCGCCACGGCGGGCACGGCCCGTCCGGCCAGCAGCGTGTCGAGGTATTCAAGCAGCGCGAAGCAGGCATTTTCCAGCGTGCTTGCGGCTTCGGGCGTGCAGCGCTGGGGGTCTTGCTCCAGGCGCAGCACCGCGGCTTCCATCCCATGCACCAGGCGCGCGGCAGCGCGCAGATCAACCATCTCCAGCGCGCCGCCGACCTGGTGCAGCGCCTGCTGCACGGCCAGGGTATCGAGCGCCGGCTGGCCGTCGGGCGTCAGTTCGGACTCGCGCGCAAAACGCGCCAGCGACTTGGCCGCGCCTTCCAGCGATTTGCGCAGTTCATCGATGACCCATGCCAGGGGCCCGAGATCCTGCTCGCCCTGCGCCGTGTCGGTAGAGGCCGCGTCGGCTGATGCAGGGGGAAAGAAGGCGTCAGTGGAAGACATTCGGAACTCCCCGGCGCTCTGGCGCCGGTCTAGGAAAGGGGAAGAAGCCTCAGGCAATCTTGAAGCGGGCAACCGACTGGCGCAGCTCCTCGGCCATGTGCGACAGCTCGCGCACCTGCTGGGCCGTGCTGCGCGTGCCTTCGCCGGTCTGCTCGGTCACCGCGAAAATATGCTGGATATTGTCGGCCACGCCGTTGGCCAGATCGGCCTCGCGCGAGGTGGACTGCGAGATCTGCTCGATCAGCTCGGCCAGGCGGCGCGAGACGCTGTCGATCTCGGTCAGCGCCGTGCCCGCGGTATCGGACAGCTGGGCACCCTGCACCACCCCCTGGGTCGAGCGCTCCATGGCGGCAACCGCATCCTGGGTGTCGGTCTGAATTGCCTTCACCAGCACCGAAATCTGCCGCGTCGCGTCGGCCGAGCGTTCGGCCAGGCGCTGCACTTCCTCGGCCACGACCGAGAAGCCCCGGCCCGCCTCGCCCGCGGATGCGGCCTGGATGGCGGCGTTGAGCGCCAGCACGTTGGTCTGCTCGGTAATGTCGGAAATCAGTTCGGTGATTTCGCCAATCTCCTGCGACGACTCGCCCAGGCGCTTGATGCGCTTGGAAGTGTCCTGGATCTGGTCGCGAATCGAGTTCATGCCGCCAATGGTGTTTTGCACCGCCTTGAGCCCCTGGTCCGCGGCCTGCAGCGACTGGCGCGCCACCGCGGCCGATTCCTGGGCCTGGGCCGAGACCTGGTTGATTCGGCTTGCCATGTCAAGCACCGAGCGGCCGGTTTCGCGGATCTCGCGCAGCTGTTCGGTCGATGCCGCCAGCAGTTCGGTCGAGGTGCTGTCCACCTTGGCCGTGGTCTGGGCCACGCGCGTCGCGGTGTTCTGCACGCTGCCCACCAGCAGTCGCAGCTCTTCCACGGTGTAGTTCACCGAGTCGGCAATCGCACCCGTGATGTCCTCGGTCACCGTGGCTTCCTGCGTCAGGTCGCCTTCGGCCACCGACTGCAGTTCGTTCATCAGCCGCAAAATGGCAGCCTGGTTGGCGTCGTTGACGCGCTTGGCTTCATGCTCCTGGCGGCGCGCATCGCGCTGCTGCAGCTCGGCCGATCCCTGGCGGTTGCGGCTGTCAAGCAGCTGCACGCGCGAAATGCCCACGCCGCACAGCAGCACGAACAGGCCCACCAGGCCCAGCAGCGCAAACTGCCCCGCGCCCAGGCCGGCCGTGGAGCGCAGCTGCACCTGCAGCGCTTCGAGGCCGCGGCGCAGCGCTTCGCTGTCGTTGTTGATCGTTGTCTGGCCTTCGCGCGCCGACACCAGGCCCTGCAGATTGCCCAGAATGGCGCTGGCGCCGGTGCGCGTCTGTTCGTAGAGCACGATCAGCGCCTGCAGCTGCTCACGCGTTTGCGCGTCGCGCGTCGCGGGCAATCGCAGCTCGGGGCTGCCGTTAAGCAGGCTCTCGGCGATTTCGCGGAACGAGGCCAAATCCTTGCCCAGCAGGAACACCGCTTCGGGGCTCACGCCTTCGGTGGTCTGGAATTCGTTGGCCGACTTGCCGATACGCTGGGTCAGCATCACCAGCTGGCCGGCGGCCGAGATTTCGGCCGGCGAGGCGCCCTGCTGCAGCTTGAGCGAGGCAATGGTTTCAGCCACTTCCAGCAGCTCGGACGACTGGCGGTTCACCGCGCGCAGCGCGTCACCCACCTGCATCAGCACCTGGCGCTGGGCCATCACCTGCTGGGCATTGGTTTCGGCGCGCTCCATCAGCGGAACGATTTCCTTGAGCGAATCGGCGTATTCGGAGCCCAGCGGCTGCACGCCCAGGGCGTCATCGCCGCTGGCCAGCGCGCGCACGCTGCGCGCCAGCACGCTGGCGCTTTCCTGCAGCGCGTCAAAGGCCGCGCCGTTGCCGGTCATCGCCTGCGAGGCCGATTTGGCCAGCCGCTGCGACTGCATCAGCGCCTGGCCGTTGGCGGCCAGCTGCTGTGCCGAGCGCTCGGCCTGCTGCAGCACCCAGCCGGCCATCAGCGCCAGCACCGTGACACCGACCGCCAGCATGATCAGCAGACGGCGCTGCTGCTGCGCCGCGGGCGCGCGCCCGAGCAGCGGCAGCGACACCTGCTCTTCATTGAGCTGCTGCTGCTCCTCGTCGGTGTATGACGACAGGCCGCTGTCGCCGTAGAGGCTGGCAGGGGCGTCGCGCCCCGACTCCTGCGGCAGGCCGGCGTCAGGCAGATCGTTCAGCCCTTCGCCGCTGCCGGCGGAACGGCGCTGAAACATTTTTCCAATTTTCTGGGCAAAAGACATGACACAGCCTCACAGGGGGAAACTCAGGCACGGATATGGAGAAATTCAGGGTCTTGCGCGAGGCTTTGCAGATTGATTTCCTGCCAGGAATCGCCTGCCTCGTCGAAGTAGGTCGCACCCCAGTAGCCTGGAGCGTCGAGGGGGGCATCCTGCATCCCCGTGAAATTCTGCGCGCCGCGCAATCCCAGCAGGCGGTCCACCAGCAGGGCCGCATGCACTTCCAGCGCCGGGTTGAACGCCAGCAGGCTGGCATCGGCCAGCGTCATTTCATTGCGCGCCACGGGCTTGCCCTGCAGGCCGGGAAAATCAACCACCGCGGCCAGCGTGCCGCGCAGGTTGGCAACGCCCATCAGCCAGGGCCGGGTGTAGGGCACGCGCAGCACGCCCGACCAGGGAAAGATCTCGCCCGCGTGTGCCAGCGGCATCAGATAGCGGCTGCCGCCGGCCTCGACCGCCAGCCAGCTGGCCGCGGCCACGCCTTCGCTGCGAGCGGCTTGAAGTCGCGCGGCCAGCCGCGCATGCAATTGTCTCAGTGCTTCACGATTGGCCATGGAACAGCGCCGCTCAGCCCAGCGCGTCGATCTTGGCCTGCAGCTCTGCCGGGTCCACGGGTTTGGTGATGTAGGCGCGCGCGCCCTGACGCAGACCCCAGACCTTGTCGGTTTCCTGGCTCTTGCTGGTGCACATGATGATGGGCACGTCGGCGTACTGCGGATCGCGCGTGATGGCCCGCGTCAGCTGGAAGCCGTTTTGCCCCGGCATGACCACGTCCATCAGGATCAGGTCGGGCTTTTCCTCGGCAAGGCTGCGAAACGCCTCGTCCGCGTTTTCCGCGCAGCGCACCTGCATGCCTTTTTTCTGCAGCAGATCGGTCAGAAACATCAGCTCGGTCTTCGAGTCATCAACGACCAGCACCTTCTGAACAGCCATCACATCGCTCCTTGGGGAATCTTGCCGAATTGCCGCACGGCTTGCAGCAACTGGTCTTTGGTAAAAGGTTTGGTCAGGTATTCCTGACAGCCGACCATGCGCCCGCGCGCCTTGTCGAACACCCCGTCCTTGGAAGAGAGCATGACCACGGGCGTATCGGCATAGCGCGCATTGCGCTTGATGATCGCGCAGGTCTGGTAGCCGTCGAGCTTGGGCATCAGGATGTCGCAGAAGATCAGCTGCGGCTGGTGGTCGTTGACCTTGGCCAGCGCGTCATAGCCATCATCGGCAAGCAGCACTTCGTAGCCGCCCTGGCGCAAAAAGATTTCGGCACTGCGCCGTATGGTGTTGCTGTCGTCCACCACCAGCACCTTCAAAGGTGCGTCCGCTGTCGTTGTCACTTGAGAGCCTCCCAGTCAAACCACGGCACAGGTGCACCCTGCGCTCAAATTTCAACCATCTCGAAGTCTTCCTTGCGGGCGGCGCATTCCGGACAGGTCCAGTTCATCGGAACGTCCTCCCAGCGGGTTTGCGCGGGAATGCCATGTTCCGGACAGCCGAGCTCCTCTTGGTACAGCCAGCCGCAGATCAAACACATCCAAGTCTTAGGGTTCGTCACAGCTTAAAGGGCCTTCACATAGAATGCAACGATTGTATCCAGTCATCACCCTGACATTCCCAGGCATTGGCGCAGGGGCAAACTAAGGCCCATCATGGCAACCACTCCCACCCCCCCCACCGCCTTGGGCGCACCCGTGCCCGAAGACTTCGACGTCGCCCAGCCGGTGTGCGTTCTGGTGTTCAACGCCAGCGACCCCAGCGGCGCGGGCGGCCTGACGGCCGACATCACCACCATTGCTTCGGTTGGCGGACACCCCCTGGGTGTCGTCAGCGGCACCTATGTGCGCGACACCAGCCGCATTTTCGAGCACTACGCGTTTGCCGACGACTGCGTCGACGAACAGGCGCGCACCGTGCTGGAAGACCTGCCGGTGCGCGCCATCAAGGTCGGCTTCGCGGGCAGCCCCGAGAACCTGGCGGTGATTGCCGAAATCTCCTCCGACTACCCCGACCTGCCCATCATCAGCTACATGCCCGAGCTGTCCTGGTGGAGCGACGACCTGCTCGATCAATACCTGGACGCGTTCCGCGAGCTGGTGCTGCCCCAGACTTCGGTGTTGGTCGGCAACCACAGCACGCTGTGGCGCTGGCTGCTGCCCGACTGGGACGCGAGCCGCAGCCCGAGCGCACGCGACCTGGCCATGGCCGCCGACGCCCTAGGCGTGCCCTATGTGCTGGTGACCGGAATCCCGCTGCCCGAACAGTTTCTCGACAACGTGCTGTCGACCCAGCATGCCGTGCTTGCCAGCCACCGCTTCGAGATGTTCGACGGCTCGTTCAGCGGCGCGGGCGACACGCTGTCGGCGGCGCTCACGGCGCTGGTCGCCAGCGGCAACGACCTGATCAGCGCCACGCAGGAAGCGCTGGAATACCTGGACCACAGCCTGGACAACGGCTTTCGCCCGGGCATGGGCCATTTCCTGCCGGATCGCATGTTCTGGGCCCAGCCCGAGGACGACGAACTCGATGCCGAGGCCGAAGCCGAGGAGGCGCAGCCCCTGCCCGCCCCCCTGGCCAGCCGCTCGGTGAATGAACCACTGCCCCTCGAGGGCTTTGTGATGCCTCCCCATGACACAAAACACTGATTTGAATCTTCCCTTGTTTGAACGCGCCAAGGCCGTGATTCCCGGCGGCGTCAATTCGCCGGTGCGCGCCTTCAATGCCGTAGGCGGCACGCCGCGCTTCGTGCAACGCGCCCAGGGCGCCTATTTCTGGGACGCCAACGACCAGCGGTTCGTCGACTACATCGGCTCCTGGGGCCCGATGATCCTGGGCCATGGCCATCCCGAAGTGCTGTCTGCGGTGCAGGCAGCCGCGCTGGACGGCTTCAGCTTCGGCGCGCCGACCGAACGCGAAGTCACGCTGGCCGAAAAGCTCGTTGCGCTGCTGCCCTCGATGGAAATGGTGCGCCTGGTCAGCTCGGGCACCGAAGCGACCATGAGCGCCATGCGCCTGGCGCGCGGCTTCACGGGCCGCAAGAAGATCATCAAGTTCAACGGCTGCTACCACGGCCACTCCGACGCCCTGCTGGTCAAGGCCGGCTCGGGCCTGGCGACCTTCGGCAATGCAACCAGCGCCGGCGTCACGCCCGAAGCCGTGCAGGACACGCTGGTGCTCGAGTACAACGACATCGCCCAGCTCGAAGAAGCCTTCCAGCTCTACGGCGAGCAGCTGGCCTGCGTGATGATCGAGCCGATTGCCGGCAACATGAACTTCGTGCGCGCCAGCGTAGCATTCACGCGCCGCATCCGCGAGCTGTGCACGCAGCATGGCGCGCTGCTGGTCTACGACGAAGTGATGACCGGTTTCCGCGTGGCCCTGGGCTGCGCGCAAAGCGTCTATGCCCAACAGATTCCGGGCTTTGCCCCCGACATCACGGTGCTGGGCAAGGTGATCGGCGGCGGCATGCCGATGGCGGCATTCGGCGCACGCCGCGACATCATGGCCAAGCTCTCGCCGCTGGGGCCGGTCTACCAGGCCGGCACGCTGTCGGGCAACCCGATTGCCACGGCCTGCGGCCTCAAGACCCTGGAGCTGATCAGCCAGCCGGGCTTCCACGAGCAGCTGCACCGCCGCACGGGCCGGCTGATCACGGGCCTGACGGCAGCCGCGCACGAAGCCGGACTGCCGTTCTGCGGCGACCACGAAGGCGGGCTGTTCGGCTTCTTCTTCCTGCCCGAACTGCCCACGACCTACGCCCAAGTGATGCGCACCGACGGCCAGCGCTTCAACAAGTTCTACCACGGCATGCTCGAGCGCGGCCACTACTTCGCGCCCGCGCTGTATGAAGCCGGCTTTGTCAGCGCCGCGCATACCGACGCCGACATCGACAGCACCATCGAGGCCGCGCGCGCCGTGTTCAAGACGCTGTAAGCGCTGCACCCCTAGGAAAAAGCCCCGCAGGTTTTTTTGGCCTGCGGGGCTTTTTTTGTTCAGGGCGCCGGCTCCGGCTGCTCCAGCATCCAGACCGCCATCGCCTGGGCCTGCTCCACGCTGATGCCCGGCTGGCGCGGCATCAGCTTGCGGCCCCAGACACCGGCGCTGCCTTCGCGGATCTTGCGCGCCAGGTACGCCTGGGCGTCGGGCTGGCCGCGGTAGCGCTGGGCAATCTGCGCAAAGCCCGGGCCCACATGGGTCTGCTGCATGCCATGGCAGCGCAGACAGAACTGGGCTTGGACCAACGCCCAGCCTTCGCTGGCCGCGGGCAGCGGGGCTGGATTCACGGATTCAGCGAGCGCTGCGGGCGCGGCCGGCGGCGGCTTGCGACTGTTGAGGCTTTGCCAGCCCAGCCAGGCAAACAAGGCCGGCACCATCAAAGCGGCCACGCCCAGCCCCACCCTGCGCCAGCGCCTGGAAGGGGTGGAGGATTGCGGCGCCATCGGTGCCTCAGGCGTGCATCAATGACGGAAGTGGCGCACGCCGGTGAAGACCATGGCCACGCCGCGCTCGTTGGCGGCGTCAATGACTTCCTGGTCGCGCATCGAGCCGCCAGGCTGGGCGACGCAGGTCGCGCCGGCATCCACCACCACGTCGAGGCCGTCGCGGAACGGGAAGAACGCATCGCTGGCAACCACGGTGTGCTGCAGCGACAGCTTGGCGGCTTCGGCCTTGATGGAGGCAATGCGCGCCGAGTCGAGGCGGCTCATCTGGCCCGCGCCCACGCCCATGGTCATGCCGTTCTTGCAGAACACGATGGCGTTGCTCTTGACGTACTTCGCGACCTTCCAGGCAAACAGCAGGTCCTGCAGTTCTTCCTGGGTGGGCTGCTTGACGGTCACGACCTTGAGGTCGGCCAGTTGCAGCTCATGGTTGTCGGCGGTCTGCAGCAGCATGCCCGAACCCACGCGCTTGGTCTCGATCACGTTGCGCACCTGGTTGTAGTCGGCGGGCAGCGCAATCTTCATCAGGCGCACATTGGCCTTGGACTTGAACACTTCAAGCGCCTCGGGCGTGAAGTCGGGGGCCATCAGCACTTCGGTGAACTGCTTGGCGACGGCCTGGGCCGCGGCCAGGTCGACCGTGCGGTTGAAGGCAATGATGCCGCCAAAGGCGCTGGTCGGGTCGGTCTGGAAGGCCTTGGCATAGGCGTCATGCGCATTGCCGGCAACGGCCACGCCGCAGGGGTTGGCATGCTTGACGATCACGCAGGCCGGCGCCTCGAAGCTCTTGACGCATTCCCAGGCGGCGTCGGCGTCGGCAATGTTGTTGTACGACAGTTCCTTGCCCTGCAGCTGCACGCCCGTGGCCAGCGAGCCGGCAGCGGGGGCCAGATCGCGGTACCAGGCGGCCTGCTGGTGGCTGTTCTCGCCATAGCGCAGGTCCTGCACCTTGAGAAAGTGGCTGTTGGCCTGGCCGGGGAAGGCCGCGCGTTCAGGCACGTATTCTTCCGACAGCTTTTCTTCTTCGAAGCGCACGCTGGACAGGTAGTCGCTGATCGCGCCGTCGTACTGGGCAATGCGGTTGAATGCCGCGACCGACAGCTCGAAGCGCAGCTTGTGCGACAGCTTGCCCCCGGCCTGCAGCTCGGCCAGCACGGCCGGGTATTGCGAGGCATCTGTCAGCACGCCGACATCGGCCCAGTTCTTGGCGGCCGAGCGCACCATGGCCGGGCCGCCGATGTCGATGTTCTCGATCGCGTCGGCCAGCGTGCAGCCGGGCTTGGCAACCGTGGCTTCAAACGGGTAGAGGTTCACGACCAGCAGGTCGATGGTGTCTATGCCGTGCTCCTTGAGCGCCGCCATGTGGGCAGGCACATCGCGGCGCGCCAGCAGGCCGCCGTGCACCTTGGGGTGCAGGGTCTTGACGCGGCCGTCAAGCATTTCCGGGAACGCGGTGACTTCGGCCACTTCGGTCACGGGCAGGCCCTTGTCGGCCAGCAGCTTGGCGGTGCCGCCGGTCGACAGCAGGCGCACGCCCATGGCGTGCAGGGCCTGGGCGAATTCAACGATGCCGGTCTTGTCGGAGACGGAAAGAAGTGCGGTGAGGGACATGGTGGGATATCTTCAAAAGGAAAACGGGGGAAGGCAGGCCGCCTTCGACAGGGGTGGCGCGGCTCAGAGCAGCTGGTGCTCGACGAGCTTCTTGCGCAGCGTGTTGCGGTTCAGACCCAGCCATTCGGCGGCCCGCGACTGGTTGTGGTCGGCCTGGTGCATCACCACTTCGAGCAGCGGTTTCTCGACGACGCGCAGCAGCATGTCATACATGCCGTTGGGGGCTTCGCCATCCAGGTCGCGAAAATAGCTCTCGAGGCTGTCTCGCACGCATTGTTCTATGTTCTGGTTGCTCATGCAGTCTGTCCTGCGGATTCTTCAAGAAGCGGGGCCGGGTCGGACGCGGCCGCCACCGGCAGCCGGTCCATCTGCGTGGCCAGTTGCTCCAGGTAGTCGGCCACGGCCTGCCATTGCACGCCGCAGTCTTCGATGGTGTTGATATGTTGGCGCAAGGCCTCCCCCCCCGGCAGGCTGCGCAGATACCAGGCAATGTGCTTGCGCGCGCTGCGCACGCCCGTGCCTTCGCCGTAGAGGCTGTAGTGGTCCTGCAGATGGTCAAGCAGCAGGCGGCGCAGCTCGGCCACCAGCGGCGGCGCCATGTGCTCGCCGGTTGCCAGGAAATGGCCTATCTCGCGGAAGATCCAGGGCCGGCCCTGGGCCGCGCGGCCAATCATGATCGCGTCGGCGCCGGTATAGGCCAGCACATCGCGCGCCTTTTGCGGCGTCGTGATGTCGCCGTTGGCGACCACCGGCACGCGCACCGCGGCCTTCACGGCGGCAATCGTGTCGTACTCGGCAAAGCCCTTGTAGCCCTGCTCGCGCGTGCGTCCGTGCACCGTGAGCATCTGTATGCCCACGCCTTCGAAAGCACGCGCCAGCACTTCGGCATTCTTGTGGTCGTCGCTCCAGCCGGTACGCATTTTCAGCGTCACCGGCACGTTGGCCGGGGCGCAGGCCTCGACCACCGCCTGGGCGATCTCCACGGCCAGCTTCTCGTTTTGCATCAGCGCCGAGCCGGCCCACTTGTTGCAGACCTTCTTGGCCGGGCAGCCCATGTTGATGTCGATGATCTGCGCGCCCCGGTCCACGTTGTAGCGCGCTGCGTCGGCCATCATTTCGGCATCGGTGCCGGCGATCTGCACCGCGATCGGCCCGGGCTCGCCCTCATGGTTGGCGCGGCGCGAAGTCTTCAGGCTGTTCCACAGGTCCTTGCGCGAAGTGACCATTTCGCTGACCGCATAGCCCGCGCCCAGCGCCTTGCACAGCTGGCGGAAAGGCCGGTCCGTCACCCCGGCCATGGGGGCGACAAACAGGCGGTTTTCCAGCGGAATGTGACCAATGCGCAGCGCAGCCATTGAAGATGGGGAGTAGGGAAAGGGAGGAGGGAAAAAGAGGCGAGATTGTATCTGCTTAATTTTTCAGCAGGAAGAATGCGACCGAAAGCCACCAGGGCCGCATCAACTACCCGGCGCACTTGCCAGCCACCAAGTGGTCCGGCCCTGGCATGCTCTGTAGGAGGAGGCGCCGACTTCGGCCCGTCCACAGCCCGGGACCGGGCCCCCGTGGACACATGCCCCATAATCTTTGGAGGGTAAATATAAGTAACTGAAAGAGGCTGCCGTGAGTACAAGCTATAACAATTTTTCGCATCTGTTGCAGAGCGATTCTTCGGCAGTTTTGGATGGATGGTTGTCGGCCGCAGGGGGGGCAAGTTCTTCTCCCAAGGCACGCAATGAAGCCAGCGCCATTTTGGCCACGCTGCTGCCGGCCTTGCAATCGAGCCAGGCGCACGGCTCGGGCGCTGCGGCCTGGCAGCCGGTCAAGGCGGCACTGGAAGAACTATCGGCTTCGCGCGCTGCCCAGGGCACCACCGCCGGAAGCACCAGCACCTTTGTTCTGGCGTTGAAGCAGCCTATTTTTTCCGGGCTGCAAAAACAGTTTCCGGCCGACACCCAGGCACTGGTGCAGTCGATTTCCGAACTTTCGGCCCTGGTCGACACCATGGCCCAGTGGACCGTGGATGCCTACCAGCGCACGCGCGAACAGCTGATCGCACGCCAGCAGGAAGAACTGCTGGAGCTGTCCACGCCCGTCATCAAGCTCTGGGATGGCGTGCTGGCGGTGCCGATGATAGGCACGCTGGACTCGAATCGCACGCAGCTGGTGATGGAAGCACTGCTCCAGCGCATTGTGGACACCGAGTCGACGCTGGCCATCATCGACATCACCGGCGTGCCCACCGTCGACACCCTGGTGGCCCAGCATCTGCTCAAGACCGTCACCGCCATTCGCCTGATGGGTGCGGATTGCATCATCAGCGGCATCCGCCCGCAGATTGCCCAGACCATCGTCCACCTGGGAATCGACCTGCAGTCCGTGACATCGAAGGCCACGCTGGCCGACGCGCTGGCGCTGGCGCTCAAGCGCAACGGCTATACCTTCACCAAGACAAAGTAGGCCGCAAGCGATGTACCGCATCCCAATTCTGCGCATGGGGCGATCCTTGCTCGTGACCATACAGATCGACATGGAAGACCAGACGGCAATGGCGCTGCAGGACGACCTGGCCGAGCAGATCGCCAAGACCGGCGCCAACGGCGTGCTGATTGACATCTCCGCGCTGGAGATCGTCGATTCCTTTGTCGGCCGCATGCTGGCCAGCATTTCGGGCATAGGGCGTATTCTTGACGCCACCACCGTCGTGGTTGGCATGCAGCCGGCCGTGGCCATCACCCTGGTGGAACTCGGCTTGTCGCTCGAGGGCGTGAAGACCGCGCTCAACGTCAGCCGTGGCCTGGCCCTTCTTGAGGCATCTGCCGAGGGAGAGTCCCTTGTCGAATGACACCCAAGGAACGGAGCCGCTGCGCAACGAAGCCGACATCGTGACCTGCCGCCAGACGGTAAGAAAACTCACCACCCAGCTGAAATTCTCCCTGGTCGATCAGACCAAGATGATCACCGCGGCCAGCGAGCTGTCGCGCAACACCGTCGTCTATGGCGGCGGCGGCGAGATGCAGTGGGAACTCGTCACCGACATGCTCAAACAGGGGCTGCGTCTGCGCTTCAAGGACCAGGGCCCGGGCATTGCCGACCTGGGCCTGGCGCTCAAGGATGGCTGGACCTCCGGCAAGGGAATGGGCCTGGGGCTTTCCGGCAGCAAGCGGCTGGTCCATGAATTCGAACTTGAATCGACCGTCGGTGCAGGCACCTGCGTCAGCGTGACCCGGTGGAAGTAGTTCAGGGCGCCAGCCATGTGGCGTTTCCCATCGACGACCCCAGCCGCGTGGGCGAGGCGCGTCGCCACGTGGCTGCCCTGTGCCGGGAACTGGAATTCGACGAGGTGACCAGCGGCCAGGCCGCCATCATCGTCAATGAACTGGGCAGCAATCTCTGCAAGCATGCGCGCAAGGGCCAGCTGTGGGTTGCCGCGCGCAAGGGAAATGTCCCCGAGATAGAGATACTGTCGGTCGACGATGGCCCGGGGATAGCCAACCTGGCCTTGGCCATGCGCGATGGATTTTCCACCGCCGGCTCGCCCGGCACCGGCCTGGGCGCGGTGCAAAGGCTGGCCACGGATTTCGATATCCATTCGGAAAGCGGCAAGGGAACGGTTAGCCTGGCGCGCTTGAGAAAAGCACCGCACACTGAGCGCGCCTTCAAATGGGGCGTGGTCGCATTGCCCGCACCGGGTCAAACGGTGTGCGGAGACAGCTGGGGCGTTGCGCTTGAAGGCAGCCGTGCGGCCCTGCTGGTGGCCGACGGGCTGGGCCATGGCGAATACGCGGCACAGGCCTCGCTGGCCGCGGTCGAGGTGTTTGCCCGCCAGCCGTTTGCCGACATGAAGAGCGCGCTGGAAGACTCCCATGCCATCTTGCGCATGACGCGCGGCGCGGCCGTGACGTGCGCGCATCTGGACGCGCAGGACGACGTGCTGCGGGTCGCGGGCGCGGGAAACGTCGCGATCCGGGTTGTCAGCGGCGTCTTCAATCGCTCGGTGCTGGCCCAGAATGGCACCGTGGGCGTGCAGATGCGGCGGGTGGAAGAAACCAGAATGGAATGGCCGGCCCATGCCCTGGTGGTTTGTCACAGCGACGGCCTGCAGTCCCGCTGGCCGCCGGAAGCCATCACGGCACTGATAGGACGAGACCCGACCTTGGCGGCGGCGGTATTGGTCCGCGACTACGGTCGCGGGCGCGACGATGTGACTGTTCTGGTGATGCGCCGAGATGACTAGGAATCCCGAATGAATGACGTGACCGGACTTGATGCCCCCAACGCCCAGCGCGAAGACTTGGAGCGTGCACTGGCCAGCGCCGAATCGGAAGTCGCCTCGCTGCGCTCCGAACTGGAGGAAACCAACCGTGGCGTGCTGGCGCTGTATGCCGAACTCGACTCCCAGGCGGATCATCTGCGCCAGGCAACCGAGCTCAAGAGCCGTTTCCTGGCTTATATGAGCCATGAGTTCAGAACGCCCATTGGCGCGATCCAGAGCATTGCGCGCATTCTGCAGGACCGTGTCGACGGTCCTTTGACGGACGAGCAGGCCAAGCAGGTGGGCTTCATCCAGAGCACCTCGGCGGAGTTTGCGGACATGGTCAACGACCTGCTGGACCTGGCCAAGGTCGAGGCCGGGCGCATCGAGGTGTCTCCCGCCTGGTTCGAGATGGTGGATGTGTTTGCCGCTTTGCGCGGCATGTTCAAGCCGATTGCGGTCAATTCCGACGTCACCTTGATCTTTGAAGAACCCGTGGACGTTCCCAAGCTGTTTTCGGATGATCGCAAGCTGGCGCAGATTCTGCGCAACTTCATCAGCAATGCCTTGAAGTTCACGCTGCGCGGCGAGATCCGCGTCAGCGTCAAGCGCTTCTCCGAGGACGCCGTGCAATTCGCGGTGTCCGACACCGGCATAGGCATTGCCCCCGAATTCCATCACGCCATCTTTCAGGACTACACGCAGATCGACTCGCCCATTCAGAAGCGCCTGCGCGGCACCGGTCTGGGCCTGTCGCTGAGCAAGCGCCTGGCGCAGTTGCTGGGTGGCGATGTAGCCGTGGAAAGCGAATCCCATAAGGGGTCGACGTTCTATGTCACCATCCCCATCAGGGTGGCCCTTGAAACCGCCTCGCCTGCGGATCCTCGCACTTCGTCCTGAACACCATGCCGCCCACTTCTGACAGGCTCAATGTAAGCATCGACCGGTCCCGCCATACGGTGCTGGTCGTCGACGACAATCCGGTCACTTGCTATGCGACTTCCCGGTCGTTGCGAGCGGCGGGATTTCGCACATTGGAAGCCGGCACGGGACAAAGCGCGCTTGATCTGTCGCTGGGCGAAATCTCCGCCGTCGTGCTTGACGTGCACCTGCCGGATATCGGCGGCTTCGAAGTCTGCCGCCGTATCCGCGAGCGCACAGCGACGCGTTCGCTGCCCATCGTGCACCTGTCGGCGGCCTTTGTCGCCGACACCGACAAGGTGGCAGGCCTGGATGCGGGTGCCGACGCCTATCTGACCCACCCGGCCGAGCCGGCCATGCTGGTCGCGACCATCCAGGCCCTGGTGCGCGCCCGGCTGGCCGAGCAGCGCGTGCATCAGAGCGAGGAGAAATTCCGCTCCATCTACGAACAGGCGCAAAGCGGCATTGCCCTGATTGACGATGAAGGCCGCTTTGTCGACGCCAATCCCGCCATGCTCGAGATGATGGGGCGCAGCGCCGAGGACTTGCTCGGCCGCCTTCTGGTGGATTTCTCCGCGCCCGGACATGAGGCGCATATCCAGCACATCAGCGCGGCGCGCAACGCCCAGTCCCTGTGGCGCGAGGAGGTGGTGTTCCTGGACGCCAGCGGCAAGCTGCTTCACCTCGAATGGAGCATGGCGCCCAGCGTGGGGCGCGAGCTGCGCGTTGCCGCGGTATCGAATGTCTCGGATCGCATCCAGCTCGAGCAGGAGCGCGAGCTGCTGCTTGAAAGAGAGCAGGCCGCGCGCGCCGCCGCCGAACGCTATAGCCGCTCCAAGGACGACTTCGTTGCCGTGCTGTCGCATGAGCTCAGAAACCCGCTCAGCGCCATCATGATGAACGTGCACCAGTTGCTGCTGCGTTCGCCCCCACCCGAATTCGCCAAGAACCTGGACGCGATCAAGCGCAATGCCAGCACCCAGGCGCGCATCATCAGCGACATTCTCGATGTCTCACGCATCAACTCCGGCAAACTGGCGCTGGAGCGCGAATGGGTAGAGCCGGGAGCGCTGATCTCGTCCTCGCTGGATTCGCTCAAGGCGCTGATGGACGCCAAGCAGCTCCAGCTCACTCTCGACATGGAGACCGGCGGCATCAAGGCCTTCCTGGACCCGGCCCGGTTCCAGCAGATCTTCTGGAACATCCTGAACAACGCCATCAAGTTTTCGCTGGACGGCGGCGCACTGGAAGTCAAGCTGACCACACACGACGAACAGCTGGTGCTGACGGTGCGCGATCACGGCAAAGGCATAGAGGCGCACTTTCTCGACCGCATCTTTGAAAAATTCACCCAGGCAGCGACGCCGGGAAGCCGCTCCGCCGGCGGCCTGGGGCTGGGCCTGTCCATCGTCAAGCACCTGGTCGACCTGCATTCCGGAGAGGTCTCGATCACCAGCCCCGGTCTGGGACTGGGCACCACCGTGCGCATCATGCTGCCCCAGGGTGTGACGGCCGAGGGCCAGGCCACCAGCCAGGACTCCGGCTGGAGCAGCAACGGCATGCAGGAGCTGCACGGCATTCGCATTCTTGTGGTTGAAGACGACCAGGAGGCGGCCGACCTGCTGGTGCTGATTTTGCAGGAACGCGGGGCCACGGTTTCCATGGCCGGCGACTACGAAGCCGCCGTGGCTGCGCTTGGCGCCCAAAGCCCCGACATGCTGGTCAGCGACATCGGGCTGCCGGGCAAGGACGGCTACGATCTCATCCGCCATGTACGTGCCTCGCAAGGCGCTTGTGCGGGCATGCCGGCAATTGCGCTGACCGCTTTCGGGCGTGAAGCCGACAGACAGCTGGCCATGGACGCGGGATTCAACTTTCACCTGGCAAAGCCGCTGCAGCCGCAAAAGCTGCTCGATGCAATCAAGTGCCTGATGGCCAAGGCAAGGCCCCCGGCGCAATCCTGACGGAAACGGCGCCTAGCAGGTGCGCTGCGGCAAAGTGGCTTCCAGACGACGCAACGCGGCCTCGAGCTCTTCGGGTTCTATGGTCTTGAGCAGGGCGCGCACGTTGGGGCCTATCGCGCCCAGGCCATGCGAAAGCTCATAGCCGGAGAACAGCAGCACGCACCGGAGGGGGTCGGTTTCCAGCCAGCGCTTGGCCAGATCTATGCCCGAGATTCCGGGCAGGCTGACGTCGGTCACCAGCACGTCAAAACGCGCGCAATCGGGCAGCGCCAGCGCGGCTTCCGCGTGCGCCACCGAGACGATCTCGCGGTGCCCGGCTGCCATCACCGATGCCACGCCCTCGCGCACATCCGCGTCGTCTTCTACGTATAGATAGGAAATCATTTTCTCGCGGCTCGGTGGCGCAGACATCGCGCCGCCGAAGTCGCAAAGTCTGTCTGTCTTCTACAGGGAGTCTGGGCGCGGGGCTGCAAGCCGCCTATCGCGCGGCTGCAGGATACCACGCAGCCCCATGCCGACGGTGCAGCGCCCGACGCTCGGCGCGGGGTGAAGGCCCTGGCAGCCCCATGCCGGCGGTGGAGCGCCTGCCCGGCGCTCAGCGCGCAGTGAAGGCCCACCAGGTGCCGGGCACGGCGCGCAAGCCCTGCCGCCCCATGAGGGCGCGCAGCCAGGCGCGGTTGAACAGCACATCGGGCGACAGCGCATCGTCGGGCGGCTGCGCCAGGCTGGCGCTGCTCACGCGCTGCGCCAGCCCGGTCGCGGCCTGGGGCACGGCGCTGCCCATGTCGAGCAGCTCGCCATCGGCCAGCGGCCCGCGCACGGTCTGGGCTGCACGCTCGCCATCGACAACCAGCACCGCCACGGCCAGCACCTGCTGAGCGCCTGCGCCGCTGGCGCCCGACGCCAGCTGCGGGCAGCCCAGCACCCGCAGCGCCATGCCTTGGCGCGCCAGTGTGTCCTGCACGGCCTGCAGTTGCGCGCGCTGGCCTGCCAGGCGCCGGCATTCGGACTGCGACAGCACCGCAGCGATCTCGGAGCCGGCGCCGGTCGAGGCCTGCGCCGCGCCCTGGCCGGCCGCACCTTGGCCGGCCGCACCTTGAGGCGGCAGCATCGCACAACTGCTCAGCGCCAGCGCCAGCACTCCCACGCCGCTGCGCACCCAAGCGCTGCCCACCACCCTGCTTGATTTTTGTTGTCCAGGCATTGCGCAAAACCTCTCTTTGTTTCTTCAAGTAACACCATAACCTTGGTCCGCACAAAGGCAAGCCAGTCCAGGCCTACACTTGCGTCTCATGGAAATCTGGATACACCAGTTGTTGGAATGGTTGTCGCTGCCGCAATTCGGGCTCAGCACGGTCTTCATCGTCGCCTTGATTTCAGCGACCTTGCTGCCGCTGGGCTCCGAGCCTGCGGTAGCGGGGCTGCTGCATCTCAACCCCGATCTGTTCTGGCAGGCGATCTTTGTCGCCACCGCGGGCAACACGCTGGGCGGGGCCATCAGCTGGTGGCTGGGCCTGGGCGCACACAAGGCCTGGCACGCCGCCAGGCAGCGCCATCTGATCGAAGGCCGCCCTGCGGGGAAGGCGCCGCGCCAGCCCTCGCGCCATGAGCGCAAGGCGCGCATCTGGCTGCGCCGCTTTGGTGCCAAGGCCTGTCTGCTGAGCTGGCTGCCGCTGGTTGGCGACCCGCTGTGCGCGGTGGCGGGCTGGCTGCGCCTGCCGTTCTGGCCCTGCGTGTTCTACATGGCCATAGGCAAGTTTTTCCGCTACCTGATCATGACCAGCGCGATCATCTGGATCTGGCCTGCCTGAGCTCTCGCGGCTACAGATCGCGGCGTATCAATGCCCCCGTGAACAGCACCGGCCCCGTCGGACCGGTCTCGCTGGGTACGCCGCCCTTGGGCTCCAGGCTGATGGCCAGCGTGGGCACGGACTGCACCTGGGCTTCGCGGGCGGGCAGCTGCTCGAGCCGCCCCTGGCCCAGCACGCCCAGCGAGCGCGGCCTGCCCTGGGGCGGCAAGGCCCACAACTGCAGCGATCGGTCCGCATCCTCGCGAAATCCGCCCACGCGCTGCAGCACCAGGCGGTTCTGACGCGCGTCAAAGGTCACCAGCATCGACGGATCCTGCTTGCCGTCGGCAAGCACCGCCACATACTGGATCTGCGGCGCCGCCTGCAATGCCGTCTGCGCGGTCTGCAGCTGGCTTTGCAGCAATGCCAGCTGCTGCGCGCTGGCCTGGCGCAGGCCCTGGTGGGACCACAGGCCCACGGCGACGGCGGCCACGGTGGCAAAAGCGCCGGCCCACGCGGCATTGCGCCACCAGGAGAGGCGGGACGCAGGCACGACGGCCCGCGGCCGCGCCGCACGCGCCTTCTCGGCCTGCAGCAGGTTGTCTATGCGGGTCCAGACCGCGGCATCGGGCTGCACCGGCGCCTGCACTTCGGCCAGCGCCGACCAGCGCTCCTGCCACAGCAAGGCGGTGGCGCGCACCTGCGCATTTTCCCGTGCGAGTCGCTCGAAGCGCCGGCGCGCGCCGCCGCGCAGCGTTCCCAGCGCATGGGCCGCGGCGAGGCGGTCCAGCAGTTCAGTGTTTTGTATCAAGTTCATGGTTCGCGCTCCTTGCGCTCAGACATGCCGTGCCATGCATTTGCGCAATTGCTCGAGGCTGCGGCGCACCCAGGTCTTGACGGTGCCCAGCGGCAGCTTGAGTTGCGTGGCGAGCTCGCTGTGGCTCAGATCGCGCAGGTAGGCCAGGCTCACCACTTCGCGCTGGGCCTGCTCCAGCCGCTGCATGCACTGGTGCAGCACCAGCGCCTGCTCGCTGGCCTGCGCCAGCTGCATGGGGCCCAGCGCGTCGCTGGCCGGCAGCGACCCTTCGGCATCGTCCAGCGAGACGCTGACATGCATGCGTTCCGCGCGGCGCCGGCGCAGGAAGTCCAGCGCGCGGCTGCGCACCACCAGGCCCATCCAGGCCAGCGGCGGGCTCAGCGAGGCGCGGTAGCTGGCGGCATTGCGCCAGATGCCCAGAAAACTCTCCTGCAGCACATCCTCGGCCCATTCCTTGTTGCCGAGAATGCGCAGCGCGAGCCCATACAGGCGCGCGGCAGTGTGCTGGTACAGCTGCTTGAGCGCAGCCTCCTCCTGCACGGCAATGCGGTCTAGAAGGTCCATCAGTTCGCTGTCCGGTGTATTGGCGCTCATCCGTCCATTGTGCGCAGAAGTGCTGGCTTGCAGACGCGCTGTTGGTTTGCTGCCAACCCAGGTAATCGTGTCTTGCATGCCTGGATATACGCAGGCAATGCGCAACTGGATTCAGCAACGATGATGGCCCGGCCATGAACCCTGGGGCTGTCCGAGGGCAGGCCGTTCATGGTTCGACGCTGCCACCGTGACCGGCTCAGCGCAATGGTTGAACGGGCGCGTGCGCCTCAATCCGCCTTCAGCCCTATGCTCTTGACCAGATCGCCGAAGCGCTCGGCCTCGACCGCATGGTGGTCGATGAACTGCTTGCGCGTCATCACGGCCGGGGTCGCGCCCAGGCCGGCAACGATGTCGCGCACGTTCTTTTGCTCCATGGCCTTGGCAATGCCGTCGCGCACCTTGTGGACCACCACGTCGGGCACGCCCGTGGGCGCGTAGATGCCAAACAGCGTGTCGGCATCAAAGCCCGGCAGGCCGCTTTCGGCCAGCGTGGGCACGTTGGGGTACTGGGGCGAACGCTGCGGGCTTCCCACGGCCAGCAGGCGCAGCTTGCCGGCGTCCACATGCTTGAGGCCCGGGCCGGGATCGAACCAGTACTGCAGCTGACCGCTGATCACGTCGTTGAGCGCGGGCGCGGCGCCGCGATAGGGGGCGTGCACCGCATCGACCTTGGCCATGCGCTTGAACATCTCGCCCGCCAGATGCGGCGAGCTGCCCTGCCCCGGCGAGCCGTAGCTGACCTTGCCGGGATTGGCCTTGAGGTATTGGATGAACTCCGCCACGTTCTTTGCCGGCACATCGGGGTGGGTCTCGAGATAGACATGGATGCGCGCCACGGCGGCAATCGGCGTCAGATCGCGCGCGGGATCGAAGCTGAGCTTCTCGTAGATCATCGGGTTGATGGTGATGGCGCCGCCCGAGCTCAGCAGCAGGGTATAGCCGTCCTTGGCCGCGCGCACGGTCTCGGCAATGCCGATATTGCCGCCCGCGCCGGGCTTGTTCTCGATGATCACGGGCTGGCCCAGCGTCCTGGAAAGCTGGGGCAGGATGGCGCGCGCCAGCACGTCGGCCGCGCCGCCGGGGGCGAAATTGACGATCAGCCGCACCGGCTTCTCGGGCCAGTTCTGGGCCAATGCGGGCAGTGAAAACCCGCCCAGCGCGGCCACGGCAATGGCCGACAGGGCCTTGAGGCCGCGGCGGCGGGTGGCATGGGAATGGAAGTTCATGATGGTTTGTCTCCTGGTGAATTTATTGTTGTGTGCCGCGCCTGCGGGCCGCGCTCAGGCGACTTCGACTTCGACAAGCACCGGGCGCGGCGCGGCAATCGCCGCCTCGAGCACGGCGCGCAGCTGCAGCGCATCTTCCACATGCACGCCGTCGCAGCCCTGGGCCTTGGCCAGGCCGACGAAATCGATGTCGGGCAGTTCCGTGCCCTCGACCTTCTCGCCGTCGCGGTAGCCAAACACCTTGGCGAATTCCTGCAGCGCCGCGTAGCGCCGGTTCTTCAGGATGACGAAGGTGATGGGCAGGCGCAGCTGGGCCGCGCTCCACAGCGCCTGGATGGCGTACATGCTCGAGCCGTCGCCAATCACGGCAATGACTTTCCTTGCCGGCTCGGCCAGCGCCACGCCCACGCCCGCGGGCATGCTGTGACCCAGGCCGCCGCTGCACATGGTGTAGAAGCTGCCCGAATGGAAGATCGGCAGATAGGCCTGGATGGTCGAGCGCGAACTCGGCGCTTCCTCGACGATGATGCTGCGCGGATCGCGCACTTCGGCCAGCGTCTGCATCGCCCAGGCCACCGACATGCGCTTGCCGGCTGCGGGCGGCTGGGCGCGCGGCGCGGCGACGCGCAGCGCGGGAGCCGCACGCGGTGCCACAGCGGGCCGCGCCAGCAGTTCCTGCACTCCCAGGCGGATATTGCCAATGGCCGCCGTGCCCACGGGCGCCCAGGCGGCAATTGCCGGGTCCTCGATCAGCTGGTACAGCGCCGCGCCTTGCGGAATGTGCGGGCCCTGGCCTTCGACATGGTAGGTGAACGTCGCCGCGCCCACGGCAAACACCACATCGTGGCCGCCAAGCAGCTGCACGATGCGCTCGCGCATCGCGGGCAGGAAGCCGGCAAACAGCGGGTGGTCCTCGGGAAAGCTGCAGCGCCCCGACATGGGCGCGACATAGACACGCGCCTGGTGGCGTTCGGCCAGGGCCACCACCGCGTCCCAGGCCGCGCCGCGGTCCACGGCCGCGCCCACGACCAGCGCCGGCGCGCGCGCGCCGTCAAGCGCCGCGCCTATCATGTCCAGAACGCGCGGATCGGGACGGCTTTCAAAGCCGACTTCGCGCACCTCGATGGGCTCGGCCGGATGGTCCCAGTCGTCGGCGGGAATCGACACCAGCACCGGGCCGCGCGGCTCCTGCATGGCAATGTAGTAGGCCCGGGCCAGCGCCTGCGGCACGTCCTCGGCGCGCGCCGGCTCGCAGCTCCACTTGACATAGGGCTTGGGCAGCTCGGCCGCCTGACTCGAATGCAGGAATGGGTCGAACTGCAGGATGGAGCGCGCCTGCTGGCCCGCGGTGATCACCATCGGCGTGCGGTTCTTGAACGCGGTGAAGATATTGGCCATTGCATGGCCCACGCCCGCGGCCGAATGCAGGTTCACGAAGCTGGCGCGGCGCGTGGCCTGGGCATAACCGTCGGCCATGCCCACGACCACGGCCTCCTGCAGGCCCAGCACATAGGAAAAATCCTCGGGGTAGTCGCGAAACAGCGGCAGCTCGGTCGAGCCCGGGTTGCCGAAGATGCGCGTCATGCCCAGCTGGCGCAGCAGGTCGATGACGGCGTGGCGCACGGTGAATGGGACGCCATTCGGTGCGGGCCCGGATACGGAGGCGGAGGCGGAATTCTGGGGATGGGTCTCTTGCATGGCTTTTCCTTGGCGAACAACGCATCCTGCCCGCGGTGATAATTTCCAGCAACTGCATAAACCATCTAAGAGATATTCATTCCATGGATATAAACCGGCTGGACCTGAACCTGCTGCGCGTGTTTGACGCGGTCTACCGCCACCGCAGCGTGAGCCGCGCGGCCGAGGAGCTGGGCCTGTCGCAGCCCGCGGCCAGCCAGGCCGTGACGCGGCTGCGGCTGCTGCTGGGCAATGCGCTGTTCGAGCGCGTGCATGGCGGAGTGCGCCCCACGCCCCGCGCCGAGCGCCTGGCGCTGGTGGTGCGCGAAGCGCTGGCCGCGCTCGAAGTCGGCCTGGGCGAGGCCCAGGCCTTTGATCCGCGCGCCGCGCGCCAGGTGTTTCGCATCCACCTGAGCGATATCGGCGAAGCGCGCTTCCTGCCCGCGCTGATGGCGGCGCTGCGTCAGCGCGCGCCGGGCATACGTGTCGAGACCCTGCCCTTGCCCATGGGCGATATTCCCGAGGCGCTGGACCGAGGCACGCTGGACGCGGCAATAGGCTTTCTGCCCGGCGTGCTGAGCACCGAGCGCAGCGTGCTGCTGCAGGACCACTACTGCGTGCTGCTGCGCAGCGGCCACCCGCTGCTGCACAAGGGAAAGAGCGCGCGCCTGGGCATCAAGGCGCTGCGCCAGCTTGAATTCGTCGCCGTGCGCTCGCACTCGGAAACGCTGCGCATCCTGCAGACGCTGGAACTCACCGACCGCATCCGGCTGTCGGCGGCCCATTTCCTGGCCGTGCCGGCCATCGTCAGCCAGACCGATCTGGCGGTGATCATGCCGCACGAGATCGCCGCGGGATTCGTGCGCGGCGGAGGCTATGCGCTGCTTGACGCCAGCTTGCCCGACCACCGCTTCGCGGTCTCGCTGCACTGGAGCCGGCGCTTTGCCCAGGAGCCGGCCAAGCTGTGGCTGCGCGCCTGCATCGAGGAGCTGTTTCGCCAGCCCGCGCCCCGCTGAGCGTTCAGCGCGGACGGGCTGCCAGCTTTTTGCGCAGCGCGCGCATCAGCACGCCAAGCACGGGCAGCTTGGCATACAGCTCCTCGGCAGCATCCCAGTAGTCGCGGTGCACATCGATGCCGCCGTCCGGCGCGAAATGCAGGTGGGAGGCGCCGCGGATGCGCATGGCTTGGCCGTTGTCGCGCCGAAACACAAAGCCCCAGCTCAGGAATGCGTCATCGCCTTCGGCCATGGCCACATCAACGACAAAACGCGGCTCGTGCAGCGTGGCAAACATGTGCGCAAACACCTGGCCAATGGCCTCGCGGCCCTGGACTTCGTTGAACGGGTCCTTGAAGCGTGCCTGCGGGCTGTAGAGCGCCAGCAGCGCGGCAATGGAGTCCGCACGCAGCGCCTCGTAGGCGCCGACGATGGCCATCACGCGGGGATCGGTGGATTCGGTGGGCATGGCATCAGGCTCCGGTGGTGCGGCGCACGGCCGCAAAGTACCAGGCGTCGGGCAGACAGCGCAGCAGCCGCACCCAGGCAGTGAAGCGGCGCGGAAAATTCATCTCGAAGCGCCCGCGCGCCCAGCCCTGCAGCATGCGCTCGGCGGCTTCGTCGGCGCTGATCAGCGCCGGCATGGGAAATGCGTTCTGCGCGGTCAGCGGGGTCTCGACAAAACCCGGGTTGACGATGGACACGCCAATGCCGCGCGGCTGCAGATCGAGGTAGAGGTTTTCGGCCAGGTTGTTGAGCGCGGCCTTGGTCGGCCCGTAGGCCAGCGACATCGGCAGGCCGCGGTAGCCGGCCACGCTGCCCACCAGGCTCAGATGGCCCTGGCCCGCGGCCAGCAGTTGGGGCAGAACGGCGTCCAGCAGATGCAGCACGCCGCCATAGTTGACGGCAAGATGGCGCTGCATCTCGGCCAGGTCAAACGCGGTCGCGCTCTGCGCGCGGTAGTGACCCGCGCAGTAAAGCACCAGTGCCAGGCCCTGACGGCCCGCCCGTGCCTGCGCCTGCGCCGCCGCGGCGTGCAGCGCCCGGGAATCGCCGACATCAAGCGCCAGCGCGACGCAGCCCGGGTGCTGGGCAACGAACTCGGCCAGCGCCGGTGCCTGGCGCGCCGAGACAATGACGCGCGCGCCTTCGCGGTACAGCGCCGCGGCCGTCGCGCGGCCTATGCCCGAGGAGGCGCCAATGATCCAGACCCAGCGGCCGGTCCAGTCGCGCAGCGGCGGATTGAGCGCAGTTCCAAAGAAGGCCATGGCGGTCAATCCCTGGGCGGCTTGTCGAAAGCCAGGGTGATGTCGCCCAGATGCAGGCCGAACTTGCGCATTGCCGTGCGGTTGAGCACGGTGCGCGCGTCCATGCGGTACATCCAGTCATCGAGATCGACATTCCAGACGCGCCCATCGACAGGCAGTGCCAGCGTGTACTTCCAGTGAAAGGCATTGCCCGCGCTCTGGCCCGCGGCCTCGCCGATCACATCGTCGGCGCGGCCGGTGTAGCGACCTTCGCCCAGGTAGCGCAGATGCCAGACGCGGCGCTGCGTCGTGCCGTCGCTGTAGACGAAATGCTCGTCCAGCGTGCCGCTGTCACCTTCCCAGCGGCCGGTCATCTGCACCGAAAAGCGCTTGACCACCTTGCCCGCGCGATCGGTGAACATGCCTTGCGCGGTGAGCGGGCCGTTGAGGTATTCGCGCAGGTCGAGCACGGGCTTTTCCTGGGCATAGTCCTTGACGTCGGGGCCGGCGCAGCCGGCAAGCAGCGCCGCGCAGGCCAGGCCCAGCGCCGCGCGCCGCGGCAACGCAAATGTCGATGGCTTCATGTCGTGTGTCTCCAGGTGGGGTTGTGGCGTTCGGCAAGCCAGAGCGCCAGCGCGGCGCCCAGCTTCAACAGGCAAGGCAGACCGGCGTAAAGCCAGGCCAGGGCCTGCAGCGCGGCGGCATCGGTGCTGCCGCTGCGGTAGCCGGCCCACGACAGCAAGGGCAGCGCCAGGCCCGCGGCCAGCGCCAGATTGAGTTTGGTCGCGCAGGTCCACCAGCCCAGGTAGCGGCCCTCGGAATGCCCGCCCGCGCCGGCCTGGTGAATCACCCCGGTCAGCAGCGCGGCCGGCAAGGCCAGGTCGGCGCCCAGTGCCAGGCCGCTGGCCACGCAGATCAGCGCAAACAGCGCGCCATCGCCGGCGCCCAGCCAGGGCGTGCCGGCAAATGCCAGCACGCTCAGTCCCATGCCCGCACGCCAGCTCGGCGCCAGTCCCCAGCGCGCGACCGCGCGCACCCACAGCGGCAGGCCCAGCGCCGCGGCGCCGAAGTAGCCCAGCAGGAACAGCGGCTGCCACTGCGGCGCCTGCAGGCGGTCGGCGACAAAGAATGGCAGCAGCGTCGCGGGAATCGCGCTGGCCACGCCGTTGAGCATGAACACCAGCATCAGCCAGCGAAAGCCCGCATTGGCCCAGGGCGAGCGCTGCGCCAGGGCGTGCGCCAGCGGCACGGGGGTCGGCGTCACGGGCACCTGGCGCCACAGGCTGCACAGCCCAAGGGCCAGCCCCAGCACCAGCAGCGCGCTGGTCGCGTCAAAGCCCAGCCACAGCGGCAGCGCGCTGGCCAGCAGCACGCCGATCAGCGTCGCGCCTTCGCGCCAGGCCGTGACGCGCGCGCGCCAGGCCGGCGCCCCGCCCCAGCGCGTGCCCCAGGCCTGGTGCAGTATGCCGACCGCGCTGTAGGCCAGCGTGGTCAGCAGCAGCGTGCCCGCGAGCCAGGCCAGCATGGCCGCCTCGCTGTCCTTGGGCGGGTGCCACAGCGCGGCAAAGCCCAGCGCCAGCAGCAGGCAGCCGAGCAGCGCGGCCCACCAGGCCTGGGCCTGGCCGCGACGCAACAGATGGTCCGCAAGCCGCCCCAGCGCGGGATCGATCAGGGCATCGAGCGCGCGCGTCGCCAGCAGCACGCCGCCCAGCGCGGCCAGCGGCGCACCAGCCACGCTGGCGTAGTGGTGCGGCAGGTTCACATAGAGCGGCAGCGACACAAAGGCCAGCGGAGCGGCCAGCACGCCATAGGCCAGGCCGGTGCGCCAGGGCAGCTGCGGGCAGGCGTGAGTGGCGGCCATGGGGATGCGCAGCGTCAGTCCGCCAGCGCCAGCAGCGACTTGCGCAGCGCCGGCGCCGAAGTCTGCGCGGCCAGCCAGATGCCGAAGAACAGCCGCGCGTACTCGGCGTCGCGCGTCTGGGCGGTAAGGCGCGCATTGTGGAAGAAACGCACGCCGCCCTGGCCGTCGCTCAGGCCCAGCAGCCGGTCCTGCGCCGCCACGTCGGGAAACGCCGCGGTCATCAGCGCCAGCCATTGCCTGGCCTGGGCCTCGCCGAACGCGCCGATGCGGCGCATTTCCGCCACCGAGCGCTCGGCAATGGCCAGGCCCTCGAGCTTGCGGTCATAGAGCAATTCCAGCGCCAGCGGCTGGCTCGCATACTGTTCGGGCACAAAGCCCGGCCCGGCCCAGAGACGGGCTTCATAGACGCGCAGACCGAAAAAGCGCAGCACGCCCGTGCCCACCAATCGGGCCTCGGGCAGATCGGCGCGCAGTTCCTCGGGCCGTGGGGGGGCAGCGGTAGCGGTCAGGGGCATGGCAAGCAGCGGTGCGGCGAGAACGCCATGCAGCACGCCGCGGCGCGTGGGGCGAGCGGCGGTCATGGCAAGGGCTTTCTCAGGGTGAATTGAATGACATCGGTGTTGCCGGTGTCGAATGCGGCCTCGCAGTAGGCCAGATAGAACGTCCAGATGCGCGCGAAACGGTCGTCGAAGTCAAGGGCCTGCAGTTCGCCGCGGCCGGCGCTGAACGCATCGCGCCAGCGGCGCAGCGTCTCGGCATAGTCGCGCCCGAACGCCAGCCGCCGTTCGACGACAAAGCCCGCGCGTTGCGCCTGGGCCTCGAAGGCCGAAGCGCTGGGCAGCAGGCCGCCGGGAAAGATGTACTGCTGGATGAAGTCGGTGGAATGCAGGTAGCGCTCGAACAGGTCGTCGCGAATGGTGATGGTCTGTATGCAGGCATGGCCGCCGGGTTTGAGGCAGGCGTGCAGCATGTCGAAATAGCCGGCCCAGTATTCGTGGCCCACGGCCTCGAACATCTCTATCGACACGATGGCGTCGAAGGGCGCGCTGCGGTATTGCGCCGGCAGTTCACGGTAATCCTGGTAATGCAGCGCGGCGCGGTCATCGAGGCCTGCGGCGCGCAGCCTTTGCTGGCCCCACAGCAGCTGCTCCTTGGACAGCGTGACTCCCGTGACCTGGGCGCCGAACTCGCCGGCCGCGACCTCGGCCAGCCCGCCCCAGCCGCAGCCTACTTCGAGCAGCCGCGCGCCGGGCGCGACGCGCGCCTCGCGCAGCGCGCGCCGCACCTTGGCCAGTTGGGCCTGCTGCAGGTCCGCGCCCTGCGCCTCGCGCCCCTCGAACCAGGCCGCGCTGTAGTTCATGCTGGGGTCCAGCCACAGCCGGTAGAAGTCGTTGCCCAGGTCGTAGTGGGCGTGGATGTTCTTCTCGCTGCCGGCGCGCGTATTGCGCCGCAGCAGGTGGCGCAGGCGGTAGGCCAGTCGGCCCCACCAGCTGCCGTAGACCATGGCCTCGATGTGGGCGCGGTTGGCAATGCACAGGCGCAGCAACGCCGCCAGATCCGGCGTATCCCAGTCGCCATCGATGTAGCCTTCGGCCAGTCCTATGTCGCCCGACTTCCAGATGCGCTCGAACATGCGCATGTCGCGCACATTCAGCGCGGCGCGCGGTGTCTCGCCGTCGGCAGCGGCGCCCGGGTGCGACGGCAGGCGCAGCAGGCGGCTGCCGGGCAGATGCAGTTCGATCTGGCCTACGGGCAGGCGCTCGAGCAGGCGCAGCACGCGCTCGGTCGCGGCCGTGGCACGGCGCGGGGCGGCCGCGGATGCTGGGGAGGCAGTGGTGGTGTTCATCGCGATATGAAGTGTTCGGGGGCCGCGGGTTTGGAGATGAAAGGCAGGCGCTTGCGCCACAGACGCAGCGCCTGCCAGTGGATGCGGGCCATCACGCCCAGCGTCATCAAGGGCATGCCGAAGAACGCGCGCCGCAGGCTTGCCGCGTCCAGCGGCTGCAGCGCCCCGCCAATGCTGGTCTGCAGCAGCGGCCCGGCGTCGTCGTGCAGATCGACACATACGCGCGTGCGCGCCGGCAGGCCCGCGGCGGCCTGCGAGCGCTCGAAACGGAAGCGGTAATGGCCTTCGATGCGGCAAAACGGCGAGACATGAAACACCTTGCGTGCGGTCTGCTCCAGCCCCCAGTCCAGGTCATCGCCGGCCAGCAGGTAAGCATGGCGCTCGCCAAAGGTGTTGTTGACTTCCACCAGCACCGCGGCCAGCGCGCCGTCGGCGCGGTGCGCATACCAGAAGCTCACCGGCTTGAACACATAGCCCAGCACGCGCGGAAAGGTGTGCAACCAGACTTCGCCGTCGGCGTCGTCAATGCCTTGCGCGCGCAGCACGCCATCGAACCAGTCCAGCGCGTCGTCGCCGCCTTCGCCATGGTCGCAGTCGTGAAAACTCATGAGTGCGCTGCGGTTGCGCGCCAGCGCCGCGCTGGGCTGGGCGCGCAGGCTGCGCAGCGGCAGCAGCAGGAAATAGCTGGGATAGCGGAACGCATGCGCGACCGGCCGCAGGCGCCGGTGCCAGACATGGCCCAGGCCGATCAGCGGCTGGGCGCAGGCCGCGCTCATGCGAGCTCCCGGGCGACAGGCCGGGGCAGGCGCCGCAGCGCCTGCATCACGCCCTGGGCCGCGTCCAGACCCGAACGCAGGCCGTCTTCGTGAAACCCATAGCCCGTCCAGGCGCCGCAAAACCAGGTGCGGCGCTCGCCTTGCAGCGCCGCAATCGTGCCCTGGGCCTGGATGGCCGCCAGGTCGAACACCGGGTGGCTGTATTCAATGCGCTGATGGATACGGCCTTCATCGATGGCGCGCGACGGATTCAGCGAGACGATCACCGGCTGCTGCCAGGGCAGCGGCTGCAGCCGGTTGAGCAGGTAGTGCAGGCAGACCTGGGCCTGGTGCGCATGCGCGCCCGCGGCGCGCTCGTAGTTCCAGGCCGCCCAGGCCGCGCGCCGATTCGGCAGCACGCCGGTGTCGGTATGCAGCACGGCGACATTGGGCTGGTAGCGGATCGCCCCCAGCACCGCCGATTCCAGCGGCGTCGCGTCCGCGCCCAGCAAGGCCAGCGCCTGGTCGCTGTGGCAGGCCATGACCACCGCGTCAAACGCCTCGCTGCCCTGGGCCGTCTGCACCAGCACGCCTTGATCCAAGCGGCGCACGCTCAGCACCGGGCAGTTGAGCCGCGCCTGGTGCACGCCCGGGCCCTGCAGACGCGCGACCATGCGGCGCACGTATTCACGCGAGCCGCCGCGCACCGTGTACCACTGCGGCCGGTGGGTGACCTGCAGCAGGCCGTGATTGTGGCAAAAGCGCACCAGCGTCGCTATGGGAAACTGCAGCATCTGCTCGGTGGGACACGACCAGATGCTGCCTATCATCGGCAACAGATAGTCCTCGCGAAACGCCTTGCCGAAGCCGTGGCTGTGCAGGAAATCGGCAATCGGACTTTGCAGCTGCTCTTCCACCTGGGCGCGCGCCAGTTCGGTCGTGATCCGGTTGAAGCGCAGGATCTCGCCCAGCATTCCCCAGAACCTCGGCCGCAGCAGATTGCGTCGCTGGGCAAACACCGCGTTGAGGGAAGTGCCGCTCCATTCGAGGCCGCTGCGCCCTTGCGCGTCCAGGCATTGCACCGACAGCGACATCTCTGACGGCGCGCTCTCCACGCCCAGCTCGGCAAACAGCGCCGTGAGCAAGGGATAGGTGCGCTGGTTGTAGACCAGAAAACCCGTGTCCACGCCATGCGTCACGCCGCCCAGCGCCAGGTCCACGGTGTTGGCATGGCCACCGAAATGGCTGCCGGCCTCGAACAGCGTGACCTGGTGGCCCGCATGCGCGTCCGCGAGCCGCCATGCGGCAGACAGGCCGGCAATGCCGGATCCGATGACAGCGATGCGGTGCATGGTGGACTTCCTTGATGTACTTGAAAGATCAATTACTGAACTGACGAGTTCACAATATATCTGGTAAGTCTTAACTTTGCACCATAAAGTTTCAAACCTGGGGTTTCGCTCTAGAATCAGACCCATGGAAACCCGTTCATCGATCAAAGAGCAAATTCAGCGCCTGCGCCAGGAAGCCATCGTCACTGCCGTCAACCGCCTGCTGGCCAGCAAGGGCTATGACGCCATGACCGTGGACGAAGTGGCGGCCGAAGCCGGCATGGCCAAGGCCAGCCTGTACAAGCTGTTCACGTCCAAGGAAGAACTGGCGGGGGCGGCAATGGTGGGTGTGCTTGACCGTGCGCTGGCTTTTGTCGATGGCTTGCGCGCCCAGGCAGCGCAAGCCGCGCAGACCGATGCGCCGCGCTCTGCCGTGGACCAGCTGCGCGCGGTGATCCGCTGGGCCATGCAGACCCAGCTTGAAGGTGAAATGCCCTCGCTGCCGGCGCAGAACTCCAGCCTCAGCGCCTCACTGCAGTCCAACGATGCCTACATGGACCGGCTGATCGCGCTGAGCAACCGCCTGAGCATCTGGATTGCCGAAGCCCAGACCAGCGGTCAGCTCAATGCCCAGTTGCCCGCGGAACTGGTGCTCTATACGCTGTTTGCACGCGCCTGCGACCCCGTCGTGGCGCTGCTCAAGGAGTCGGGCCAGTACACCAACGCGCAGATTCTCGACTGGGTCACGCAGACCACGTTCCACGGCCTGGGCAACGACGAGCGCCCGGCGCGGCAGGCCTGAGCACCCACGCGGGCATGCGGCGCCGGATGACGGCAGCGCGGCCGCAATGTCCGCAAGCTCTTCCTCCATTCATTGGCATTTGCGCCGCGCGGCGCAGGCTTGGAAAAGAGGCACGATGGCCACGCTGATTTATGTTGACGAGCAGACCGAAGGCTGGCGCCGGGTGCGCAGCGGCAAGGGCTTTTCCTACCGAACGGCCGAGGGCGGTCTGATACGCGACCGCGAGCAGCTCGCGCGCATCCGCCAGCTGGCGATTCCCCCGGCCTATACCGATGTCTGGATCTGTCCCCACCCGCAAGGCCACCTGCAGGCCACGGGCCGCGATGCACGCGGGCGCAAGCAATACCGCTACCACGCGCTGTGGCAGGAGCAGCGCAAGCAGGCCAAGTTCGAGCGCATGCTGCGCTTCGGTCGCAGCCTGCCCAGGATACGCCGCGCCGTCGAGCGCGACCTGGCCGCGCGCCGCCCCGGGCTGGAAGTCGTGGCGGCAACCGTCGTGCGGCTGCTCGACCGCACTGGAATGCGCATAGGCAACGACCAGTACTCCGAACAAAACGGCTCCTACGGCCTGACGACACTCAGGAACCGCCATGCCAAGGCCAGCGCCGACGAGCTCACGCTGCACTTCAAGGGCAAGAGCGGGGTGATGCAGAAGGTGTCGATTGTCGACCGGCGCGTGGCGCGCATGGTGCAGCGCTGCCAGGAGTTGCCGGGCCAGCGCCTGTTCCAGTTTCTCGACGCGCAAAATGAATTGCAGCACCTGCGCTCCGACCATGTGAACGACTATCTGCGCGCGCTGTGCGGCGAGGAATTCACGGCCAAGGATTTTCGCACCTGGCATGCCAGCGTCTGCGCGATGGAGCTGGCGCTGAACGCGCGCTGCGACCAGGACGACGCGCAGCTGAGCGCATCGGCCATCAACGACATCGTCAAGCAGGTCGCGCAGCGCCTGGGCAATACCACCAGCGTATGCCGCAAGTTCTACATCCACCCCGAGGTGCTGAGCTTTTGCGAGCGCCAGTCGGTGGATGCGGGGCGAGCGGCGCGCAGCAAGCTGGGAATGAGCCCGGCCGAATGCGCGCTGCTGCAACTGCTCGAGAGCTGCGATCCGGTGGCGCGCAAACGGCCCGCGACCGCCGCGCTCAAGCGCTGAAACGCGACAAGGCCTTTCGTCCTATGGCGCTTGCCGGCCATAAACGCTAGGCTGCAATTTCAAGCAGATGGCGTAACCCGGGTGCACCCATGCAGCCGAATCCGCCCACCAACCTGAGGAGTACAGCAATGGATCCCGCAGAGCACCGCGCCTACGGCGTGTTCAAGCCCATCGGTCATATGGTGGTTTCTTTTCCCGATGCGGCCAGCGCCGACAACGGCCATGCGGCGCTCACGGCGCAGGGCACGGCGGCGGCCGACATCCACCGCTACAGCGCCGCGCAGATGCTGGCGCAATGCGATGAGGACATCGCCAGGGCCAGCCCCGCGGCATCGGTGGGGCAGGAACTGAACCTGGTCAAGGCCAATCGCGAACTTGCCGCCCAGGGCTTCCACTTTCTCGTGGTGCGTGTGGATAACGACGACATCGCGCGCCAGGCCGCGGATGCATTGCATGCCCAGGGCGCCGAACGCGCCCAGCTCTACGGCCGCTTCATCATCGAGGAAATGATCACCCGCGCCGCCGACATGCCCCAGGTCAAGGAATCGCCCGACAGCGGCCTGGATCCCCAGACACCTTCGGGCGAGGAAAAGGAAAGGGCACAATTGCGCCCTTCGGAATCCACGCCCTAGCCTGAAAAAAAGGCCGCCCCCGTCTTGCGGGGCCGGCCTTTCTCGGACTGACAGCGGTTATGCGTTGTCGGCGCGACGCGCCGCGTCGCGCAGTTCGCGAATCTGCAGATGGTTGCGCTTGGCGCCTTCGTACTGGCGCTGCACCACGACGCGCACGTCGGCCGGCAGGTCTTGCTCCAGCGCCTTGCGATAGCGTTCCAGTGCAGCGTCTTCACCGCGCTCGGCTTCCTCCAGCATGTTCAGATCGCTGTAGCCGGCCAGCGTGCCTTTCACGGCCACCCAGCCGCGATGCGCAGCGCCGGCCAGCGTGCCACCATCGGGCGTGGAGCGCCCGCCCAGCTGGCCCACGACGTTGCGCAGTTCCTCCGCGGCCAGGCGGCAGTCCTGGGCACGCGACACAAAGGTCTGCTTGAGGCTGGCGGTGCGCGCATGTTCAGCGCTGCTGGTGAAGCCGAATTCGCCATCCTTGCAGTTTTCGATCAGGTCGTTCAGGGTCTCGATGACTTGCTTGTTGTCCATGGTGCGGTTTCCTGGTTGATTGACGAAGTGGCCCGCTTCGTGGGACGGGCCTGGTTCGCGGCATATGCCTGGTCCGCGACAAGCCTGTCGCGGGGAAACCCTATTTAACGACCCTGGCAAATGCCCTGAAGTCGGTCTAACGCCCATCTGGGGTGCGTCCTGCGCCTACACGGCGGCCCCTCAGAAACGATGCTCCAGGACCAGCTCGCAGCGCCGCCCCTCCCCGACAAACCACTGGGTGGTGGTGTAGTAGGCGGTGGTGAAAAAATACCGGTCCAGGACGTTGAAGCCGCGCAGCGTCAGCGTGCTGGCCGGGCCGGCCTGCCACTGCAGCGCCAGATCGGCCGTGGTGTAGGCCGGCAGCGTCAGCCGGTTGGCGCTGTCCGCGTAACGCCGGCCCACATGGCGCAGGCCGGCGGACAGCGTCCAGGCGGGCTGAAATTTCCACCCGGCCCAGACATTGACGACACACTCGGGCACATCGACGGGCACATTGCCGTTGCGCGACACCACGGCGCCGCCTGCCGCCTCGCTGAAATCGTCATACCGCGCCTTCAGCAGCGCCACATTCGCCTCGACTTGCAGCGTGGGCCGGACCTGCATGGCCAGCGTGCCCTCCATCCCCCTGGACGAGCGCCTGCCCACCTGGGTGCGCAGCGCCGGATCGGCGGGATCGCGCGTCAGCAGGTTGTTCTTGTCTATCGCATAGGCGGCCAGCGTCGCGTCGCCCCGACCTTGCCAGAACGACTGCTTGATACCGACTTCAAGCTGCCGTCCCCGGGCGACGTCAAAGCGCGCATTGGCCGCCGACAGCATCAACAGGCCGCTGACCGGCTCCGCGGCCTGCGCCAGCTGCGCATACAGCGACAGATCGGGCCGCAACTGATAGACCGTGCCCAGGCGCCAGCCGCTGTGGGCATAGCTGCGCGTGAAGGCCTGGGTGCCCGCCGCGAGCGCGTCACGTGAAAGCCGCGCATGGTCGAAACGCGCTGCTGCGACGACCGACCAGCAATCCGTGATTTCCAGCCGCTGCTCGGCAAACAGCGCGTACTGCCGCGCCTGGTTGCGGTCGCGCGCAATGAAGGGCTGCTCGCTGAAATAGCGGCCGGGATCGGGGCGGCCAGGCTCGACCGCGGCGGCGCTGCCCTGGTAGCCATTGCTGGAGAGCGTGAGCGCCGCGCGCTGGATGTCAAAGCCCAGCGACAGCTGGTGCGCGCGCCCCAACAGCATTCCCGTGAAAACCAGATCCGTGGTGTTGCCGGTCTGCGTCTGGTCATGGCCGATCTCGGTGTTGTCGGGGCGTTCTATCAGGCGGCTGGCGGCGTTGAAGAAATAGGTCTCGGCGTTGCGCCAGTGGCGCTGGCTGGTGATGCGGTACAGCTTGCTGCGCGCGATCGCGTTGTCGCCAAGCGCCCATTGCGCTGCCAGCTCGGTCCAGTGGTCATGGAACCGGATGTCGCTGTCAAGCACGTTGTAGTTGCGCTGGCGCAGCGCGCGCTGCTGCACGCCATCGATCAGCGGCACGCCGAAGTAGCGCGCCGGCGCCTGCCGGCCGCGGGCATGCATCAGCTGCAGCTGGAGATCGGGCGTCGCGTCCCAGCGCAGCGCACCTGTCGCCGCGGCATTGCGCATGTCGCCGCGCTCGACCCAGCCATGCGAGCGCTCGGCGCTCAGATCGAGACGGTAGGACCATGGCGTGCCTATCGCGCCCATCGCGCCTATCGCGCCGCCGCTGCCAAAGGCCAGCGCGCGCTGGCCGGCGCTGCCGGCCCTGGCCTGGATTTCGTTGACCACCGGAGCGCGGCTGGGCTTCTTCGCAATGACATTGACGACGCCACCGATCGCGCCGTCGCCATGCACCACCGAGGCCGGTCCGCGCAGCACCTCGATGCGCTCCACCGACCAGGTGTCAAACGGAAAGCTCACCCCCACGCCGCCATATTGGCGCATGCCGTCGTAAAGCCGCAGCACCGCCGTCGTATCGGTGAAGCCGCGCGCCGACAGGCCGGCGCTGTTGCCCGCATGGCCCAGGCTGGTCATGCCGGTGGAGCGCGTGATCGCGTCGCGCAGCGCGCTGTCGCCACGCGACCGCAGCTGGTCGCGGGTGATGACTTCAACGCTTGCCGGCGTGGCGCGCGCGCTCAGGCCAAGGCGACTGCCGGTGGCTATCGTGCGCTCCAGCCGGTCGGCGCCGGTCGCGTGGATGGTGATGGTTTCGAGGCTGGGGACGGTCTGCGCACCGCTGGGCGCAGCGATGAAAGCCAGCGCAATCAATACCGGCAGCGGCAAAAACACCGGGCTCAAGAAAAAGGATTTCTTCATAGTTTTTTATTATTGCAAATAATATTTAATAGTTATTAAACTATGATTCCCATGGCAGCCGCTGGTCCGCTGTGTTTTCCATAAGCAGGGATAATCCGGCCATGCACCCCCTGCGCACTTCCTCAGCCTTGCTACGCCTTGTCCTGGCGTGCTATGTGCTGGTGCTGGGAATTGCGGGCGCCTCTCCTGTCGTTCATCCGCAGAGAATGGAAGTCGTCTGTACTGGCGATGGCGCGATGAAGATAGTCGCGGTGGACCACCAGGCCGGCCATCACACACTGGATTGCCTGATGTGTCTTGCGCCGGCACTGCCCGTGGTGCAAGCCTCAGGTCAGGTGCACAAGCAGCAGCCGCTGGCGCTGGCGCTGGCGCCCGTGGTCGCCGCGCATCTCACGGGCCGCAGCGGCGCACGCTTTCCGCCGCGCGGGCCCCCCGCGATCGCCTGAGCCCGCCCACGCCTGCGCAGGGTGGCGCATCGCTGCCTCTTCGCGATTGCCTGCGACTTCCGGCACCGCCTGCCTGTGGTGCCGGCGCGACGACGCTGTCGTCGCGTGGTCCCCTATGAATACGAAATTCCGATGACGACTTCCGCCCCCGAAACCCGTGCGCCCGTCCACCAGCAGCGCGCCTTTGCCGACCTCTATCGCGCGGTCTGGCGCTGGCATTTCTACGCCGGCCTGCTGGTGCTGCCGTTCCTGATCTGGCTCGCAATCACGGGCGGCATGTATGTGTTCAAGAACCATATCGACGACTTCTTTCATGCCCGGCTGCTCACGGTGAACGCAGCGGCGACGCCCGCGTATTCGCCCACGCAACTCGCGGCCGAGGCGCTGGCCGCGCACCCGGGCACGCTGATCAAATACACGCCACCCGCCGCGGCCACGCGTTCGGCCGAAGCCTTGATCGCGACCACGGGCGGCGATCGGCTGGCGGTGTTCATCGACCCCTATCGCGCCGAAGTCCTGGGCGCGCTGCCCGACGGCGGCAGCGTCGCCTGGACCCTTCGCAAGCTGCACAGCCTCAAGTACTTCGGCAAGATCGCGCGCGGCGCGATCGAGATCGCCGCGGGCTGGGCCATCCTGCTGGTGCTGACCGGCATCTATCTGTGGTGGCCGCGCGGGCAAAAAGGCGGCGTGGTCACGGTACGCGCCACGCCCGCCAAGCGCGTTTTCTGGCGCGATCTGCACGCGGTCACGGGACTGGGCGTGGGCGGCATGCTCGTGTTCCTCGCGCTGACAGGCATGCCCTGGTCGGTGCTGTGGGGCAACCAGATCAACCAATGGGCCAACGGCAACAACTTCGGCTATCCGGCCGGCGTGCGCGTGCAGGTGCCGATGTCCCCACTGAAGCTGGCCGACGGCGAGACCACGGCCTGGTCGCTGCAGCAGGCGCGCATTCCCGAGTCGGGCCATGAAGGCCATGACGGTCACGAAGGGCATTCCGCGCATGCGGGCCAGGCCATGACCGATGGGCCGCAGTCGCCGTCGGCATGGACCCTCGATCAGGCCGTTGCCGCGTTCGATCGCCTGGGCCTGGCGCCCGGCTATGCCGTGCAGCTGCCCAAGGGCCCCCGGGGCGTCTATTCGGGTTCGGTCTATCCCGCCGATCTGGCCTTGCAGCGCGTGGTGCATCTGGACCAGTACAGCGGCAAGCCGCTGCTCGACATGCACTACGACGACTACGGTCCCATGGGCAGGACGCTCGAGTGGGGCATCAATGTCCACCTGGGCATGCAATGGGGAGTGTTCAACCAGGCCTTGCTGGTCGTGACCTGCCTGGCCATCGTGCTGCTGTGCATCAGCGCGGCCGTGATGTGGTGGAAGCGCCGGCCCGCGGGCCGCCTGGGCGTTCCGCCCTCGCCCGCGAACCGCAAACTGCAGGCCGGAGTCTTCGCGCTGCTGATGGTGGGCGGCGCGGTCTTCCCGCTGGTCGGTGCGTCGATGCTGGTGATGGCCTTGATCGACTATCTGGCGTTCGCGCGCCGCCCCGCCCAGGCCTGAGCCCACACCCGGTCAGCGCGCGCGAGAGCGGGCGCATGGACCGCCAGCCGCCGATGACGGACTTCATCGACGGTCAGCCAGGTATTCGAAAGCCTCGCGCCGGCCGTCGATCCGCAGTTCGCGCAGTCCGCTGCACGGCGCGTGCATTTCGTTGCGGCGCCACCATGGCTTGAAAAGGGCCGCGACCCGGACCAGCGCGTCGACGAGTTCGTGGATATCGGCCTGCGGCGGCGCACGCGCGAATTCGCGGCGAAAGCTCGACAGCGTGCATGGCAACGCTGCAGCAGATCGGCGCGGCGCTGGCGCCGGCTTGGGCTGCAACCAAGCCGCGGGTCTGCGTGCTGCTGTGCCCGCTGTCACGGAGCCGGGCGGCGCTCTGAATCAGCCCAGCAGATTGGCGCTGAGGCAGTCAATAAAGACCCGCAGCTTGGGCGACAGATCGCGGCTTGCGGGCCACAGTATCCACATCGCGCCGCTGTCGCCGCTGCAATCGTCAAGAAGGGTCTGCAGCCGGCCGGCACGCAGGTGCGGCGCGGCAATGAAATCGGGCAGGCAGGCAATGCCCTGGCCCTGCAGCGCCAGATGGATGCGCATTTCAACGCTGTTGCACACCAGCGATTGCGGCAGCTCGGGCGCGGCTTCATCGGGGCTGGGCGGCAGCGGCCATGCTTCGAGACGGCCCGTGCTGGGATAGCGGTAATGCAGGCAGATATGCGCCTGCAACTGAGCCGGCGTCTGCGGCCGGCCATGCGCCGCCAGATAGTCGGGCGAGGCCACCAGCACCCGCCTGAAACTGCCCAGGCGGCGGCGCTTGAGGCCGGAGTCGGTCAGCGCGCCGGTGCGCACCACCGCGTCAAAGCCCTCGCCAATCACATCGACCATGCGGTCGGAGAAGTCCAGGTCGAGTTCCACCGCCGGATAGCGGCGCATGAACCGGGCAATCACGGGCTCGAACAGGCCGCTGTGGCGCGGCAGGCTCACGCGCAGCTTGCCGCGCGGCGCTTCGCTGGCTTGGCTCAGCTCGAGTTCCGCCGCCTCGACCTCGCTCAGGATGCGGCGGCAGCGCTCGAGGAATTTCGCGCCTTCGGCCGTGAGCGCCAGCGTGCGCGTGCTGCGGTGAAACAGGCGCACGCCCAGCCGCGCTTCCAGCCGCGCCACGGCCTTGCCCACGGCCGAAGGCGATACGCCCAGCTCGCGTGCCACGGCGGAAAAGCCCAGGCGCTCTGCCACGCGCACAAAGATGCCGATGCTGCCCAGGTTGTCCATCATGGTGTCTGTTGATTTAAGACATTTCTGTCCGAAGTATTGAGCACTGTAGCCGGTTTTTCTTTCCTGCAGCCCCGCCTAAGCTTGCGCTCCTGCCCTGTTGCAGCGCCTGCGCGCTGTCGGGAATTTCTGCACACTCTCTGGCGATCCACTCTCATGTCCTCGATTCTTTCCCCTGCGGCGCGGCGCTGGCTGCAGCTGCTGGCCGCCTGCCTGACCGGCCTGCTGATTCCTCTGTGCTTCACCGGACCGGCCGTGGTGCTGTCCGCCATCCACCTCGACCTGGGCGGCAGTCCCGCGCAGCTGGCCTGGATCATGAACGCCTACATCCTGAGCTACGGCGGCGCAATGATGGTGGCCGGCAGCCTGACCGACCTCCATGGCCGCCGACGCATCTGGCTGCTCGGACTGGCCTGGTTCTGCGTCTGCACCTTCGCCATCCCTTTTGCGCCCAGCGTCGCTTGGATGGACCTGCTGCGCCTGCTCCAGGGCCTGGGCGGCGCGGCGGCGTTCGCGGCCGCGATGTCCTCGCTGGCGCCGCTGTTTGCAGGCCGGGCGCGTGCGCGCGCCTTCAGCCTGCTGGGCACGACCTTTGGCCTGGGCCTGGCGTTTGGCCCGCTGGTCTCGGGCTGGCTGGTGGAAATCAGCAGCTGGCAAGGCGTGTTTCACGCGACCGGCGCGGTCGGGCTGCTCGGCTGGCTGCTGGTCGCAACAAGTGCGGCGCGCGAGCGGCCGCCAGCCCAGGGCGGTCTGGACTGGGCCGGAGCGATCAGCTTCACGCTGGCGCTGGGGCTGTTCACCTACGGCATGCTGCTGGTGCCCGAACAAGGCTGGGGGGATGCCACGGTGCTGACCTGCCTGCTGGCCAGCGGCGCGATGTTTGCCGGCTTTGCAGCCATAGAGCGGCGCGTTGCCCGGCCCATGCTCGACCTGGGCTTTCTGCGCGAACCCGGCGTGCTGGGCGTGCAGGCACTGGCCGCGTCGCCGGCCTTTTTGTTCATCGTGCTGATCGTGCTGCTGCCCGGACGCTTCATCGGCCTGGACGGCTACGGCGCACTGCAGGCGGGCCAGATGATGGTCTGGCTTGCGGCGCCGCTGCTGGTCGTGCCGTTTGCAGCCGCGCTGCTCACGCGCTGGTTCACGCCCGGGACGCTGTCGGGCGCGGGCTTGCTGCTGGTGGCCGCGGGTCTGGCCTGGCTGGCCCAGGCATTCTCGCAGGGCGCGGGCCCGGCGCTGCACGCGCCTTTGCTGCTGATAGGCGTGGGCATAGGCCTGCCCTGGGGGCTGATGGACGGCCTGGCCGTGAGCGGCGTGGCGCCCGAGCGGGTGGGCATGGCCACGGGCCTGTTCAACACCGTGCGCGTCAGCGCCGATGGCGTGGCCATTGCGGTTGTCAGCGCGCTGCTGGCCGGCCTGATCCAGCACGGCCTGGCGGCGCGCATCGGCGCCGCGGTCTCGCCACAAGCGCTGCTGGAAGCATCAGGGCGCGCCGCGCTGGGGGAACTGCAGGCCGGCGCGGCGCTGCTGGGCCCGCATGCCGCGCTGCTGGCGCAAGGCTATGCCGAAGCCTTCATTCGCGTGCTGCAGCTGCTGGCGGGACTGGCGGCCATCACGGCCTGCGCCGTGGTTTTTCTGCTGCGCCGCCGCCAGTCCGACGCCGAAGCCATCAGCCGGCGAATCGCCGCAGAATCAATGACGCATTGACGCCGCCAAAGCCAAAGCCATTGAGCATGGCATGCTCCATGGACTGGGCGCGGGCCTGGCCCCGAACCAGATCCAGCCCCTCAGCCAGGGGGTCGGGATTCTCCAGGTTGAGCACCGGCGGCACGATCTGATCGCGCAAGGCCAGCACGGTGAAGATCGCCGCCGCGCCCCCGGCCGCGCCCAGCATGTGGCCCAGCGCCGATTTCGTCGCGGTGATCGAAGGGCCCTGGCCCGTGCCGAACACCGTGCGAATCGCCGCCAGCTCGCCCTTGTCGCCCACGGGCGTCGAAGTGGCATGGGCATTCAGATGCTGGATGTCAGCGGGCTGCAGCCCGGCCTGGCGCAGCGCCGCCAGCATTGCGCGCGCCGCACCCGAGCCGTCCTCGGGCCCGGATGTCACATGGTAGGCATCGGCCGAAGTGCCATAGCCCACGACTTCGGCCAGCGGTGTCGCTCCGCGCGCCAGCGCATGGTCCAGCGATTCAAGCACCAGCAGACCCGCGCCTTCGGCCATCACAAAGCCGTCGCGCGCCGCGTCAAACGGCCGCGAGGTCTTTGCCGGGTCGTCGGCCCCGGAATTCGACAGCGCCTTGGCCGCCGCAAAGCTGCCCAGCGCCACGCGATCGATGGTGGCTTCGCTGCCGCCGCACAGCGCCATGTCGGCTTCATCGGTGCGTATCAGGCGCGCGGCATCGCCCATGGCCTGGATGCTTGCGGCGCAGGCCGTGACCGGCGCGCCTATCGGGCTTTGCAGCTGGTGGCGTATCGACACCTGGCCCGCGGCCAGGTTGGCAAGAAAGGCCGGCACCGTGAACGGCGACAGCCGCTGCGGCCCCTTGCCGTCGGTGGTGCGCACCGCGTCGACAATCGTGCCGAAGCCGCCCACGCCCGAGCCTATGATGGTTGCGGCGCGCTCTTTCTGCGCGTCCGTGGGCTGCTGCCAACCGGCATGCGCCAAGGCCTGGTCGGCCGCGCCCAGCGCGAATGCCGTGAAGCGGTCCAGGCGGCGCAGTTCCTTGGCGGAAATCACGGCTTCGGGGTTCCAGCCGGCCTCGGCATCCTCTTCAAGCGAAGGCACGCGGCCCGCCACGGCGGCGCCGGTGCCGGCGCTGATCAAGGGGTCCAGCGCGCGCACGCCCGACTGCCCGGCAAGCAGCCGCTGCCAGGCCAGCTCCACGTTGCAGCCCAAAGGAGAAACCAGCCCCAAGCCGGTGATAACGATACGTCGACCCATACAACACCTTTCACGCGCCCGACCCACGCAAGACATGGGACAGACTCTATTGATGATGGCGGTCATCATAAATTATTTTTGATGACGGCTATCATCTATGTCATGAAAGTCAGCAAGACCCAAGCCGCAGAAAACCGCGCCGGCATTGTCGACGCCGCGGCGCGGCTTTATCGCGAAAAAGGCCTGAGCGGTGTCGGCGTCGCGGAGATCACGCGCGACGCGGGCCTGACGCATGGCGGCCTGTATCGGCACTTCGCGTCCAAGGATGCGCTGGCACGCGAGGCCTGCCTGCGCGCCTTCGAGTGGACCATCATGCCGCTGGACGGCCTCGAGCAGGACGGCGACGCCTCGTCCGCCGCCAGGCTCCAGGCCATGGTCGACAGCTATCTTTCCACCAGCCACCGGGACCATCCGGGCGAAGGCTGCCCGGCGGCGGCGCTGGCCACCGACGCGGCGCGCGCCGGCCCTGAAATGTCCAAAGTGTTTGCCCAGGGGGTGGAGCGCAATATCCAGCGTTTCATGCGCGTGCTCGAAGGCGAACCCGCGCCAAAGCGCGCCCGGACCATGGTCATGCTCAGCAGCATGATTGGCGCGCTGGTGCTGGCGCGCGCGACCGCGGCCGGCAATCCCGCGCTGTCGGCGGAAATCCTGCAGACCCTGCGCGAACATCTGGTGCCCGACGCTCCGCGCTGAAAAGCACTGCCGGCGCGCCGCAAGACCTTTGAAAAGTAGCGGAAAAGACCAAAATCCGCTGCAAATGTAAACTCGCGCCCGGTTCCTGCACCTCCAGCCCCACTGCTGCCCCTTCCCGTCTTTTCTTCTCGGATCACCCCATGGCGGCGCCGCCGGCGGGTTCCTGCCCGCCCATGGACCGCCCCGTCACTCCCCACTCTTGCTCGCCAGCTGCTGCCGGCGGCAGCGCCCATCACTCCTTTCTCAAGGCCTTGCTGGCCCTGGGCGTGGGCGGCTTCAGCATAGGCACGGGTGAATTCGTCATCATGGGACTGCTGCCCGATGCGGCCCAGGAACTGGGCGTTTCCATTCCCACTGCGGGCCATCTGATCAGCTCCTATGCGCTGGGCGTGGTGATCGGTGCACCGGTGCTGGCGGTGCTGGGCGCACGCATGCAGCGCCGCCAGTTGCTGATGGCGCTGATGGTGCTCTATGCGATCGGCAACTTCGCCAGCGCCATGGTGCCGGGCTATGCCAACATGGTGCTGATGCGTTTTTTCAGTGGCCTGCCGCATGGCACCTACTTCGGCGTGGCAGCCCTGGTTGCCGCGCATCTCGCGCCGCCCGGACGACGCGCCCAGGCCGTGGGCTACGTCATGCTGGGGCTGACCATCGCCACGCTCGTGGGCGTACCGCTGGCCGCCGGGCTGGGACAGTGGCTGGGCTGGCGCGCCGCCTTTGCGCTGGTGGGCGCCATCGCGCTGCTCGCCGTGGCCCTGGTCTGGCGCTGGATTCCCGCGCTGCCCGCACCCGAGGGCGCGAGCCCCTGGCGCGAACTGGGCGCGCTGCGTTCCAAGCAGGTATGGCTCACGCTGGGCATTGCCGCGATAGGCTTTGGCGGCATGTTCTCGGTATTCAGCTATGTCAAGCCCACGCTGATGAGCCTTGCGGGCCTGCCCGAGCAAGGGGTGCCCTTGGTGCTGGCGCTGTTTGGCGTCGGCATGGTGGCCGGCAACCTGGTCGGCTCGCGCCTCGCCGACAAGGCGTTGATGCCCACCATAGGCGGCATGCTGGTCTGGTCGGGTGCCGTGCTGCTGCTGTTTTGTTTCACGGCCCACCACCTGTGGCTGGGTTCATTCAATGTGCTGCTGGTGGGCACCGCCGTGGCACTGGGCCCGGCCCTGCAGATACGGCTGATGGACGTGGCCGGAGAGGCCCAGACCCTGGCCGCGGCGCTCAACCATTCGGCCTTCAACCTGGCCAATGCGCTGGGCGCCTGGCTGGGCGGAATCACCATCTCCATGGGCCTGGGCTGGGAATCCACGGGCTGGGTCGGCATGCTGCTGGCGCTGGGCGGCCTGGTGATCTTCGGCTTTGCCTGCGCCGACAAGAAGCGCCGGGGCTGAAGGCGCGGGCAACTGCGCATCAGGCCCAGAAAAGCCGCTGCAGCATCCACAGGTTGAGCAAGATCACCACGGCGGCGCAAGCCCACAGCGCGACGGTCATCCTGGGCCCGAAGCACAGCTCGCCCAGCACCTTGCGGCGCGTGGTGAACAGCAGCAAGGGCACGATGGCAAATGGCAGTTGCAGGCTCAGCACCACCTGGCTGAAGACCAGCAAGGCGCTGGCGCCGGCGCTGCCATACCAGGCCGTGGCGATGACCGCGGGAACAATGGCAATCAGCCGCGTCAGCAAGGCGCGCAATGCGGGCGACAGCCGTATCTGCAAAAAGCCTTCCATCACGATCTGCCCGGCCAAGGTACCCGTGACCGAGGAGCTCAGGCCCGAGGCCAGCAGCGCCACGCCAAACACCGCGCTGGCCATGCCCACGCCCAGGAGCGGCGACAGCAGATGGTAGGCCTGCGAAAGCTCGGTCACCGGGGCCTGGCCGGGGCGGTTGAACGCGCCGGCGGCCACGACCAGGATGGCGGCGTTGACAAACAGCGCCAGCCCCAGCGCCACGGTGGAATCGAGCGTTGCATAGCGTATGGCCTGGCGCGTGCCGGCAAGGCTCCTGTCGTGCGCCCGGGTCTGCACGATGGCCGAATGCAGATAGAGGTTGTGCGGCATCACGGTGGCGCCGACGATGCCCACGGCCAGGTAAAGCATCTGCGGATTGGTCACGATTTCCGCGCGCGGAACAAAGCCCGACAGCACGGCGGCCAGCGGCGGATGCAGCCAGACCAGCTGCGCCGCGAAACACACGCCTATCAATGCCACCAGGCCTATGACCACCGACTCCAGGCAGCGGAAACCGCGGCTTTGCAGCGCCAGTATCAGCATCACATCGATCACGGTGATGCACACGCCCGCAATCAACGGCAGGCCGAACAACAGGTTCAGGCCTATGGCCATGCCCAGCACTTCGGCCAGGTTGCAGGCCACGATGGCGACCTCGCAGAAGAACCACAGCAATAGATTGATGGCCGGCGGGAACTGCTCGCGGCAGGCCTGGGCCAGATCGCGCCCGCTGGCCAGGCCCAGCCGCACGGCCGCCGCCTGGAACAGCATGGCCATCAGGTTGGAGGCAAAGATCACGGCCAGCAACGCATAGCCGAACTGCGAGCCGCCGGCAATCGAGGTCGCCCAGTTGCCCGGGTCCATATAGCCCACGGCCACCATGTAGCCCGGGCCGGCAAACGCCAGGGCGCGCCTGGCGTTGAGCGTCGCGCCTGCGCCGCGCGGCACCGGGACGCTGCGGTGCACCTGCGGCAGGCTGGGGAAGGCCGTGGCCTGCGGCACGGTGGAGAAATGGGTGGCAAGCGGCGCGCCGTGGTCCATGAAGATCTCTCCTTGGCGGAATATCGGCGGCGCCTAACGCGCACTTGTGCTGTGCTCGGCGGCGCCCTGCGCGCCGCAAGCCAGGGCAATCATGTCCATGGTGAGGATGGTGGCACCGGCCAGCAGGATCAAGCTGCCAACGCAGCGGCGCGCGATGGTGGCGGGCCGCAAACGCCGCGCCACCGTCTTGTGCGAGAAAGCCATGGGAAACTCCTTTTCTGCCAACGCGTGTCTGTCGTCGCCCCAGGCCCGCCCGCGCCATGGCGGGCCCTAAGGGTGATCAGGCGTAGGCGCTGCTCATTGCCAGCGAACCATTGACACCTGCGGGGAAGAACCCGCCCTTGCCCACCGCATCCTTGTTCAGATAGACGATGTTCAGCACGTCGCCAGGCGAGCGGCTGTAGGCAATGCCATTGGCGTCCAGCGGCACGATGTTGGAGGTCGTGGCGTCTCCCGTGATGCCCTGGTCCACATCGGTGGCGCCGTCAAGGCTGTCGCGCGCGTTCGAGATCGCGCCCGCCGCATCGCGCAGCGCCGGCGCCGCCAGCCCCTTGGCGTACAGCACGGTGCGCACCAGCCCGGCGTGATAGGCCTCGGCCGCCAGAATGCCGGCGGCGGCTTCCAGATAGGTCTTGTTGGTGATCAGCGGCGCCGCGCCCTTGTAAGCCGTCACGCCCACGTCCTCGAAAATGAACGCGCCCAGCAGGAAGTTCTCGTCGCTCGCATAGGGGTCGAAAGCCACGCCCGGCCCCACCAGGCCCGCGGCGCGCGCCGCCACGGAGAACGCGCCGTTCGGATCCGTGCCGCCAATGTCGATGCGCGGCTGCGCAACGGCGGCCGAGCCCAGGGCCTTGCGCAGAAAAGCCACATGCGCAATCTCGTCCTCGGCGATTTCCTTGGCGTACTGGGCAACCACGGGATCGCGAAAGGACACGGCGCGCCCGCCGATCACCGCCCCCTGCGTGCCCGCGCCGCCTTGCAGGTTGGCCGCCAGGCCCGTGCCGAACACCGCATAGTGATAGAACTGTGACTCGAGATACTCCAGGTTGAGCGCGAAGTTCAATATCTCCTCATCGGTGGGCCCCGATGCCTGGGCAATCGCATCGCCGCCCCCGCCGCCGCAGGCGGTCAGAATCGCGCCGCCGGCCATGCCCACGGCCACCCCGCCCGTCTTTCTGAAGAAATGGCGCCGGTCCTCCAGCTTCTGCGCCCGTTTTTGCAAGACACCTATCAACACTGATTCGTCGGACATGGAAATTCCTCTCGATTCGCGTCAAACGCGAGTACCAACGTGAGAATGCGCCCGGCTGAGAGCGCACGGTGTGGCAAGAAGTGGCCTCGTTGGAAAGAAGAAGCCGACATCCCTTGCTGTCAGTGGGTACGCAGCAAGGGAGGCAATTGGATTCACATTTCTTGAAAAATCTTTGCGATCGCGCAATTCTTCGACGCCGCGGGTGCAAAGCATGGCCGTGCGAAAAATTCTTGAATCCAAAGCCTGTGGGTGCTGCGTATTCATTGCAGCCGAAACGCTTCGGCGTCCACCCCACCTCAAGGAGCTTTCCATGACAACGACCCAAACCACCCGCAAGATCGCCTCTTTCAGCCTTGCCCTCGTAATGTCTGCCGCTTCCGTCGCGGCAATGGCGGATGTGATGGTCGGCGGCGCGGCCATGCTGCCGTCCAGGGACATCATCGACAACGCCGTCAACTCCAAGGACCACACGACGCTGGTGGCAGCGGTCAAGGCCGCAGGCCTGGTCGACACGCTCAAGAGCCCCGGCCCGTTCACGGTGTTTGCCCCCACCAACGCCGCCTTCGCGGCCCTGCCCGCCGGCACCGTGGACACCCTGCTCAAGCCCGAGAACAAGGCCACGTTGACGAACATCCTGACCTACCACGTGGTGGCCGGCAAATGGGACGCCGCGGCTCTGTCCAAGATGATCAAGGACGGCAAGGGCATGGCCAGCATCAAGACCGTCAGCGGCGGCACCCTGGTGGCCAAGTCCAGCGGCTCCAAGATCATGCTCAGCGATGAAAAGGGCGGCACGGCAACGGTGACAATTGCCGATGTCTACCAGTCCAATGGCGTGATCCATGTGATCGACAAGGTGTTGCTGCCCAAGTAAGTCCACGAAAAGCAAGAAGCCCTGCAAATCACCTGCGGGGCTTTTCAAAGCTCATGCCAGGGCATGGGGCAGCTGCGGGCAGTTGCCCTGCTCGAACTTGTCCCACAAGGCGGTCTTGAACCAGGCGGGCATTTCATCGGACTTCATTTCAATTTCCACGCCCTCGGTGACTTCCGCTACCCAAAGACGATCGGAGTCCGAGTTGTCGAAGATGCAGGCCCTGTCCGCAAACATCAGCGCGCAATAAAAAACCCCGCAAATCAATGACTTGCGGGGTTTGTCGACCCCATGCAAGCGCATGGAGCAACCGTCCGAGCTCAGACGTTGAACAGGAAGTTCAGCACGTCACCGTCCTTGACCACATATTCCTTGCCTTCGGCGCGCATCTTGCCCGCGTCCTTGGCGCCCTGCTCGCCCTTGTAGGCGATGAAGTCGTCAAAGGCAATGGTCTGGGCGCGGATGAAGCCGCGCTCGAAGTCGCCGTGGATCACGCCCGCGGCCTGGGGCGCGGTGGCGCCGACGGGCACGGTCCAGGCGCGCACTTCCTTCACGCCGGCGGTGAAGTAGGTCTGCAGGCCCAGCAGGCTGAAGCCCGCGCGGATCAGGCGGTTCAGGCCGGGTTCGTCCTGGCCCATCTCGGCAAGGAACATGTCGCGATCCTCATCGCTCATTTCCGACATCTCGGCTTCCATCTTGGCGCAGATGGCAACCACGGGCGCGCCCTGGGCGGCCGCGTATTCCTTGAGGCGGTCAAGTAGCGGGTTGTTCTCGAAGCCGTCATCGCTGACGTTGCCGACAAACATCGCGGGCTTGGCGGTGATCAGGCAGAACTGCTTGAGCAGCGGCGCATCTTCCTTGGAGACCGGCACCACGCGCGCGGGCTTGCCTTCGTTGAGTGCGGCCAGGATGGGCGTGAGCAGGGCGACCAGCTTGGCGGCGTCCTTGTCGTTGCCCGACTTGGCGGCCTTGCTGTGGCGGTTGAGCGCCTTCTCGACGGTGGCCATGTCGGCCAGGCACAGTTCGGTCTGGATGACTTCGATGTCGGAGATCGGGTCGACGCGGCCAGCCACGTGGATCACGTTGTCGTCCTCGAAGCAGCGCACGACGTTGACAATGGCGTCGGTTTCGCGGATATGCGCCAGGAACTGGTTGCCCAGTCCTTCACCCTTGCTCGCGCCCGCGACCAGGCCGGCAATGTCGACGAACTCGACAATCGCCGGAACAATGCGCTCGGGGCTGATGATCTCGGCAAGCTGGTTGAGCCGCGGATCGGGCACTTCGACCACGCCGGTATTCGGCTCGATGGTGCAGAAGGGATAGTTTTCGGCCGCAATGCCGGCCTTGGTCAGTGCATTGAAGAGAGTGGACTTGCCCACATTGGGCAGGCCCACGATGCCGCATTTCAGGCTCATGGCAGGGCTTTCTGGAAATCTGGGGACAAACCCGGCATTTTAGGGCTTGGTGCATATCCCTGCCAGCCATGCCTGCTGGGCATGGCCGGCCGCCGGGCTGCGCGCCGTGACGTGCATCAGAATGCGTGCGACATTCCCACGCCGAAAGCGGTGCGCGATTCCACATGGGCGTCGCGCTTGTGGCCCAGGCTGGCGTACAGCGTGGTGCGCTTGGACAGCGCGTAGTCGGCACCCACCGAGACAAAGCGGTTGGTGTCCTGGTTCAGGCGCTGGTGGCCATAGCCGGCCTTGAGCGTGGTCGCACCCAGGCGATAGGTGCCGCCCAGCGTGGACGCGCGCGACCTGGCGTCGGCGGCCCGGGCGCGGCTCACGTCGTGGGCCAGCATCAGCGCCGCATTGCCGAAGCTGTACTTGCCGGCAAGAAAGCTGTTCCTGTCGCCCATGCTGTTGCGCTCCACCGCCGCCATCGCGGCCACCGCCTGCTGGGCATATTCCAGCACCGCGGAATACGGCCGGCCCGTGGCGCCCAGCGCGGTCTGGCGTTCGGGCGAGCCGCTCAGGCGCAGCGTGAAGCCGGCGATCTTCGGCGAATCGTAGAACATGCCATTGTTGAGCCGGCCATAGTCGGCCGTGCCGTTGTTGCCAAAAGGATCGCTGGGCGTGAGCGCATGCCACTGGTACCAGGCCGGCGAGGCAATGCGATTGAAGTTGCCCCAGGGATCGAACTTCCAGTCCTGGGCCCACATGGCCGTCAACGCCCGGCCCACGCGCAGCGTCCCCCAGCTGCCTTGCAGGCCGACGGTGGATTCGTCATGCCAGAAGGGCTTGACGCCCGCGCCTTCGGTGTCGCCGGCATCGAGTTCCAGGCGCGTGCTCAGGCGAAACACGGCTTTCAGGCCGCCGCCCAGATCCTCGAATCCCGAGATCGCCACATTGCTGCGCTGTATGGTGCCCAGCTGATTGACGCCGTCGAAACCGCGATAGACGCCGGCATCGAGCAGGCCGTTGATCGATACCGAGGATTGCGCCCAGGCGGGCGCGCAGGCCGCAAGGGTGCCAAGGACTGCACAGGCCAGAAGCCGGGGTGGGTTGCAGCGCATGATGAATTCTCCTTTGGTCGTTCGCCTGACGCGTGCCGGTCCCGGCCTTTTCAAAGGGCGCAAAGCTAGCGCTTCGCGGCGCTGGGCAGGCGTGGGCAGACGAATGGAATGGAGGCAGTTGCCTCGTTGATGGCCGGGCCCGCGCGCCATGCGCGCTTGCCGGCCGGCAGAAAGCTGCTTTGCATGCTGTGAGGCCCTGCAAGGGCCCTGGCAGCGGGCAAGCGCAGCAGCGTCGAGAAAGCCGCGCACGGCCGTGGAATGAAATACCGGATGGCCTCTTCCTGGCCCGCGCGGCCCTGGTGCGAACATTCTATTCACCGCGTGGCGCGCGCGCCGATGAAAAACCCCGGGATGCCGTGCGCGCAATTCAGGGGAACGTTCTGCGCCCGGGCCGGTCTATACAAGCCATGCCACTGCTTTTGCGGTGCCGCGCGCATTCTGCGCCCGGCACCCAGGAATGCACAGCCTCCTACAATCCCCCACATGGCGCAAACCTTTGATATCTGTATTCGTGGGGCCGGCATCGTCGGCCGCACCCTGGCCCTGTTGCTTGCCCGTGAACGCCTGCGCGTCGCGCTCGTGGCCTCGCCCACGCCGCCCGCGGGCCACCACGATGTGCGCGCCTACGCCCTGAACGCGGCTTCGCGCCAGCTGCTTGAATCGCTGCGCAGCTGGCCCGACGCCCAGCATGCGACGGCGGTGCGGCACATGGAAGTGCATGGCGACCTGGACGGCAATGTGCATTTCGATGCCCAGGCCCAGGACGTCGAAGCGCTTGCCTGGATTGTCGACGTGCCGGCGCTCGAAGCCCGGCTGGGTGAAGCCGTACGCTACCAGCCGCTGGTCGAGGTGGTCGACGCACCCGTGGCCGCGCCGCTGACGGCTGTCTGCGAAGGCCGGGCCAGCCGCACGCGCGCCGAGTTCGGTGTCGATTTCGCCGTCGTGCCCTATGGTCAGCATGCGATTGCCACGCGCCTGCATTGCGAGATTGCGCACGGCGAAAGCGCGCGCCAGTGGCTTGCGCCCGAAGGCATTCTGGCGCTGTTGCCGCTGGACGGCCCGCAGGGCCAAACCGTGGCCGTGGTCTGGTCCATTGCCCAGGAGAACGTCGATACCTGGATGAACGCCAGCCCCGAAGCGTTCACGCAAAGGCTTGAAGACATCAGCCAGGGCGCGCTGGGCCGCCTCACGCTGGCCAGCGAACGCCTGAACTGGCCGCTGCAGCAGGCCGTGGCCGACCGCTGGAGCGGTGTCTCGCCAGACGCCCGCAGCTGGGTGCTGGTGGGCGACGCCGCCCACAACGTCCACCCGCTGGCCGGCCAGGGACTCAATCTGGGCCTGGGCGATGCGCAGGCCCTGGCGCGCGTTCTGCAGGAGCGCGACGCCTGGCGCAGCACGGGCGACAGCCGGCTGCTGCGCCGCTACGAGCGCGAGCGCAAGGCCGCGCTCGCTCCCATGGGCCTGGCCATGGATGGCCTGCAGCAATTGTTCACGCGCCGCGAGGCGCCGTTGCAGGCGCTGCGCAACTGGGGCATGAAAGGCTTCGAGCACAGCGGCCCGATCAAGAACTGGATGGCCCGCCAGGCCATGGGACTCGGGGCCTGAACGCGCGACGCAGGCCCCTGCCTGCCGCGCCCGCCCCTCAATGACTACGGAACACCTGCTATGAAACTGATTTTCTCCCTGCTGGCCTCTGCTCTTTTGTCCGTCGGCATGACGGCCCAGGCCCAGGACGCCGGACTGCGCAAGACGCTGACCGAACGCATTCCCCAGCTCGACAAGATCGAGGAAGTGCGGCCCACGCCCATGGCCGGCCTGTTTGAAGTGCGCATAGGCACCGACCTGTTCTATACCGATGCCAAGGGCAACTACCTGATCCAGGGCGAACTGATAGACACCAAGGCGCGGCGCAACCTGACCGAAGACCGCATCAACCAGCTGACATCGGTCGACTTCGCTGCGCTGCCGCTCAAGGATGCGTTCACCATCGTGCGCGGCAACGGCGCGCGCAAGATGGCGGTGTTCGAAGACCCGAACTGCGGCTACTGCAAGCGCTTCGAGCGCGACCTGCAGAAAGTCGACAACGTCACCATCCACCTGTTTCTCTACCCCATCCTGAGCCCCGATTCGGCCGAGAAATCGCGCAACATCTGGTGCGCCAAGGACCGGGTTCAGGCCTGGCATGACCTGATGCTGCGCGACAAGGCCACGCCGCCGGCCAGCTGCGACACCGCGGCGCTGCAACGCAACCTGGCGTTTGGCCGCAAGTACAAGATCACCGGCACGCCGACGCTGATCTTTGCAAACAACGCCCGCGTGCCCGGCGCGATCAGCGCCGCCGACGTCGAGAAGCACCTCTCGGCCCAATGATCGCCGGGCGCGCCCCGCGCCCTGCGCCCTTCCTTTGTGCGGCTCCGGGCACGGCATAGCCTGCGTCCAGGGCCCAGCCCTGAACCATCACGCCATGCCCACCAAGCACCCAGCCGCCCCCACCCTTGCCGCCGACGTGCATTACCACGTCAGCGCGCATGACCTGCATGCCCGCCTGTTTGCGATCGAGCTGCGCGTGCAGTCGCCCGCCGCGCAGCAGCAGGTCGCGCTGCCGGTCTGGATTCCGGGCAGCTATCTGGTGCGCGAGTTCTCCAAGAACCTCCAGGGCCTGCAGGCCACGCAGCACGGACAAAGCGTCGCCCTGCGCCAGCTCGGCAAGCAGCGCTGGCAGATCGACTGCGTGGCCGGGGCGCCGCTGACGCTGAGCTACCAGGTCTGCGCCTACGACAACTCGGTGCGCACCGCCTGGCTCGATGCGCAGCGCGGCTTCTTCAACGGCACCAGCCTGTGCCTGCGCGTGCTGGGCCAGGAAGACACGCCGCACAGCCTCGAAGTCGCGGCCACGCAGGCCACCGCCGGCTGGTCCATTGCCACCGGGCTGACGCCGGCGCGCATCGACGACCAGGGCTTTGGCCTGTACCGCGCGGACAACTACGACGAGCTCGTCGACTGCCCCGTGGAAATGGGCCGTTTCTGGAGCGGCTTCTTCGAGGCCGGCGGCGTGCGCCACCAGTTTGTCGTTGCCGGCGCGGCCGAATCCTTCGACCACGAACGGCTGCTCGAGGACAGCCGCAAGATCTGCGAAGCCGCGATTGCCTTCTGGCAAGGTGCGCCGCACAGCCGCTATGTGTTCATGCTCAATGTCGTCAACGACGGCTATGGCGGCCTCGAGCACCGCAATTCGACGGCGCTGATCTGCGGCCGGCGCGACCTGCCGCGCCTGGCCGACGGCAAGACCAGCGATGGCTACACGACGCTGCTGGGCCTGATCAGCCACGAATACTTCCACACCTGGAACGTCAAGCGCCTGCGCCCCGATGCGTTTGCGCGCTATGACTACGACCAGGAAAACTACACCGAGCTGCTGTGGTTCTTCGAAGGCTTTACCAGCTACTACGACGACCTGCTGCTGCTGCGCGCCGGCCTGATCGACGAGGCGCGCTACCTCAAGCTGCTGGGCAAGACCATCAACCAGGTGCTGCAGACGCCGGGACGCGCGGTGCAAAGCGTGGCCCAGGCCAGCTTTGACGCCTGGGTCAAGTACTACCGCCAGGACGAGAACACGGCCAACAGCACCGTGAGCTACTACACCAAGGGCGCGCTGGTCGCGCTGTGCCTGGACCTGAGCCTGCGCCGTGACGACCGCAGCACGCTGGACGCAGTGATGCGCGCGCTGTGGCAGCGCTGCGCGGCCGGCCCCATGGGCGAAGCCGATGTGCTGGCCGTGCTCGAGCAGCTTGCGGGCCGCGGCTTCGCCACCGAGGTCGTGCAGTGGGTGCACGGCACGCAGGACCTGCCGCTGGCCGAGCTGCTGGGCGCGCATGGCGTGCGCCTGCAGGCCGAGCCGCCCCAGCCCGCGCAGCGCCTGGGACTGCGCGTGCAGGAGAACCACAGCGTGCAGATCAAGGCCGTGCTGCGCGGCGGCCTGGCCGAACGCGCGGGCTTCATGGCCGGCGACGAATGGCTGGGCATCGAACTGGCTAGCGGCGCGGGCTGGCGCCTGGCCAAGCTCGAGGAGCTGGCGTTGTACGCCGGTCAGGCCGGCGCCATCACGGCGCTGATCGCGCGTGATCAGCAGCTGCTGCGCCTGGCGCTGACGCTGAGCGAGACCGACGCCCCCGCGGCCAACATCGGCCTGGCAATCACCGACAACGGGCTGGCGCGGCGCTGGCTGCGCAACGAGCCGGCGGTCACGGACGAAGTGCTGCCCTGACCCGCGCTGCGCCCCAGGCATCGACAGGAAGCGGTGACAGCCCGCCTGCCCCGCCTTGGGTATAGTGGCAACACAACTACTACCGGAGATATCCCCTTGGCCTACGAAATGCTGGAAGTTCGCACCGAAGCCGACAAAGTCGGCGTCATCACCCTCAACCGCCCCAAGCAGCTCAATGCCTTGAACGAACAGCTCATGACCGAGCTGGGCGCGGCGCTGCAGGCGTTCGATGCCGACGGCAACATCGGCTGCATCATCATCACCGGCAGCGAAAAGGCCTTTGCCGCGGGCGCGGACATCGGCGCGATGGCCAACTACAGCTTCGTCGATGCCTACAAGGGCGACTACATCACGCGCAACTGGGAAGTCATTCGCAGCATACGCAAGCCCGTGATCGCGGCGGTGTCCGGCTTTGCCCTGGGCGGCGGCTGCGAGCTGGCAATGATGTGCGACTTCATCATTGCCGCCGACAACGCTCGCTTCGGCCAGCCCGAAATCAAGCTGGGCGTGATTCCCGGCGCCGGCGGCACGCAGCGCCTGCCGCGCGCCGTGGGCAAGGCCAAGGCCATGGACCTGGCGCTGACCGGCCGCATGATGGACGCCACCGAAGCCGAGCGCGCAGGCCTGGTGAGCCGCGTCGTGGCTCTGGACAAGCTCATGGACGAAGCCCTGGGCGCGGCGCTGCAGATCAGCGATTTCTCGCAGATCGCGGTGATGGCGGCCAAGGAATCGGTCAACCGCGCCTTCGAGAGCAGCTTGAGCGACGGCGTGATGTTCGAGCGCCGCCTGTTCCACGCGCTGTTTGCCACGCAGGACCAGAAGGAAGGCATGGATGCCTTTGTCAACAAGCGCAAGGCCAACTTCACGCACCAGTGAAGCAGAAGATTTTTTGCAAGAAAAATTCCTTGAGCCGTGTGAGACGGCGTTTTTTTGCATATAATTGCTGGCTTCGGTCGTATAGCTCAGTCGGTTAGAGCGCAGCATTCATAATGCTGATGTCGCAGGTTCGAGTCCCGCTACGACCACCAAACAGGAAACCGCAGTGCTTGCAAAAGCACTGCGGTTTTTTCTTTGCAGCAGCGAACTTTTTAAGTTCCGTTCGACTTGCGCAGGAAAATTCCCACTTTGCTGCCAAGGCAATTCCTTGCTATATAATTTCGGGCTATCGGTCGTATAGCTCAGTTGGTTAGAGCGCAGCATTCATAATGCTGATGTCGCAGGTTCAAGTCCCGCTACGACCACCAAATACAAGCCCCAAGCGCGCAAGCTCTTGGGGCTTTGCTGTTTGCAGCGGCCGCACTTTGCCCCTGCCCTTTCAGGACCGACCGGGTCAACGTTCAAAGCCCGGGCGGCCCACAGATCAAGTGCTTGACTCCCATCGACGAGTTCATGCGGCATTGCCCTGGCTCGGCGGCAATCAGACGGTCGACCACCGCCCCCGCGTGCCTTGGCATCGGCAAGGCGTCACCACCGCTTTCCTGGATTTCGGCCCGCATCCCTTTCCCGAGCCTGCGCTCAGCCACAAGACTGCGCGCTCGCATGTGCGGCGCTCCCCGGTTCAATGCGGAACCCTTTGGCGGCACGGGTTACAGAGCCTAAGAGCGCCCAACAGAACCCAGCAGACTGGCGTTGCACAGGAGGTGCGGCCGGCAAGGTGCGGCCGGCAAGGTGCGGCCGGCAAGGTGCGCTGCCGCAGGCAGTGCACATGGCACGGCAAGGCAACAACGTCTCAAGGGTTCTGGTAGGCAATCCAGGCACAGGCAATACGACCAGAAAGCAGGCCTGGCTGGGAGGCAGATCTGCAGAGGGGGAACGCTACTGTTTCAGCCTTGAACAGAACTTCCAGAAGCGGATGGCAAGAATTTCAATGGGTTTCCAGTCAAAGGAATAGACATGCGCATGAATCGTAGAAATATCATCAAGTTTGGCTGCAGCAGTATCGCCGCGCCCGTTCTTCTGGCGGCTTGCGGCGGTGGAGATGATGAGCAAAATCTTGAGATTGATGAGCCAGACATTGTCACTTCTCCAGGGGAACACAACCTGGCCCACACCCCGGAGCCTGAAGAATTCGATCCATCGCAGATTTTTCTAGATGCCCCCGGGTTCATCCGAGCCCAGGTTTTCTTCGGCGACACACCGCAAGCATCCGCGAAAGTCACGATCTATGATGCCGACCTCAAGGTCCTTCACGAAGGACTCACGGGCGAAGACGGCTACCTGCAGACACAGGAGATATCCAAGCGGCTGATGTTTGCCATGGCCGAGACTCCGCAAGGGCAGCTTTATGGCTATGCATACGCCGAAGAAGGCGAGCTCAGCCAGGCTATCAATATCAATATCTACCAAACATTGGCTGCCCACTTGGCCAAGGCATTTGACTTTGAATACAATATTGTCAATTATTTGCTGCAACGCCATTTCCACATTGGCTACAACGATAATATTCAGTCCATAGATTCTGAAAATATTTACTTCAGCCAGAAAATGATGGCTGATGCATATCTCAAAAGCGGGCTGTCGCTGGAAAATTATCTATCGAATATGGCGGCATTGATTGTGGAGAAAAAAGATATTGAATACGAGGCCGAAACACAGTTCAAACCCGCAACCAAAACTGAATTCGCCCCGGCAACCGATATAAGACTGGCTACGGCAGCCGCCTTTCTACCCGCTGTTGATGATGCGACAAAATATCAAATCATTGAATTCGCGCTGGACAAAGCCGAAGGCGTAATTAAAAACTTCATCACACTCCCCTACTCATCTCAAGTCATTGGCTTCCTTTTCAGCAAGTTGAAAGGAGAGTTGATCCCCCCGGTGCCGGACCCATTGGATGAAGTTAAAAACAAGCTGGATCAAGTCTCCCAAAAACTGGATGATCTGCTTGATTACTTGAAAAAATCAAGGATTGACTCGGATTGGGCGAAATTTTTGGATGTCTGGGATAGATTCGGCACGGAGCGGGTCAACTACAAACAAGCAAAAAACCAGTTTTCAGCCGAAGACACCTTGAAGAATGTCCTCAGCCTGATAGAGTCAAGACGAACCGATGTCCTGTCTGCGAACAAATGGTTCTTTGGCGCCAGGGGAAAAGACAAGGACAAAACCTTTCTGTACAGCTATTGTGAATTGATGCAGGAAAAAGAGTTTCACACTGCCGATATTCAAGAAAAAATCAATGACTATGTCTCCAGGTTTCTGCTTCAACAAACAGAAACAATAGGCTTCATCATGACAGCCATTACGCTGGATGCACAAAAACAACAATTATCGGAAAAAGAAGCAGCAGGGAGGTGCGAGGTTTATATACTTTCATTGAAAAAAACCCAGGAACTGAGCCGAAAATTCATTGAATCTACTCCAGTCCTGCCACGAAGAATTGTCATTCACAAGTCCTCTAAAACTCTTTGGGTCGGCGCGTGCAACTCGGTGGAATTTGCTGTGGATCACCTGAAGAAAGGCCATTGGACGCGCCGCTGGAGATATATTGGCATAGCTCAACACCCTAGAAGCAGCGCCAATGGATTCGAGAACAAAAAACACATGCTTTGGGATGAAAAAAACCCCAACGGCGTCAGCATGGACGTGATTGCTTTTGCAGAATGGAGGCCACCAACCGTCGCTGAAGTGGAGAAAGTTTTCTTGCAGCGAGGTCCTGACGAGGCCAAGAAAAAGGATGCTCTCGATGTTTGGGCAATGAAGCGCAATATTCCTATTGACTTCAAGCTAAAGCAATATGATGCATACCAAAAAAAAGAAAAGAATGAATTTTCCACCATTGTGACAAGCTATTTCAACGACGAGGCCAAAAGTGATGGTTTTTGTTTTTACTCCAAGTTTGTCCAACTTTCCGACTACAAACAATATACCGCAGGCATGGTGACAAAGTATGTTCCGGAGGATGCACTATTTCCTTATTTCCCTGTCGCCAGCAAAACCCAGCAGCAGTTGGAAATCTATTACCCGGCCTATGCGTACAATAAATTTTATGATGAGGTAGCCAGCAAGATGGAAATATAAGCACATCCGATTGCTTGACAGCAATATCCAGGGGAGATGGGGCGGCCGGCAAGGGGCGGCCGGCAAGGGGCGGCCGGCAAGGGGCGGGAAACGTGAAGCGCTCCTTGTCCGGGCGCAGCGCCAAATGGCAGGGCAAGCGGGGGCTGGCCGCTTGACGGTCCCGGGGCAAGCGCGAGCTTGAGAATTCCGTTGGAGCCGAGTCTGGCCAGGCCCCGGTATCTGCCAGCGCGTCCAGACGCATGAAACAAATCCGTCATGAAAACGAAATATGCAAAAAGTAACATTTGCACACATCGTTTCCTGCGTACTGCTTCATGCCCGAAACCACCGAGTATCTAAGCGACTTCCGGCCCCGCTTTCGCCAGCCCAGCGCAGCCGACCTCTGCATCGAGGTGCCGTGCATGACGCCCGACGAGACCAACGAGAAGGTCATGGAAGTCTTCGGCCGGCACCGTGATCTGGTGAGCCTTCCGGTGGTCGAGGGCCACAAGCCCATAGGCCTGATCAACCGCAATATCTTCCTGTCGCAGATGAGCAAGCAGTTCCGCCAGGAGCTGTACGGCAAGAAGAGCTGCATTGCCTTCATGGACAAGGAACCGTTGATTGTCGATGCCGCGCTGGACATCGATGCGCTGACGCTCAAGACCGTAGAGTACGGCGAGAAGACGCTGTCCGACGGCTTCATCATCACACGGGGCGGCGCGTTTGCCGGCATAGGCAACGGCTTGCAGCTGATGCGCGCGGTGGCCGACATGCAGGCCTCGCGCAACCGCCAGATCATGCACAGCATCGAGTACGCCAGCGTGATCCAGCGCTCGACGCTGCGCGGCTCGTTGGAGGCCATGGCGCGCGCCTGCCCCGATGCCCATCTGGTCTGGCAGCCGCGCGACATCGTGGGCGGGGATTTCTACCAGTTCTGCACCGATACCGACGGCTGGCTTGCCACGGTGGCCGACTGCACCGGCCATGGCGTGCCCGGAGCGTTCATGACGCTGATTGCCTCGACCAGCCTGAACCAGGCCATAGCGCAGCACGGCGCCAGGGACCCGGCCAGCCTGCTGGGCCATGTGAACCGCGGCATCAAGCAGATGCTGGGCCAGATGAATGGCCAGGATGGAACGCCCGGCTCGGACGATGGCATGGATGCGGCCTGCTTCTGGTTCGAGCCCGCCAGCGGGCGGCTGATCTTTGCCGGCGCCCGGCTGGCCATGTTCGTGCTGCGGCCTGGCGCCGACAGCGTGGAAATGCTTGATGGCCAACGCAAGGGCGTGGGCTATGTGGACAGCGATTTCAACCACGCCTGGAACAACCAGGAGGCGCTGCTGCCCGCAGGCAGCCTGGTTTTCGTGAGCACCGACGGACTGATAGACCAGGTCGGCGGTGCGCGCGGCATTGCCCTGGGCAAGCGCCGGGTGCGCGAGTTGCTGCTGGAGCATCGGCAAAAGACCCCCTCGCAGCTCAATGCGGCAGTGCTGGACGCACTGCGGCTGTGGCAGGGCGAGCACCACCGCCGCGACGACCTGACCTTCTTTTGCTTTCGCGCCTAAAGACTGCCCCTATGCCCACCCGCATGATTGCCCACAAGTACGGCTCCTTTTTCGACCTGGCGCGCCAGCACCAGGTGATCTTCTACTACGTCGGCTATTTCTCGCAGCACATCATTGCCGCCATGGCCGACGCGGTGAAGCTGCAGCTCGAGGTCGCCGGCGTGGCCGCGCCCACGCGGCGCAAGCTGTTCTCGTCGTTTGTCGAGATGGCGCAGAACATCATTCACTACTCGGCGGACTCCCTCACGCCCGCCAGCCAGAACGACGGCGAACTGCGCCACGGCTCGGTGTGCATACGCCGCGAGGACGACGGCAGCTTTTTGCTGTTGTGCGCCAACCCCATAGAGCCCTTGATGGCGCAGGACCTGCAGGGCAAGCTGGACGCGCTGCGCTGCATGACGCTGGAGGAAATCAAGCAGGCCTACCGGCAGACGCTGCGCGAGGAAACGCCCGAAGGCAGCAAGGGGGCGGGTATGGGATTTCTGACCCTGGCCCGCGATGCGCGTCAGCCGCTGGAGTTTGACTTCGACACCGACGACGCGTCCGGCGATTCGCCGGTCTTCTATTTGAAGGCAGCGATCTGAGCCCGAGGGGCTTGTCAACGAATCGAGATACGCATGGAAAACCTCTACATCGCTCCCACGCCCAGCTCACCCGAAGTGGACTTCCAGTTCGATGCCCGCAGCCTGAGCCTGCGCGGCGAGTCCTACCCGGAGAACGCCGCGGCCTTCTATGGCGACATCATTGCCCGCCTCAGGGAGTTCCTGGCGGTGCAGCGCGGCATCACGCTTGAAGTCAATATCGCGCTGGCCTACTTCAACAGCTCCAGCACGAAGATGCTGTTCAACCTCATAGAGACGCTGAGCAACGCCGCGGAAGACGGCAGCCTGGTGCGACTCAACTGGTTCCACGACGAGGAAGACGACACCATCCTCGAATTCGGCCAGGAGCTGAGCGAGGATTTCCCGGCCATTGCCTTTGCCACGCGCGCCATCGAGGCCTCATAAATGCAAGCCTTGCCGGTGCACGATCTGTTTGCTGCCGAGAACGCGGCGCTGCTGGCGGCCAAGTCGGCCCATTCGGCGGGCGGCCAGGGCGGGCAGGCGCTGGGGGAGCTGATCATTGCCTTCGAGCGCCTGCTGCGCGAGACCCGCAGGCTGGTGCGACGCAGCGACAAGGCCGAGCTGGAGATGAACCAGCTGAACCTGCGGCTGCAGTATCTCGCGGCCGAACTCGAGCACCGCGCCAATCACGATCCGCTGACGGGCGTGCTCAACCGCGCGGCCATCATCGATCTGGTCAATCGCCATTTCGCGCAGCAGGACCTGGCGCTGATCGTTCTCGACATCGACCATTTCAAGCGCATCAACGACAGCTTCGGCCACCCCACGGGCGACAAGGTGATACTGGGCGTCGTCGCCTGCCTGCAGGCCGTGGTGCCGGCTGCGGCCCAGATCGGCCGCGTGGGCGGAGAGGAGTTCACTGTCGTGCTGCCCCGGCACCACGGCCTGGAATCGGAACAGGTGGCGCAAGCCTTGCGCCTGGCCATTGAAAGCCATGACTTCGATCTGCCCGACGGCAGCGCTGTCACGGCCAGCTTTGGCGTCTGCTGGGCGCCCGCCGGCGGCGACTTCGACACCGCCTACGGACGTGCCGACGAGGCGCTGTTCGTTGCCAAGCGCGCCGGGCGCAATCAAGTCCGGCTGGCGACCTCTTCGCATGCTGCCGAGCATGTGGTGTAGCCCTGCGCAGGCAGTGCCCGCCGCCCGCTGGTCGATTGCCCCGGGCGCACCGGCGCAGGCCTCGGGCCCGGGCCTGACATGGCGGGTGCTGGTCGTCGACAACGACCCCGATGTGCATGCCGCCACGCGCGCCGCGCTCGAAGGCCAGATGCTGTTCGAGCGCCCGCTGGTGTTCATGCATGCCTATTCGGGCGACGAGGCGCGCTGCCTGCTGCTGCGCGAGCATGATCTCGCCATGGTGCTGATCGACGTGGGCTCGCAGCGCGCACGCACCGGGCTGGACCTGGTCGACTTCATCCGCCACACCGCCGGCCTGAGCAACACGCGCATCGTGCTGCGCACCGGCCGGCCCGGCCAGGTACCGGACCTCGACACGCTGCTGCGCTACGACATCAACGACTACCGCACCAAGGCCGAGCTGACACGCGACCGGCTGCTGGCCATGGTGGTCACCGCCGTGCGCTCCTACAAGCAGCTGTGCGCGGTGCATGCCAGCGCCTACCACGACCCGCTGGTCAATCTGCCCAACCGCTCGCACTTCATCGACAAGGTCAATGAATGCGAACAGCGTGGAATGGACGACCACATCGTCGCCCTGGTCGACATTGACGATTTCAGCGCCACCAATGACATGATGGGCCATCATTTCGGCGACCGGCTGCTCGAACAGGTTGCGCGCCGTCTGCAGGACTCGCTGCCCGCCGATGTGCTGCTGGCGCGGCTGGGCGCGGACACGTTTGCCGTGCTGGGCCCGGTGCAGCAGGTGCAGCCCCGGCGCCTGCTTGAATGCGCGCTGCAGCCGCTGCATATCGAGGGCGTGCCGCACAAGGTCTCGCTGACCTGCGGCTATGTGCTGCTGCCCAAGGCGCCCCAGCCCGGCGCCGATCTGATCAAGGACGCAACCATCGCGCTCAAGCGCGCCAAGCGCGACCATCGCGGCCAGCACCTGCAGTATGCCCACCAGATGGGCACCGAGGCGCGCGCGCGCGCCGTGTTGCTGTCCAAGCTCAGGCAAGCCATAGACAAGCAGCAGCTGTTTCTGGTCTACCAGCCGCAACTCAATCTGGCCACGCAGCAGCTGATAGGGCTGGAAGCGCTGCTGCGCTGGCGCACCGAGGACAACAGCTTCATTCCTCCCGACCAGTTCATTCCGGTGGCCGAACACTCGGGGCTGATACTGGCCCTGGGCCAATGGGTGCTGACGACCGCCTGCGCCACCATGCGCGAACTGCTGGACAACGGGCTGGCGCCGCTGCGCATGGCCGTCAATGTCTCCACCGTGCAGCTGCAGGACCCCGGTTTCCATGGCCTGGTCTGCGCCGCGCTCGCGGCCAACAAGCTGCAGGGCCGGCATCTCGAACTTGAAATCACCGAGTCGGTCGCGGCCCTGCCCACCAAGCTGCTGGACTCCACGCTGGGCGCCTTGCGTGCCCAGGGCATCTCGATTGCCATCGATGACTTCGGCACCGGCTATTCATCGCTGAGCTATCTCGAGCGCCTGCCGCTGGACCGGATCAAGATTGACCGCTCGTTCACGCGCCAGCTGGGCCACCCGCATGGCGCGCGCATCGCGGAAATGGTCGCGGAGCTGGGCCGCAAGCTGGGGCTGACGGTGCTGGCCGAAGGCATAGAGGATGCGCGCGCCTGGCAGGCGCTGCTGGCCATGGGCTGTCAGGAGGGCCAGGGCTATCACATCGCCAGGCCCATGGACAAGACCGAACTCATCCATTGGCTGGGCCGCCACCCCGAGCGTCTGCGCGCCGGCTGAAGCCGCCCGGCGCCTCAGGCCCAGCCAGAAGCTGGACGTCAAATACAGCAGCAGCGCCAGTACCGACAGCAGACGGTCCGGCCAGTGCGGCGGCCCTGCCCGGCACGATCATCGCTAGCATCCAGGCCATGCAACGCTTCACCATTTCCCTGCAGGACCAGCTGGCCAGCGAGTTCGACGCCTTGATGGCGCGCACCGGTCACAGCAACCGCTCCGAGGCCATACGCGATCTGCTGCTCGCCCACCTGGGGCGCCAGCGCGAAGCCACGCAGGCCATGGGCCCCTGCGTCGCCAATCTGTCTTATGTCTACGACCACCATGAGCGCGAACTCGCCGAGCGCCTGGCGCGACTGCAGCATGCCCACCACCACCTGACCATTGCCACCACCCATGTGCACCTGGACCCTTTGCACTGCCTGGAAACGGTGATGCTCAAGGGCCCGGCCGAGCAGGTGCGGCAGTTCGCCAACCAGCTGATGGCCGAGCGCGGGGTACACCATGGCCAGCTCAATCTGGTCATGGGCCAGGTCGGGGCACACATGCACCACCCTCCCCACGATTGACCCCGAAGGCGCACCACAAGGGTGCGTGAATGGGCCATGCCGGCTGGTATGAAGTTTGCTGAAAACTTCATACATGCTGTCTTTCCCTGTCCCTCTCCCTTTTCGCCCCTGTCCACCGGCCATGCGCCTGGTGGCTGGTGTTTCCCTGGCCCTGGGCCTGCCTTGGGCTGCCGCTGCGCAGGAGGCAACGCAGCACCCCATCACCGTCAAGGGCCAGGCCCTGCAATCGAGCCGCGCGGCCTATTCGGTGCCCGTGCTGAACCGCGAGGACATCAAGCAGGCCGCGGTCTCCGAAGTCGAAGCACTGTGGCGCCAGGTGCCGGGCATGCATGTCAGCGACTACCAGCTTGGCGGCGTCGCCAACAGCGTGGTGCTGCGCGGGTTCTCGGGCGGCGGCCATGGCGGCGACATCGCGGCCACGCTTGACGGCATTTCCCTCAACGAGGCAATGTCGCATGCCGATGGCTATTTCGATCTCAACGTGGTCGTCCCGCTGGAGTTGGAGCAAGTCGCTGTGCACCAGGGCCCGGTGTCGGTGCTCCAGGGCAATTTCAACCGCGCGGGACTGATCGAGCTGCGCACGCGCCGCAGCGGCGAATACCGCGATGTCGCGCTGCAGGCCGCAAGCCACGGCGCGTTGGACGCCCAGGCCGCGCTGGGCCTGCGCATCGATGATGCCAGCCAGCTGTTCCTTGCCGCCCAGCACGCGCGCAGCGAAGGGGCACGGCCCGATTCGGGCAACGCGCGCAGCACGCTGAGCGCGCGCTGGCAGCGCCAGATAGCTGCACGCTGGAGCGTCGCGCTGTCCGGGCGCATCCATGCGGCCCGGAGCGATTCGCCCGGCTATCTCACGCTGGCGCAATGGCTGGCGGACCCGCAGGGCAAGGACGCGCGCGTGCACGGTGACGGCGCGCAAAAACACTTGCGCACGCTGCGCCTGGACGTGAACTACGCCCTGGGCGACGACACGCGGCTGCTGGCCTATGCCTATGGCACGTCGCAGGATTTCGTGCGCTGGTTCACGCGCCCCAAGGCCGGCAGCTGGGCACAGCGCGAAGAGCGCTACGCGCGCAGCGTCGCCGGCATGGGCGTCAACCTGAGCGGCGCGACGCGTTCGGCGCAGTGGACGCTGGGCCTGGAAACGCTGCGCGAAGCCACCGACTATGGCTATTGGGATGATCTGCAGGACCGCAGGCGTTCCGCGCCCGCGATCAACGACCGCCAGGCAACGCTGAACAATGTCGCGGCCTTTGCCCAGGCCGACTGGAAACTCCACCCCCTGTTCATGCCCAGCCTGGGCCTGCGCCACGACCGCTTCACGGGCAACTGCACGCGGCTGGGCGCCGAAACCGGCAGCGAACCCTGCACGCGCATGCAGCGCCTGGCGCACACCAGCCCCAAGCTCGGTGTCAGTTCCCGGTTGAGCGAGCCGCTGACGCTGCGCGCGAGCTGGGCCGAAGGCTTTGCGCTGCCCGGCAATTTTGCGAAGTACGCGCTGGGCGCGGCCCGGCTCGACCCCAACATCTTTCGCCAGACCGAGGTCGGCCTGCAGTGGCGCGCGAGCCGCCAGCTGTGGCTGGACCTGGCGCTGTACCGCATGGCGTCAAGCCAGGAAATCCGCAACCTCGCGCCCGGGGTCTACGAGAACTTCGGCGAAACCTTGCGCAAGGGCGCAGAGCTGCAGGCCGTCTGGACGCCCGCCAGCACCTGGGAGTTGCGCTGGAACTACGGTCGCGCGCAGTCGCGCGTGAGCCAGAACGCCAACGCCGCGCTTGTGGGCCGCCAGGTCGCGGCCGTGCCCCGCTATTCCAGCACGCTGCAGGCGCGCTGGCAGATGCACCCGGATTGGACGCTGCAGGGCGCGCTGCGCCATGTGGGCCGCATGGCCGTGGATGCCTCCAACAGCGTCTGGAGCCCGGCCTATCACGTGGCCGACCTGGGCCTGCAATACCGCCTGCCCGCGTCACTGGGCCTGGCCGACGGCACGCTGCAGCTGATGGTGCGCAATCTGGGCGACAAATCCCATGCCTCGAGCATGTCGGTGATAGCCGGCGAGCGCCTGGTCGCCCCCGGCGCGCCACGCAGCTTGCTGCTCGGTCTGAATTTTTCTCTATGAACAAGAACACCATGCCCCCATTGCAATTCCTGGCGCGCATCGCGCTGTGCGGCGCCATCGTTTTCGCGGGCGCCGCCCAGGCCCACAACGTCTGGCTCGAACCCGACGCGCGCGGCGGCTATCTGATCCAGTTCGGCGGCCATGCGGGCCAGCTCGAAGCCTTTGACCCCGCAAAGCTGCAAAGCGTGCGCGCGTTTGACCGGCGCGGGCGCGGCGTCGAAGCGCGCGTCGAGCGCACGCCCCAGGGCCTGCGGGTTGTGCCTTTGCCCGAGGCCGCGCTGATTGCCGTCGAACTCGACAATGGCTTTTTCAGCGGCCCGGCCGGCGGCGCAATGCGCAATCTGCCTATGGACCGCAATCCCGGCGCGACGCGCGGCGTGCATGCGCGCAAGTTCCACAAGACCGTGATTGCCTGGAACGCGCTCACCCAGCGCGCGCTGGGCCAGGACTTCGAAGTCACGCCGCTGCAGGGCCGCGCGCCGCATGCGGGCGAGACGCTGGAACTGCAGGTGCAGCTGCAGGGCCGGCCGCTGGCCGGCGCGAGCGTGCGCCTGGGCGAGAGCGGGCCGGTGGCGCTGACCGACGCCAAGGGACACGCCAGAATCCAGGCCGTGCGCGGCAGCAACCATGTGCAGGTGATCTTTCGCCAGCCGGTGCCAGGCAATGCCCAAGTCACCGAGAACAGCTACGAAGCCTTGTTCAGTTTCGCCGCGCATTGATTGACAAAATAAAACGATCAATCCATCGATTTATTTCGCTTCACAGATGGGTGGCACATGGCCAGACTGCAGGCCATGAACACCCTTCCCGTTTTTTCCGCCCCGGCCCATTTCTTGCGCCCCAGCCAATCGCAGGCCGTCGTGGTCGGCGGCGGCACCATGGGCGCCGATGTGGCCGTGGTGCTGGCGCGCGCGGGCTGCCGCACCACGGTGGTTGAAAGCTCCAGCGAGCGCCATGCGGCGCTGCGCGACCAGGTCGCGCTGGGCCTGCGCCAGCTCGGCGCCCAAGAGCAGCTGCGCCATCTGCATATTGCCGGCGAACTCGAGGCGCTGGACTGGGCCGGCATCGACCTGGTCATCGAATGCATTCCCGAACGCCTGGAACTCAAGCAGGCGCTGTTTGCCCGGCTGGAGAAGTGCGCGCGCGCCGATGCACTGCTTGCCAGCAACAGCTCGAGCTTTCCGATTTCGGCAATTGCCCAGGGTCTGGCCACGCGCGCGCGCATGCTGGGCCTGCACTTCTTCATGCCCGCGCATCTGACGCCGCTGGTCGAAGTGGTCTCGGGCGAGCACAGCGCGGCCGAAGCCGCGGACAACCTCTACAGCTTCATGCGCCAGTGCGGCATGGTGCCGGTGCGCGTGAAGAAGGACTTGCCGGGCTTTC
>Ga0308165_1000449_pt1 | contig 77090 bp, 68 predicted proteins | sample PhyWR2_FD_201032 | JGI IMG/M metagenome (GOLD analysis project Ga0308165, IMG submission 201032) | Phyllosphere microbial communities from UC Gill Tract Community Farm, Albany, California, United States - DLSLW.R2 | ecosystem: Host-associated > Plants > Phyllosphere > Unclassified | place: USA... | reverse complement strand
GGTCTTTACGATCCACACACGTTTACATGGAATCTTTGATGTTAAAAATCTTTAATACTCTGACGCGCCAAAAAGAGGAATTCAAACCTATTCATGCCGGGGAAGTCGGCATGTACGTGTGTGGTATCACCGTCTACGATCTCTGTCATATCGGTCATGGCCGTACCTTCGTCTCATTTGACGTGGTTTCTCGTTACCTGCGTTTCTTAGGTTACACCCTGAAGTACGTGCGCAATATCACCGATATTGATGACAAAATCATTAAACGCGCTAATGAAAATGGCGAAAGCTTTGTCGCGCTGGTGGATCGCATGATCGCCGAAATGCACAAAGATTTTGATGCATTAAATATTTTGCGCCCGGACAGTGAGCCGCGTGCAACTCACCATATTCATGAAATTATCGAGATCACCGAAAAGCTCATCGAGCGCGGCCACGCGTATGTAGCCAGCAATGGCGACGTGATGTTCTCGGTGCCAACCGATCCGAGTTACGGTCAGCTTTCTCGTCAGGATTTGGATCAGCTACAGGCCGGCGCGCGCGTCGATGTCGTCGATGTCAAACGCAACCCGATGGACTTTGTGCTGTGGAAGATGTCCAAAGAGGGCGAGCCAAGCTGGCCATCGCCGTGGGGCGAAGGGCGTCCGGGCTGGCACATCGAATGTTCGGCGATGAACTGCAAACAGTTGGGTAACCATTTCGACATTCACGGTGGCGGTTCCGACCTGATGTTCCCGCATCATGAAAACGAAATTGCGCAGTCTACCTGCGCACATGGCGGCGAGTACGTTAATTACTGGATGCACTCCGGTATGGTAATGGTCGATCGCGAAAAGATGTCCAAATCCCTGGATAACTTTTTCACCGTGCGCGACGTGTTGAAATATTACGACGCCGAAACCGTGCGTTATTTCCTGATGTCCGGTCACTATCGTAGTCAGCTGAACTACAGCGAAGAGAACCTGAAACAGGCCCGCTCCGCGCTGGAACGTTTGTACATTGCGGTGCGTGGCACTGACAAATCCGTCGCACCTGCTGGCGGCGAGGCATTTGAAGCGCGTTTCATCGAGGTGATGAACGACGATTTCAACACTCCGGAAGCCTATTCCGTGCTGTTTGACATGGCGCGTGAGATTAACCGTCTGAAAGTCGAAGATGTGTCGGCGGCGAACGCGTTGGCGTCTCATCTGCGTAAGCTCGGTGCGGTGCTGGGACTGCTGGAGCAAGATCCCGAAACCTTCTTGCAAAGTGGTGCGCAAAATGATGGCGACGAAGTGGCCGAAATCGAAGCGTTAATCACTGCTCGCCTTGAAGCGCGTCAGGCAAAAGACTGGGCAGCAGCGGATGCCGCGCGTAATCGCCTGACGGAAATGGGGATCGTCCTGGAAGATGGTCCGCAGGGTACTATCTGGCGTCGTAAATAATTCACTTATGCCCGGCGGTGCAATACTGACCGGGCAACACTCCTTTCATCGTTAATCCCACTTAAACACCTCATTTTTAGAGTAGTGATTCCAGTTAAAACAACGCTTCCTTTTTGACTATAAAGCCGTACGAAATTTCTTAATGAAATATTAATTTTATTGATGAGATGAAGAATGGTTGCATAAGGTTTGTTAAAGCGAATATATGTCATCATAGGATTTTAGAAATGGCCTTGAATTATATTAGCCATCGCTTGTAGTGTCCTTTTTTGGACAATAAACAGGGTTTAGTTGATAATGGTGGGGATTGTTTACGCAATCTTATTCATCCTATAATGCTGCGCTTTCCATTCCAGAAAATGTTAGGCGTGCAGTTTCGTAATGTGATCCAGAATGGATTTTATGAGGGTAATATTGTGACTTTGTTTGACAAACTCAATAACTGTGCGGGAAAGCCTTTTTTAGCTTTGGTTGCGATTTCAACAATTCTGGTGTTAACCGGTTGTCAGAGTAAACCCACGAGTAAAGTGACGCCAGCCAGTAAACCTGCCCAGCCGGTTTCAAGCGCTGTTCCCGCGCAAGGTGGTTCTACTAATACGAACATCCAGCCTTCTGCCACGCCTGCTGAGGCGGCGTCTGATAGCTCTGTGACTAACTGCCAGCGCGAGCTGACTGCCTTATCAAAAATCAATGGCCGTTTATATGTTCAAAAAAAGGCAGCCTTTGATGATTTATTAGCAAGTGCTTCCGTTTATGCCTCAGTTCGTGGAGATATTGCTTCGCAAACTAAAGATACAATGGATGCCCTGTTCAAATACCGAACCCAAAAACTGTGTAGCGATATACAGCAAACAGTGCAACAAGCACTTATAAGTCGTGGAGAAAATTTTAAATGAGTGCGTTCAGCATGAAGCCTCTTTTTTTTTTGCATTACCCGCTTTAATCATTAGCACAGTCGCTTCACCCACTCATGCGAGTGATGATGGAGAGACGATAAAATCGCTGGATTCAATTACGGCTCAATCCAGCGATATTCCCGCTATATTATTTGCAGCGCCTGCTGCACCTCTGGAATCCCCTGAGATTCCGGAGGAACGGCATCATAAAGCCCCGGCTAAGAAGATCACGCGTCTTCGGTTACACACTCCTCAAGCGCAATCTGCAACGGCCAACGCTGACCTGTCTGTACTGAAGTTGTCGCAAGAAAAAGCCTTAACTGAGCTAAAGGCGGGATATACCGCCGAACAAAAAGCCAGTGAAAAAGCGCTTGCGGACGCTCAGAAAGCGCTGGCTGACAGCGAACAACAGCGCAGTGAGTTGCAAGCACAGTATCAGAATGCCTCCGAACAACTTGATGATGCCACGGATAAAATGGCGACGCTGATGAATGCGGGTTCGGATAAAGACAGTACCGTCGCGCAGCTAAACAAATCGCTGATGGAAAGCCAAAATCGCGCAAAAGGGACGCTGAAACAAATCAGCGATCTTAAGCAGGAGCAGGATAAGCAAACCAAAGCGCTGGCAGCGACACAGAAATCCCTGTCGGACAGTGAAAAACAACGTGCAGAGCTTCAGAATAACTCACAGAAAACCAACCAACAGCTAAGCGATAAAACCACTCAGCTTGCGACGCTCGGTGCAAGCCTTTCAGCCAGCGAGGCGAAACTCGCACAACTGCAAAAATCGCTTGATGGCAACCAAAATGAGTCCTCAGCGCAAAGTAAAAAATTGGCCGCTGATATCAGCGTAAAAGAAAAAGCCATTACTGAAGCCCAGAAAGCCCTCGCAGAAAGTGAAAAACAGCGCAGCGCACTGCAAACACAATATGAGGATGCCACTGAACAGCTTGATGATGCCAATGACAAGATGGCGACGCTGATGAACGCAGGCTCAGATAAAGACGGTACAGTTGCAGAGCTGAAAAAATCGCTCACAGAAAGTCAGAGTCGCGCTAAAGAGATGCTTAAACAAATCAGCGATCTTAAGCAGGAACAGGATAAGCAGACCAAAGCCCTGGCCGCGACGCAGAAATCCCTTTCCGACAGTGAAAAACAGCGCGCGGAATTGCAGACTACTTCGCAAAAAACGAACAAACAGTTGAGCGACAAGACCACCCAACTTGCGACACTCGGCGCTAGCTTGTCAGCCAGTGATGCGAAACTGGCACAACTGCAAAAGTCGCTTAATGACAATCAGCAACAGTTTGTTGAGCAAGATAAAAAACTGGCGGCTTTGACCGACGATATCAGTATCAAAGAGAAAGCGATTGCCGATGCCGGAAACGCACTGACGGACAGCGAGCAACAGCGCAGTGAGCTACAAACTCAGTATCAGGATGCCACCCAGCAGCTTGACGATGCCACGAAAAAAATGACGGCGCTGATGAGCGTGGGTTCAGATAAAGACGGCGCTGTCACGCAACTGAACAAATCGCTGACAGAAAGTCAGAGTCGCGCTAAAGAGATGCTGAAGCAAATCAGCGATCTTAAGCAGGAAAAGGATAAGCAAACCAACGCTCTGGCCGCGACGCAGAAATCCCTTTCGGACAGCGAAAAACAACGTGCAGAGTTACAAAATAGTTCAAAGAAAAGCAGCGAACAGCTAGGTGATAAAACCAAAAAACTGGAAGCATTAGGATCGAATCTGTCAGCCAGTGAGGCGAAACTCGCGCAGCTGCAAACGTCGCTTGATGGCAAAGAAAAGCAATCGGCAGAGCAAGATAAAAAAATGACAGCGCTCGCCACCGATAACAGTGCGAAACAAAAAACGATTGCTGATGCCCAGAAAGCGCTAACGGATAGCGAAAATCAACGAAATGAGCTGAAAAAGAAGTGGGATGATGCCAGCGCAAAATTGGGGGAACAGGATAAACAGCTTGCCACCTTGCGCAGCGACGTGAAAACCGCGTCGACCAGTGCCCCAATACCTCAGAGTAAAGACGACGTGCGGGCCTATTCTTTGGGAGCATTCTGGGGACAAGAAGTTCTGAATTCATTAAACAAAATGGAAACGGACGGTCTTAATCTCTCCCATCAGCATGTCGCGAGTGGTGTCGCTGATTTCTTGCTGGGCAAGTTCAAAATACCTAAAGAAAAGATGCTCGCTTCACTGCAAGAAATGGATAAAGAAGTGACTTTGCACTCCTCGGAAGCAAAAAAAGAGGTGACTCAGGATAAAGGTCAGGATTACATCACGACGTTCAGCAAGCAGCCTGGCGCTAAAAAAGCGGAAATGGGCTATTACTATCGCGTGACTGAAAAGGGCAAAGGGAAAATTGGGAAAACGGATACCGTTGCGATTGTGGTCAAGGAAAGCCTGGCGGGCGGCAAAGTCATAAAAGACATGAGTAAAATGGGTAAAGCCCTGGTGCTGCCGCTGAATAAATTCCCGCCGCTGTTCCAGTCCGCTATTGTGAAGATGAATAAACAGAGTCGGCTGCAAATGGTTGTGCCGCCAGAGCTAGCCTACGGTGCAGAGGGTAGCGCGCCTGATATTCCACCTAATGCAACAATGGTTTATGAGATTCAGGTTATTGATGTGAATCCAAAAGCCAAAACACATTGATATGCTAAATAATGCGCCCTGTATATGGGCGCATTTTTTATGCTGATTCCCGCGCGATCAGTTGCCCGGAAAGCGTAATTCGCTGCGTTTGAAGCTCTGGCTCTTTTAGCTTCCGAATGATTAACCCCGCAGCCTGCCGGCCCGTCTCTTCACTGGCGGACGACACGTAGGTAAACGACGGTGACGTCAGATTCACATGCAACATATCTTCAAACCCCACCAGAGCCACCTGCTGCGTCAGGAACACATCTTTACCGACGGTGCGCCCAACCTGATGAATGCCTGAAATCGAACCGATCATCGCGTCGGGAGAGTGACACAGCAGAGCTGTGATGGTGTTGTTCTTATCCAGCAACTGACGCGTAACAAAGCCAGCGGCCTGGGTATCGTCGCTACAAACAGGCGCTGATTCTTCACGATTCACGAGTCCATACTGCGTCATTGCACTGCGAAAACCTAAAAGACGTTGCTCGCGGATAAGACATCCTTCGCGACCGCCAATATAGGCGATATTACGGTGGCCTTTTTCAATCAGATAGCGCGTAGCCAAATTAGCGGCCTGACGATTGTCACGCATCACCAGATTGCAGGATTCGTTCAATAAAGATTGCGAGACCACGACCAGCGGAAGAGGGCACTCGCGGATCTGTTCCGGAAGTTTTGACGTTCGCGTCTCGGAGGAGAGATAAATCACGCCAGCAACGCCCTGTTGTTTAAACGAAAGCAAGCAGCGCTCAAGATGTTCATGATCGTTCAATGGTTGCCCGAGGAAAACCATAAAGCCTTGCTTTTCGAGTTCCTGGACGATGCTCGCCATCACTTTGATGGAAAAGCTGTCGCTGAAATCGCGGAGGATCAGGCCGATAAGATTGGATGTGTTGGCGCGGAGGTTGGCAGCGGCGACGTTATGAACATAGCCAAGCGTGGTGATGGCAGCGTGGACTTTCTCAATCGTTGCCTCTGAGATTTTCCCCTTCTGACGTAAAACCAGTGAGACGGTTGAAACCGAGACACCTGCCAGTTTTGCAACATCAATTATGCTGACTTTCTTCAAACCCGCTCCCTGAAATTTCTCGATTATCAGCCTGATATGACAACGTCTCCCAGAGTACAGGAGACGTGTCAGTCCGACATCTTATTATTTACCGATCATCGTGGACATGGTTTGGGCAATAAATTGTGCTCTGGCACCAAAAATCACCTGAATACCGGTGTCACCCACAAACACCACGCCGCGTGCGCCTAGCGCATTCAGACCGTCTTTGTTCACCACATCGCTTTTTGCCACTTCAAGGCGCAGGCGGGTGATGCATGAACCCACCGAGTTGATGTTCTGCGCCCCGCCCAGCAGGCCGATAATATCAGTGGCGATTTCCGTGTCCGTTTTGTCATTCGCGGAGGCGGTCACTTCCGCACGACCCGGCGTTTTCACGTCGAAGCGACGGATCACGTAACGGAAGGTGAAGTAGTAAATCAGCGCCATCGGCACACCGACAATAATCGCGCTCAGGAAGTTGGTCTGATAACCGTTAAACGACGGGAGAATACCGAACGACAGATAGTCGATAAAGCCCGCAGAGAACGATTTGGCAATGTGCGCATGCAATAGATACATGGTCATGTACGCCAGGCCCGCCATGATGGCGTTAAAGACGTACAGAATTGGTGCAACGAAGATAAAGGTGAACTCTACCGGCTCGGTGATCCCTGTCAGGAAGCAGGTCAGCGCCGCGGAGAACAAAATACCGGCAGCGATTTTTTTGTTTTTAGTATGCGCTTCGTGATACATCGCCAGACAGGCCGCAGGCAATGCGAACAGCATCAGCGGGAACTCGCCCTGCATGAATTTACCGGCGTTCTGATAGGTATCGCTGCTAAAGGATTTGACGCCTTCTTCCAGCATTTTGAACCAGATTGTCTGATCGCCATGGATAACCTGGCCCGCCTGCGTGGTGTAATCGCCAAACGAATACCAGAATGATGGATACCAGATGTGGTGCAGGCCCAGCGGGATCAATGCGCGTTCGACCAGCCCAAAAATAAAGGTGGATGCCGCCTGATTATCGCCGTTAACAATAACCGACAGCGCATCAATACCAGACTGAATATGCTGCCAGACGTACGGCAACAGCAGACCGAGAATGAACGACAGGAAGGCTGTCGCAATCGCCACGAAACGCTTACCGGAGAAGAAGCCCAGAAATTCAGGCAACTGCAGAGTGTGGAAGCGGTTATAACACCACGCGGCAAGGATACCGCAGATGAGACCGCCAAAAACGCCCATTTGCAGCGTCGGAATACCGACCACCATGGCGTATTTTCCGCCTGATGAGGCCATTTCTGGCGTGATGCTCAGCACCGTACCAATGGTGATGTTGGTGACAAACACCGACACCGCAGCAGACAGCGCCGCAATCCCGGATTCTGATGCCAGACCCACGGCGGAACCGATCGCGAAGAGCATCGGCAAGTTATCAAAAATGACACCGCCTGCGTTCATCATCAGCGGCATATGGAATTTATCACCGAAGGCCAGTAACAAACCCGCGGCAGGCAGCAGTGAAATTGGCAGCATTAAAGCGCGACCAATCATCGATAATTTTGACAACGATTTAACAAACCCTGATATCAGACTCATGCTGATTTCCCCCGAGAAGCGCTTTAATTGGCGCTGTTATTGTAAGTAGAACGTTTTAGTAGAACGTTCTACTTATCGTGAGAGAAGCGTGAATTTCGCGCAACTTAATTTTCACATTTCAACAAACGAAATAGTGATTCTTTGAAGTCGATCGATAATTAGCCGTGATGGATTTAGGGGGATTTGTTGCGAAATGAATAAATACCCTCTCCCGGCGGGAGAGGGTTATACGAGGGGATTATGCCGTAACGGTAATGCTCTGGTTGGAGAAACTCACCGTCTGACCGGCGATAATTTTGCAGCGTTTACGGGTTTCCACTTTGCCGTCGACTTTAACCAGCCCATCGGCAATGAAAATTTTTGCCTGTGCGCCGCTTTCGCTCCAGCCTTCCAGCTTGAGCAGATCGCACAGCTCTACATGCGGATGTTTACCTAATGAAAATGTGGTCATCTTACGCTTCCTCTACGTCGTGATACTCTTCGCATGCCTGCAAAGTATTCTGAATCAGGGTCGCTACGGTCATAGGACCGACGCCGCCCGGTACGGGTGTAATGTATGACGCGCGTGCAGCAGCGTCTTCATAGACGACATCGCCAACGACTTTGCCGTTTTCCAGACGGTTAATGCCCACGTCCACGACGATGGCGCCTTCTTTAATCCATTCACCTGGAATAAAGCCCGGCTTACCGACAGCCACAATCAGCAGGTCAGCATTTTCGACGTGCTGGCGCAGATTCTTGGTGAAGCGATGGGTGACCGTCGTCGTACAACCCGCCAGCAACAGCTCCATACTCATCGGACGGCCCACGATATTGGACGCGCCAATCACCACGGCGTTCAGGCCGTAAGTGTCGATGTTATAGCGCTCCAGCAAAGTCACAATGCCGCGTGGAGTACACGGACGCAGACGCGGTGCGCGCTGGCATAAACGGCCAACGTTGTACGGATGGAAACCGTCTACGTCTTTATCTGGCGCGATTCGTTCCAGTACTTTCACGTTGTCGATGCCCGCAGGCAGCGGCAACTGCACCAGAATGCCGTCGATAACCTCATCAGCGTTCAGCGTGTCAATCAGCTCAAGCAATTCTGCCTCGCTGGTCGTTTCCGGCAAATCATAAGAGCGAGAGACGAACCCCACCTCTTCACATGCTTTGCGTTTGCTGCCGACGTAAATTTGTGACGCCGGGTTGCTGCCAACCAGCACAACAGCCAGCCCCGGAGCGCGTTTTCCAGCCGCTGTACGCGCCTTCACTTTTACCGCGACCTCAGATCGCACCTGCTGCGCAATCGTTTTACCGTCAATAATCTTTGCTGCCATCAGAGAGAAGATTCCGTCTGTAACGTTTAAAGGGGGGATTGCCTATATTTTGTCAGAAGCGGGCGCTGCTGTCAGTCACCCATTGTGAGATTTCCGCAATCAGCCGCGTTGTGCAGTATTGACCCTGAGGTTTGATGGGTCTTTTCCTAATGTAAATTAGGATGTGACCTGGCTGAATTGCAGTGTTTTGACCTGTTTTACTATTCCCTCATACGCTACTTTGTCTCTTCCAAAATAAACTTTCAATTACGCAATTGAATGTATTTTTTATTCCCGATTTACGCGGGAAGGGCTTTTTACATTTCAAAGGAACAGATATGAAATTTAGCAATATTGCTTCTTCCGTTATTGCTTCGCTGGTATTCGTCGCGGGTGCCGTTCATGCAGAAGATCCAGTACCACCGGTTTCCGTTAATGGCGGTACCGTGCATTTTAAAGGTGAATTAGTTAATGCGGCGTGTGCGGTAAATACCGAGTCTGCCGATCAGATTGTTAATTTGGGCCAGTACCGTACGGCTAAATTCACGAAAGTGGGCGACACCACCTCGAATATTCCGTTCAACATCGAACTGAATGATTGCGATCCTGAAGTGGCGAAAACCGCGTCTGTGGCTTTCACCGGTCAAATTGACCCGACGGACAAAACCCTGCTGGCAGTGACTTCAGGCAACAATGACAACAGCGCAAAAGGCGTAGGCATTGAGATCCTCGACAGCCAGTCAAGCACGCTGACCCCAGATGGTGCAACGTTCTCCGCTGCGAAAGCGCTGATTGAAGGCACTAACACCCTGAACTTCACCGCGCGTTATAAATCCACTGCGGCAACCACCGCGCCAGGCCAGGCAAACGCCGACGCCACCTTCGTGATGAAATACGAATAACCCTGCTTTCACGGACGATTCGGCCTCAGGGAGGAGGCCAGTTATTCGAATTTGAGGGTCGGGTATGACCAAATTAAAGCACCTTTTTCTGCTGCTCTTGTCTGCACTGACGCCTGTCATGGCGCATACCGTGGTCGTGGATGGCGGAAGCGTGCGCCTCAAAGGTGAGCTGGTGAACGGTGGCTGCGCTGTTGCACCCGATAGCCAAAACCTGCGCATTGAAATGGGGCAATACCGTACCAATTCTTTTGCGGGTGTGGGCAGTTTTTCGACGGTCAATGTGCCCTTTATTCTCCGGCTGGTGGAGTGCAGCGTCGACGTTTCGCGCACGGTAGGCGTCATGTTTGAGGGCGTCACGCCCGCTGAAGATCCGCAAGTGTTTCTGGCGACGTCTCAACCCGGCGAAAGTCGCGTCAGCAGCGGCGTGGGGCTGGCATTATTTGACTCGCAACAGCGCCAGATTATCCCCAATGCAGCGGCTAACGACTGGCGGCCAATAGATTCTTCTGAGCTGGAATTACATTTCAGCGCACGCTATCGGGTTATTTCTGAACACCTTGTGCCGGGCAATATCCAGTCGGATGTCTGGTTCGCATTGATATATCCCTGACGGCGTACACACCTGCGAACATAATATTAAAGGTATTGTTGTGATGAATTCCCTGAATAAGCCCGGACTCATTTTATCGATTATTTTGATGATGTTTTCCTTGACCGCAGAGGCCTCCGGTGGGATCGCGCTGGGTGCGACGCGCGTGATATATCCGGCGGATGCCAAACAGACCTCGCTCGCAATAACGAACAGCAATAAGCAGGAGCGATATTTAATTAACGCGTGGATTGAAAACGATCGCGGACAAAAAGAAAAAACCTTTGCCGTTACGCCACCGCTGTTCGTGAGCGAGCCCGACAGCGAAAACACGCTGCGCATCATTTACGCAGGCCCACCGCTTGCGACTGACCGTGAATCCCTTTTTTATATGAACGTGAAAGCCATTCCTTCGGTGAACAAAGCGGATCTGGACGGGAAAAACGTCCTGCAGCTGGCGATCCTGTCACGGATTAAGCTGTTTGTGCGTCCTAAAAACCTGGCGATGCAGCCGGAAGAGGCGCTTTCGCAGCTTAAGTTTGAGCGTGCCGGAAATCACCTGAAAGTCAGTAACGCGTCGCCGTATTACATCACGCTGGTCAATCTGCAACTGGGTGGGCAGAAGCTGGAAAACCTGATGATTGCCCCGAAAAATTCAGCGCAGCAGGTCCTTCCGGCAGGCGTCAGCGGCTCGCTTTCCTGGCAGAGCGTGAATGATTACGGTGCCATCACGCCGGCGCGTCGCGTCGCGCTGTGAGCAGAGTCAGGGCGATGAAGATTCCACGATGGCGTTTCTGCCCGTGTGCACTGGCGTTGGCGGCGGTGCTCTTTCCGCAGACGGGATGGAGCGAAAGCTATTTCAACCCGGGTTTTTTATCCGATGACACTTCCGGTGTGGCCGATTTGTCGCACTTTGAGAAAGGGCATCAGCAGGCGCCGGGTATTTACCGCGTGGATATCTGGCGTAACGAGGAGTTTATCGGTACGCAGGATGTGCGTTTTGAGACGGATGAAAAAAGCACGGCTCCTGTGGCCGGCGGGCTGTCGCCCTGCATCACGCGCGCGATGCTTGAGCGCCTTGGCGTGAATATCAGCGTTTTCCCGGAGCTTGCCAACGTTGCTGGCGATACCTGTGTCCCCTTGGTGACGGCTATTCCCGGCAGTGAAATTGGATTCAATTTTGCCTCTCTGCGCCTCAACATCAGTTTGCCGCAGGTGGCGATGCACAACAGCGCGCGCGGCTATATTCCCCCTGAGCAGTGGGACGAAGGCATTCCGGCGATCTTGCTGAACTACAGCTTTAGCGGCAACAAAGGTAATGACGATGACAACAGCTACTACCTGAATCTGCAAACTGGCCTGAATTATGGTGCCTGGCGTCTGCGAAACGCCGGCGCGTGGCGCGCCACGCAAAGCAACGGGCAAAGCCATCGCGAGTGGCAAAACATCAGCACGTCGGCTGAACGCACGATCATTCCGCTCAAAAGCGAGCTGATTTTGGGTGACAGCAACAGCGGTAACGATGTTTTTGACAGCATGGGATTTCGTGGTTTGCGGCTCTATTCGTCTGACAATATGTACCCGGACAGCATGCAGGGCTTCGCCCCGACCGTGCGCGGGATTGCCAGAACGCCGGCAAAAGTGGTCATTCGCCAGAACGGTTATGTGATTTATCAAAGCTACGTGCAGCCGGGCGCGTTTGCTATCAGCGATCTCAACCCGACCTCATCGAGCGGCGATCTCGACGTCACGGTTGAAGAGAAAGACGGCAACTCGCAGCGCTATACCGTGCCTTACTCCACCGTGCCGCTATTACAGCGTGAAGGGCGGGTGAAATACGATCTGGTTGCGGGCGATTATCGCAGCGGCAACAGCGAGCAAGAGACGCCATTTTTCACCCAGGGCACGCTGATTGCGGGACTGGCTAACGGTTATACGCTGTATGGCGGCACGCAGCTGGCGTCGCGCTACACCGCGCTGGCGATAGGGGCGGGGAAAAATCTTGGCGACTGGGGCGCGGTATCCGTTGATTTGACCCACGCCCGCAGTCAACTGGCCGATGACAGTCGCCACGAGGGACAATCCTTACGTTTCCTGTATGCGAAATCGTTGAACGATATTGGCACTAACTTCCAGCTGCTGGGCTATCGCTACTCAACAAAAGGGTTCTACACGCTGGACGACGTGGCGTGGAAATCCATGGAAGGCTACCAGGACAGTGATACTCAAGACGACGACGGCGTGGCGGATGTGCAGAGCTATCACAATCTGACGTGGAATAAAAAAGGGCGTTTTCAGCTCAACATCTCTCAGTCGCTGGGTGATTACGGCTCGGTTTACGTCTCGGGCAGCGAGCAAACGTACTGGGGAACCAGCGATTCCAGCGTCTGGTACCAGCTGGGCTACGCCGGAGGTGTGCAGGGCGTGAGCTATTCCGTCTCCTGGTCATGGAACCAGGCGGTAGGCATTAGCGGCACGGACAAAATTGCGTCGTTTAACGTTTCCGTCCCGTTCAGCCTGTTTACCCGCCATGGCTATCGCCGCGACAGCGCTTTCGATCGCGCCTATGCAACGGCCTCCGCCAGTCGGAACAGTGAAGGGGACAGTAGCTGGCAAACGGGGATCAGCGGCACGCTGCTGGAGGACAGAAATCTGACCTACAGCGTGACGCAGGGGCATACCAGCAACAACGGCGGCAGCGGTAGCGCCAGTGCCAACTGGCAGGCTGCCTACGGCACGTTTGGCGCGGGTTACAACTACTCCCGCGAACAGCACGATCTTAACTGGCAGATGTCTGGCGGCGTGGTGGGGCATGCAGACGGGGTGACGTTCAGTCAGCCTCTTGGCGACACCAACGTGTTGATTAAAGCGCCAGGCGCGTCGGGCGTGAGTGTCGAAAACCAGACCGGTGTAAAAACTGACTGGCGCGGTTACGCCGTGATGCCATACGCCACGGTTTATCGCTATAACCGCGTGGCGCTGGATACCAATACCATGAACACCAATACCGATATTGAAAATAACGTCAGCAGCGTCGTGCCGACCAAAGGGGCGCTGGTGCGCGCCAGCTTTGATGCGCGAATAGGCGTGCGTGCGCTCCTGACCGTCATGCGCGGCAATCAACCCGTTCCGTTTGGGGCCGTCGTGCGCGAAACCAAAAGCGGCGTCACCAGCATGGTGGGCGACGACGGTCAGATCTACCTGAGCGGCTTACCGCTGATGGGTGAGTTATTAATTCAGTGGGGCAACAGTGCAAACGCGCAGTGCCGCGCGCCTTACACCCTGCCGGAAGAGAGCCTGCAACAGGCCATCACGCTTAAGGAGATTCGCTGTGATTAAGACCCGCTACCCGATTGCGGCATTGCTGGCGCTGATGCCGATGACGCATGCGCTGGCGACCGTCTGCGTCAACGAAAACGGTGTCCCGACCGACGTTTACTACGATTTAACGGACAAATTCAACAGCTCAAATAATCAGATTGGGCAGATTGTCACGCTGTCGGAGAAATCACAGTGGGTGGGGGTGAATGCGGTGTGCCCGAAAGGGACGTCGGGCAATACCACCAAGCGCAGTTACGCCACTAATTTTCCCATCACTAGCACCGTCGATAGCTACAAGTATCTCAAGCTTAACGATTATCTTGATGGCGCGATGAAAATTACCGACAGCTATGCGGGCGTTTTTTATCCTCCGCAGAATTTTATTCAGATGGGGAATCACCCTAACGTCTCCAAAAATAAACCCTTTGGCGTTCAGGATTCCAAACTGGTGTTTCGCCTCAAAGTGACGCGGCGGTTTATCAATATGGTGGAGATCCCGCGCCAGACGATGTTTCGTGTCTACGTCACGACAACGTCCGCCGATCCGCTGACTACGCCGGTTTACACCATCAGCTACAGCGGCACGATTCAGGTCCCGCAAAGCTGCGCGATTAACGCCGGTAAAGTCGTCGAGTTCGATTTTGGTGATATTGGCGCGTCATTGTTTAGCCAGGCCGGTGCGGGGAATCGTCCGCAAAATGTGAACCCGAAAACCCAAACTATCGCCATCAAATGCACCAACGTGGAGGCAAATGCCTATCTCACCATGCGCGTTGAAGCGGAAAAGGTGTCTGGTAACGCGTTGATTTCCGACAACCCTGATTTGGGTTTTATTGTGGCAACGGCCAGCGGTACGCCGCTCACGCCTAATAATCTCACCAGCAAAATTCCGTTCCGTCTGGATGATAATGCCTCGGCGGTAGTGGGAATTAGCGCCTGGCCGGTCAGTATCACCGGTAAAAAACCGAGTGAAGGGCGCTTTCGTTCACGCGGCTATTTGCGCGTGGATTACGACTGAGGGAGAACCATGCGCAAAACAATGTTCATCGCGGTGATGATGGCCTTATCGACCCCGATGCAGAAAACGCTGGCGACGACGCCGCTGGGTGAAATCAATATTGAGCTTTACGGAAACATTGTGGATTTCACCTGTGTGGCTGAGGGCAGCGACAGTAACAAGTCGGTGACGCTTGGTACCTGGCCGACAAAGCAGCTGAATACCACAGGCAGCAGGACGCAAGCGATGCCGTTCTCGTTGAAATTAACCGGCTGTCCACCGGGAGCGGCGTCGATCACTTTTTCTGGAAAGGTCGATTCGCGCGATCCCCAATTGCTGGCGCTCAATGATGCCAGTCAGGCGAGCAATGTCGCCGTCGAGATTCGGGATCATGATAAAACGCGTTTGCCGCTTCAGCAGGCGAGTCAGGAGGTCGTTGTGGATGCGCAGGGAAATGCGGTTCTGGCGTTTTATGCCAATTACATCGCGACCGCAAATAATCCGCAGCCAGGTCGCGCTGACGCGGACGCGACGTTTATGATTAATTATTATTGAGCTGAACAGCACTCCCTGAAACGCGATTGCACGGCGGGGAGTGCCTTCAAATTATAATAATTCGTGAGCTTTAGCATAATCAATTAGCTCAACAATGGTCTGCACACCTAATTTCGTGTAAATATTTGACTTGTGCGCACTAATTGTTTTGTTGCTAAGTAATAATTGCTCTGCAATTTCTTTGTTTGACAATCCATTCGCCAGAAACCGTAAAACGGTTACCTCCCTGTTTGATAATGGCATGTCATTTAATGCCCCTTTATGTGAACCGTGATGATTTATAAAGCTCAGCGTTTCATAAGGGAAGAAAGAATATCCTGACAGCAACATCTCGACGGCGTTATAGATATCGCTCAAATCTTTTCTTTTGCTCACAAAACCGTTTGCCCCGGCACGCATAGCGCGTCCTGCGTAAAACGATTCTGATTTAGATGAGAGAAAAAGAACTTTGATATTTTCGTTTAAGTTCTTGATTCTTTTTAATAAAGTGAATCCGTCCGTGCCCGCCAGTTCGATGTCGAGGATCACCAGGTCGATGGGGTAATTTCGAATGTAATCGAGTACCTCATGGCTGTCGCCGGATTTGAGTTTTACCGCGATGTTTTTATTTTTCTCTAGCAGGACTTCTATCGACATTCTGACGATAGGATGTTCGTCCATGATGATAATGGATGCAGGTTTCATTTTTTTTATGCCTCAGGTGGTTAACGCGCAATGCAAAAGCGCGGGTAAGCCGGAAGGATAATTTTGCAGATCCTTATACGGGGTATTTCCCTGGAAAGAGCGAAAGCATCCTTGTTATGTTGTAATGAAACATTTCCTCAACGTGATGGTTAAATTAAGATTTAACGGCCTGGTATTGCCATTTCTTATTTTCGTTCAGAACAGCCTTATTATACCTTGTAAGTTTTCTCCGAAAAGACAGTAAATTACCTGAGGCTCCTTGTGTAATATAATCGTCTGGAGAATGAAAACGTTTATTTTAATTTTAGGGTAAATAACCAATTGTTCATCTTACGGTGGATTTTGATATTTATGTAATTGCAAAAAATAATACAAAAGACTCAATGTTAACTTTATGTTGCTATTTAAAGGGTTTTAACACCTTAACTTGCCTGGTCCCGCCTGACCACGAAGAGTCGTCTCTCCCCGCTGTAGAGCTTCATTTGAAAGTCATTTTTCTGCCTGTCATTCCCTTCTGAGCTTTCAGCAGGATCGACTGTATGCCGGAAATGTTCGCTTCAACGACCTATTGAATATTAAGGTTTTTACATCCTCTTCATCTCATTAACGAATTTTAATCGACGTTAACTTTTGGATGAAATCCCTGCTTTTCACATCTGACACAGAATTTATCGTTGTGACAAAAGTAAAATTAGGAATAGTTGTAATCATTAATAAAATGTTAAATCAAAACAGAATTTTAATATTTATCGTAAGTCATTTCTTAAAGTTCTTTAGGAATTAAGCGCTTAAAGAGAAGGATCGGACAGGCGATGAAGAAGATGCAGGAGTTCCTGGCGGTGATGTAAGCCTAATTTATCCAGAATACGTCCGAGGCGATAGACAATGCGGCTATAGGGGCGCTGATGCAACAGGGCAATATGTCGGAGTGATTGCCCCTGGGATAAAAATTGCAGGACGGTCCATTCATCACGAGAAAACCAGTGGCGGCGATCGGAATCCAATGGAGTGTTGGCCATTAAAGCCTGCTGTAAAGCCAGCGCGGGAACCTGGCGTTCGAGGACCTCAAAAGGGCCGGTCGTTTTACAAAAAAGCCGCGCATCGTAGTCATCTGCACGCACCAACAAGCTGATGGGCACAAAGGGGGGATACAGAATTAATCGTCGAAGCGCATCGAGCATGTTCAGAAGGGGCGTTGTCCGGCCATCAACATCGACAACCAATCTTGCCGTGGGCCAGCTTTCAAGCGCGTGGAGTGCGGGTTCAAGCGTGTCGAATGCGCAGCAATGACTCAAAGGCGAAGGACCCTTCTGTAAGCCCGCACGCAAAAATTTATCGGGCGTCACCAGAATAAGAAAGGGAGTATCTGTTTTACGTGTTTGATTGATGGAATGGCTCAGAGATACAAGACGATCAAAAAAAGGGGGCCTGGAAGGTGAATACGAGAATCCCAGCGAATCGCTTCCTTTTCGACGACGCCGATAGCGGCGTACTGTCATGCGCATAGATTCTCTCTCAGGCTAATGTCCTTTTACTGTTCAGACCAGCCCACGGATGGCCAGTAGTATCCCTGACCGAATCCTGCTCCTGCTTGCAGCGCGCACTCCCGATCCCACTGTGATTCGATACCTTCTATAAGCACATGGCTGGCGACCTGCTCGCAACGACGGACCAACTGTGCCAGGGCCGGCGTTGCCCTTTTGCGCCAGAACACGAGTTTATCGATCTTGATACCGCTCAAAGGTAAACGGCAGGGTAAAAACGCACGTATTACGCTGTCGTTCACGTCGTCCAGCCAGATGCGGCAGCCGCGTTCGGATAAGATCTGCAGACGTTGGGTCACGCACGCCCTTGATTCCGCTGGCAGAAGGAAGAATGAGTGGGGTTCAACAATCTCAATATTATGTCCGACGCCAAGCAAAGGCAGGATCCGCGCGAAAGATTCGGTCTCGACAAATACGGTTATCGGCAGATTAATGAAAAGGTTGTCGTTATAAGCCGTGTTTTTTAATGCCGCAAGTTGCGTTTCCAGCAGCGTAAGGGTTTGATTAGGCGACTGGTGCTGGAAAAATTGCTCACTTTGCTGGGGCGATGCGAGAAGGCTAAGCACTTCCATGCCCACAATGCGTGATGAAGAAAGGGCGACGATAGGCTCTAATTTGATACCAATAATTTCTCGCGACACGCTGCGCAGTTTGGCGAATTTCTCCGGCGGAGGGTTTGCAAATGAGGAGGAGGCTAACGCGGTCACTGCACTGTCCTGTTATCTTCCGGGCTCCCAGGCGCCGGATTACCGCAGGCTAGTGTGCGGGTCATCCGTTTTAGAAAATACCAGGCGTTACTTAAAGAGGCTTAAGCTTTTTCGTAGTCAATGCAAATGCGAGAAAAATAGGCGAAATGTTGAAAAAACAGACGTATTTACAGCGGATCTGCGAGGGGCTATCGAGAAGGCCAGCGATTGCGCTAAAAGGCATTGACTCACTTGTCATTGGCCGTATAATTCCACGCGCTTCACCCCGCAAGTGCATGTTCTCAGTGCGCCCTTAGCTCAGTTGGATAGAGCAACGGCCTTCTAAGCCGTAGGTCGTAGGTTCGAATCCTACAGGGCGTACCATTCGTTTTTATTCAATTCTATTCGCGCTCAAATCCCCAACTGCAAGCAAACTATTCCCATCTGATATGACTTCTAACGGTTTGTTATAAACGATTTAGCTAACCAATATGGCGTTTCTGTCATTTCTCTACCATGCTGATTAAACCTTGCTGTTCATCGTGAGGATGATGTTGTTTCTTATTAATCACAAGGAATTAGGTTATGAAAAAGACGACTGCCCTTTTGCTGGGAACCGCGATTCTCTTCACCACAAATGCGTTTGCCGCGGAGTTACTGACTCGCGAAGACTTTAAGAAAGTCGAAACCCAGTATGAAAAAATTGGGACTGTGTCGACCTCCGGCGAGACAGCGATTTCTGATGCAAAAGAAGAACTCATCAAAAAAGCCGATGAAAAAGGTGCTGATGTGCTGGTATTGACCTCCGGTAATACCGAAAACAAAATCCACGGTACTGCCGATATCTACAAGAAGAAGTAATCGTCTTTCCAGCCGCCCCAACTGCTGGGGTGGCTTTCAAATCCGCGCCAACTGACTTTGCACTCTTCTCGCTACCTTCAAAATCCTTTTCCGCAATTTAATCGTTGAAGCGATAATGCATTGATTTCATGTGTATATACATTTCCTTACATTTGAACAAACGGTCATTCTACGCATAACTTCTCAAATAATTATCATTACTATTCTCATTTGTGTAATTTACGCACACAGAAAAATAATTCCAGATGAGAAAATGATGTTTTTTAAGGGTAAGGATCTCGGCGGGAAATCTCCCGCGTTAGAAGTAACGAAAACGTTTACGGTTTCATTTCTGACACTGGCGATTCACGCGGTGGTTAATCCCGCAATCGCGGCCGAAAATAGCAGTGAACAGGACATCGTAGTGTATGGCGGTACAAGCAGCGCCGTGGATGAACAGCAGGATTACGCGGTCAAAACTACGCGCGCAGGAACAAAAATGTTGCTGGCTCCGCGCGATGTACCGCAGTCCGTAAGCGTCGTCACGCAGCAGCGTATGAAAGATCAGGACCTGCAAAATATCGATGAGGTTCTGACCAACACAACGGGCGTCTCGTCGCAGCAAATAGACAGCGAACGTTCCAACTACTTCTCTCGCGGCTTTGAAATCACTAACTTCTCTTACGACGATATTCCGACGTCCATGGGCGATGCGTGGAATTTTGGAGATGCAACAGAAGACACGGCGATTTACGATCGTATCGAAGTCGTGCGCGGTGCTGCGGGGTTAATGACGGGCGCAGGCGATCCCGGCGCATCAGTGAACATGGTGCGAAAACGCGCCGACAGTAAACAGTTTACTGGGAACGTGAGCGCCAGTTACGGCAGTTGGAATAAGCAACGCTATGTCGCCGATCTTTCTGCGCCATTAAATTCAGATGGCAGCTTACGCGGACGCGTGATTGCCGGTTATCAGGATCAGGACAGCTGGCTTGACCGCTACGGTAAACGCAAAAAATTCCTCTACGGTGTGATGGATGCTGATCTCACTGAACGCACGACACTCTCTCTGGGCTGGGATTATCAACAAACCAATACCGCCAATCCGACCTGGGGCGGCCTGCCTGCTTTGTACAGTAACGGCTCGCGCACGCATTACGACCGCAACGTCAATACGTCAGCAGACTGGACGGGCTATAACATCGAGTCGAGAAAAGTCTTCGCCAATCTGACCCACAGTTGGGACAACGGCTGGGCATTCCGCTTCAACGGCACTCACGGCGAGCAAACTTTCAACGACACCTTGCTGTATGTGATGGGGAATCCAGACGCCAGCACGGGTGAGGGTGCGAGCGGGTGGGGGAGTAAAGATCGCGGGAAACGTACACTGGATTCTTTTGATTCCTACGTCAGCGGGCCTTTTGATCTGTTAGGCCGACAGCATCAGTTAATGGCGGGCGCGAGTTACAGCCGCCAGCACAACGCCACGTTCAGTAAAGATGGCCCGATGGACAGCGACCAGATTGGTATCTTCAACAACAACTGGGACGGCAGCGTGGCCGAGCCAACGTGGGGCGACTGGTATCAAAACGCGGATGACATTGTGCGTCAAAAGTCAGCTTACAGCGCGGCGCGTTTCTCGCTGGCCGACCCGCTCTCGCTAATTCTGGGGGCGCGTTACACCCAGTACAGCACCAACGGCAGCAGCGGCGAGATGCGTAAGTACAACACCACACCGTACGGTGGCGTGGTGTATGACATCACCGACAGCCTGTCGGCGTATGCCAGTTACACGTCGATTTTTGCACCACAAACCAAGCGCAGTCAGGACGGTGCGTGGCTTTCGCCAGTGACCGGTAAGAACTACGAAACCGGCCTAAAAGCCGACTGGATGGATGGGCGTCTGACCACCAACTTTGCCATTTTCCGTATCGAACAAGAAAATGCCGCAGAAGCGATCGGCGGTGAGTTCGTGAACGGTTCCAGCGAACAGGCCTATCGCGCGACAAAAGGGGCGGTGAGTAAGGGGGCGGAGTTTGAGGTTAACGGTGCGGTCACAGATAATTTGCAGCTGACTTTTAGCGCCACGCGCTACGTTGCGCGCGACACGGAGGGGCGCTTCAACAGCTACGCGCCGCAAACGCAGCTAAAACTCTTTAGCCGCTACCGCCTGTCCATGCTTCCGGAGCTGACGTTGGGCGGTGGCGTAAACTGGCAGAACCGCGTGTTTAAAGATGTGACCGGGCCAGATGGCGAAACGCAGCGCTTATATCAGGGAAGCTACCCGCTGGTGGATCTGTTTGCCCAGTATCAACTGACCAAACAGCTTGCCGTACAGGCGAATATCAGCAACCTGTTTGATCGAGAATATTACTCGTATCTGGATGATTCCGCAGTGTACGGAGAACCGCGAAATCTCTCCGTGAGCATGAGCTACACGTTCTAAATCGTGCGCCCCCGCCATCAGTGTGGGGGCAGTGCTTTCTCCATCACGACGCGCATCAACTCTTGAACCGGCATAGGTTTGCAAAAATAAAACCCCTGCATAAAGTCGATCTCTTTCGCCCGCAAATAATCCGCCTGCACTTGCGTCTCAACGCCTTCAGCGATGATTTTGAGGTGCATGTTTTTCGCCAGATCAATCAGGCTGTCCACCAGTCGTGTATCGTCGCTAACGCCGATCTGGCTGACGAACATTTTGTCGATCTTGATAAATTCAGGATTGAGCGCCGAAATGTAAGAAAGGTTTGAATATCCGGTACCAAAATCATCCAACGCCACCGAAATATCAGAACGACGCAACGCGGCGAACCACTCGCTTAATTCAGGCGTGAAATGCAGTGGATCGCGTTCGGTGATTTCCATTACCACATGACTCTGATTCGCCGTGAACTTCCGTAAAAGCTCGCAGGTATCGACTTCAAAACTCGGGTCGAGACAGTTTTGCGCGCTGATATTAATGCAAATATAAGCGCCAACGGGAAAGCGGTGGATCTGATGCTGTAGATCCGCGATAACCTGCTGGATAAGGGAATGCGTTAACGCAATGATGAGATTGTGCTTTTCCGCCAGGGGAATAAAAATGTCAGGTGAAACATAGCCATAGGACGGGTGCCGCCATCGGGCAAGCACTTCGACGCCCGCTATCTGGCCGGTGACCCCATTGATAAAAGGTTGGTAAAAGGGCGTAATCTGTCGCTGATCAATGGCAGTTTTCAGCGTTTTTAAGGGCTTACTGGAGCCAGATTTTTTTAGCCAGGAAAGAGTGCGGGTTAAAATTGAACCCATGCCAGCCGGTACAGATTGGTTTTTATTCAGGATATTTTCCATGAGTCATTTTCCTCGCACTCGCGCCAGGCAACTGGGTGGGTTGCCTGGCGACGTTGGGCTAAAACATCGGGTCGGGGTTAAAACTGAACCCAGTCGTTCTGATCGTGGTGGCTACTTTTTGGGCTCGTGTTCATCGCAATAACACTTTTCCCTTTGCTCACCGGACGGATTTCTTTGCGCTGCTGTGTCGTAGTCGACACGCGGAAGATAGACACCACTTTCTCCAGCTGTACGGCCTGATCTTCCAGTGAACTGGCGGCAGCGGAGGATTCTTCCACCAGCGCGGCGTTCTGCTGTGTCGTTGTGTCCATTTCAGTCATTGCCTGAGCAATTTGCGAAATCCCACGGCTCTGTTCGTCGGTTGCTGCGGCGATTTCACTCATGATATCGCGCACCTGAGCGACGGATATCTCGATTTTAGACATCGCATCACCCGCGCCTTCAACCAGCGTGAATCCGGTATCCACGTGAATAACCGATTCATTAATCAGGCTTTCAATCTCTTTCGCTGACTGGGCGCTACGCTGCGCCAGAGTACGCACTTCCGCTGCAACCACCGCAAAACCTTTGCCCTGATCGCCCGCGCGGGCAGCTTCTACCGCAGCGTTCAGTGCCAGGATATTGGTCTGGAAAGCAATGCTGTTGATGACCGTCGTAATCTCCGAAATACGGTGCGAACTGGTGCGCACGTTCTTCATGGTGTCGATCACTTTCTTCGAAATCTGGCTGCCGACGTTCGCATTTTGAGAGGCTTCTTCCGCCAGCGTACGAGCGTGGTTCGCGTTCTCGGCGTTCAGCGCAACGGTTGAGGTTAACTCTTCCATACTGGCAGCCGTTTGAACCACGGCGGCAGACTGTTGCTCAGTGCGAGCGGACAAATCCATATTGCCTGCGGCGATTTCCGTAGACGAACGTGCAACGTTCTCCACGCCATCACGAACGTCATTAATGATGTTTTTCAGGTTTTCGTTCATGGTCGAAACCGCCTGCATTAACAGGCCTGGCTCGTCGCGGCGATTGCTGGTGAGCGTGCCGGTGAGATCCCCTTTGGCGATCAGTTCAGCGACGCGTAACGTTTCATTCAGTGGACGGGTAATTGATGCGGTAATGGTTATCGCCAGCAAAATGCCTAAAGCGATGCCGATGGCAGCCACAACGCCCATTAACAACTGCACGTTGTCGACCGTCGAAACCACCATCATTTGCTGTCTGGTGAACATATCCTGGATAGCTTTAGTCACTACCTGAGCTTTAACCGATAAGATGTCGGCAATTTCAGACTGCGAATTCCACACTTTTTCATAGTTATCCAGCTCAGCGGAAATGGTCTGCATTTCTTTGATTCCCGCTAACAGCCAGGATTTCTGGTCTTCTGGAACAACCTGTAAAAGCTGCTGCGAATCGGCCGTCGCTGTTTCGATGCGTTTTACAATTGCCTGCTCCATCTGGTCCGAAGGATGTTGTTTATATAGGGTGACCTGGGAGTCGATGTCACTGTAGATAAACGCTACCTGTGCAGCCAGCATGGAATGCTGGAGATCAAGCGTATTGCTGCGGCCGAGTTTTGAGGCTGTTTCAGAGTCATCAGCGATGATCTTTGTATTGAGCCTTCTTTCGCTCTCTTTTTTGGCCGTCAGCGCTTTTGTAAAAGGCGTGAGAGTCTCAATGTAGCTATTCACGCCGTTTGCCGTGGTATCGAGCGTTGCCTGGCCATCTGAGGTCCAGGTATGCGTTTGCAAATCTTTGACGATCGCACTCATCTTTTGTGCGGCTGCCGTCGTGTTGTCCAGATACTTTTGTTCCAGCGTGTACTGATAATTAAAGCGATTCAGACGCACATCGGAAAGCGCGTTAAACAGATCGGTGGTGTGACCGTTTTTTTCGACACGATCCTGGATGGTGACGAGACCTGTCAGACCCGATACCAGGATGGCCGCGGTGACGAGTAAAACGGTTGCGAAGCCGAAGAATAATTTCTTGCTGACTTTTAAGTTTACAAAGCGATTCATGATGCTCATATATTTTTCCAGTATCGGCCTATCACCGATAAACAGTAAATTTGCGATATATGCCGTTATTAAGGGGGTGAGGAAATCTGATGTCTCATAAAAAAAAAGCCCTTTGCATGAATGCGCAGGGCGAAAACCACTGAATTGACATCACTCATTCAGGGTATCTGTCTTCTCCTCTATTTTTAACAGGAGGAGTTGGGAGTTCGCTCATCCTGTAATATACTGGGGTTACATCTTGATAATTGATGATGTAACCGTGCCCTCGGATATTTCGAATAAAATCTTCGGGCAGGCCAAGAAGATTGAGTTTGCCATTTAGATTATGGAGCACTTGCCATAACCGCTGGGTGGAAGGACTTAAATTATTCTCCTCCCAAATTTTCTCAAATAATTCTTCTTTGGCGACAACTTTCTTACGACCATGTTCGAGCAAGTAAAGAAACAGTCTTAACATGGTTTCATTAAAATATATTGATGCGAATGCCACACTTTTATCGGTATGACTGCCGGTGAGTCGATATAGTCTGCGATTAGAAATATCGAAATGAATTTCATCACCGATCATAAATCCATATAGACGATAGCCCATCTCTTTTATACCTACTTTAGAGTAATACTGACCTGCACCACGATATATGCACTTTGAATAACCCACATCGTTTATGTGGTGGATTATATGGCTGCTTCGAAGGCGATCCAATCCACAACTCTATGCGCTATCAGAAACCCAGTAGAGAACCTGGTTTGCTAGAGTTTCTATTTTCATAAGTGCTGCTTATAGTTTTAAAATCTACATACGACAATGTTTGTGGTTTTATGTGCCATTTTTTCGTACTTAACTTATCGCTCAACATTATGTTGCGTATTTCAACTGATGCTCAGCATCTATCACTGATTGTCACGGACCAGGTTAACTGTTCATCCACGTCCCGTACTTGATGTCGACAAGTTTAAGAATTACCTGAGATAAAGAGGAGTGAAGTTATATGATTTATACTGAATAAAGTCGGCGGTTTTGACGATCATAAACTCTTTTTTGAGGATGGTGGGCGTTTTCAACTGGCTGATATATAATAATTAAAATCTGAATCAGATTTTCTATGACCCAAAAGAAGATGACATGAAGAAAGTCTTTCTTATTAACGATACTCTGCTTTTTGAACCCGATCTGCGCCGTCTGGGACCGCTGGAAGGATACCCGCACAGGGCCATCACGCTGCACGGACCCGTCAATGAATGCCTGCTCCAGCTCCTTGAAAACAACGATCAGGTGCTGACCCAGCGCTTTTTGTTTGCTTCCGTGTGGGAAAAACAGGGCGCGGTCGTCACGACCAATGCTCTTTACCAGACGATTGCTTCGATCCGCAAAGCGCTGAAATCAGCCGGGCTAGATGAAAACATCATTAAAACCATACCAAAAGAAGGGTTTAAGTCCGTCGCTCAGGTACGCATTGGCGAACGCGAAGAATTTATCCTTGCGCAGAAAGCATCCCAGGATGCGGTTTTACCCGACGTATCTGCTGAAAAAGCGATTCCCGTCGTTGTTGAGCCTGAGGCACTGCAAAAACCGTCATTTTTCGCTTCACCGTTAGCGTATGCTGTGGCGGGTGGGCTGTTTATCCTTTCCTGCAGCGTGCTCTTTATGACGTTAAAAGATAATGCGCCTGCTTTTAAAAATTATCAAAACATAGGCAAAATTAACGACTGCGATGTATTTTCATCATGGCGTGAAAAAGAGAAAAGCATCAGCATGTTTACCCAGTTATCGAAACGCTATCCGATCCATTGTGATTCAGGCGGGATGGCCTGGATGACATTAAATCATGCGCAGCAGGGCAACTCAGTGACGATTTGCGACCGTAATCCGCAAGATGCGCAGGCGCAATGTAATTCCATATTTTACAGGCAGCAAAATGATGACAACGAATAAACTGGCTTTGCGTTGGTCGCTGATAATTCTGGCTATCCTTGGTCCGTTAATTTATGCCGGGTATATTCATTTTCACCGCAGTCATTTTAGTTGTGAAGCGCATATCACCATCGTTGATGATAAGTATGTTGTCGATACGATAATGGATTACACTTTCCAGGGTGATTCAGGTACGCTCGAAACGGCGGGTGAATATATAAAAGTTGATGAACCGCCAATCGCGATCAGTAATAAAGTGTCGTTTAACGTATGGCAAGAAAATGGCGAAATAGTGCTGGTTTCCAACGAGACCAATGAACGCCCTAAAAGACCTGAAGCCTATCGATTACCCATCCCGGATTTTTATCATGTCCGCGATCGGGGATTGAGATTTAAATTAACGCACGTAAATCCATCCAGTTATTTTTTTATTTACGCGAATTCCCCTATTTTTTATTGCACCAAAAGATAAAAGGGGCTTAGCCCCTCATTATCCTGCGTTTTTTCCCTTTGTTTCCCATATTTACACTTGATCATACAAAGATAATGAGTATAGTTCTCATTCTCTTTAGTGTTTGTGGGCGCAGACGGACTCTTCCCGCATTAACAGTGAGCGCAGATCTCACACGGAACACTGAGTGTTAACAGTGGAATCTGCACTGGCTTTACAGCCTGTCAATATAACCAAAATCGCCAAGCCGCATGCGACGCAGTTTCCCGCCTGAATTTACTTTCTGAACGGTAAAGGATGTTCCTGATGACCAAAAAATTGTCCGCGTTGGCACTGCTTGTTGCTGCCTCTCTTTCCGGTTGCGCTGCGCAGCACGCAGCAAAACCAGCCCCTGTGCCTGAAGCGCAAACCTCCGTCACTGCGCCAGCAGAAACGGGTGTGGTGAAACGCGAACTGGCCGACGGCTTATACGAAATGGTGCTCAGCCCGAAAGGCGATGCGCTGTATGTGGCCAGCTCAGAAGGCTTCAAGGATGTGCAGGGTGGCGTTGTCTATAAACTCGATCCGACCACGCTGAAAACCATTGGCCGCAGCCATACCGATCTGAAAAACTTCGCGCTGGCGATCTCGCCAGATGGTCAAACCATTTATGCGACCAATTCCCTGGACGGCGGTATCAGCGCAATCAATACCGCTGATGGCAAAGTCAAAAATCGCCTGCTGTTTACCGAGCGTAACAAAGAAGGTTATCCGTACGGCGCGCGTCAGGTTCTGCTTCACGGCGACGTGCTGTACATCGGTGGTGTCGCCGATCCGGCGGTTATCTGGGTGGTGGATGCCAACACGCTGAAGCTGAAAAAAACCATCAAAAACGCGGGTCAGTGGGTCACGGGTTTGCTGTGGTCTGAGCAGACACAGCGTATTTACGTTGCCAACGGCGGCGGTGAGATCCTGACGGTCAATCCACGCACCAACCGTATTGAAAAACGCTGGAAACCGCTAGGTGACAAGCCCGCGCTGCTGCTGAATATGGCAGAAGACACCGCGACAGGCCGTCTGTTCGTGACCGATAACTCCAAAGCCAAAACCACGCTGGTGCTGGATATTCACACCGGAAAAGTGCTCAAACAGCTGGATGTGGGCGACTCGATGGCGGTGAAATTCAACGCTAAGCGCAACGAAATCTATATCACTCAGCGCGAAAGCGGAAAACTGCTGAGCCTGGACGCCACAACCTATGCGGTGAAACAGAGCTGGGATCTGCCGCCTAATCCAAACAGTCTGCTGCTGGCGGAAGACGGTCAGACCCTGTACGTCACTGTAAAACAGGCTTTCAACAAAGATCACTCCACTAACGGCCCGGATAGCGTCGTCAGAATCGCTTTGAAATAAAAAATAATTAGGCCCGATAACGGGCCATTTTTGCGCGTACTTGAACGAGTTAATTATGAACAACACCACGATGAATAAAACGCTGCTGGCGCTTGCCATCGGCACGGTTATGCACTCCGCCTACGCGGCGGAAACGCCGAAAGATGACACCATTATTGTCCAGTCTGCTGCGGCCAGCGATTTCAAACCGGGCGGCGATCGGCTGGTTCCCGCTTTCCTTGACGGGCAGGTCGCGAACGGCGGACGCATGGGGATGCTGGGTCAGCAAAGCGCTATGGATGTGCCGTTTAACATTATCAGCTACACCTCAAAACTGGTTGAAGATCAGCAGGCGAAAACCATCGCTGATGTGGTTGCGAACGATGCGGGCGTGCAGTCCGTGCAGGGTTACGGCAACAGCGCTGAAAGTTTCCGAATTCGTGGCCTGAAATTTGACGGCGACGACATGACTTTTGGCGGTCTGTCCGGCGTTCTGCCTCGTCAGGTGGTTGACGCACAAATGGTTGACCGCGTAGAAATTTTCAAAGGTGCAAACTCCCTGATGAACGGCGCGGCAAGCTCCGGCGTCGGCGGGATGATCAACCTCGAGCCAAAACACGCGGGCGACACGCCGCAGGCAAAAATCGGCGTGGATTACACCTCTGATTCGCAGATTGGCACGACGCTGGATGCGGGTCGTCGCTTTGGCGACAGCGACCAGTTTGGCGCGCGCGTCAATCTGGTTCATCGCGAAGGCGAAGCGCCGGTGGCTAACGATCGCCGCCGCACCACGCTGCTTTCAACAGGCCTGGATTACAAAGGCGACAACTTCCGCACGTCCGTCGACATGGGCTATCAGAAGAAAACCTTCCACGGCAGCGAAACGGGCGTGAACATTTCCGCGGTGGATTTTGTCCCAACGCCTCCGAAAAACGATCGTAACTATTCGCAGAAATGGGCTTACAGCAACATCGAAAACGAATTCGGAATGTGGCGCAGCGAATACGACATCACCGACAGCTGGACGGCTTACACCGGCCTCGGCGCGCAGCACGCGCATGAAGAAGGGCTGTACAGCGGTGCAAAGCTTATCGATAAAAGCGGCAAAGCCACGGCGACACGTCTGGATACCAACCGCATCAGCGACAGCGTGAGCGGCATGGCGGGCATTCGCGGTAACTTCGATACCGGATTTGTCTCGCATAAAGTGAACGTCGGTTATTCGGCGCAGACCAAAAATGAAAAAATCGCGTGGAAGATGTCAAAAGCGGCGGACAATCCGATCACTAACATCTATCACAACACCGGCGTAGATAAGCCAGACAGCACCAACTTTGGCGGCAGCGGTGGGAACTACAGCGATCCGCTAACCAGCGGCCGTACCCGTTCTCAGGGCTGGCTGCTGAGCGACACTCTCGGCGTGCTGGATGACAAACTGCTGTTCACCGTCGGCGCACGTCATCAGAAAGTGGTGATTCGCGGCTACAACAAAGTGACGGGCGCAGAAAACGAAGCGGATAGCTTTGACGGCAGCCGCTGGATGCCGACCTATGGCGTGGTTTACAAGCCGTGGAATGAGCTGTCGCTGTACGCCAACCACACCGAAGCGCTGCAGCCGGGGAAAACCGCACCAGAAGCTGCAACCAACTACGGCCAAAGCACTGGCATCGTGCATTCAAAACAGAACGAAGTGGGCGTGAAGGCAGATTTTGGTCGCGTCGGCGGCTCTCTGGCGCTGTTTGAAATCAAAATGCCTTCGGCGATCCTCGACAGCGTAACCAACCATTACGGTCTGGACGCAGAGCAGCGCAACCGTGGCGTTGAGCTGAATGTATTCGGCGAACCAATGTTAGGCATGCGTCTGAACGCCAGCGCCACCTGGCTACAGGCGGAGCTGACCAAAACCAATAACGGCCTGAATCAGGGTAACGATGCGGTTGGTGTGCCGAACTTCTATGCCGTTCTGGGCGCGGAATATGACATCAAACCGATTGATGGTTTGACCGCCACGGCGCGTGTGAACCACTCCGGTTCGCAGTATGCCAATCTGACCAATACCAAGAAGTTAGACAGCTACACCACGCTGGATCTGGGCATGCGTTATCGCTTTGCGGTTAATCAGAACCAGAATCAGATGACCGTGCGTGCGGGCATCGACAACGTGACTGACGAAAACTACTGGGCGAGCGTTGACGACTCCGGCACCTACGTGTTCCAGGGCGAAGCGCGCACCTTTAAGGTTTCTGTCGGCTACGAGTTCTAAGTTTTACCCTCGTTATCAGGGGCACGGATGCCCCATCCATTCATCAGCCCTATAACTTGCTCCTGCTGACACGAAGTGTTAAAAGGTGCCCCTTCTCTAAAAATACACAGGGGTAGGACGTGAAAAACGCGTCATCCGCTTCAGGAAAGCGTTTATCTGAAGCCTCGTCGGAACAGACACCGACGCTGCAACGTGGTTTGCAAAATCGACACATTCAATTAATTGCCCTCGGCGGTGCGATCGGTACCGGGCTGTTTCTCGGCATTGGGCCGGCGATTCAAATGGCCGGTCCTGCCGTTCTGTTGGGCTACGGCATTGCGGGCGTTATTGCTTTTCTGATCATGCGCCAGCTCGGTGAAATGGTGGTCGAAGAGCCGGTATCTGGCTCATTTGCGCACTTTGCCTATAAATACTGGGGACCGTTCGCCGGTTTCCTGTCTGGCTGGAACTACTGGGTGATGTTTGTGCTGGTGGGCATGGCAGAACTCACCGCCGCGGGTATCTACATGCAGTACTGGCTGCCGGATGTCCCGACCTGGATTTGGGCTGCCGCCTTCTTCATTATCATCAACGCCGTCAATCTGGTAAACGTGCGCTTATACGGCGAAACCGAGTTCTGGTTCGCGCTGATAAAAGTGCTGGCGATTATCGGAATGATCGGCTTTGGCCTGTGGCTGTTGTTCTCCGGTCACGGCGGCGAGCGCGCCAATATCGACAACTTATGGAAACACGGCGGTTTCCTGGCGACCGGCTGGCATGGGCTCATCATGTCGCTGGCGGTGATCATGTTCTCGTTTGGTGGGCTAGAGCTGATCGGGATTACGGCTGCCGAAGCGCGCGATCCGCAGAAAAGCATTCCGAAAGCGGTCAATCAGGTGGTGTATCGCATCCTGCTGTTTTATATCGGTTCACTGGTGGTGTTACTGGCGCTCTATCCGTGGGTTGAAGTGAAATCCGACAGCAGCCCGTTCGTGATGATCTTCCATGATAAGAACAGCAATCTGGTGGCATCTGCACTGAACTTCGTCATTCTGGTGGCATCGCTCTCGGTGTACAACAGCGGCGTCTATTCTAACAGCCGCATGCTGTTTGGTCTTTCCGTTCAGGGTAACGCACCGAAGTTTTTGACCCGCGTTAGCCATCGCGGCGTGCCGGTGAATTCGCTGCTGCTTTCCGGGGGCATCACGTCGCTGGTCGTGCTGATTAACTACTTGCTGCCGAAAGAGGCCTTTGGCCTGCTGATGGCGCTGGTTGTCGCCACGCTGCTGCTGAACTGGATCATGATCTGTCTGGCGCACCTGCGATTCCGCGCGGCGATGCGTCGCCAGGGGCGCGAGACGCAGTTCAAAGCACTGCTCTATCCGGCGGGGAACTACATTTGTATCGCGTTCTTAGCGATGATCCTCGTGCTGATGTGCACCCTCGACGATATGCGACTGTCGGCTTTCCTGCTCCCGGTATGGATTGTCTTCCTGTTTGTGGCATTCAAATTGTCGCGTAAAAAATGAGAATCAAACGGCAACTTCGGTTGCCGTTTTTAGTCTGTACTCCCTCTCCATGGCAGCAGATTAAGCCCCGCCTCAGATCTGAAAAGCGACTCGCTTTCCATTGGGTAACGTGACATCAATACTCAACTCTCCTCCAAGTGCAGCGACGTAGCGTTTAAGTGTTGATAAACGTGGATCGTTGCCGGGTTGTTCGATTTTAGCCAGTGTGGGCTGTTTGACGCCCATAGCGGCAGCAAGCTGCGTCTGTGAAACGTTTAGCTCTTCGCGCAACTGGTTGAGGGCGACAATACGGCGCATCTCTTCAACTTTGGCAGCAATTCGCTCCTGACTTTCTGCGCTCTGTTGTGCCATAAGTTCTTTTAGCGTAGCCATGTGGACTCCTTATTTCGCCAGGTGTTTGCTGAACTCTGCGTCAGCCATTTTAATCATGTCTTTATAGAATCGCTTTTCAGCGCATCCCGTTTTATCCCCTGCGCAAAGAACAATGGCTTTGCGGTTGGGATCAAAGGCAAAGAAGGCCCTGATGGGATGTCCAGCATGCTGAATGCGCAGTTCTTTCATGTTTGCATGCGTAGAACCGTTTACGGTATCGACATAGGGACGCCCGAGTTGCGGGCCATATTCCGCAAGAATAGACATCGCAGCCAGCACATCTTCTTTTAACGCCATTACCTGTGCGTAAAACCATTCGTCAAATTTATCCGTCGTCTCGACATCCCACATCGTGTGTCCCTTATAGCATCCTGGCTATAAGCATATTATAGCCTAAAGGCTATATTTTCAAGCGCAGGATCCCGTGTCTATTAGAGGTGAAAAATAGACTGTGACCCCTCTCCCAGTTCTGTCTCGATCTACAGGATCTTTATTTTGTAATCGATTACTTTTTATTTGAACTCTTTTGTAATCGATTACTTTTCTCTGGGTGAGGCTCATTATGGTGTCAACAACTGAAAGTAGTGGAAAGGCGATAGTCCAGCACCGCATGCTGGTTCCACGTCTCTCGCTGATGATGTTTTTACAATTTTTTATCTGGGGTAGCTGGTCAGTCACGCTCGGTCTGGTGATGACGCAGCACAACATGTCCTTGCTGATTGGCGACGCGTTTTCTGCCGGGCCAATCGCTTCGATTCTCTCGCCGTTTGTGCTCGGTATGCTGGTGGACCGTTTCTTCCCGTCGCAAAAAGTGATGGCGGTCATGCATCTCGCCGGTGCGGCCATTTTGATGTTCGTCCCCGGCGCGCTGATAGCTGAAAACGGCGCGCTGCTGATCGGTCTGCTGTTTGGCTATACGCTCTGCTACATGCCCACGCTGGCGCTCACGAACAACATCGCCTTTCACAGCCTGAATAATGTCGATAAAACGTTCCCTGTAGTGCGCGTGTTTGGCACGATCGGCTGGATCGTGGCGGGCGTATTTATTGGCGTCACGGGCGTGTCGTCTAGCGTCACTATTTTCCAGGTCGCGGCAGCAAGTTCCGTGCTGCTGGCGCTCTACAGTCTGACGTTGCCGCACACGCCAGCGCCTGCCAAAGGCCTGCCGGTGCAACTGCGCGATCTGTTTTGTGCGGATGCGTTCGCACTGCTCAAAACCCGCCACTTCTTCATCTTCTCCCTGTGCGCGATGCTGATTTCCGTGCCGCTGGGGACGTATTACGCCTACACCGCGTCGTATCTGGCCGATGCCGGAATCGCCGATGTCAGCACCGCCATGTCCTTCGGTCAGATGTCTGAAATCGTCTTTATGCTGGTGATCCCGCTGCTGTTCCGCCGTCTTGGCGTGAAATACATGCTGCTGATCGGCATGCTGGCGTGGTTTGTGCGCTACGCGTTCTTTGCGCTAGGCGTCAGCGAAGAGGGGCGTTTCCTGCTGTATCTCGGCATTCTGCTGCACGGCGTGTGTTATGACTTCTTCTTTGTGGTTGGTTTCATCTACACCGACCGCGTGGCGGGCGAAAAGGTGAAAGGCCAGGCGCAGAGCATGATCGTCATGTTCACTTACGGTATCGGCATGCTGCTCGGCTCGCAAATTTCCGGCGCGCTGTATAACAGCCTGGTGGCGGGACAGACCGTACCGCAGGCGTGGGTCACATTCTGGTGGATCCCGGCGGTTGCCGCGGCGGTGATTGCCGTGATTTTCCTTGTCGCATTCAAATATGACGATGACAAGGCGTAATTTTCTGGAGGTGGTATGAAAACGATTAAGGGACCGGGCATTTTCCTGACGCAATTTATTGGCACCCAAGCTCCGTTTAACTCGCTCGACGGGCTGGCGGGTTGGGCGGCAGGCAAGGGCTACAAAGCGCTGCAAATTCCCTGTAATCATCCGCAGATTTTCGATCTGGAAAGGGCAGCCGAAAGCCAGACCTATTGCGATGACATCACGGGAAAACTGGCCGAATACGGGCTGGCGATCAGCGAACTGTCCACGCATCTGGAAGGGCAACTGATCGCGGTCAATCCCGCGTATAACGAGGCGTTTGATCACTTCGCACCGCCAGCGGTGCGTGGCAACGATGCGGCGCGTCGGGCGTGGGCGACAACAAAACTGAAGCAAGCGGCAGCGGCGTCGGCGAAGCTTGGCCTCACGGCTCACGCCACGTTCTCAGGATCGCTGGCCTGGCCGTTTGCCTACCCGTGGCCGCCGCACAACGAGCAGCGTTTTCGCGAGGCGTTTGGCGAGCTGGCGACGCGCTGGCGACCGATTCTGGATTGCTTCGATGAACACGGCGTAGACCTCTGTTTTGAGCTGCATCCGGGCGAAGATCTGCACGACGGCGTAACGTTTGAGCGCTTTCTCGCGCTGGTCGATAACCATCCGCGCTGCAATATTCTCTACGATCCTAGCCACATGCTGTTGCAGCAGATGGATTATCTGGCCTTTATCGACATCTATCATTCGCGGATCAAAGCGTTTCACGTTAAAGACGCGGAGTACCGCTCGAACGGCCGCAGCGGGGTGTACGGCGGCTATCAGCCGTGGCTCAACCGCGCCGGACGCTTCCGCTCTCTGGGCGACGGGCAAATCGACTTTAAAGGGATTTTCAGCAAGCTCACCGAATACGATTTTGAAGGCTGGGCAGTGCTGGAATGGGAATGCTGCATGAAGGACGGCGACACGGGGGCGAGCGAAGGCAGCGAATTTATCCGCCGCCATATTATTCCGGTGTCGGCGCGCGCATTCGACGACTTTGCCGCAGGAGAAACGAATGATTAACGTCGGGATTATCGGCAGCGGATTTATCGGCCCGGCGCATATCGAGGCGCTGCGGCGTCTCGGTTTTGTGCAGGTGGTGGCGCTGTGTGATGGCACGCTCGAGCAAGCGCAGGAAAAGGCGCAGGCGCTGAATATTCCTCACGCTTACGGGAACGTAGATGAACTGCTCGCGCATCCGGATTTGCACGTCGTGCATAACTGCACGCCAAACCATCTGCATGCGCAAATCAACCGCCAGACCCTGCGCGCGGGTAAGCATGTGTTCTCCGAAAAACCGCTGTGCATGACGCCTGAAGAGGCGCGTGAGCTGGTGGAACTGGCCGAGCAGGCGGGCGTCGTCCACGGCGTGAGTTTTGTCTACCGCCAGTTTGCGATGGTGCGCCAGGCGCAGAGCATGATGCGTGAGGGCAGCGTCGGGCGTTTATTTGCCTCGCACGGCAGCTATTTGCAGGACTGGATGCTGCTTGAAACCGACTACAACTGGCGCGTGGATGCTGCGCTCGGTGGTGCGTCCCGCGCCGTCGCCGATATCGGTTCGCACTGGTGCGACACGGTGCAGTTTGTCACCGGGCGGCGGATCGTTGAAGTGATGACCGATCTGTCTATCGTCTGGCCGACACGCAAGGCGAATGTGGCGGGCAACCCGACGTTCACCCAGGACGACTCTGCGGTCTTTGAAGACAAAGCGGTGACCACGGAAGATTTTGGATCGGTGCTGTTCCGCTTTGATGATGGCAGCAAAGGCAGCTTTAGCGTTTCGCAAGTCAGCGCCGGGCGTAAGAATCGCCTGAGCTTCGAAATCAACGGCAGCGAAAAGTCGCTTGCGTGGGATCAGGAAGTGCCGCAACAGCTTTGGATTGGCCATCGCGCGCAGGCTAACCAGACGCTGTCTGACGATCCGGGGCTGATGAATCGTGACGCCGCCGACAGCGCCCACTTCCCCGGTGGGCATATCGAAGGCTGGCCGGACGCGTTTAAGAACATGATGGCGCAGTTTTATCGTGCCGTGCAGGCAGGTTTCATGCCTGAAAAGCCGTTATTCGCCACCTTCCATGATGGCGCAAACGTGATGTATATCATTGATGCAATAGTGAAAAGTCATCAGCAGCAGCGCTGGGTCAGCGTCGCACGATGACCTGTTGCCCGGTTCGCCGGGCAGCAAATTTATGTTAGCCTGAATAAAACGCTAACCGCAGGATGTGCCGTCGTTATGTCAATTCAGAAAATCGCCCAGCTGGCCGGAGTCTCGGTCGCTACCGTTTCGCGCGTGCTTAATAACAGCGATAAGGTCAAAGCGAACAACCGCGAGCGCGTTTTGCAGGCGATTAAAGAGAGCAACTATCAGCCGAACTTACTGGCACGTCAGCTACGCACCTCGCGCAGCTACATGATACTGGTGATGGTGTCGAACATCGCCAACCCGTTCTGCGCCGAAGTGGTGAAAGGCATTGAAGCTGAAGCCGAGAAAAAGGGTTACCGCATTCTGCTGTGCAATTCCGGTTCCAATATCGAACGTTCGCGCTCTGGCTTGAGCCTGCTCTCCGGTAAAATCGTTGACGGCATTATCACCATGGATGCGTTCTCAAAACTTCCCGAACTTTCGGCGCTGATTGGCAATGCCCCGTGGGTTCAGTGCGCCGAATATGCCGACTCAGGCACCGTTTCCTGCGTGGGAATCAACGATGTGGATGCCTCACAGCACGTTGTCAGCCAACTGGCGGACAGCGGAAGAAGCCGCATTGCGCTGATCAACCATGATTTGAGCTACAAATATGCACGCCTGCGCGAACGCGGCTACAAAAGCGTGGTGCATCTGCGCGATCTGGATTATCAGGTGGTGGAGTACGCCAGCGATCTCAGCTCCAGCGCGGGCATGGCGGCGATGAAAACGCTGCTGGCCGAGAATCCACCGGATGCCGTGTTTGCGGTGTCGGACACGCTGGCGGCGGGGGCGATGCGCGCCATTGAACAAGCCGGTTTACGTGTCCCTCAGGACATTGCCGTTGTCGGGTTTGATGGCACTGAACTGGCGGAAATGGTCTCTCCGCAGCTCAGCACCATTGAACAACCCTCGCGGGATATCGGGCGCAAAGCGGTCGATCTGCTGCTCAACAAAATCGATAATCCGGATGCGCCCACCGAGCGTGTGATGCTGGACTGGCGCTTTGTGGCGCGCGCCAGTACCTGAGGCTTATTTCGCGAAGGCGTCCGCCAGTGAACGGATATCGTTCCCGGTGGGCGACTGATGTATTCTCAAGCCAAAGTCTTCCACCACCGCGTAAATATGGTCGAAAATATCCGCCTGGATAGTTTCGTATTCCGCCCAAATCACCGTGTTGGTAAAGGCATAAATTTCAATCGGTAAACCATTCGCGTCTGGCGCTAACTGGCGCACCATCAGCGTCATATCTTTACGAATACGCGGGTGGTTACGCAGATATTCATTCAGGTAGGCGCGGAACGTGCCGATATTGGTCATCTTGCGCAGATTTAATACCGATTCGCCTTCGCCATTTTCCTGATTCCACAGATTTATTTCTTCATGGCGCGCGGCCATATAAGGCTTAAGTAGTTTTGCCTTAATCAGGCATTGCTGCTCGTCCTCATCCAAAAAATGAATGCTGGTGGTATCAATGCTCAGGCTGCGTTTAATTCGCCGTCCGCCCGACGCTGACATGCCGCTCCAGTTTTTAAACGAATCAGAGACCAGCGCCCAGGTGGGAATATTACTGATGGTGTTATCCCAGTTGCGCACTTTGACGGTGGTCAGACCGATATCCGTTACCGCGCCGTCAGCGCCGTATTTCGGCATTTCCAGCCAGTCTCCAGGCTTGAGCATATCGTTGGCTGAAAGCTGAATACCCGCGACCAGCCCAAGAATGGGGTCTTTAAAGACCAACATCAGCACGGCGGCCATAGCGCCTAACCCGCTGATCAGAATGGCCGGAGACTGACCAATCAACAGCGAAATAATCAGGATCCCGACCACAATCGCGCTCACCAGTTTTACGCCCTGGAATATGCCTTTGAGCGGAAGCTGAGATGCCGTCGCTAATTTTTGCGAAAAATTGAATATCACATCCAGCAGAGAGAAGAACGACAGCAGGGCATAAACCATGACCCACAGTTTGGCGCAGGTCATGGTTATTTCTGCCGCTTCACTGCCTTTTTGCAACCACAGTGCCGCCTGGATGTTGACGATAATCCCTTGCAGCGTGAAGGCCAGACGGTGAAATAATTTATTCTGGGTAATGATTTGCAGCCATAAATGGGCGCTGGCCTGCGCGCGCTTTTCGAACAGCCGCAAGACCACCTTATGCAATATAAGATGGACAATCACGGCAGTGAGTAAAATGATGCCAAAGATAATCACCAGCGAAGTGGTGTGGTTAATTTCGATCCCAAGTTCTTCTACCTGAGCAATTAATTCCTGCATAACGTCTCCTGATATATTCCTTTTTATCATGAAGGCTGCGCTTTTATTATGCAACCCGGAGGCGTTATGCCGGATGTTACGATGCGGCGGGGAGTGGGCCTGCATTCAACTGGCGGCGCAACCACAGCGCCATACCGCCCAGCGTCAGCATCATCAAGACCTCAATGCTAAGAAAGCCCACCATCGCCTGGGGATAGTGCCCGCCGTTGTGCCGCTCGAGCGTCAGGAACAGCGTGCCAAGCACGGCGGGACCAAGGCCCAGCGTTGCCTGCTGCAAGGTACTCAAAATGGCGCTTCCGGCTCCCGCATCACCGCTGCTGATATCGCGCATCCCAATTCGGTAAAAGCTGTTGACGATCAGCGCCTGACCGTAGCCAATCAGGAGGGTAGCGGGGGCCAGCGTTAACGCGGTATTGGCCTGTCCGAAGTGCCAGAACGTCACCATTAGCAGCAGTAAACCGGTGATTTGCACCGTCAATCCCGTCAGCAAAATGTGCCCCATGCTGTAACGCGCAATCAGTTTTGGCGCATACCAGGCCGAGACAAAATAGGCCACGCCCAGCGCGATAAAACTATTGCCCGACTGCCACGGTGCCATGCCCAGACCGGACTGCATCGTCAGCGCCATACAAAACATAAAGCCCGACCAGGCGCTGAAAAACAGCAGAGCAATCACCATCCCAAAACGAATGCTGGTCAGCTTGAGCAAACGCGGGGGCAGCAAGGGATGCTCACCGTGCTGCTGTTTACGCAATGCGCTGGCGCGCATCCACAGCCCAAGCGGGATCACCGCGATCAGCGCCAGTTGCAGGAACCACGGCCAGTGAAGCTCCGCGCCGAGCGCCATCGGGAACAGCAGACAGCAGAGGATCGCAGCCAGCAGCGCGGTGCCTTGCCAGTCAATGCGCGAGGGCGTTTCGCGTCGGGTTTCAGGAACGTAGTGACGACTCAGGGCCAGCACCAGTAAACAGATTGGCACGTTGATGAAAAAGGCGTTCCGCCAGCCCAGCCCGGCGATGTCCGCCGACACCAGCCAGCCGCCACCCATCTGCCCGACGATAAAGGCGATCCCACCGATGCCGCCAAACAGGCTGATCGCTTTGGCGTGCGCCGTACCTTTCAGCGTAACGTGAAGCGTGGCGAGGATTTGCGGGACGATCAGCGCCGCACCCGCACCCTGTAATACGCGTGCAGCCAGCAGTTGCTCGACGCTCCCGGCCATTCCGCACAGCAGAGATGCCACGCCAAATGCGGCAACGCCCCACATAAACAGCCGACGGCGGCCAAAGTTATCGCCCAGTTTACTGCCGAGCGCCAGACAGACGGCAAACGCGACGCCATACAGCGCGACGATCAGTTCAAGCTGCGTCGGGCTGGTATGCAGCGACTGCGTGATGGAATCCAGCGCGACGTTGGTGATCGAGGTGTCGATCAGCGGCAGCATTTGGCCGGTTAAGAGTAAAATCAGGCCCGCGCGACCCGGTGAAACAACAGACGTATTCATGGTGACTCCATTGCGTCATTCAGCAGATGGACGTAGCATCGGGGAAATTAAAAACGGGTACCAGTTCTTGCTTATACTGGTACTGGCACTACCACGCAGAGGGCTGTATGACGCTGATGACTGAACCGACCTCTTCGCTACAGGATGAGAACCGCAAGCAGCTCGGGGCTTTTTTACGTGCGCGCCGGGAAAGCCTCGATCCGCAGCGTTTGGGCTTACCGCGCAGCGGACGCCGCCGCACGCCGGGCCTGCGTCGTGAAGAAGTGGCGATGCTGGCAGATGTCGGGGTGACCTGGTACACTTGGCTTGAGCAGGGAAGGGATGTGAATCCGTCCAGCGTGGTTATGCTGGCGGTCGCGAAGGCGTTGCAATGCACCGCCACCGAAACGCGCCATCTGTTTGTCCTGGCCGGGTTGCCGCCGGGGGAAGCGCCGCAGCAAGTCCCGTGCGAAGGGATCAGCGAAGGCACGCGGCGTTTACTCGATACGTTAATGCCTAAACCTGCCAGCATTCAGAAACCGAATTTCGATATCGTGGCGTGGAATGACAGTTTCGGGCATTTGATGGGTGTGGATTTCAACGAGATCCCCGCCGAAGATCGCAACTGTATTTACCTTTTTCTCACCCATCCCGCGTGGCGTAGCCGACTCGGTAAACGCGCCGACGCGCTGCCAATTTTTGTCTCTTATTTCCGCGCAGCAATGGCAGAGCATCGCGGCGATCCGCAATGGGAAGCGCAGCTGGCGCGTTTTTTTGCGGTTTCGCAAGAGTTCGAAGCGCTGTGGCATCAGCGTTACGACGTGCGCGGGGTGGAGAATCAGCTCAAGCTGTTTACTCATCCGCAACTGGGTGATTTTCATCTGCAGCAGATGTACTGGTATTCCGCACCGCGAAATGGTTCGCGTCTGCTGGTCTATTTACCCGTGGATGACGAAGGGGAAAAAGTGCTGTCGTGGCTGGCGGAAAATCATCTTTAATAAAACGCCCTGCTGACTCAGGTAGGGTGTTATTTTTATTAATAGGACTCCGGGAGCTTATTTATTTTTATCAAAACCCCTCGTTCTATTTCTATATAGTTACCCATTTTAAGATCGCTGAGAATTTTCATTATGCGGCTGCGCGAGATATTTGTCTTTTCCTGAATATAATCGCAAGCGTTGATCGTACGGCGGAGTTCATCTTTTTTAGCAATCAGCGTCATTAAACTCTGACGTATCAGTTCGTAGGTGGTTAGACCCGCTGATGTTTTATGCGCCTCCATAAGTCGTTTGATACCATACATATAAAGATAGCTCGCCTCTTTCCAGAGATTGTTATCATTAATGACGGCCAGAATATCATTTTTTTTCTTATTTCGTATTTAACCTCTCCGCAGACCTGATAAAACAAACCTTCGTTGGCATTAAAAAGATCGTTCATGCCAACTATCATGGGAGACTCCACGAATTTCAACAATAAGTGGTCTTTGCTTCTGTGAACGGCCACGGTTCCGGAATGCAAAATAAACGTCATATCTTGATCGTAATTATCCAGCGAAATGATCGTGCGTTCCCGGCCATGCCGAATAAAAGAAGGATCAGAGATTGCTTTTATCAGTGTTTTTATAATGGCTTGAGGTTTCATTCCGCCAGACTCTCAAAAAGATATCTCATCATTATACCAGCGTTAGGAGTGATTTTTTGCAGCACAAAGTCGGTATTCAGCCAGACTTTTTTTCATATCATTAGGAGTTGCAAGGATTAAAGTGAAATTATCAGAGCGAAAACTTGATGGTGGGGGAACATGTAGATAATAAAACCTTAAAGGCAAAATTCAGACTTTTCAAAACAAGATGCTGAAAGGGAGCCAACATCCATGTCGGCCCCATTTCGGGGTATAATCAAGATTGAATTTTAGTTATAGACAAAAGAAACCGTTATTACAGCGTTGATCGTACCCGGCGTGACGCTGCCATTCTTGGTGTAGGCGCGAGTTTTTAATTTCCACGTGGGTTTTCCGTCTGGTGCGGAAGAAATGTCGATGGTCGATGTTTTCCCATCGCCATACGGTTCGCTGGCTTCACCTTCGAGCTGTACCGCCACGTTGGTTGCCGTACCCGTATTCGAATAAAGCGTTTCAGGATCGTCCGGGTCAGAGGTTCCGTGGAAAGTTGCTGTCACGCTCGACGTCCCGGCAGGACAGTTTTCAAGCCCGACGCGAAATGCTACCCACGGAGATCCGCTTCCTGCGGCGTTAAGCGCGGAAGTTTGTAAGTCGGTTCCATTACCCAAATCGATAGCCATACTCTTGCTGAGAGTACTCACTTCACAAGGTGAGGCAATCACATTTCCCGTAATGTTTAAGGCCACGGGATCGGCTCCCAGGGCTAAATGCGACAGGAAACCCGTGAGGAAAAGGATCGCTGCGGAAGGTAAAATTTTTCTCTTCAAAGTCGCCATTTCATATTCCCCTTAAGCTGATACGGAATGCAGTTTTCCAACAGCACCAAAGTCACTAATGACGCTGAATTCAATATTTCCCGCACTCACCCCAGCGGGGAGTGCAAACGTTGCGGTACCGCCCGGTGCGACAAAAGAAACATTTGAGAGTTTTTTACCGGCAACCATCACTTCATTGAAGTTAATAAAGCAAGATGATGGGTTTTTGACTTCCAGATTATTTCCTGAAATATGCCAAACCAATTTATTACTTTCTTTTTCTACATCAATATTCTTTAGAGTTTCTGGGCGATATATTAATTTAACGCTCGTGGCGACGGCGATCTGTAATGTGTTTTTACTTTTCGGTGCTGAAGGTATCGCTTTTACGCGCAGCCAGTACATTGACTCTTTATCCTGCGGCAACGTTCCTGCCAGGATAATTCGCATTAAATTCTCTTTTCCACCGTTTAGGCGATACAGCGGAGGGGTAATAATGAAAGGAGGTTTTTGTGGATTATTATCGAGATTTTCAACCACTGTCTGCATCAGATATGGGGTTGCATCAGGATTTCGAACGCTCAATGACACTTCTTTTTTCGACCCATCATAAATAACCCGGGTGCCGCCTATGTTTACGGTTGCACTGGCGTTCTGCATAACGGTAAAAATAATACAGATCACGACTATACGTAAAATATTGTTCAATGTGTGACTCCAGAGTTATTCAAACATAATTCCTTAATGTCGATATCAAAGATAATCCGTTCTAAAGTTCATAATTTATCTTTGCACCTCAGAAGTGTCTTATTTTTTATTGTCTCGTTTAATGTCCTTTTTAGGATTTTGTTTTTATTGTGAACCTGTCTATTTATGAGGTAAAAGTTGTAAAAATAGATCTATTTATATTTTGAAATTAAATTTCAGATAAAAATGCAATAGGAAAAATTTCATTTAAATACTGTGGGGGTTTACGTTATGAACAAATATATTCAGTTAGTTGTCATGGTGTCTGTATTTTCAGGTGCCGGTTTCAGTGCTGCTCAAGCGGCAGATAAAGCAACTGTAAGTGGGGGAACCCTGCAGTTTATGGGATCTGTCGTTGATGCCCCGTGTGCGGTCAATGCGGATTCTGAGAATGGAATCATCCATCTTGATCAGGTCACCCTGGAAAGTATTGGCGAAAAAGGTGAAGCATCCGGTCAGGCAAAATCTTTCAATATTGTGCTCGATGGCTGTGATGTCACAACCTATGCCAATGCGACGATTACCTTTAATGGGCAGTCCACGCCTGCGCTGGCAGGCGCGCTGGCCAATACAGCGGGCGCCGGAGCCGCTAAAGGCATCGCACTGGAGCTATTTGGACCTGATGGAAATGCCCTGGATCTGGGGGCTGACTCGTCAAAGCAAGTTTTGGCGACAGGAACCAACAAAATTCCGATGAGTGTGGATTACGTTAAGACTGGCGACAAAATGACATCGGGTTCAGTTGAGGCGATCGCGACGTTTCAAATTACCTATTTCTGATTTAACGTGATATTGAGATTATTAAATGAAATTTATCCAACCCTCTGCCTTAAATAATATTGTGGTATCTGCTATTTGTTCATTGCTATTCCTCAGTTACGCACCGTCAGTGACGGCGGGTGGTATTGCTTTAAATACCACGCGTGTGATCTACCCGATGGGTGAGAAACAGATTAGCGTTAATATTAATAGTTTTGATAAAACAGAGACTTTTCTGGTGCAGTCGTGGATAGCGGATAAAGACGGGGAAGCATTAAAAAGCTTTATTATCACGCCACCGCTCTTTTCGCTTAAGCCAGAAAAGAAAAATATTCTGCGTATTATGTATATGGGTTCGGGATTACCCGAAGATAAAGAGTCAATCTTTTATATCTACAATAAAGCCATTCCATCAGTCGTCGAAAAAACGAAGGCGACGAATACGCTGCAAATTGCCACTCAGTCGGTGACCAAATTATTCCTACGTCCTAAGCACTTATCGGTGAAGCCGTCAGATGCGCCAGCAATGTTGAAATGCCAACTGTCCGATGGGGCAATCACCGTGACAAACCCTTCGCCGTACTATATCTCGATGACCAACTTTACCCTTGCGGGCCAAAAATTGCCTAACACGATGGTTGCCCCGATGGAGAGCCAAAAGGTCAACGTTACGGGAAATGCGCAGGGTGCAATTTCTTATCAAACTCTGAACGACTACGGTGCACTCACCCCCGCACTGACTTGTAAAGCGTGATCGCGGGCGGGGATATGATGGGGTTTAACAACACAACGCGTTCATTTACGGCTTTACGTTGGCGTCTATCTCCGCTGGCATTCACCCTTGGTGCCAGCCTCGTGTCTGGCAGCCTTAAAGCTGATGAGTATTTTAACCCCGCCTTTTTGTCTGAAGGCAAAGGGCAGGTAGCGGATCTTTCCAGCTTTGAAAATGGCGCAGGGCAGGCTCCGGGCACCTATCGCGTTGATATTGTTCTGAACGATGAATTAATTACCAGTCACGATGTGGTGTTTAAGGATGAAAAGTCCCTCGACGGTACTGTGGCGAAAGAGTCTGACGACACAGGCCTGGTAGCCTGCCTTTCCCCTAAAACGCTGAGCGATATGGGAATTGACCTCAATATTCCCGTCGATAAAAAAAATGACGCCAACGGAGAATGTGTCGCCATTGCGTCGTTAATCGATGGCGCAACGTCCCGTTTCGATTTTGGTCGCCAGCGCCTGGATCTCAGCGTCCCCCAGATCGCGTTAAAAAATACGGCGAGAGGGTTAATCTCATCGGATAAATGGGATCAAGGGATCCCCGCGTTTCTGCTGAATTACAGCTACAACGGTTCAAATAGCAAGAATGGTGACAGCAAAAGCGGCAGCGATTTTCTTGGTCTGAATGGTGGCGCTAATATTGGGGCGTGGCGTTACCGTCACTACACCACCTTTAACCGTAGCACCAGTAACGGGCAAAGTAGCCAGAGCTGGCAGCATGTGAACGGTTCATTATCACGGACGATTATTGCCCTGAAAGGGCAGTTGACGGTGGGGGACAGTTACACTGCGAGCGATGTGTTTGACAGCATCAGCTTTCATGGGCTGCAACTGGCTTCTGACGACAATATGCTACCTGACAGCCTGAAAGGCTTTGCGCCCACTATTCGCGGTATCGCGAAGCAAAGCGCGCAGGTGACGATTAAACAAAACGGCTACATCGTTTATCAGACCTACGTCGCGCCTGGCGCGTTTGAAATTACCGATCTGTTCCCTACCTCCTCCAGCGGCGATCTGGTGGTGGAAATAAAACTGCAAAAAGGGAAGATCATCACCTTCTCTATCCCGTACTCCACCGTGCCTCTTATGCAGCGTGAAGGGCACGTTAAGTACGCCCTGACGGCGGCAAGATACCGCACGAATAATACTCAGCAGGACGCCGTTCCCTTTACGCAAGCCACGCTTATCTGGGGTTTACCGTGGGGAGTTACGCTCTATGGTGGCTCCCAGCTTTCTGATAACTACCAGGCGGTTGCAACAGGGACAGGGCTAAACATGGGCAACTGGGGCGCGGTGTCTGTTGACGTGACCCAGGCCAAAAGTACGCTGATTGATGAAACGGTTCACACCGGGCAATCCTGGCGAATGCTGTATGCAAAATCCTTGAACAAGTCGGGGACCAACTTTCAGCTAACGGGTTATCGCTACTCAACGGCCGGTTTTTATACTTTCACCGATACGACCTATAAGCACATGAACGGGTACGACAGCGATCCGAACGATGCCTATGACGATCCCGATAACGACCGCCCTCACTGGTTTGATTACTACAACTTGTTTTACACCAAACGTGGAAAACTGCAGGTCAATATCTCTCAGCAGCTTGGCAAATGGGGTTCTCTCTACATGACCGGTAGCCAACAAACGTACTGGCATACCGATGGCAAAATGGTGCTGTTGCAGCTTGGCTATAACACCTCGTGGAACGACATCAATATGGGGGTCAGCTTTAACTACAGTGCATCGTCCACTCAGCCCAAACCCGATCAGTCGGTTGCGCTGAACGTCTCTTTTCCGCTTGGTAAATGGCTCTCCCCGGCTGGAAGCATGGCCTCAAACAATGCCTTTACCACCCTGAATATGAACCAGGATAACCAGGGAAGCGTGACCCGAAACGCCGGAGTGAGCGGGACGCTGCTTGAGGCGAATAACCTGAGCTACAGCCTTCAACAAGGGCATGCAAACCAGGGGGGTGGCAGTAATGGAAGCGCAAGCCTTTCGCATCAGGGCGGGTATGGTAATTCGAATGTTGGCTACAGCTACAGCGAAAATGGCCTATCACAGCAGGTGAACTACGGCGTGGCCGGGGGAGTGATTGCTCACCGACACGGCGTCACGTTTAGCCAGCCGTTGGGAGAAACGAACGTTCTGGTAGAAGCGCCTGGTGCAAATCGGGTGAAAGTGGAAAATGCGACCGGCATTAAAACCGACTGGCGCGGTTACGCCGTGGTGCCGTTTGCCACGACCTATCGTAAAAACCGTATTGCGCTCGATACCACGTCGCTTGGCGATAAAGTCGAATTGGATGATGCCGTGGTGGATGTCGTCCCGACGAAAGGAGCGCTGGTTCGCGCCAGCTTTGTGACACATGTGGGGAATCGCGCGCTGTTGACGCTCATGCATAACAACGAGCCGGTGCCATTTGGCGCGAGCGTCATTATCGGTGACAGCAGTGAAGGGAGTATCGTAGCTGATGGCGGGCAGGTTTATTTGTCGGGCCTGCCACCTGAGGGAACGCTGAAGGTGTTGTGGGGTGATGAGCCGGATCAAAAATGTGCTGTGGAATATGATTTGCCTGAAACAGAAGAGAGTACGGGAATTATTCAGAAGAAGATGGAGTGTAAATAACGCATTAATGTTTTATTGAACAATTTAATCACCCTCTCGATGTCTTAGTGTATTGAGTGGGAGGTAAAACATTAATCTGGTTAATCGTTGATAATACGTTTTATACAGGTAGTACCCATGAATATATTCACTAGCGTTTTTTTATTATTTTTTCTCTTAATCACTGAAGCCATGGCCTGTGACGGTTCTGCTGCGTTTGACCCGGCTCAGAGTGTGAGCTTTGGTCATGTGATTGTACAACGCGATACTGCGGTAGGAACGGTTATTGCTAAAGGCAACGCAACCCTGAATGGTGAAGCGCATTACTGGATCGGAAATGATCCCTGCAATATATATTTCATCATGCAATATAACGGGGCAGTGTCGTCAGGGATGGCGAATATCTATACTACAAATATCCCTGGCGTAGGAATTCGTGCGTCGATGTATTCCTGGAATCATGGCGGAGGGTTTTCTGCACCACCTCCGGGTGGGTTAATTACAACGCTTTCGGGAGCAGGGGGATATGGATTCAATGCACCCACCGTCGAACTGATTAAAACGGGCGCGATCGTTTCTGGGAGCCTCGTACCTGGAAATGTGGCAAAGCTTCAGTCTGAAAATAATGTCAGCACTTCTCCGAATGCGTCGTCCACCTGGACTCTCACTTCGCCTGTCTCAGTGACACAGGTGGCCTGCGATATTATTTCAGGCCCATCACTGTCATTTCCCATTGGAAACGTAGAGGCAGGACAGTTTCATTCGCCAGGCACCGTTTCGAAGGAAACCAATACCGTAAAATTAGGGTTGGATTGCGATCCTAACGCCAATATTAATATCACCTTAAACGGTGCGCAGAATGCCGGCACCTCTGATGACAGCGTGCTTGCACTCAGTAATCAGGGCCAAAATGGTGTGGCGGAGGGTATTGGTGTACAGCTGCTTTATGATAATAACCCGCTAAAAATAAATGCGATGTTACATCTTAAACAATCGACAGGCGGGCAAGAAAGTTTCCCTTTAACGGCGCGTTATATCCAGACCAAAGATATCGTTAAGCCGGGTACAGCAAATGCGACGGCGACACTTAATCTGACGTACCAATAATTATCCGTAATGGAAATAGAGTGCCGGGCTTTTAATATATCTTAATATGATTAGGCTATCAGGGCACAAATGTGAATGAGCTAAGATAATTTGCGAAAAAAGAAATAGGCCGGCAGTTTTGATATACTTTCCTGTATCACTCGCCACAGAGAATAACAATGAACGTTACCCGTAAACAGGAACGCCTGCTGCGTCGCGCACTCAGCGAATGGGAACAGGATGGCACGCTCAGCAATGCGGAACATCTGCGTCTGGCCGGCACCTTAAAACGCGTGGCGATGGACTGGCAACGGCTCAGCCGCTACGCCTTCTGGACCGCGCTGGCCTGCGTGATTATCGCCGTTGGCAGCCTGTTTGCTGACAGCGACATGATGGCCCGCATCATCGAATTCTTTGCCTTTTCTTCACTCGCTCGTATCGGATTACCCGCCGTGCTGGCCGTCGTGTTTTATCTGTGGGGATTTGCCCGACAGCGGCGCGAAACCCAGTGGCATTACTCCACCGAAGCGATTCTGTTTCTCGGCGTCCTGTTTACCGCCATTGCGCTGTGGCAACTGGGCGAACGGCTGGATAACGGCAGCGGGCATATTGCGCCGCTCTTCCTGGCGGGCTGCGCAGTGTATGGCCTGGTGGGATTCTTTGGCCGCTCGGGGCTGGTGTGGCTGTTCTTCTTATTGTCGCTCGGCAATTGGTTCGGTGCGGAAACGGGGTATATGTCCGGCTGGGGTGCATACTGGCTGGGGATGAATTACCCGGTGCGCTTTATCTTCTTTGGCGGCGCGCTGCTGGCGTTGTGCTGGCTGCTGCGCGCGATGCTGCAACAGCGAAATCTGTATACGACCAGCAAAGCGATGGGGCTGACGTATTTATTTGTCGCGCTGTGGATCATGTCGATTTTTGGCAACTACGATATCGATAACTGGTACGGCATGACGCGCGCGGCGTTGCTGCCGTGGGCGCTGCTGTTCGCCGTCGCAGCGATAGTGTGTATTTACATCAGCCTGAAAACGGACGATGGAATGCTGCGCGGTTTTGGCCTGACGTTCCTGGCCATTAATCTCTATACACGCTATTTCGAATACTTCTGGGATGGGATGAATAAAGTGCTTTTCTTCCTGATTCTGGCAGGTTCGCTGGCGGTGGTAGGGCGATACGCCGAGAAGATTTGGCACACCGCAGAACGGCGTGCCAAAAGCGATTAGCACTCGGTAATAATCGTGCTCAGCGGCAGGCGGGATTTCGGCAGGGACGCGTTGAAATCTTCCACGCTGTGGCGGCCAACAGGCACGACCACCAGGCTGGTAAAGCCTTTTTCTTTCAGGCCAAATTCGGCGTCGAGGATCGCGGCGTCGAAGCCTTCAATCGGTACGGCGTCCAGACCGAGCGCGCCAACGCCCAGCAGGAAATTGCCGACGTTCAGGTAAACCTGTTTCGCCATCCACTGATCGTCATCTTTCAAATCCACGCGGTGCATATCCGCGAAGTAGCAGCGGCCTTTGTGGTTGGCGGCTTTGGCTTCTGGCGTGTTAAAACGGCCATCGGCTTCTTCCTGATCGACCACGCGCTCAAGCCACGCGTCGTCCATTGCGGTTTTCGCGCAGAACACCACGACGTGCGACGCATCGAGCATTTTGCGTTCGTTAAACACGAAAGTGCCCGCTGCCGATTTTGCGAAGCGTGCTTTGCCTTCTTCCGTGCTGGCAACGATGAAATGCCACGGCTGAGAGTTGGTGCTGGACGGGCTGAACTGCAGCAGAGTTTGAATTTTTTCTGCTTGTTCTGCAGTCAGTTTGAAATGGGGATCGAACGCCTTAGTCGAGTGGCGCTTGCGGGCAACGGAAATGATATCCATAACGGCTCCTGGAGTGAAAATTCGCCCATGCGCGGGCGCGAAAGAAAAGCAGAATACAAGCGTAAGCGGGGAAAGATAAGTGCGTTAAATGCGCTTACACTGTTCGTTTGAGATGAACAATCAGGCGGGTCGAATGTGCTTTTGGTCTTTTTTAGGCAACTTATCGACAACCAGATTCCAGGAATCGAGCACCAAATCGGTGACCAGTTCCGGGGTGATGTCATCGGCGGCATAAATCGAAATCCAGTGCTTTTTATTCAGGTGATAACCGGGTTCAATGCCGCGATAAATTTGCTGATTGAGCAGGGATTTTTCCGGGGCGGATTTGAGACTGATGTGCTGACGCCCGTGGGCAACGGCGGTGAGCATAAAAATTTTGCCGCCGACCTTAAACACGTCATATTCCGGACCAAACGGCCAGCAGTGCTCAATAAATGGCATTTCCAACGCCACGCGATGCGCGTGTTCCTTCAGTGACTTACTGTCCATTAACATCCTCGATGGCGAGCGCTCGCCACATTGATTCAAATCCCAAAGCTTTAAATTCTACGGCGCGCGAAGGATCGCGCGTCGCGAAGGCCATTGTCGTTTCGGCGAGCGACAGGAAAATCGCATCGCCAAAGGTACGGAATTCGTCAGACATAAACACCTGGCGCACCGAGCGACGACACAGTTCATGCAGTTCCGGGAACATCTCATGCACGGCTTGTTCGGTTTCGGCGTTAATTTTTTCGCTCACGCCTAGCTGGCGAATTGCGCCGTGGGCAATCGGATTGCGGATCCCCCAGTCAACATAGCTGTTCCAGATATTGCGGGTATGTTCTTTCGGCGTGGACAGGGCGCGATCAAGATTTGCCAGCATCGTCTGGCACAAATCCTGTTTCAGGTGCAGGTAGAGAGCATTCAGCAGATCGTCTTTGGTCGCGAAATAGCGAAACAGGGTGCCTTCGGCAACGCCCGCATTACGGGCGATCAGCGCGGTCGACGCCGCAATGCCCGACTGCGCAAATGCAACGGTTGCCGCTTCCAGTAACGCCTGTTTTTTATCTTCACTCTTCGGACGTGCCACTCATTGAATCCTCTTGTCAAATGCAAAAACCACGATTGAAACATGCTCTTTGCCACGCTGCAACGCGGAATGTCAAAGATCGAAAACGTCTTGACGATATATTCATCACATCTATAATGAGTGCTTACTCACTCATAATCAAGTTCAACCCGCGCAAACCATCGGATGGAGGCGCGTATTCGGTCAGGATATGAAAAAGCCTCTTTTTATCAGCATGGTGTTTGTCATGATTATAGCGTCAGCGGCGAGTTTACCCTTTGTACTGAATGCCGGATTTGGTCAGCCGCCGCAGGGTGAACAGCTCAGTGAAATAGAGGCTTCGCCGCATTATCGCGACGGGCAGTTCCACAACCAACTTCCCACGCCTGGCTACAACGGCGAGAAAAACATGCTGGTGGCATGGTGGGAATTTCTGGTCACCAAACGTGAAAACGCACGTCCTGCGCAGCCGTTGCCGCTTGTCAAAACCGATCTTGCCAGCCTGCCGCTGGCACAGGACACGCTGGTGTGGCTTGGCCATTCGTCGTGGTATTTACAGCTGGCGGGCAAGCGTATTCTGATCGATCCGGTTTTCAGCAATTACGCCGCGCCGTTTTCATTCCTGAATAAAGCCTTCGCCGGGGAATATCCGTGGCGTGCCGAAACTATGCCGGAAATCGATCTGCTGATTATTTCGCACGACCATTATGACCATCTCGATTACGCCACCATCAAAGCGCTGATGCCGAAAGTGAAGCGTGTCATTACGCCGCTTGGCGTGGGATCGCACCTGCGTTACTGGGGCATGGACGCATCCATCATTGACGAACGCGACTGGAATCAAACGGTGCGCATCAACGATGACCTGATGGTTCATGTGCTTCCGGCGCGCCATTTCTCCGGGCGCGGGCTGAAGCGCAATCAGACGCTGTGGGCCAGCTTTATGTTTGTCACCCCTGAACAGAAAGTCTATTACAGCGGTGATTCGGGCTATGGACCGCACTTTAAAGCCATCGGTGAACAGTTTGGTGATGTCGATCTGGCGATCATGGAAAACGGACAATACGACCAGGACTGGAAATACATTCATATGCTGCCCGAGCAGACGGCGCAGGCCGCGGCAGATATCAACGCTAAAGCGGTGGTGCCGGGTCATTACGGGCGCTTTGTGCTGGCAAAACACAGCTGGAACGATCCGGTGATTCAACTGACGCGCGCCAGCCAGGATAAAAATTATCGTTTGCTGACCCCTGAATTGGGTGAGCCTGTGCATGTTAATGATGCGACGCAGCAATTTCGTGAGTGGTGGGAATAATGATTAATCACGTAACAGAGGGGGAGAGCAGCATGACTATTTCCGCTCAAGTCATCGATACTATCGTCGAATGGATTGACGATAATCTTCATCAGCCGCTGCGCATTGAAGAGATCGCCCGCCACGCGGGGTATTCCAAATGGCATTTACAGCGTCTGTTTATGCAATACAAAGGCGAAAGCCTGGGGCGTTATATCCGCGAGCGTAAACTGCTGCTGGCGGCGAAGGATCTGCGTGAGTCGGATGAGCGGGTGTACGACATTTGTCTGCGCTACGGGTTTGATTCTCAGCAGACGTTTACCCGCATCTTCACGCGCACGTTTAATCAGCCGCCTGGCGCGTACCGCAAAGAAAATCACGTTCAGACGCACTGAAAAAGTCCCCTCACCCCGGCCCTCTCCCCAAAGGGGCGAGGGGGTAAAAGAAATCAGCTCTCCAGCGGGGCGAGGGGGTAAAAGGCCATACCGTGTAGTTCCCTCTCCAGAGAAGGGACGGGGCGAAAAACCGCACCGACAATTCCCTCTCCCCTTTGGGGAGAGGGTTAGGGTGAGGGGCCCAGACCGCACTCATTACCAGCTGTAATTCACCGTCGCCGTCATCGTCCGTCCAATCCCGTAGAAGCACGCCGTATCGCTGGCGCATGACGCCACGTATTTCGTATCCGCCACGTTATTGACGTTGAACTGCACGCTCGCCCCTTTCAGGCTGCTGTTCAGTTCGCCCAACTGATAGCTCACCATCGCGTCATACAGATCCACGGACGGCACTTTGAAGGTGTTTTTCGCATCGCCGTAGCTGGTGCCGATGTAACGCATCCCCACGCCTGCGGTCAGGCTTTTCAGCGCGCCGCCAGGTACGGTGTAGCTCGCGAAAGCAGACGCCATATGCGTTGGAATGCGCGCGGGCGTTTTGCCTTCGGTGCCCGCCACCGTCGTGCTTTGGGTTTCTGCATCGGTGTAAGTGTAAGACCCGATCAGGTTGATGCTGTCCATCAGCGTGGAGTGAATTTCGGCTTCCACCCCTTTCGAGCGCACCTCGCCCGCATTTTCGAACCAGCCCGCTGCGCTGTTATACGTTGCCACATTTTTTTGGGTCAAATCGTACAGCGCCAGCGTCATCAGCGTCGAATCGACAGGCTGATACTTCAGGCCGATTTCGGTTTGCTTGCCGGTCGTCGGTTTAAACGGTGCCACACCCGGCGCGCGGTTGGTTTGCAGGCTAGGTTCAAACGACGTGCTGTAGCTGATGTACGGCGACAGGCCAAAATCAAAGGCGTACAGCAGGCCGGTGCGCCAGGTGAATTTATTGTCGTTTTGCTGAGTTTGCGTGCCGCCGTCAAAATCCGTGGTGCGCACTTCGGTCCAGTCGTAACGCCCGGACACCAGCCACTCCCAGTTATTCCAGCTCATCTGATCCTGCAAATACAGCCCCATCTGATCCAGATTTTGCTGTTCGTCAGTGGCGGTGCTGAAGGTGCTTTCATCGACGTTGATGCCGTAAACCGGGTTCGTCCAGTCCATGTCGTACTGCGAGCCCATCCCGCGTTCCAGTAACTGTTTATCTTTCGTCGTTTTGTAATCCAGGCCGCCGAGCAGCGTGTGGTTGACATCGCCGGTCGCAAACAGCGATTCAAGCTGGTTATCGATGCCAAACTCGTTGGTGGTGCGCTCTTCGTGCTGGGCACGACGGGTCAGCACCGTGCTGTCCGCGGCGCTGTTCGCGTACACCAGATAGCGATATTTCTGCTTGATGGTGGCGTAACGCGCGTTCTGGCGGAAGGTGAGATTATCGGCAAACTGGTGCTCCAGCTCGTAGCCGATCATGGTCTGCTCGCGCCACGACTGGTTGTAATCCGGATCGCTGACGTTAAAGTCGCGCGGAATATAGCGGCCATTCGCGCTGGTCACCGTGCCGTACGCTGGCAGGAAGTTGCGATAACCGGCGTCGGGATCTTTCTGATAGCTGGTCAGCAGGGTAAAGCGCGTTTGATCGTTCGGATACCAGGTGATCGCCGGGGCAATCGCCATGCGCGTTTCTTTATAATCTTCGACCTGATTGTGCTGAGTGCGGGCGATACCGTTTACGCGATACAGCACGCGGCCGTCATCGCTCAGCGGACCGCCAAAATCAAACGCGCCTTCCGCCAGATCGTGATTTCCGGTGCGGAACTGCACGTTGTGAATCGGCTCGCTGGTGGGGCGTTTGCTGGTCATGCTGATCAAACCGCCTGGGTTGACCTGGCCAAATAAGACCGACGCCGGGCCACGGACCAGCTCGACGCGCTCCAGCAGCCACGGATCAACGGAGCCGGTTTGCGAAGAGGCCGTTGCGCCAAAGCTCAGCCCGTCGAGGAATTTGGGCACGTAGCTAAAACCGCGCACAAACACTTCATCGTTACGGTTCGACGAGCCGCGATATTCAGTGAACACCCCGGCGGAATAGCGCAGCGCCTGCGACACCGACGTGACGTCCAGTTGCGCCATTTGGTCACGCGTGATCACGGAAACCGACTGCGGCGTTTTCACAATATCCGCGCTGGTTTTGGTGGCAGACAGCGTTTTGGTCGCCACGATCCCCTTCACCGGCGCGGTCGGTTCTTCGCTAACGCCCTGCGTCACCACAATGGTTTCTTCTTTGGTTTGCGCCTGCGTGGTCACGCTAACGGTCGCCAGACTCAAGAGCCAGAGTTGCATTATCTTATTCTTTTTAAACATATTCGTTGAACTTCCTTGGTTGCTATCGCCATAAAATGCCTGAATTCCAGTGGCTAAAATTCAGACAGAACACCCTTTAACGGATGGGATGATATTGCAAATCATTCCCATTTGCATTAGCGTGAGTAACAAATTTTTACAGAAAGCGGGTGTGAATGAAGAGGGCGTGGAGTGGGTTGTTATTAGGGATAAGTACGCTGCCAGCGCTGGCAGCAACGTGTGAACACCCTTCAATCCAGGGGGAGCAACAGGGCAAATTTGATGCCAGCGGCGAGGTCTGTTTTATCCTGCCCGCGCTTGGTGAAAACTATGTCTCCGCGACGCTGAACGGCGTGACGGATGCCCGTCTGCTGGACGGCAAAAATCGCCGCATCCGCACGCTGATTGAAAATGGCCCGGCGGATGGCGAGCACTCCTTGCTCTTTGCGCTTCCTGTTCAGCAAAACACCTCGCTGGTATTGCACGGTGAAGCGGGCAAGCCGTGGCGTTTTCAGTGGCGAATGAAAGAAACCGCGCCGTTATCACGCACGCAAATACTTGAGCCGGAAAGCCCGACGCTGCAAACACTGGCTAAAACCGTTGCTGCCGGTGGAAACACCGATGCGTTCTGGCAGGCGCAAATTCGGCAGGGAACGCCGATGGTGGAGCCGTTTGACGCCAGCCATAAGCGCATCACCTTTTTATGGCGCGGGGCGCGCGATAACGTGTTTATTCTCGGATCGCCCGCAGGCGATCACGATCCGCTGTTCCGTCTGGGGCAAACCGACGTCTGGTTCCGCAGCTACGTGGTGCCGGCTGATACGCTGATGCAATACAAACTGGCACCAGATGTGCCGCGCGTGGAAGGCAACGCCCGCGATCAGCGCCGTGCCATTCTGGTCAGCGCCCAGGCCGATCCGCTCAACGCGCAAACCTTTGGCGATCAAAAAGCCGATCGCTGGAATCGCTATTCGCTGCTGGATCTCAGTCCCGTGCGCTACTGCTCCGTTCAAGCCACAGCCCAGCCGCTGACTCACGGCTCGCTGACGCGGCACGCATTCACCAGCAAAATACTGGGCAACGCGCGTGAAGTGATGATTTACCAACCGCGTGGTGCGCAGCCCGCGCGCTGGACGCTTATTCTGTTCGACGGGCAGATTTATCAGGATGAATATCATTTTGCCAACGTGCTGGATGGATTGATCGCCCGTCACCATGTGCCGCCGATTAACGTGGTCTTTATCGACAGTCTCGATCATGCCCGTCGCGGCAAAGAGCTTCCGCCGAATCCCGATTACGCCGACTTTATGGGGCAAGAGTTAATGCCGTGGCTGCGCGCTCAGGGGATGGCGATGCAGCGCCAAAAAACGGTTCTGGCAGGTTCAAGCTACGGCGGCATTGCGTCGTCATGGGTGGCGCTGCGCTATCCACAGCTATTTGGCAATGTCTTGAGTTTGTCCGGTTCGTACTGGTGGGCACCAAAAGGAGAAGCGCCAGGCTGGCTGACGCGTCAGTATGCGCAGTCGCCGCAGTATCCGATTCGTTTCTGGTTGCAGGCTGGGCGATTCGAAACGACCGGTCCCGGCGGGGGAATCTATCGCAATACCGAGGCGTTCGAACAGGTATTGCGTGAGAAAGGCTATCGCGTGAGCTTCCATCCGTGGTCAAGCGGCCATGATTATGCGGCCTGGTGTGAAGCGTTGATCCACGGGATGCGGGATTTCAGCGGCTTACGCGGCCAGTGAAAACCAGCGGCGCCAGACGAATCGCAGGACAAAGAATTCTACGGCGCCGAGCAGTAAAAACCACAGGCAGAACACAATCGTATACAGCTGATTCAAATCCATCAGATGGAACTGTGCGACCAGTTTCTGTGCGAGGGCCAGCCCAAAAGAGGGCGCGGGGAGCAGCAGGCAGGAGAGCAATGCCATCAGCAAAATGCCTCCTGCCGTTAACAGTGACTCTAACGGGTGCTTCATATTATTGTTAATCATCAGTTAAAAAAGTTATTGTCCGGCATCTCGCAACGTAAAGCAATATCAACCCGGATTAACCTATTCCGATAATAAACCCTGAAATATCCGCCAAATATTCGCGTAATAATTCAATTACGCGCCCGTCATTAAATTGCTCTGTCGTTATGTAAATTATTGTCACCCTCAGGCGAAGAATTTTACAAACGAATAAGTGCTATATCCAATTAACGTTGCAATAACAATTGCAACAACGACATACAAAGCCAGACGCCGCGTGCTATTAATCCCAAACATGCTATCCCTCGTTTAGTTATCGTTTAGAAACATTTTGCAAAAATCATCTTATCGAAATAATGACCCACAGAATTTAATTACGCAACCGCCATTATGTTGCGCCACGAAAAATAACGTCACAAGCGTTGAAACAGTACGGATTAAATAATTAAAGCCAGAAAGGAATTCAGGCTTACGTCCACCGGATATTAAAGGAAATGTATCTATGACCAACAAAGTGAACACTGAAAATCGGCCATACCACCAAACGGTGGAGCAGGTTCTCGCAGAAAAAAAGAGTAACACCAATGGGTTGGCGCGCGATGAGGCTCAGGCTCGATTGCAGCAGTACGGCCCCAATGCGTTGCCGGAGAAAAAAGGCAAACCGGCATGGCTGCGTTTTCTGGCCCATTTTAACGATGTGCTGATTTATGTTTTGTTAGCGGCAGCATTATTAACCGCGCTCATGGGCCACTGGGTCGATACGCTGGTCATTTTAGGCGTGGCGGTGATTAACGCCTTAATCGGTCATATTCAGGAAAGTAACGCCGAGAAATCACTGCAAAGTATTCGAAATATGCTGTCGAGTGAAGCGCGCGTTATTCGCAGTGGCGCACACGAAACCATTCCGACAACTGACATTGTACCGGGCGATATTATTGTTCTGCGTGCGGGTGACAGAATTCCCGCCGATATGCGTCTCATTGAAGCGCATAATTTACGCGTAGAAGAAGCTATTTTGACCGGTGAATCCACGGTCGTGGATAAACATATTCTTCCCCTGAGCGGTGAATTATCGCTGGGCGATCGCACCAACCTGGTGTTCTCCGGTACGACCGTGAGCGCAGGTGGCGGCGTGGGCGTAGTCATTGCCACCGGGCAGGACACCGAGCTTGGCCACATCAATCAGATGATGGCGGGTATCGAAAAGCACCGCACGCCGCTGCTGGTGCAGATGGACAAGCTCGGCAAAGCGATTTTCGCGCTGATTCTGGTGATGATGGCCGCGCTGTTTGTCTTCAGCATGCTGTTGCGTGATATTCCGCTGGGCGAGCTGCTCCTGTCCCTGATTAGCCTCGCGGTGGCGTCCGTTCCGGAAGGCCTGCCTGCGATTATCTCCATTATTTTGTCCCTTGGCGTACAGGCGATGGCGAGCAAAAAAGCCATTATCCGCAAGCTGCCGACCGTTGAAACGCTGGGCGCGATGACTGTGGTCTGCTCGGATAAAACCGGCACGCTGACCATGAACGAAATGACCGTCAAAGCGATTATCACCGCTGACAGCTGTTATCGCGTCGAAGGGAACAGCTACGAGCCGGTGGGCGATATCTGTCTTGAAGGCAGCGACGAGCCGGTACAAATCCAGCAGGGAACGGTGCTGGAGCACTATCTGCGCACCATCGATCTCTGCAATGACAGCCAGATGATGCAGGATGAGCGCGGCCTGTGGGGCATCACCGGTGGGCCGACCGAAGGCGCGCTGAAAGTGCTGGCGGCGAAAGCACACCTTGCGCCTGCCGTGACCACGCTGATTGGCAAAATCCCGTTCGACTCGCAGTACAAGTATATGAGCACTCACTATCAGATTGGCAGTGAAGAGCAAATCCTGATTACCGGCGCGCCGGACGTGATTTTCGGTTTGTGCGACCAGCAGCAAACCCGCAGCGGTGCCGAGGCGTTTAACCGCGCGTACTGGGAAACGGAAATGGAGCGTTATGCGCGTCAGGGCCTGCGCATGGTTGCCGCGGCCTTTAAGCCAGCGCCAGCAGGGCAGCAGGAACTGAGCCACGACGATCTGCAAAACGGTCTGATTTTCCTCGGCATCGCGGGCATGATGGACCCGCCGCGCCCGGAAGCAATCGACGCCATTCACGCCTGTCAGCAGGCCGGAATTCGCGTGAAGATGATCACCGGCGATCACCCGCAAACGGCGATGAGTATTGGTCAGATGCTGGGCATCACCAACAGCGCGCAGGCGGTGACGGGTTATGAACTGGAGCACATGGACGATGCCGAGCTGGCAGAGGCGGCGGTGGAATATGACATTTTCGCCCGTACCAGCCCGGAGCATAAGCTGCGCCTCGTGAGAGCCTTGCAGCAGAAAGGTGAAATCGTCGGTATGACCGGTGATGGGGTGAACGATGCGCCCGCGCTGCGTCAGGCGGATGTTGGCATCGCGATGGGCATCAAAGGCACGGAAGTGACCAAAGAGGCCGCTGACATGGTGCTCACCGATGACAACTTTGCCACCATCGCCAGCGCGGTTAAAGAGGGGCGTCGCGTCTACGACAACCTGAAGAAAACCATTCTGTTCATTATGCCCACCAACCTGGCGCAAGGGCTGCTGATTGTGATTGCGCTGCTGGCGGGGAATATCATTCCGCTGACGCCGGTGCTGATTTTGTGGATGAACATGGCGACGTCCGCCACGCTCTCCTTCGGCCTGGCGTTTGAAGCCGCCGAGCGCAACATCATGAAGCGTCCGCCACGTCAGACCGGACAGCACGTCATGGACGCCTTTGCCGTCTGGCGTGTGGCGTTCGTCGGTACGCTGATTGCGATTGCGGCCTTTGCCCTCGAAGCCTGGCTCGCCCCGCGCGGCCACAGCGCCGAGTTCATCCGCACCGTGCTGCTGCAAATGCTGGTGAGCGCGCAGTGGGTCTACATGATCAACTGTCGTAACACCAACGGTTTCTCTCTGAACCGGGGTCTGCTGGCGAACAAAGGGATCTGGCTGGTGACGGGCGTGCTGCTTCTGCTGCAACTGGCGATTATCTACCTGCCGTTTATGCAGATGCTGTTCGGCACCGAAGCGCTGCCGCTGCGCTACTGGGGCATTACGCTGGTGATTGCCGGGGCGATGTTCTTTATCGTCGAAATCGAGAAGCGACTGACGCGCAGATTCCGTAAGGCTGCATAACTTTTTGCCCTCACCCTAACCCTCTCCCACAGGAGAGGGAACTCCGATCACTCTGCCTGTGAAGGGGGGACGTTAATCCCCCCTCGCCCCTTTGGGGAGAGGGCCGGGGTGAGGGGATTTCAACGAGGCACTTCCATGAAAACGACATTCCTGCGCATCGCCACGGCCTGCGCGCTCCTTGCCTGCACCCTGCAAACCGCCGTGGCTGCGGCCATTCCGGTGCGCGTCGCCACCGTGAGCCAAACGGATCACGCCGCTGAACGCCAAATTCCTGGCCGCGTCGAGGCGATCCATACCGTTGAACTTCGCGCCCGCACGGAAGGGGTGATTACCCAGGTTCATTTCCGCGACGGACAATACGTCCGACAAGGCGACGCGCTGTTTGACCTGGATGATGCCGAACCGCGCGCCGCGGTGCGACTGGCTAAAGCTGAAGTGCAAAGCGCCGAAGCCACGCTACGCCAGGCGCAGCAGCAGCTCACGCGCTTTCAAAGCCTCGGTACCCGCAATGCCATCAGCCGAAACGACGTCGATAACGCCCTGATGCAGCGTGACGTGGCCCGCGCTGCGCTCGAACAGGCCAAAGCCCGCCTTGAAGCCCGCAACGTCACGCTCGGCTTTACCCGTATCACCGCGCCCATCAGTGGACGGATGGGGCACAGCCAGTTCCACACCGGCAGTCTGGTCAATCCGGCAAGCGGTGTTCTGGTGGAGATCGTCCAGCTCGATCCGGTGCGCGTTGCCTTTGCCGTTGAAGAGGGCGTATTTGCGGCGAAAGCCGGAGCACACGCGGATCTCAACGCCATGAAAAGCGCGTGGCTGGCGCAAATTCAGCACGGCGACCAGCGGGAAAACGGCTCGTTGACCTCGGTGGATAACCGCATCGATCCGCGAACCGCCAGCGTGATGTTACGTGCCGAATTCGCCAATCCGCAGCATCGCCTGCTGCCCGGCGGCAATGTGAATGTGTTTCTGCGACCGCAGAGTGAACAGCAAACGCTGGTGATTCCGGCGGCCGCGGTTCAGCAAAACGACGGCGGTTTTTACACCTGGGTCGTCAACGATCGCGACACGGCAGAAAAACGCGCGCTGACTCTCGGGGGACAAATCGGCCAGCAGTTTAGTGTGCAAAGCGGTTTAAAGCCGAATGAGCGCGTGGTGACTGACGGCGCACAGCGCTTGCAGCCCGGTGCTGTCGTTCAGGTTGCGAATTAAGGAGCTACTATGCTGACGTTTTTCATCAAACGCCCGCGTTTCGCCATGGTGATTGCGCTGGTGATCACCCTGCTCGGGGCTATCGCGCTAAAGCTCATCCCCGTGGAGCAATATCCGCAAATCACGCCGCCGGTGGTGAATGTCAGCGCGAGCTGGCCGGGCGCCAGTGCGGCAGACGTGGCGGAGGCCATCGCCACGCCGCTGGAGACGCAGATCAACGGCGTGGACCACATGCTGTATATGGAATCGACCAGTTCCGATGAAGGCGCTTACAGCCTGAATATCACTTTTGCGGCGGGAACCGATGCGGATCTGGCGGCGATCGACGTGCAAAACCGCGTGGCGCAGGCCGTGGCGCAACTGCCCGCCGACGCACAGCAAAACGGCGTTCAGGTTCGCAAGCGCGCCACCAATCTGATGATGGGGGTAAGCCTTTACTCACCGGAGCAAACCCATTCGCCGCTGTTTGTCAGCAACTACGCCAGCACGCAGATCCGTGAAGCGCTGGCGCGTCTGCCGGGCGTGGGTCAGGTGCAGATCTTTGGTGCGCGTGATTTCAGCATGCGTATTTGGCTGCGTCCGGATCGCATGAACGCCCTGAACGTCACGACGGATGATATTTCGCAGGCGCTGCGCGAGCAAAACGTGCAGGGCGCGGCGGGGCAGGTCGGCACGCCGCCGGTGTTCAACGGGCAACAGCAAACGCTGACCATCAACGGGCTGGGACGGCTGAACGAGGCCGACGCCTTTGGCGATATCATCATTCGCGCCGGAGAAATGGGGCAACTGGTGCGCCTGAAAGATGTGGCGAATATCGAGCTGGGATCGCGTAGCTACAGTTCTGGCGCGCAGCTTAACGGCCACGACTCCGCCTATTTGGGCATCTATCCCACGCCGTCGGCCAACGCCCTGCGGGTGGCGGAAGCGGTGCGCGGCGAGCTTGAGCGCCTGTCCGTTCGCTTCCCGGCTGATTTAACCTATGAAGTGAAATTCGACACCACCGAGTTTGTGGCCGCCACCATCAAAGAGATTGGCGTCTCGCTGGCGCTGACCCTGCTGGCCGTGGTGGTGATCGTGTCTCTGTTCCTGCAAAGCTGGCGCGCGACGCTGATTGTCGCCATCACAATCCCGGTGTCGCTGATCGGCACGTTCGCCGTGCTGTATGCGTTGGGTTATTCCGCCAATACGCTGAGCCTGTTCGCCATTATTCTGGCGCTGACGATGGTGGTGGACGACGCCATTGTGGTGGTCGAAAACGTCGAAACCCTGATGGCCGAAGGGCAAAGCCGCACGGCGGCCACCGCCCTTGCGCTGCGCCAGATTGCCGGACCGGTGATCGCCACCACGCTGGTGCTGTTGGCGGTGTTTATTCCGGTGGCGCTGCTGCCGGGGATTGTCGGCGAGCTGTACCGCCAGTTTGCGGTGACGCTTTCCACCGCCGTGACGCTGTCGAGCCTGGTGGCGCTGACGCTGACGCCCGCGCTGTGCGCCATGTTATTGCGCCCGCGTCCCGCGCGTCCGGCGGCGATTTTCCGTGGTTTTAATCGCGGTCTTGACGCCACGCGCGACGCTTATGCGCGTCTGGTCAACGTGCTAAATCATCGGCCTTTGCTGGCGCTTATCGCCACCTCAGGCGCGGCGGCAGTGGTGGTTTTCAGCTTTACCGCCATGCCAAAAGCGTTTTTGCCGCAGGAGGATCAGGGCTATTTTTTTGCCAGCGTGCAACTGCCGGAGGCCGCGTCTCTGGAGCGCACCGAAGCGGTGATGACCACGGCGCGCCAGCTGATTGCCGCCAATCCGGCGGTGGCCGATGTGATTCAGGTGTCTGGTTTTAATTTGCTTAACGGCACCAGCGCCTCAAACGGCGGGTTTATCTCGGTGATGCTAAAAGACTGGAGCGAGCGCCCGCCGCTGGATGAGGTGATGGGCACGCTGCAACGCCAGCTGTTGGCGCTCCCGGAAGCAACGATCATGACCTTTGCGCCGCCGACGCTGCCGGGGCTGGGCAACGCGTCAGGATTTGATCTGCGTATTCAGGCGCAGGCGGGGCAAAGCCCGGCGGATCTTGAGCGCGTCACCCGTGAGATTCTGGCGAAAGCCAATCAGCATCCGCAGCTCAGCCAGGTCTTCACCACCTGGAGCAGCAACGTGCCGCAGCTGACGCTGAGCGTGGATCGCGAGCGCGCCGCGCGTCTGGACGTGCCGGTTTCACGCATTTTCAGCAGTCTGCAAACGGCGTTTGGCGGCACGCGCGCCGGGGATTTCAGCATCAACAACCGCGTTTACCATGTGGTGATGCAAAACGAGATGCAGTGGCGTGAGCGCGCGGAGCAAATCAGCGAGCTGTACGTGCGCAGCAATAACGGCGAGCGGGTGCGTTTGAGCAATCTGGTGACCATCACGCCGACCGTTGGTGCACCGTTTTTGCAGCAATACAACCAGTTCCCGTCCGTTTCGGTTAGCGGATCTGCCGCGCCGGGCGTGAGCAGCAGCACGGCCATGGCGGCGATGGGCCAACTGCTGGCCGACCATCTGCCAGCAGGTTATGACTACGCGTGGAGCGGAATGTCGTATCAGGAGCAGCAAACAGGCAATCAGGCTATCTGGATCGTGCTGGCGGCGGTGGTGATGGCGTGGCTGTTTCTCGTTGCCCAGTATGAAAGCTGGACGCTGCCCGCGAGCGTGATGTTCTCGGTGCTGTTCGCCATCGGCGGCGCGCTGACGTGGCTGTGGATGGCCGGATACGCCAACGACGTTTACGTGCAGATCGGGCTGGTGCTGCTGATTGCGCTGGCGGCGAAAAACGCCATTCTGATTGTCGAGTTCGCCCGTGCGCGGCGTAATGAAGGGATGGCGATTGTCGATGCGGCACGCGAAGGGGCGTCGCGCCGTTTCCGCGCGGTGATGATGACCGCCGTGTCGTTTATCATCGGCGTGTTACCGATGATGCTGGCGACCGGGGCAGGTGCGCAGAGCCGCCGGATCATCGGCACCACGGTGTTCAGCGGCATGCTGGTAGCCACCGTGGTGGGGATCGTCTTTATCCCCGCGCTGTTTGTCCTGTTCCAGCGCCTGCGCGAGTGGGGACATCGGCTTACGGATGAGTAGCCCACAGCTCACAGTGTTTTTGCACCAGCGAGATGAGCGAGCCGCCGTTGGCGATAAAGTCCCGCATCCGCTGTGCTTCACTTTTGCCCTGTTTTAACATCAGGGCAATTTCGGCAATCGCGCTTGCGCCCCCCAGCTTTTCAGCGGAGGGCGCAACGCGATCCAGCAGCCACTTCAGATCCTCGGCAATGGTTTTCTGTTCGCCAGTATTCACGTCAGTGAGCAGCCCGTCTAAGCCGTAGCGACACGCCTGGAAGCGGTTGAATTTATACAGCAAATAATCCTGCTCCTGGTGCTTATACGGACGCTCGGTCAGCAGCCAGTGCGCGGTCGCCTGAATCAGCCCGGCAATATTAATGGCGTGCGCCAGCGTCAGCGGCGTGTCCATGACCCGCACTTCGACGGTGCCAAAATGCGGGCTGGGGCGAATATCCCAATGCACGTCTTTGATGGTGTCGACCATGCTGGTGTAGCTCAGGCGGCGGAATAACCCTTCAAACCCTTGCCAGTTGCTCACCCACGGCATTTTGCCGTTATCCGGGAATCCCGAAAAAATGTTGAGTCGCGACGAGGCAAACTTCGTATCGCTGCCCTGCATATACGGCGACGAGGCCGACAGGGCAATAAAATGCGGGACGAAGCGCGACAGGCCGTGCAGCAAATAGATAGCGTCGTCGCCGTTTCGACAGCCTACGTGAACGTGCTGACCAAACACCGTTGCCTGCAAAATCAGATACCCAAACAGCTCCAGATTGTGATTGTAACGCTCATCGTCACACACTTCCTGACGCTGCCATTTCTGGAACGGGTGCGTTCCGCCGCCCGCAATCTGAATATGCTGCTCACCCGCCGCGCGCAGGATCGCCTGCTGCATGGCAGAAAACTGCGCTGCCGCCTGGTCGATGTTCTGGCAAACACCGGTGGCGATTTCGAGCATGCTTTCGGTGATATCGTGTTTGACCTCACCGGCTTTGATGTCGTTTTTGACGGCGGCAATCAGCGCCGAAGAATCCTGGCTGAGATCGTAGCCCGGCGGATTGACCACCTGCAGTTCGAGTTCAATGCCCAGAGTGAACGGATCGGAAGAGTGAAAGTCCGGAAGTGACATGGCGCGCTCCGTTAGGTGGGATGCTTTGAGTATAGGCGCTGCCCTTCATTTCTCATGCGGTTGCGCCATATTCACGCGGCGATGCAAAAAGTCGATAAAGGTTCTGACCTTCTCAGGAACGTGGCGGGTATTGGGATAAAGCGCATAAATGCCCTGGCGGGGGAAAGCGTGATCCGGCAGCACCCGACGCAGCGTTCCCTGTGCTAACGCCTCCTGCACAAGCCACGAAGGAAGCAGCGCCACCCCGGCATGATTAAGCGAAAACGCCAGCAGCGTGGCGGCGCTATCGGCCATGAGGGTTGCGGGCTGGTTGACCGCAAACATCACGTTATCGCCGTCGGGCGTCAAGACCTGCCAGCTTAACGGCGTGGACAGGCGGCTGTGCGCAATCCACTTTGCATTTGCAAGCTGTTCTAAGTTGTTGATGCCTTTTTCGCTGAGCGAGTCCAGATAGGCGGGCGACGCGACAGGGTAGATATCGAACCGATCGATTAATCTGGCGTGATGATTTGAGTCAGCCAGTTGGCCGAGCCGGATCGCCACATCAAAGCGCCCGGAAATAAGATTGTCACTTTTTGACGAGGAGACGTGCTGGATGCGCAGGTGAGGATACTGAGCCGCAAACGCCGCCAGCGCGGGCACCACGACGCGCGCGCCGTATTCCGGCGTCGTGGTAATACGCAGCAAACCGCTTAATCCACCGTGATCGCTCCGGACTTCATCGAGCACGCGCTCTGCATCCTGAAGCAACTGCTGGCAGCGATGATAAAACCGCTCGCCCGCATCCGTCGTCGCCACATGTCGGGTGCTTCGCGTGAGCAATGAAACCTCCAGCTCCTGCTCCAGCTGTTTAATGTTGAAGCTCACCACGGCTTTGGTCAGCCCTAGCGTTTGGGCTGCACCGGTGAAACTCCCGGCTTCTACCACCGCCACATACATTCCAAGACGCTGCATGTTGATCATTATTGTGGCCTGTTGATTGTCAAAATTAATTTGACAGTGTAACCCGTAGACGTGGATTTTTCCCGTTGCGCCATGCGCCTATACTGCGCGACCAGGCTGTTTTGAGTGAGAATAAAATGACGTATCGCGCACGTGTAGCTAGCGTTTATCTGCTGGGGTTCTTTGTCGATCTGGTGAATATGTTTATCGCAAGCGTAGCGTATCCTGAAATTGGCCGGCAATTTGACGCCCCCGTCAGCCAGCTGGCGTGGATCAGTAACAGCTATATTCTGGGCCTGACGCTGGTTATCCCGCTCAGCAGCTGGCTGGCAAAACGTCTGGGTGCCAGGCGTTTGTTGATGTTTTCACTGCTGGTTTTCATTATCGCGACCTGTGGTGTCAGCGCGTCATCCTCGGTCCCTCAGCTGATCGCGTGGCGAGGATTGCAGGGGATGGGCGGCGGATTGTTGATTCCGATTGGTCAGACGATGACTTACGCGCTGTACCGCAGCCATGAACGGGCAAAACTCTCTTCAGCCGTGATGTTAGTGGCGCTGCTGGCTCCCGCGCTATCGCCCGCCATCGGCGGTCTTTTGGTTGACAGCCTGAGCTGGCGATGGGTGTTTCTGGCGAGCCTGCCGTTCGCCGTGGTGGCGTTGATTCTGGCCAGATGCTGGCTTAAACCCGATGCCGCTGGCGAAAAAGGTGAACGGCTGGATCTGTCCGGTCTGGCGAGCGCCAGCGTTGCGCTGACCCTGATTCTTATCGGGCTGACCGTACTGGGAGAATCGCATCACGTTCAGCAGGGTGCTCTGGCGCTGGTCGTGGGGATTATCGTTATGGGCGGATATGTGCGTGGCGCGATGAAAAAATCCAGTCCGTTGCTTAATCTGCGCCTGGTGAAGGAGCCGCTGTTTCAGACGTCGATGCTGATTTATCAGTTCGTTCCGGGCATTTTTACCGGAGTGAGTTTGATTGCTATGTTTTACCTGCAAAACCAGTTGGGCATGCCAGCCGCGCGGGTGGGCGCGATGATGCTGCCGTGGGCGTTGGCGTCTTTTGCGGCGATAACCTTAACGGGCAAGATCTTCAACGTTGTGGGGCCACGTCCGCTGTTTATCATCGGCTGCCTGATACACAGTTTGGGCATTGGGCTGTTGGCGCTCACCGGGCACACCGCAAATCTTGTGCTGGCGTTCATCTTGATGGGATTCGGGAGCAGCTTGTGCAGCAGTACCGCGCAAAGCGCCGCATTTATTCAGATGGCTGACAATGACCTGGCCGATGCCAGCGCATTGTGGAACATTAACCGCCAGCTGAGTTTCTGCCTGGGCGTGACGTTCATCAGCCTGATGTTTAATGTGATTGCTGACAGCGGGTTGCCCGTCGTTCAGGCCTATCATTTGAGCTTTGTGTTAGCGGCTTGTAGCGCGGTGATCCCGCTATTTTGTTGTTTCCGGATCGCTAATCAGAGCATTATTTTCACCCTTAATCAGGAACCAAAATGAATCGTTATTTTAAAGAAGTATTGGATACGCATGTACTGATCCGCGACTGGCTGGGCAATGCCGATACGCCTGTTGAAGTATGCGATGATTTATTATCGCGTTTTGGCCCGGCGTTCACGATGGTCCCTCCGAGCGGCGTGTTGTTCGATTTTAACGCGTTAAACCGTTTCTTCCACGCGCAGCACGGCGCGCGGGCGGGGTTGGATATCCAGATTGCCGATCTGCAGGTTATTGCTGAAAGTGAACGCGGCGCGACGGTCACCTATACGGAACGACAGGAAATACCCGGCCAAAGCCCAACGCAACGTTTTGCGACGGCGGTATTTGAAATCAATCATGACGAGCGTGTGATGTGGCGACACCTGCACGAGACATTTACCGCAAAATAAGTTCGCCAGGCGGGCCGCGTTTAATTGGCGGCTCCCGCTTTCGCTAAAATACTGCAGACGGAGCATGGTGATTTTTTATTTTGTCGACCATGCTCATGGTAATGATAAATCAGGCACTTTCGACGACGCATTTCACTCATTCCCGGGACATATCAATGCGCAAGGCACTTATCCCCCTCGCTGTGGCCGTGGCAATGTTTATGTTGGGTGTTTTTATTATTAATACCCAGATTTGGTATTCCGCCCGCGTCGACAGCCTGGCGGGCGGGCGCTATGCGGTTAAGAATATGAATAATATTCTTGAGGAGGCCCGCCATGCGACCCGCACGGCGATGCAGTTGGCTGAAAATGAATGCGATGTGGAAGGGCAGTATCGGCTGGGCACCGAGGCGGCCTTGCAGCCTCATCTTAGAACTATCGTGATTCTCAAAAAAGGCGCGGTCTGGTGTTCCTCTTTGCCGGGAAACCGAGTGCTGATGGTGAACAGCGCCGCGCTGCCGGCATCATCACTGCTTCTCGTGCCCGCGCGAAGCACGGTCAATGGCCGCCCGGTTCTGATTTATCAAACGGAACATGCCGATAGCCGTATTATGATAAGCATGAGCGACAGCCATATTCGGGACGCAATGAATGTTCCGTTAAACGGCATAGTATATTCATTGAGGGTGGGCAATAACGTTTTAGGGATGTCGGGTGATGTCGAGACGATTAACGACGCGCAGCGATCTGGGTTAAGCATTAAAGCCGCTGACTTTCCCTACAGCATCGATTTTAATGCTCCTGCGTTATTTAGCCTGCAAAAACTGATCGACGGAGCCAGCGGAGTATTACTTTTTTTACTGCTGATTTCTGGTCTTGCCGCTTTCTTGCTGCACAAATACCTGAATAAAAATACGCTGCCGGAAGAGTCGCTCCGCCGGGCCATCTTTAGAAATGAGATCGTTCCTTTTTATCAGCCCATCGTGAATGGCAAAGAGGGCACGTTGCGCGGTGTCGAAGTGCTGGCTCGCTGGAAACATCCGCACGGCGGGTATATTTCGCCGGCGTCCTTTATCCCGGTGGCAGAAAAAACGGGATTGATCGTGCCGCTCACGCAGAGCTTGATGGCCCAGGTGTCGGCCAATATGAACGCCATTGCCTGTAAGCTACCGGAAGGGTTTCATGTCGGGATCAATTTTAGCGCGTCGCATATTGCCGCACCGTCATTCGTTGAAGAGTGCCTAAAATATAAAGACAGTTTTACCCGACGCGATTTGAATCTGGTGATTGAGGTGACGGAACGTGAGCCGCTGGATATTGATGAGCGTCTTGTTCAGACCCTGAATATCCTCCATGAAAATGGCTTTGCGATTGCACTGGATGATTTTGGCACCGGGTATTCCGGGCTTGCCTACCTTTACGATCTGCATATTGATTACATCAAAATTGACCGCAGTTTTGTGGGCAGGGTGAACGCACATGAGGACTCGACCCGCATTCTGGATTCTGTGCTCGATCTCGCGCGCAAACTCAACATCAGCATTGTTGCCGAAGGGGTCGAAACGCAGGAGCAACTGGACTACCTCAATCGCAATAACATCGCCTTTTTGCAGGGATTCTACTTCTTTAAGCCGGTCCCGTTTACCGAGCTGATTAAGATCCTGTTATCCAAACCCCGAGTCAAAGTGGAGGTTGAATCATCAGCATCTCGATAAAACAGAAAACTCACGTTGGCCTGTGTGTCGCGATGGCTATCATGGCGTTCGCTCCGGCGAGTGCTTGGGCGATATCGCTGGGCCTGCAAGGTGGGAGTTACGGCACGCCGTACAACGATCGTCATGCGGAAAACTGGGTGCTGCCGTACGTCGGCTTCGAGTATAAGCCGTTTTACATTGACGGCACGGAGATGGGCTTCACGCTGGTGGACGACCACGTCAATACGCTCAAGCTCAAGGTCTGGTATCTCGACGTGCAGTACGACGCCTCCCAGGGGCGCACCGCCGCGCTGCGCAGTCTCAACAACCGCCACAGCACCATGCTGGCCGGAGCCAGTTATCTCCTGACAACGCCGGTTGGCGGTTTTGAAACGACGCTTGGCGTTGACGCGCTTAATCAGAGCAAAGGCGTCACCGCGAATTTTTCGTGGATTTTGATGAAGCAGTGGGGCGGCTTTACGCTGGTGCCCATCGCGGGGGTGGACTGGAACAACGGCCAGCAGAACCGCTATTACTACGGCGTTTCGATTGATGAAGCGTCGGCATCGGGGCTATCTGCCTGGCGGCCTCACAGCAGCGCGATTCTTTTTGTTTCGCTGGCGGCCAACTATAACTGGCAGAAAAACTGGAATACCTGGGCCGAAGTGACCGGGCGTTTCTACTCGTCCACCATTACCGACAGCCCGATGGTCAACAAGGACGCCATCGCCGAACTGACCGTCGGTTTTAGCTACGACTTCTGAGCGGACCCACCAGGCTTAACAGCGCAAAAATAAGGCACAGCGCCCCGGTCAGCCAGGGCAATCCATGCAGTGAAAACTCCATCGCGAAACCACCCAACAGCGGCCCGGCCAGCGCGCCTGCGCCCCAGGCCACCGACATGGCGGCGTAAATTCCCGCCAGTTGACCGCCCTTGAAACGCTCGCCGACCCAGGTAATGGCGACGGTATAAATGCCCACGAAAATACCGCCCCAGATAAACAGCATCACGTAAGAGAGCAGATGGAACGCGAGAATATGCGGCCAGACAAACGCCAGCGCGGCGGCGATAAAGGCCAGCGTCGTCATCATCTTGAGTCGATTGACTCTGTCGGCCAGCCAGCCGATGGGGAGCTGTAAAAGGATGGCACCAAACATCAGCACCGAAATTAACAGCGCGGAGGCCGACTCGCTCCAGCCAAGCTTGATGGCATATAACGAAAGAAAATTCATCCCCAGCATTTCCACGGCGGCATTCAGCACCGTGGCCATGACCGGAAGCGCGGCCAGTTTCAGGCTGTTGAGCAGCGTTTCGGGGCTCTCATCGTCGCTTACGACGCGGGGCATCCCGGACGTCACAATGAAAAGGACGGCGAGTGCGGCCAGGAGGCTGGCGATGTAAAAAGCGAGATTCCCGTCACTGCCGGTCCACGCCAGAATCAGCGGTCCGGTGGCAAATCCCAATGACATACCGGCGGTGTAAAGCGCCAGCACTTTACCTCTGGCCCGTTCAACCGTGCTGCCGTTAAGCCAGGTTTCGGTCTGCACCATAATGATTTCGCTAAACAACCCCAGCCCCATTCGCAGTAAAAACCACAGCGGGAACGAGACGATGCCGAACAGGACAAAAATAACCGCGATGGCGCAGAGCGACACCACGATAAGCGTCAGGGGACGGAATCGGCGGAACAAGGCGGGTAAAAACGGCGCAATCAGGAACACCCCGGCGGCGTGCATGGCGGCATTAAAGCCGATCGCGCTTTCACTGACCCCGGCGTTGAGCAGCTTAAAGGCGATCAACGGGGAGCTAAGTCCGTAGGTCAGGCTGAAAACCGTGACCGAAAAGATCACGGCGATCAGGCGTTTATTAACTGACATAGGCCGCATTCATCGCTTTACCATAGATATTGCAGGCCTGCGCTAATCGTCCAGTTGCGGTTTTGAATGCCGCCCCCGTTGTTTTCTGACTGATAGCCATCGTTATCCCACTGCTTAATTTCCCCCTTTTTATTGGGATAATAGGTGTAGGTGGCTTCGGTAAACACTTTCGCGTGCGATGTGACCCAATAGCCCGCGTTGACCTGTCCGGCCCACAGCTCTGCGTTGTTGGTATTCGTGGCGCTGGTCGCCCCGGTCAGATAGTGATTGTCGTTATCTTTGCCGTCGACCCAGTGGCTGTATTTCATCAGCGCGTTCAGCTCAATATCATTGACGGTGTATTTCCCGACGAGGCCAATATACGGGGTGCGATAGGTTTGCTTATATCCCACCAGCGATTGATTGCGCGCAAAGGTGCCACGATCGCGCGGGGCGTTGGGATCATAATTACCGTCGGCGTCAGTGCCTGCGTAATCATAGGTGCCGTTTTTCGCCGTCATGCTGAAACGGGTTTCCTGATAACCGGCGATCACGCCCGCTTTATAGTTGTCGGCGTTGAGAAACCAGCCCCGCAGGCTGAGATCGTATTCATTGGCTTCATTTAAGGTGGCGGAACTCGACGAGCTGTCGGTATTTTGCGAGGAGTTCGGATTCTGCCAGTCGTAATCATTCATATGGCCGGAATTGGACGCAATCGTCGTCCAGCCCGCCGCATTGATACTCAGCCAGGGCAACAGATCGTAATTAGCCTCGGCTTTAATGATGGCCGCATTGTTAATTTTCCAGTCGAGACGGCTGAGCTGCCTGCCGTCGTCATAAACAAACTCTTTGGATTCACCGCCCAAATAGCCGAGCGAAGTCGACAGTGAAAAGCCATCATGAATATATTGTTGTTGCTGACCCGTAATATAGTCAGCGCTCCAGGCAGGGCCGGAACACAGCACCGCCAGGCTACAAGCCACCACGTTTGCTTTCATTTTTATTTCGTCTCGGTTATACGCGTTTTCCTAATTGTAGAGTTCTATTAATGAATTGCCTGTAAAACGTGATTATTCGTTGGTCGCGGTGTGGCGCAGTGATTTTTGAGTCGACGCTGTTTTGGTCTTACTGCTGGAGTAGATGAAGCACAGCGCGATCCCCAGGCACACAACGGCCCCGAGACGGGTCATTGAAAACGGAATGGACGGATTGTGCAGCCAGCCAAAATTATCGATAAGCATACTCATGGTTAACTGCCCGAATATCACCGCCACCGTGGCGACCGCAGCCCCAATGCGCTGCACGGCGAGCACCATGATGACAATGTAGGGTACGCCAAACATCGCCCCCAATAGCTGCCATTTCGGCACCTCCAGCAGGCTGACGGCGTGGGGTGATTCGAAAAAGATAATCAGCAGGCCGGTGATCAACGCCCCGACGGAAAACGTCAGGAAAGCGCTTTTAAATACGCCCACCCGACTGCCTAACTGTCCATTGATGGCGGCCTGAATGCTGAGCGTTGCGCCGCCGATCACAGCCAAAATAATCATGATAATAGTCATCTGTACGTTACCCCTGAGCCACTAAAACCAGCGCAGCGATGATAAACATCAGTGCGATAATGCGTTTACTGTCAATTTTCCGGTGTGGCGTGCCGAGTAATCCGAAGTGATCGATGATCAGACTCTTAAACACCTGCCCGGCCAGGACGCCAATCATGGTCATTGCGACGCCGATCGCGGGTGTGGCGACGGTTAAAATAATGACGTAGACCGGGCCGAGCACCCCACCCAAAAGTTGCCACGACGGCTGGGCGAAAAATGACGGACTGTTGCGCGGGCTGAAAAACAGCATCAGTAGAAAGGTCAGCGCGGCACCCACGCCAAACACGCTGAACGTTGCCCATAAATCACCGACTTCGCCGCCCAGCGGCCCAAGCAAACCCGCCTCAACGGACAGGCCCATGCCGCCCGCGATTACCATTAAAATGAATATCAGTTGCATAACACACCGTTCCACGTTGTTGAGCCGGGAAGACTACGGCGAAACATCCATGAGAAAAATGCCATAATGCGATAAACACCTGTGCAGGAAATGCATCAATGTACGATTTCGCCAATATCAGCATTCGCTCGCTGCGCTTCTTTATCGACGTGTATGAAACGCAGAATTTCTCTGTGGTGGCGCGCCGCGAGGGGATTTCCGCGTCACAGGTTTCGCGCGTTATCCATCAGCTTGAAGATGCGCTCGGCCAACAGCTTTTCTATCGTAATACCCGCGCGGTTATGCCGACGGAAAGTGGTCATCTCTTCGTTCGCTATGCGCGGGCGGTGGCGGGTAGCCTGGAAGAGGCGCGACGGGAACTCGACGAGCGCACGCGTGAGCCGTCCGGGGTGATCCGCATGAATGCGCCGGTGTTTTTTGGGCAGCGACATGTCGCCCCGTGGCTGCCCGCGCTGGCGGAGCGCTATCCCCGGCTTAATCTGGATCTGACGCTGACGGATGATTACATCGATCCGCACAAAGATGCAGCCGACGTGATTTTTCGTATCGGCGAACTGACGGATTCCTCTTTCCACGCGCGCATTTTCGGCCAGCAGTTTTATCATCTGGCGGCGTCACCGGCGTATGTGCAAAAGCATGGCGCGCCAGAAGACCCCGCCGATCTGGTTCGGCATTCATGTCTTGTCTATCGGGGATCTTCCGGGCCAAACCGCTGGCTGGCGCGGCAGCCGGGCGGGTCGTGGGTGCATTATCCCGTCACGCCGCGATTGTCTTCCAATAACGCAGAAACGCTGCTTATCGCGGCGCTAGGGGGAATGGGCATTGTGCTTTTCCCGGACTGGTTGATTGGCGAGCGGTTACAGCGCGGTGAGCTGGTGGCGTTGCTGCCGGAGACAGAAACCTCCATTAAGACGGAGCCGCAGAGTATTGCCGCGATTTATCCTCATGCCCGTCACCCGCCGTTAAACGTCAGAGCGGTGATAGATTACTTCGTCGAAGCGTTCGGGACGCCGCTTTACTGGCAGTCAGATGCCTGAGCGAGCAGGGCGTAACGACCCGTATTTGCGCCCGGAGTTGAGAAAACCGCAGCGTGCTCGGGTCCTGTAAAGTGGAACAGTCTCTACAATTGCAGGTATAATCCCACGCATTATTCACCAGGTTTAGAAGCGAAAATGACAAAACTTACCTTACAAGAGCAGATGCTAAAAGCGGGTTTAGTGACCAGCAAGAAAGTGGCCAAAGTCCAGAGAACGGCGAAAAAATCACGCGTTCAGGCTCGTGAGGCAAGAGAGGCCGTGGAAGAAAATAAAAAGTCGCAGCTTGAGCGTGACAAACTGCTGAGCGAACAGCAAAAACTCGCGGTGTTATCGAAAGAATATAAAGCTCAGGTTAAACAGCTTATTGAAATGAATAAAATTACCGATGCAAAAGGTGAAATTGGTTTCAACTTCACCGACGGTAATTTAATTAAAAAAGTGTTTGTGAATAAGACGACTCAGGCGCAGTTGATCAGCGGTCGCCTCGCCATTGCACGTTTAGCGACGGATAAAAATGGCGAGAGCGAATACGCCATTATTCCTGCGGTTGTGGCCGATAAAATTGCCCAGCGCGATGCCAACAGCATTGTCTTGAACAGTGCGCTGAGCCAGGAAGAGCAGGATGAAGAAGATCCGTACGCTGACTTTAAAGTGCCTGATGATTTGATGTGGTAATCCGCCGTTATTGAGCGCGTGAATAACACGTGTCTCTCTGTCCTGAACGCTGCGCTGAACCGTATTTCGGCGCAACGCGAGTCTTATCTTCACGTTTAAAACGGACTGGCATGTTGCGCTTTGATCGTCTCTTCGCTGATGGGATGAACAAAGTGCAACTCGCTGGCGTGAAGCATCAGCCGTGGCGTGTGTTCGGTGCCACGCAGCAGGCGACCGCCATACAGGTCGCAGCCCAGAATGGGGTGGCCCAACTGCTGGCAATGAATGCGCAGCTGATGGGTACGCCCGGTTTCTGGGGTCAGCTCAACCCGCGTCAGCGGCAGTTCCATTCCGTCTTCCCCTTCCTGATAAAAGCGCTCCACCACCCGATAGCGGGAGCGAGCGGGCTTGCCGGTCAATTCGCATAACGACATCAACGGGAACAGCGCCGGATCTTTGGCGATTGCCGCGTCGATCACGCCGTCGTTTTCCAGTAAATGTCCGCAGAGCAGCGCGCTGTATATTTTGGTCACCGATCGCTGGCTGAACTGCTGGCAGAGGGCGGCATTTATCGCTTTATTGCGGGCGATCACCATTAACCCGGACGTGCCGAAATCCAGCCGGTGAATAAGCGTGCAGCCCGGGAACGTTTGTACCAGTCGATGATGCACTGAATCGAGATTTTGCGAATTTTTCCCCGACAGGCTCAGTAGCCCGCTGGGTTTATTGATAAGCACCAGATGCTCGTCCTGATAGAGAATGTCTATCGTGTCATGGCACGGCGGGGCAATAAAAGTATCGTGAATGATAGACATCAGGCTGCCCGGATGGCGAGTGGGAGCGGATCATAACCAATTTTCAGCCGACAGGCGAATCAGGCTTGTGCCCTCATTATGGGGCTGCCCTGTCGCGCGGCGGAAAATTATTGTCCACACTTAAACCAAAGGCGTGGTCTGCGCGGGCATTGTGCTTTAAACTGCGCGCTGCAAAAATTGAGATGATGAACGATTAATTAGGCGGTAATGGCGATGAACGGAACAATCACAACCTGGTTTGAAGACAAA
>Ga0308165_1000439_pt1 | contig 78674 bp, 49 predicted proteins | sample PhyWR2_FD_201032 | JGI IMG/M metagenome (GOLD analysis project Ga0308165, IMG submission 201032) | Phyllosphere microbial communities from UC Gill Tract Community Farm, Albany, California, United States - DLSLW.R2 | ecosystem: Host-associated > Plants > Phyllosphere > Unclassified | place: USA... | reverse complement strand
TAATAGGTAAAATAACACCATTGGTAAACAGGGTGGCTACATAATAATTGAAAATTATCGCCTGGTTTTGGGCTTCATCCACATAAGCAATCGATGCGATTTTATTTTCGTAAGGATCCTGCAAGCGCTATTGCTGTCCGTGCCATACAATATCTTTAAAGCCATTGTAGGTTTGCACGGCATTTTGACTGAAAAGCAGGTCGTTTTTACTCAACTCGTTTACACGCACATCGTAGCCCAGTTTGCCCATCATGGCTACATCTGTTTTAAATTTAATGGGCTGCTTACCCATATCGGTAATGTGGTTATCAACCGCGATGGATGGAAAATAATACGAATATTCCCACTGGATAAAAATGCGGTCGTAGGGGTTGGTGTTATCACTTGGCCAAAACTCGGTAAAGTATTTCAGTGCGGCATAATCTACCCTTGATCCACCTCCTGCGCAAAGCATCATCGGGGTTTTAGGGTATTTTTTTCTGATTCGTTCCAAAACGCTGTTTAGGCCACGGATGTACTCCAGATAAAAATGATTCTGGTTTTTTAAAGTCGGCGAGTTGGCGTTGTAAATCAGTGAATTGCAATCCCATTTGATAAAAGCCAATTCAGGCACTTCTTTAAAAAGATCTTCAACGGTTTGGTACACAAAATCCTGCACTTTCGGATTGCTTAAATCGAGCACCAGCTGGTTGCGCATATAATATTCTTTGCGCTCAGGCTGTCTGATTACCCAATCGGGATGTTTTTCGTAAAGTTCGCTTTTGGGGTTCACCATTTCGGGTTCAATCCAGATACCGAATTTTACGCCACTGGCTGTGGCTTCTTTACCGAGTGTGCTGATGCCGTTTTTTAGTTTTTGCTTGTTATACTGCCAGTCGCCAAGGCCCGATGTTGAACCGTTACGCGGGTATTTATTGCCAAACCAGCCATCATCCAATAAGAAAACATCAACCCCCAGTTTTTTGGTGTCTTTGGTGAGTTCGTTTAATTTTTCATCGTTAAAATCGAAATAAGTGGTTTCCCAGTTGTTTAAAATGGTCGACCGTTCGCCCTTTCCATCGGCCAGCTGGTAATTGCGTGCCCAGTTTTGCAGGTTGCGGCTGGCTTCGCCTTTTCCGTTGGCAGAGTAGGTATAAACAAAGCGTGGGGTAACGAAATTTTCGCCAGCTTTAAGGGTATAATTGGAAGAAAAGTTATTGATGCCGGCCGTTACGCGAACATAATATTCGTCGAAAGTTTCGTACTCGAGTTTAAAATTACCTGTCCACTCCAGCGATCCGGCGATTACTTCGCCCAGGTCTTCGGTGGCCGGCTGATCGATAGAAAGCATAAACGAAGAGGAGTGGAGCAGGTTGGTACGCGTACCGAGTTTCGAATCGATGGTTTTAATGCCATGGAAAAGTTGTTGCTCTTCCGAACGCATTTCGCGGGTAGCACCGCTGTAATGGCTTTTTAAGAAGAATTTTTTACCACTTAAGGTCAGGTTTGCCGAAGCGTATTTGTTTAACACTACACTACCTTTCTCATTGTGCGTAATTTCGGTCCATTGTTCAATTACATTTTCATTGTAATAGGCCAGGTATTTTAGGGTAACGCTGAAATTATATTTTGGATCTTTCAATACAATACTTGTCAACTTACGGTTTTGATCGAGCTGCTCTGTTTTTACCTCGCTAAAAGTAAGTACGGTCGATTTATTGCCATCGGCATGGGTAACGCTCAAGGCAGGTTCCAGTAAATTAACTGAGCCGGAGGCGATATAAGCCTCACGTTTATTGAAAAGGTCGTCAGATCCGGGTTTGTACTTATCTAACTTTTGTATGCCGGGATATTCGTCGCTGCTGGCTAATTTTTTGCCCAGGTAGGTCGATAATAAAGATTGATCCTGATCGGTTTCTAAAACCAGCACATTGTTTTTCGTTGCAATTTCGATTGTTTTCTGTGCATAAGTACTTACAGAGAGTGCCATCGATAGTAAAAATAGGTTCAGTTGTTTTTTGCTCATAATTCTTTTAAAATGAACCCGATCTTTCCGGGATATGGTTCTATTGCTAATACAAAGTGGTAGGTAAAAAGCTTAAATATCAGCTGGTAAAATTGTAAACTATGCTGTTTTGTTTAGTAATCGAAATTAACCATTACTAAACATAATTTAACCCAATTATACAAAAACGCTTTTGATGTATTGGAGCCGCTCATTAAAAAAGGGCAATACCATCCGGTAATTGCCCTTTCCTAAATAATAAAATTAACTAACTATTTCTATTTTTTGGTAACGTCTGGAAATTTTACCTGGATTACATAAGTTCCCTCAAGTTTTAATTGCCACGACCATCTTGGATTTACAGAAAAACCTGGCGATGCAGGAAAGCCATCTATTGACTTTATAAAGGTACTTGGTATTCTGTAATACATTAAGAAACCCCAATCGGTAGTTGGTGTAACATATTTTGTTAAAGGAAACGGTGCTACTTCGAAATCGCAAATCATGGCCGTATCGGTTTGAATAACAGGATTAAATTTTGCATAATTTTCAAAAATTGGCCTATCCCCCCTGGCTATAATTTCTCCTGCTTTAGGGTTAAAAACCTTACCGTTTTTATCAACCATTTTTAAAATGGCTCGGGCACCGCTATTAGATATTTTGGTACAGGTAATTGTTGGGTTTTTCATTGGAGTTGCAACACCTGTAACATCATTAAATCCGTTAGCAACATTATCTGTAATCACAAATAAATCATCGATACCCGGATCTACCACATTGATTGTAGCCAGTTTAGGAAAAAGCTTTGTACCGGTAACGTTGGTCATCTCTACATCAAAAATATATCTGCCCAGTGGCAAATTAGCCGATGCTTTATTAAAGGTAAGCTGGCCGCTATTTTCATTAAAATACATGGGTAACCGCTTAACTAACTCTCTCTTTTTATCCAGTTGTTCGCGCGTAACATCTGTTTCCGGATCAAAATTCATTCCTGTTTTAAATACCAAAATTTCGTATTCTTTTGAAAATTCTGCCGGTGCCGGAGAGCCGTCTTCTTTTCTCAGGTTTAACATTTTAAAGGTGTAAGGAGGCGTAGATCCATCAGCATTAATTCTATCCGACTGGAAAAGGATTAATCCCCTTTTGGCAAAAATATCATTGTCTTTATAACGAATTCCATCACTTTGGAAACCTTTCTCAATTTTTGTACAGGCATATATGCTTAATAAGAATAGTAGGCCTAAAATATATTTAACTTTCATATTTGATAATATTTATGGTTTAATTCCCTAAAGGTTGTGCATTAAAGAACAAACGATGATTTCCAGTTAAAACATGAACAATTCCGGTTCTGGTTACGATGCCGGAAGTTTGAACGTCTGCGGCTTTATCTTTTTGATTTTCGGGTATAGCATTCAAATCGGGTTCTTTATCATCACGTGTACCAATTACCTTGGTATAAGTAACATAATCTACGTAATTTATATACTGACCGTATTCATAAGAACGTCTAAATTTGATCATATACTGAACGTTTGGAATTACACCAAGCATGCTATTGTATAATTTACCGCCAAGCGTAATCTGATCCCGGTTTATTTTTCCAGCAAATAAATACGTTTTTAAAGAATCGCTAAGCTCCTGCGAAGGGATATCCTTAATTCCGAAGTTAAAATTCTCATTTCCTGTTTCAATTGCTTTCTGATTTTTCTTTGCACTTACATAATCGGCAATGCTATAATTGGTGGTAGCAAAAAATGTAACGTCACCGTTTACGGCATCTTTTAAGCCAGCTTTATCAATAACCTTAACCAATGAATCAAAATTCCGGTTAGATTTTAAATAATCATAAGTGGTCATATCAACATAGGCATTACTTTGGCCTCCATCTCGTTTATAATCGTCCTTTTTACATGCCGATAAGGCAGTTAAGGCCATACATATATATATTAAAATATTTTTTTTCATGATTTTTAATCTTAGGATTAAATTTATTTACACTTTACCCAACCAATAGGTAGTTTGTTTCAGATACGGATTGTTCCGGAATAAGGCAGGATCCAATGGCCAGTAAAAACCTTCTTTTCTAAACCTTGCCTCAGGAAGCCAATCAACAATAAAACCATACCTGCGGGTACGCAACAAATCATAAAATAAGTGCCCTTCTAAAAACATTTCCCTTCCGCGCTCTATAATATATTCGTCCATCACATCGCTTACCGTTAAGCCAGCATCTACTAACACAGGGTTTGGATCATTCCTCTTTCTAAAGTTATTGATAATAGTTGTTGCAGTGGCGGCATCACCTTTGTATAGCGCAATTTCTGCTTTTAGTAGCTGCATATCACCTAATCTGAAAATGATGATGTTATTGCTTAAATAAGGGTTTAATTTTTGTCCGGGGTTTCGGTAAGTTACATTACTGTACTTGATACACATTGGTTTTTCGGGCAGTGTAAAATCAAAACCCTTTTTTAACCTGATATCGGTATCCGTATAAAAATGATCGTTGATGTACCTCGGCACTACGTAAAACCTCGGATTGTTACCTGCTCCATTAATATAACTCCCGTTTAAGAAAGATGCACCTACAGAACTACTAGAACCTTCTTGTGTATTTTCGCTAATGTTAATCTCAAAAATACCTTCCGAAGAGCGTCCTATAAATGTGTTTTTATAATTGGCCGTATCGGTTAAAGTATAACCACCGCGACTGATTAAAGTATTAATGGTTGTATCGGCACTATTTACATCTGCCATAATTGGTGCATCATTCGAAACATCAGACATGGTTGCCCGCCACAAATACAAATGGGCTAATAGGGCATAAGCAGATCCTTTATTGGCGGTTACTTTCGCATCACCAGTATTGCTGTAAGTCCAGGTCAATAAATTAATGGCCTTATGGCAGTCATCCTCTACCAGTTTCATTACCTCTGCTCTTGGTTTTCTGGGTAACTGAGGTGCATTAAGCGGATCTTCATAAGATTCGGTAACAATTGGCACATCACCCCAAACGCGTACCATCATAAAATAACTTAAAGCCCTTAAAAAATAAGCTTGCCCTAAAATGTTATTTCTAAATTCAGTAGCATCGTCTTCTTCAGATAATTGTGCATCTGTTAAGCCAGCTGCTTTTTGTAATATGAGATTAGACATGGCTATACTTTTATAATAAAGTGTATAATTAGCCAATGTGTTTAAATTGTATTGAAAGGTGAAATCGCCATTTTGTATGCCTTCCAGCCCATCGCCAGTATACTGCATGGTAAAGTAGTTTTTAGCGATGGCGTCGCCATACATATAGTACCGGTTATTTTTATTGGTAATGGCATTGCGGAACAAGGCATAATTACCAGCCATAGCACTTCTTGCATCTTTAGACGTTTTCCAGAAAGTTTCCTCATATGGTGCATCTTTAGGCTCTTCGTAAAGTAGCTTTTTACAAGCACTGGTACTTACAATAATGATTATAGTGCTTAATATGCTGAGTTTTGTTATTATATTTTTCATCTTAGTGGTATTAAAATTGAACTTGAAGACCTAAGGTATATTTTTTAGGGATTGGATATCCCGTTCCGATATACTCACCATATCCGTTTACAGCCTCTGCATCTGGCAATTTTTTTGATTGCTGGAACATGTGCACATTATCGATCATAGCAAACACTTTAAACTGACTAAGTCCCCACTTACTAAGAGTTTTGGCACCTAAATCGTACCCAAGCGTAATATTTTTTATCCTTAAATATCCTCCCTTTTCTAAGAAAAACGTTTGTGCACCCGTATAATAATAGCGGTAAGTACCCAAATCGTATTTGGCATACTCGGCGTTATCTCCGGGGTTTCTCCAAATGTTTAATTTATCCAGATCAGGTGTTGAGAAACTGGCAAATTGGTATACCGCATTCCCATCCTGAGAATTTGCAAAACGATCTGAATCAAATAAATTGAGTACATCTCTTTTAAAGGTAAATGTGGCAAAAACACTTAACGAGAAATTTTTGTAGCTAAAATTATTGGTCCAGCCACCTGTAAAACGAGGGTTTGGATCACCAATTGGCTGTTTATCTGGATTAATACCATCATTAAAAATATCTACAAAATAATCGCCGTCTAAATCAGCCAGGTAAAAATCCCCTTCGTTAAAGGTGCCGTTACTGTTTCGGTAACGTTCGCCGGTAAACGGATTTTGTGGGATATCTCCGGTTCTTGAAAATACACCCTTAGTTCGGTAAAGGTAAAATGCATTAAGCGGGCTACCTACTGATAAAATATGGGTTTTATCAAACCGATCACCTCTCAAAATGATATCGCGGCCGCCATTCGGCAAGCTCATAATCTGGTTCTTGTTATAAGAAATATTAAATGAGGTATACCACTTAACCGGCTTGTTGATCAGGGTACCGTTAAAAGTAAATTCCAAACCGGAGTTACGTACTGAAAATGCATTGGTAAAAGCCACATCGTAACCTGAGGTAACTGGTAAATCAACGTTAAATAACTTATCCTTTACTTCTTTATTATAAACATCAAAGGTAAATGAGTATTTACCATTTTGAATTTCTACATCAGTACCAATATTCCACTGTGTAGATTTTTCCCAGCTTAAATTCTTTTGAGCTACACCATCATTAAAATTAGGTGTAATAGCCGTAACACCATTGTAAGAGGATGCTCCACCATTACCATCAAAACCACCATTATTTACCAGGTATCTATTGTATTGTACGTAGGCATTATTTAGATTTTCGTTACCTGTAACACCATAACTACCCCTGATTTTAATCAAGGTAAATGGATTATTGGTGATGTTTTTCATGAAGTTTTCTTCAGACAAGATCCAGCCAACCGATACTGATGGAAACACCCCGTATTTGTTGTTCTCGCCAAAACCCGATGAACCATCAGTCCTTATCGAACCCGATAGTAAATATTTATCGGCATAATCATAGCTAAAACGGCTATAATAGGCAATTAATCCATGACCACGGTATTGTGATGAGGCAAAAATATTAGCCTGCTGGAAACCAGTCACAACTGTTATATTATCATTAGCACCACCAAAACCTGAAGCTAATGTATTTTCGTACTGATTGTATTCTATATCTTGCCCTGCTAATACATTAAATGTATGTTTACCCAGCGAGCCGCTATAATTTAAATAATTAGAAGCTCTTAAACCTATTCCGCTTGAAGAAAAACTGCTGGCGCTATTTCCCAATCCATTGTTTAATAAGCTACTAAAGCTACCATCTCTTCTTTGATTATCTGATGTATATGATGATTGGGAGTTTAGTGTAAAATGTTTATTAAACTCATAACTTAAATTTAGGTTGATACCAAACTGGTTACTGATATTCCGATCTAAGTTTTCGCTATTCGGGTTTACATAATATTCGAGTTTTTCTGGCGAGAGATTGATCAGTGACGAAGGTAAATTCCCGGCGCCAAGCCTGGTGGGATTTGAAGAGTTGTTAGGATCTTCACCACCTCTACCTCTATCAGTTCTTGAATAATAAAATTGAGGATTGATCGTCAATTTTTTATTTAATGCTTTTGTCGATAGGTTGATTCTCGTACTATAGCGTTTAACGCCTGTACCTTTTACGATCCCTTGTTCATTGTAATATCCACCACTAAAACGATAGGTCATTCCATTATCAGAACCACCAGTTAAACTGATGTTGTTATCGTTTATTTTAGCTACGCGATAGAACAGATCCTGCCAGTCGGTATTTCCATTAAATACCGGATTCAAGCTATCGGTAAGCAGATAAGGGAGTTGTCTTCTCTGGTCGTAACTGAGTTGCCTTTGCAGAACTTCCATTTTTTGTCTGCGTTCAGTAGCACCAATGGTAGCTTCACGCAAATCAGGTCGCTGCGAAAAACCTACATAGCTACTCATATTAATTTTAGTGTCGCCACTTACTCCTTTTTTGGTTGTTATTAATATTACGCCATTGGCCGCTCTCGAACCATAAATGGCCGCAGCAGATGCGTCTTTTAATACATCGATTGATTCGATATCGTTCGGATTTATACCTGCCAAATAGTTGGTACCGGTACCTGTTCCGGGCGGAACAAAATCCTCAGAAGCCTGAGGTACTCCATCTACAACATATAGTGGCGATCTTACCGTATTAACCTGGTCGTAACTGGTACTACCTGTAGAGTTACCACGAACTGATACGGTTGGCGCTACACCAGGCTGACCACTAAAGTTCTGAACATTTATACCGGCAAGTCTACCCTGTAGTAGCTGGTCGAAACTTGGCGAAGGCAAATTGGCCAGTTCTTTTCCTGAAATACTGGAAATAGCGGCTGTTGATTTTTTTCTTGTAATTTTTTGATAACCAATAAGAACAACTTCATCAAGCATCTTATTATCATCCTTTAAAGAGAAATTTAAAGTGCCATTTGCGCCAATTGGTTTTTCTACTGGTAAAAAGCCGACAATTCTGGCAACAATAACTGCCTTATCACTCTGTACTGTCAATACAAATTTCCCCTCAGCATTAGTAGATGTGCCATTTTTTGTTCCCTTTTCTAAAATTGAAACACCTGGTATTGGTTTATTACTGTCATCTAAAACAGTACCTCTTATTGTTTTTTGAGCAAATGCCTGCCAGGGGATTAATAAATAGAATAAAAGTCCAAATAAAATTTTTGGAGTAGTTCCAGTAAAGTTTAGTTTCATAAAATTTAGGTTGTTAATGATTTAGTTATCCCTAAATTATAACCAATGTTTTACAGAAAATTAACATATTTTAACATTAGGTAGTTGGATTTTAACACAAACCATACTAAAACTCACCTTTTAGGAGTATTTAGTAAAAAATATTAAAAATTGTAGGATTGAAATTACATTATACTAATTTTTTAGGTGGTTTTTAAACTAATTTTTAAGTTTAATTAATAAAGTGTTTTCTGTCTTATTTATGCTTAAAAAACGTTTTAGTAATGCTACATAAAGATCAATTTTTGAGTGTGTCGGATAAGATATTTGATGGGCATTATTTTTAGCTCTGGAATATGACTTATACTAAGATAAAATATCATATATCATTTATATTTTTAGGCTATCGGTTGATTCTTTTGCAAAGAAGTACTTAGTGTTTTGGATTCAATTGCAATTTGATTAGAATCTTTAAATTTGACCGATAAAATTCTTCTGTTAGCGCACGCGTGTTAAAAAAATAAAAGCTTTTAATATGCAATTAGAGAAACTCAATTATACCGTCACTCTGAATTTATTTCAGGGTCTCTGATTAGTGATGCTGAAACACCTGTCCGTCCGGCCGGCCAGAAGTTCAGCAGGACGATTTTGGGAAATGAGGGACGGTACAAAACCATAATTGCTTGTAGCTTAATTATAAAAGCGGGGACGTTAATTATAAAATCTAATGCATTAATTATAAAAGCGGGTAGGTTAATTATAACTGCGGGGTCTGTTCAATAAACTGTGTCAAAAAGAATATTTAAATTTGGCCGATAAAATTCTTTCTCCTCATGACTTTTGTAGCAAAACTGCAGGCCTTACGTACTTTAATGGCCGAACAAAATATAGATGCCTATATCATTACCGCTGCCGATCCGCATATTAGCGAGTACCTGCCGGCGCATTATAAAACCATTCCGTTTTTGAGCGGCTTTACCGGTTCGGCCGGAACTTTGGTTATTACGAAAGATTTTGCCGGCTTATGGACCGATTCGCGGTACTTTACGCAGGCCGAGGCCCAGTTGCAGGGTTCGGGTTACGAATTGGTAAAGCTCAAAGTGCCACATACCCCCGAATACATTGAATGGTTGAGCGAGTTAATGCTGAAAAATGCAAAGGTAGCATTCAATTATCAGCTTATTTCAGTCGCACTCGCTTTAGAAATTCAGGCTGGTTTAGAAAAGCAACACATTCAAACGGTAAATGCCGATTTAATTAGTCCCTTATGGTTAGATCAGCCCGCTTTGCCAACCGAAAAAGCCTTTCTCATAGCTGAAAAAGATGCAGGTTTATCCATTTCGGCCAAACTTGACCTTGTAAAAGCACAGTTAAATACAACTGGAGCGAATAGCCATTTAATTTCCTCGCTCGATGATATTGCCTGGCTTTTCAATATTAGGGGCAAGGATGTAGATTATAATCCCGTGGCCCTAAGTTTTGCGTTAATTACACCCCAGGAAACGAAACTCTTTATTGATGCAGCAAAACTAGCAGATGACGATATAAATACCTTAAAGCAACAAGGCGTAACGCTTTATCCATACACGGGAATAAATGATGCGATAAAAGAACTCCCTTCAGATTCGGAGATTTTTATCGATTTTAAAAGAAACTGTTTTGGCCTGTATCAATTGTTACCTGCCACGGTTAAAGTAATTTCGGGGATCAACCCAAGTACGCACCTGAAAAGTTTAAAGAACGAAACCGAGATTAATCACATCCGCAGGGCTATGGTACAAGATGGGGTGGCCATGACCAGGTTTTTTAAATGGATGGAAGAAAGGTTAGGGGAGGAGCAGATTACTGAATGGTCGGCTGCCGAAAAACTGGCAACTTTCAGGACCGAACAACCCGGTTTTGCGGGTTTAAGTTTCAACACCATTGCCGGCTTTAATGCCAATGGTGCCTTGCCACATTACAGCGTAAGTTTGGAGAGCAGCCTCGAAATACAGCCCGAAGGCTTGTTTCTGGTTGATTCGGGTGGACAGTATTTATATGGTACAACTGATATTACCCGGGTAATGCCCATGGCAAATTATTCGGCACAGCAGGCCGACGATTATACGCTCGTACTAAAAGGCCTGATTGAAGGATCGAAACTTATTTTTCCCGAGAGTACAAAAGGCTACCAGATCGATTCGATTTGCCGTAAACCCTTGTGGGAGCATAGCATTAACTTTGGTCATGGTACCGGCCATGGTATTGGCTTTTTTCTTAACGTACACGAAGGGCCTCAGAACATTAGCCCTGCCAATGTTGATGTGGCCTTTAAACCGGGTATGGTAACTTCCATCGAACCGGGAATTTACAGGCCCGGATCACATGGTGTAAGAATCGAAAACCTGGTGTTATGTATCAATCATGGCAGCAGTGACTTTGGCAATTTCCTCAGTTTCGAAACGCTTACTTTATGTTATATCGATACCGGGATTGTAAATAAAGCGCTTTTAGAGGCCGGTCAGGTTAACTGGTTAAATGCCTACAACAGCAAGGTGTTTAATCAGCTTCAGGCACACCTTTCGGCAGAAGAAGCGAGGTGGTTAAAAGGGAAGTGCCAGCCGATATAGTTATTCATATTCTTTTTTTATTTGAAAAGCAGCGCCTGTATTTTAAATTAATGTCAGTCGCGCTTTTCGCTTTAGTCCCGGTCTTCAACCGGGAGCTGCCGCTGCAATCGCGTTTAATCTACCTGCTGCAGTGCTGGTGGCAACCATCCCCTCAAAAGCCTAACTTGCCGTAAATACACCAATTCTTTACCGATTTTGCGCTATTTATAAAGTTGATAGGTGCTTTACTTTTTTAAATCTATTTTTGGATAAAGCGTCATAAACACGTTTTTTATTATGAAGAATACAAAATCAATACAAAAACTAACCACAATAGTTTTTAAAGCAATATTTTGCTTATCACTATCTCTACTGTATGTTCATGTAGGTTTAGCGCAATCGCCCTGGATTGCACTAAGTAAAAAGCCATCAACGTTGGGGCTGGAGAATGGTTTCAGCCAATTTGATGCAGGAGCATTAAAACTTAAACTGGTTAAGTCATCGCAAACCGTAGCGGGCCTACAGCCTAAAATGGTTGACGATTTCGATTTTGTGCCCAGCGATAGTTTAAAGGTGCGTAGCTCGGATGGTTTGTATCACCTGGGAGATATTAACCTTAAATTACGCAGTGCCGGTAACGAGGCCTGGACTGGCTATAGCACAGCAGCCAAAAGAAGTGCGGTTAAAAGTTTAGCTGCGGGTAAAAACGTACTCTCAGCTGCCGATCTGGCTGCAACATTGCCTGCAGATATTCCTTTGCAAATTACCCGGAGCTGGGAAATGCAAAACGGTAAACTGGTGCTTCGTTTCGAACTTAAAAACAAAAGCAGTAAAACTGTAGAAATCGGCGCATTAGGTATCCCGATGATTTTCGATAACATTTTAGAAGGCAGAACGCTGGAGCAAACCCATGCCAAAAATGTGTTTTACGATCCTTACATTGGTCAGGATGCCGGCTATTTACAGGTAACGCGATTAAGCGGTCAGGCGCCCTCGCTCATTGTGGCACCACTAGGGCATACCCCTTTTGAGGCATATAACCCGTTGAACGACGACCGTACACCGCGCGGAATTGCCTTTGAGGGTTTTTACGAATGGATGGTGCACAGTAAAGCCTATGCCGAAAACGAATGGAAAAACGCCGAACAATGGAACAAGCCAACCAGTGCGTTTTTAAAACCGGGCGAAAGCAAAAGTTATGCGCTTCAGTTTATCCTCTCGGGCACGGCTAAAAATACAGAAAGCAAACTGATCGAAAATAAAAGGCCTGTAGCCATATCGGTACCGGGTTATGTGCTACCGAAAGATGTAGATGCCAAATTATTTATCAATTATGGCAAAAAAATTAAATCTCTGAGTGTACTACCCGAAAATGCTTTAACCATTAAAGCTATTGGTACAACCAAAAATGGCTGGAAAAGCTATTCGGTAAAAGCCAATACCTGGGGAAGAGCCCGCTTATCGGTTGTTTACGAAGATGGTTTGGAACAAACCATAAACTACAAGATAATTGAGCCAGAAAACGAGGTAATTGCCAGTTATGGCCATTTTTTAACCACTAAACAGTGGTTTAACCAAGCCGATCCTGTTTTTAAAAGAAGCCCATCGGCCATTACCTACGATTATGAAAAACAACAGCAGGTAACACAAGATAACCGTGCCTGGATTGCAGGTTTAAGTGATGAGGGCGGAGCTGGTTCGTGGTTGGGCGCCATGATGAAACAACTCGTACATCCTGAAAAAGAAGAAGTAGATAAGTTGAAACAATTTGTAGATACCGTAATGTTTGGCCGGATTCAGCTTAAAGATGGCCCACAGAAATACGGCGTAAAAAAGAGCTTGTTCTACTATGAACCAGATTCGCTGCCAAAAGGTACTTATGCCACAGATATAAATTTCAAAGCCTGGTCTGCATGGCCTAAAAAAGAAGCCGATAACCTTGGCCGCTCGTATAACTACCCACACGTGGCTGCTGCGCATTGGGTAATGTACCGTTTGGCACGCAATTACAGCGGACTGGTAGAAGAGGGGAGTTGGAAACAACACCTCATTAATGCTGCCGAAACCGGAATGGCGATGGTGAACATTGCACCCTATTATGCACAGTTTGGGCAAATGGAGGGTACTATCTTTTACCTCATTTTAACCGATCTTAAAAATGAAGGCTTAACAGAAGAGGCAACCAGATTGGAGAACGAAATGAAAAAGCGTGCCAACCACTGGCGCTCATTACAATATCCCTTTGGTAGTGAAATGCCCTGGGACTCTACAGGTCAAGAAGAAGTTTACGTGTGGTCGAACTATTTTGGCTATGCCGATAAGGCCAATGTTACCCTAAATGCCATATTGGCTTACATGCCTGTGTTGCCACACTGGGCTTACAATGGTAATGCGCGCCGCTACTGGGATTTCCTGTATGGTGGTAAACTTACCCGTGTAGAACGCATGATCCACCATTACGGATCGGGTTTAAATGCTATACCTGTGCTGATGGATTACCGTAAAAATCCTGATGATTTTTATCTCTTACGTGCCGGATATGGCGGTTTAATGGGCACCATTTCTAACATCACACAAGATGGTTTTGCACCGGCTGCTTTTCACGCCTATCCCTCAACTTTAAAAAATGATGGCATAACAGGTGACTACGGTTCAGGCTTTTTTGGTTATGCTGTTAATACCTCGGCCTATGTAATGAAACACCCTGAGTTTGGCTGGCTGGCCTTTGGTGGTAACTTAAAGGAAACTGGAACTACGGTTAGCGTTAAATTAACTACTGCAGCCAAATCGGCGGTTTACCTTGCTGCTGCGGGGCTTTACATTACACTCGATGCAGGTACCATAGATGAAGTTACTTACAATACCCAAAACGGGGAGATAAAACTTAAACTCGATGCCGCCAACGCATATACTTCTGCTGCACTGGTTAGGTTATCGCAACCGGCAAAGCTTAAAGATAATGCTGTTTATGTAGTAAAAGATAATCAGGTTAATGCAAGAGGAGCTTATCAAATTCAATTGAATAAAGATAAACCTACCGAAATAACCATTAAAAGATAATACCAATTTTCTCAAACTCTCGGGCCCTGTAAATAATAATTTACGGGGCTCTTTTTTAATAACCAGATTGATATGGCAATTATTTAATAGTTTAGATGATATATTTGATAATATTTATCTGTTAAATAGCTTTATATATAAATTTATATTGCTAATGGTTGCTCGGTTCAAGCTGTTATTTACGATAACATGAGCATCATATTCGCTCAATTTAGTTACATCAATACTTTATTTAAAACTATTTAAATTTTTGATTATAAAATAACTATTTATCCTGGTGATAATATAATACAATGGCTGCAATAAGGCCATTTTAATACAACTCAATAGTTTGTCATTGCTGTGCAGATTTTGCCCCTTATTTTTCGCTTAAAAGAAATTAATTGTGATTTTTACATCCAAAATCTAGCTTATAATTTGCAGATACCGCCCATATTTTAGCCATTCGATTGTGAAGTTAGTTGAATGAAAATTGCATTTGGGATATTTGCCTAACAACAAAAAATATGTTTCAAAAGGAAGTTTACCTCCAACGGAGAGCAGCACTAAAATCAAAAGTAAATTCGGGTATTTTACTCTTTATGGGTAACGAAGATAGCCCGATGAATTATAAAGACAATGCTTACCACTTCAGGCAAGACAGTACTTTCTTGTACTATTTCGGTATAAACGAACCCTTATTGGGCGCAGTGATCGACCTCGATGCCGATAAAACCATTTTGTTTGGCGATGAAATGGGGATTGATGATATTGTTTGGATGGGCAGACAAAAAACTCTGAAAGAAAAAAGCAATGATTCGGGTTTAACAGAAGTACAACCACTGCATAAACTTGATGATTACCTTCAAAAAGCTGTCGAAAAAAAACAGCAGGTTCATTTCTTACCACCTTACCGCGCCGAAAATAAAATTAAACTCAGTCATTGGTTAAACATTCCAATCGGGCAGCTAAAAGAAAAAGCATCCTTAACTTTTATTAAAGCCGTTGTTGCGCAAAGATCAATCAAAGGACCTGAAGAAATAGAGGAACTAAACTTGGCAGCAGCTTTATCGGCCGATATTCATTTAATGACCATGCAGCAAGCCAGGCCGGGTATGTACGAGCGCGAGCTTGCAGCGAAAATTGAGGGGGCTGCATTGGCTACCGGCGGAAACATTGCCTACCCGGTGATTTTAACCGTACGTGGCGAAATTTTACATAACCATTACCATGGCAATCAGTTAAAGGATGGCCAAATGGTTTTAAACGATTCGGGTGTAGAAACTGCTTTAGGCTACGCCGGCGATCTTACCCGTACTTTTCCGGTAGGTAAAAAATTCACTGCTGAGCAAAAAGATGTTTACGATGTGGTATTAAAGGCCTATGCCGATGCCAAAAATATGCTTGCGCCAGGAGTAAGGTATCTGGATGTGCATTTAACCTCATGTAAAACATTGGCTCAGGGGCTTAAAGACATTGGTCTGATGAAAGGTAACGTTGATGATGCTGTAGCCGCTGGTGCACATGCCATGTTTTTTCAATGTGGAACTGGCCACATGATGGGACTCGATGTACATGATATGGAAGACCTGGGCGAACAATATGTTGGCTATACAGACGATTTGCTTAAAAATACCACACAATTTGGCTTAAAATCGTTAAGGTTGGGAAAAGCCCTCGAAAGTGGTTATGTGTTAACGGTAGAACCGGGAGTGTACATTATTCCGGAACTGATAGACCGTTGGAAAGCCGAAAACCAGTTTAGCGAATATATTAATTATGATAAGTTAGAACAGTTCAGACATTTTAGCGGCATTAGGGTTGAAGATGATTTCCTGATTACCGACACTGGTAGCACCATGTTGGGTAAACATCTGGCCATTACCACCGATGAAGTGGAGGCTGTGAGAGGCGAAGCTTATTAATCAATTAGGATATTAAATACGAAGTTGAGATATGATTATTACATGAAAAGGTATTTCGGGTGGAGTTTTTAGGGCTCTTGCAAACTTACTTTAATAAAGCACAGGTTTTACCGAAGAACGCCGTCAATCCCAAGTGGCAGGGAATTAAAAAAACAGTTGCAGTGCAGCACGAATAGCACTACCAAACCTAAAACGCAGTGGTTTTGTGGCATTAACCTCAAAACTTTCATTTTGTAGAAACGAACAAAACAAAGTGCCGCTGTTTTTTGATGAGAATGGGCAGGTGAGGAGCCACCTTGCTGGATTAACTAAGCGCTTTGGGTACTTTGGCGCTTCAAAGTACCATGCCCCCGCGGCATAGAGCGGTAAAATATATCAATTGTTAGTTATTGACATGGTAGATACAGCATAAATAGACTAACCTATAAACCACTATAACTGCTTTTCAAAATAAATTGGCTGATGCCGATACACGATATGAAAAAAACAACACTTGGCTGTTTAACAGTGCTTATGGCCTGTTTTACCACCCAGCTTTTTGCTCAAAGCCCCAAAAAGGTTTATACCCTGGCCGATACCTTACGGGGCAGTTTAAATGCCGAACGTACCTGGTGGGATGTGCAGCGTTATGAGCTATCGGTTACGCCCGATTATAACGATAAAAGCATTACCGGTTCGAACAAAATTGTGTATAAAGTGGTGCAGCCAAACAATGGTAAAACGCGTATGCAGATTGATTTGCAGGAGCCTTTAATTATCGACAGCGTTTTATACAACGGAAAGGCAAAGTTAAAATTCGAGCATACCGGAAGCGTTTGGTACGTACATGTTCCGGCTCAAAAAATAACAGCTTTAAACCATGTGCAGTTGTTTTATCATGGCAAAGTGCATCAGGCCAAAAGAGCTCCCTGGGATGGCGGTTTTATTTTTACCACCGACTCGCTTTCGCGGCCGTGGATGACGGTTGCCTGCCAGGGATTGGGGGCTTCGGTTTGGTACCCCAATAAAGACCACCAGAGCGATGAACCTGATCGTGGCGCATCGTTAACCGTGACGGTACCCGATACATTGGTAGCTGTTGGGAATGGCCGTTTGGTATTTAAAAAGAATAATGGCAACGGTACCACCACCTACAAATACAATGTAGAAAACCCAATCAGCAATTATTGCATCATTCCATACATTGGCAAATACGTTAATTTTAAAGAAAAATATGCGGGAGAAAAAGGGCCGCTTGATGTAAATTATTGGGTACTGGATTACAATTACCCCAAAGCCAAAATCTACATGCCAGATCAGGTACATAAAATGATGAAAAGCCTGGAATACTGGTTTGGACCTTATCCATTTTACGAAGATGGCTACCAGTTAATCGATGCTTCGCATACCGGCATGGAGCATCAATCGGCCGTTTCGTACGGTAACCGCTATAAATTTGGTTACATGGGGCGAGATATGTCGGGCAATGGCTGGGGCCTGAAGTGGGATTTTATCATCATCCACGAAAGTGGTCACGAGTGGTTTGGCAATAACATTACCACCAACGATTTAGCCGATATGTGGGTACACGAAGGTTTTACCAATTACAGCGAAACCCTTTTTGTTGATTATATTTTTGGTAATAAAGCCGGTAACGAATACAATTTTGGGATTAGGAAAGGCATTCGTAACGATAGCCCCATTATTCCGGCTTATGGCGTAAATGCGCAGGGTAGCGGCGATATGTACCCCAAAGGTGGCAATATGCTGCACGCCATCAGGCACAGTTTAAATAACGATGTGCTTTTCAGATCAGTTTTACGCGGACTTAACCAAACCTTTTACCATAAAACGGTTACTACCGGCCAGATAGAAAGCTATATTTCTAAAAAAACGGGATATAATTATGCAAAAGTTTTCGATCAGTACCTGCGCACCACACAAATTCCAACCTTTGAGTATTATATAGAAAAAGGCAAGGCTTTTTACCGCTACAGCAACTGTGTAAAAGGCTTTAACCTGCCTTTATCGTTAACGCAAACTGGTGTAAAACCCCTTAAAATTATCCCGACAGCTGAATGGCAGCAAGTTAGCCTGGCCAGCGGGCAGCAGGCTTTATTTACCAAGAGTGCTATCGAATTTATGTATTATGTTAATGTGAAAAACACGAAATAAGATTTTAAATCAATACACAAACATGAACTAATGGTATTCTTTTTTAAGGATACCATTTTTTGTATAATCGCGGTTATAGAGCTGCCTGTATCTTTCTTCCTGATCCCTGTCTCATTCAATTTGCATATTTATAGCCATTATCGGTTAAAATCCAACAATAGTAGGGCAATACTATGCATTACCTTTGAATGTTATTTAATGGCTTATCCATTCAGATTAACTTAACTATTGTTTAGTATTGTTAAACTTTTTGGATTTTAATGTAGCCGTTAATTTTTTAAATCTTAAATATTAAAAACATAATAGTACAATGAGTATCAAATGGACAGGGGTTTTCCCAGCTGTGACAACAAAATTTACAGCAAACGACGAATTAGATTTTCCGGCTTTCGATTTAAATATTGAAGCCCAGTTAGAAGCAGGTGCTGAAGGAATTATTTTAGGTGGTACTTTAGGCGAGGCCAGTGTTTTGAGTGATGAGGAGAAAATTGAAATTTTAAAACATACACTACAGCTTGTAAACGGTCGTGTTCCTGTTTTATTAAACATTGCAGAGCCTACTACTAAAAAAGCAATTGCTGCTGCTCAGAAAGCCGAAGAAGCCGGTGCACAAGGTTTAATGTTGTTGCCTCCAATGCGCTACCTGGCCGATTCTGACGAGACCCTTGATTATTTAACAGAAGTTGCCAAGAGCACTAAATTACCAATCATGATTTATAACAACCCGGTTGATTATAAAATTGAGGTAACCTTAGATATGTTCGAAGAGCTGGCTAAATATCCGAACATACAGGCCATTAAAGAAAGTACCCGCGATATTTCTAACATTACCCGTTTAATTAACCGCTTTGGAGATCGCTTTGCCATTTTTACCGGTGTTGATCCGATTGCGATGGAAAGTATTGTAATGGGCTGCGTTGGTTGGGTAGCCGGTTTGGTATGTGCTTTCCCGAAAGAAACAGTTGCCATTTACCGTTTGGTGAAAGAAAACAGAACTGCCGAAGCTTTAAAAATCCACCGCTGGTTTTTGCCGATTTTAGAATTGGATACACATCCTAAGTTGGTTCAGTATATTAAACTGGCAGAAGTGGGTACAGGTATTGGTACCGAGCGGACGAGGGCACCACGTTTGGCATTAAAAGGTACAGAACGCGAAAGGGTATTGAAAATAATTAACGATGGTTTAGCCACCAGACCAGAATTACCTGCAGGTAGCTGGGGCAAATAGTTTAATAACCAGATATGAACGGAAAAAACATTATAGCCGGTACTTATTCAGAAATTAATGAAAAAAGCTTAAAAGCTGTTAGCCCTGCTACAGGGTTAACGCTTGAAGGTGAGTTTTTTAAAGCCAGCCAAAGCCTAGTTGATGATGCGCTAACATCGGCAACAAATGCTTTTCAGGTGTATAGAAACTTAAATAAAGACCTTAAAGCCGCTTTTTTAAATGCCATAGCTGATGAAATTGCAGCGCTAGGCGAAGAATTGGTAAACCGGGCTTCGGCCGAAAGCGGTTTGCCTTTGGCACGTTTACAGGGCGAATTGGGCCGTACTACTGGTCAGCTCAGATTATTTGCCAATGTAGTAGCCGAAGGTTCGTGGGTAGATGCGATTATTGATACGGCTTTACCGGAGCGCCAGCCTTTACCACGACCAGATATCAGAAGAATGCTGATTCCAATTGGTCCCGTAGTGGTTTTCGGCGCCAGTAATTTTCCACTAGCTTTTTCGGTAGCAGGTGGCGATACAGCTTCGGCATTGGCAGCCGGTTGCCCCGTGGTGGTAAAAGCACACCCTGCGCATTTGGGTACCAGTGCACTCGTAGGGGGCGCCATTGTTAAAGCTGCCGAAAAAACGGGCATGCCTAAAGGTGTTTTCTCATTACTATATGATGATGGTTATGCCGTTGGTGCAGCCCTGGTGCAGCATCCTTTAACCAAAGCGGTTACTTTTACTGGTTCGTTTAAAGGCGGTATGGCTTTGGTTAACCTGGCGCAGCAGCGCGAGCAACCAATCCCGGTTTTTGCCGAAATGGGTAGTATCAATCCGGTAATCTTTTTGCCACAGGCAATTGAAAACCAGGCTGAAGAACTCGCCAAAAAATATGCAGCTTCCATTACCTTAGGTGCTGGTCAGTTTTGTACCAACCCGGGTTTATTGCTTGCCGTACAATCGCCGGCATTAGAAAATTTTAAAACGGTTTTAAAAGAGGCTATTGCTGTTATTCCTTCAGCTACCATGCTTACCGAAGGTATTGCCCAAAATTATGACAACCTTTCTGCAGGTATTGTAAATGAAGGTGGTGTGGCACTTTTGTCTGCATCGACAGTAAAAAACAGCGAACTTCAAAATCAATCGGAAGCTAAAATTGCCCAGGTAAGTGCCAGCGATTTTATTCAGAACCCGAAACTCCGCGAAGAGATTTTTGGTCCCTATTCTTTACTGGTAGTGGCACAAGATGTTGCTGAGCTCGAAAAAGCGGTTGAGGTATTGGAAGGACAACTTACTGCTACTTTGATGGCCGATAAGCAGGAACTTCAAAACTATCCGTCTTTGATTAATAAGTTAACCGATAAAACCGGAAGGATTATCCTGAATGGGGTACCCACTGGTGTAGAGGTTTGCGCAGCCATGCAACACGGCGGACCATTTCCGGCCACGAACGATAGCCGCTTTACCTCTGTAGGCTCAACAGCCATTAACCGTTTTGCACGGCCATTGGCTTACCAGGATTGGGAGCAAGGTTTATTGCCCGATGAGCTGAAAGACGAAAATCCTTTGGATATTTTCAGAACAGTGAACCAGAAATTAACGAAATCTTATGAGTAAAACATTTTTTTGTGTAGATGCACATACTTGCGGAAATCCGGTTAGGTTAGTTGCGGGAGGCGGTCCACAGCTTATTGGCGCCAACATGAGCGAAAAGCGGCAACATTTTTTAAAAGAATTCGATTGGATCAGAACAGGTTTGATGTTCGAGCCGAGAGGTCATGATATGATGTCGGGTAGTATTCTTTACCCACCTCACGATCCAAAAAATGATGTTGCTGTACTGTTTATCGAAACCAGCGGCTGTCTGCCTATGTGTGGCCATGGTACCATTGGCACCATTACCATTGCGGTTGAAGAAGGTTTAATTAAACCCAAAGTACCAGGTGTAATCAGAATGGAAGCACCGGCCGGACTGGTTTTAATTGAATATAAACAAGAAGGCAAAAAAGTTAAGTCGGTAAAACTTAAAAATGTGGCTTCATACCTTGCAGCAGAAAACCTCGAGGTAGAATGCCCTGATTTGGGTATGCTTACTTTTGATGTGGCTTACGGCGGAAATTTCTATGCCATTGTCGATCCGCAAAAGAACTTTCCTGGTCTCGAAAATTACACGGCTACACAGCTGATTACCTGGAGCCAGACCATCAGAAAACGCATTAACGAAAAATATACTTTTGTGCATCCCTTAGATCCGACTATTAATGGCTGTAGCCATGTACTGTGGACGGGTAAAACAATCGACCCTACATCAACTGCGAGAAATGCCGTTTTTTACGGCGATAAAGCAATCGACCGCTCTCCATGCGGAACCGGTACCTCGGCCCGTTTGGCACAATGGTTTGCAAAAGGAAAACTAAAACAAGGTGAAGATTTTATCCACGAAAGTTTTATTGGCAGTAAGTTTATTGGCAGGGTAGAAGAGGTAGTAGATTTAAACGGAATTAAAGCCATTATTCCAAGTGTTGAGGGCTGGGCGAAAGTGTATGGTTACAATACCATTAAAATCGATGCCGAGGATGATCCTTATGCACACGGATTTCAGGTGATTTAGTGTTTTAAAATTAGAAGAATGTCGAAAGTATTAATAATAGGTGGTGGAATTGTGGGCTTAACTTCTGCATATTACCTTCAGAAAAAAGGCTACGAAGTAACAGTTTTAGATAAAGGAGATATTACCGACAACTGCTCTTTTGGTAATGCCGGGATGATTGTGCCCAGTCACTTTGTACCCCTGGCTGCACCTGGCATGATTAAACAGGGTATCAGGTGGATGTTTAACAGCAAGAACCCTTTTTATGTGCGCCCTTCGTTAAATGGCAGCCTGATTAACTGGGGGCTGAAATTTATGAAACATGCCACCGCAAAGCATGTTGAAGCGGCAGCAGTTCCGTTGCGTGATTTATCTTTACTCAGCAAAAAACTTTACCAGGATTTAGCCAAAGAACCCGATTTTAATTTCGAGCTCGCAAATAATGGTATCCTGGCCTTTTACAAAACCGAAAAAGCAGGCGAAGAAGAAGCACATTTAGCTGCTAAAGCAATTGATTTAGGTTTGGATATGGCCGTTTTAAGTGCCGATGAATGCCGTGCTTTACAACCTGGTTTGGCGCTTGATGTTTTAGGGGCTGTACACTATCGTGATGATGCGCATTTGTACCCAACCAAACTGATGAATGCTTTGTTAACTTATTTGACTAGTAACGGCGTTAAAATAGAAAAAAACAAAGAAGTTGATAAAATTGAAGTTTCGGGTAACCGGATCATGAAGGTTTTTACCGGCACTCAGGCCTGGGAGGCCGATCACTATGTGTTGGCAACCGGTTCATGGTCGCCTGCTGTTGCTAAAATGGCCGATTTAAAAATATCTTTAATGCCGGGCAAAGGTTATTCATTTATGGAGCCCGAACCCCAGCAACGTTTAACCATACCTGCGCTTTTATGCGAGGCAAGGGTAGCCATTACGCCTATGAACGGCCAGATCAGGTATGGCGGTACCATGGAACTCGATAAAATTAACACCCGCGTAAATATGCAAAGGGTTAAAGGTATTGTAGAATCTGTACCCAACTATTTCCCCGATTTAAAGCCGGCTATACCTGCCGAAAAAGATATCTGGTACGGTTTCAGGCCTTCATCGCCCGATGGTTTGCCTTATATCGGCAGAAGTACCAAAAGGGAAAATTTAATTATCGCAACCGGTCACGGTATGATGGGCTTAAGTTTAGGTCCTGCAACTGGTTTACTGGTAAGTCAGATTGTTGCCGAAGAAGCCAAAGCGCTGAAATTAGAACCTTTTTCGGTAGAACGTTAAGATTTTGTGGTGTCAGATGTTTCCATCTGACACTACTTCATTCATCCCCCAACCCCCTTCAAAGGGGGACGAGATTCTCTAAAATAAATCTACAATTTTGATATCTAAGGCAAATCATGTCCCCCTTTTTGAAGGGGGCAGGGGGATGAAATGCGGATAATACTCCGTGCAAATCCGTGTCTCCGTGGCTAAAACATCAGACTGTACGTTTAGCAAATCATGTCGAAGATAGCTGAAAACAGAACCAAGATTGCTCAACGGAGCTAATAAACCCTTGAACACGGTTCGCTAACCTTTTTACTGCTTTAAGATTGCCAGTCAAGCTGGCAATGACGGCTAGAGCAAAGAGAAAATTAAAAATGTTTCCACACGAGAGCCCTTTGAAGGGAGCAGGGGGATGAAGTGCGGATAACTCCCTGCAAATCCGCGTCTCCGTGGCTAAAACATCAGACTGCACGTTTAGCAAATCATGTCCCCCTTTTTTGAAGGGGGCAGGGGGATGAAATACGATCTGTGTCCATCTTTTTCATTTGTGGTTGATTTTTCGTTATGCCAGCGCTTAACTAATTTTTAAGTAGACAGTTACGCAATAACATCACGCTTCATTTAGTGATATTTTATCAACTTATAGCAGGATTTTAACCTAGTTATGCTTTTTATTGGTTTTTAAGAGTTAATATCCTTACATTCATTTTATAATCAGCAACTAAACCAACTAACTATCCCTATATGAAAGTATTACCTTTTACCATGCTTGTACCCGATGACAAGAGTGTGATATCGGAGCATATTGAATCACCTTATTTCTATCAATACCTGCACCGCCACGATGAATGGCAGATTACTTATGTAGAAAGGGGAGAGGGAACATTGATTGCGGGAAATGATATGCATGCTTTCCGTTCGGGCGATATTTTTGTAATCGGGGCTAAATTGCCGCACCTTTTCAAAAGCAACCCCGAATATTTTGCGGCCAATTCAACCCGAACCATTAAAGCTTGTTCCATTTATTTCAATCCAAACGGAATTTTAGGCGCGCTGTTTAATCTACCGGAAATGAAAATGGCCAGTTCTTTTTTGGCTAAAAACAAACATGGTTTTAAAATACCCGAGCGCTACAACAAAGGTATTGTAAACAAACTTTTTGATGTACACCATGCCTCGGGGGTAGATGTGCTGTTTAAGTTTTTGCAACTGGTAAACGGACTTCAGGATTTAAATGATGATGTAGAGTCGTTATGTTCTGATCTGTATTCTTCAAATGTGACCGAAAATGAAGGGATGCGTTTGAGTAAGATCATCAATTTTATTACCGAAAACTACAACAACCAGATTTCGTTAGAAGATGTGGCCAATGCCGCTTTTATGACTCCACAGGCTTTCTGCAGGTATTTTAAAAAGCATACCGGCCATACTTTTGTGTCGTTTTTAAACGAAGTACGCATTAACGATGCTTGTAAAAGCCTCATTTCGGGCGAAAAGGCCGATTGTATTTCAGGCGTTGCCTATAAAGCCGGCTTTAACAGCATTACCAACTTTAACCGCGTATTTAAAAGTATTATCGGTCAATCGCCGCGTGCTTATATCGATACCTATAACAGTGTGAGCCGGGTGAGCTATGTAGGCGCCTAGGTTATTATCAAATTTCATTTTACCATAAAAAGCTAGCCATTTTTCGGAATGGAGGCAAAAGCTATTGCTCATTTTTAAATCAATTGAAATGCTAAAAAGATTACTTTTTATTGCTTTTTTATTTGTTAGTGCATTGTTATCCAGTAGTGTTATATTTGGACAGGCCACAAACGAAAGCCTTTACGAACAAACCAGTGAGATGGGAACCTGGGTAGTGGGTTACCAGCGAGATGTAGATGCGATTAACGATTTTTATTATCCTTATTCGGCCGGGGGCTATTATTCAAGTCCGCTAAATACCTTTAAAAGCCCAGAGCAGCGTAAACGCCTGCAGGATATCAATAACGATTATCTGGCTAAACTAAAATCGGCTAAATTCGAAACCTTTAGTGTTTATGGAAAAGTAGATTACATCTTGCTTAAAAAGCAGATAGAATCGTCGAAATACCTGTTAAATAAAGAAGAAACCGAGTATAAGACCATAGCCAGCTATTTTCCTTTTGCCGATGCCATTTATGCACTCGAAAAATTGAGAAGAAGGGGGAATTATCAGGAAGGTTCTTCACTGGCTTCGCAGATAGATGCTACAGCTAAACAGATCGAAACTTTAACCGGTAATACCCAGCAAAAAGACCTTAAACCCGATCAGCTTAAAATGGCTGCGGCGATAACTACAAGTTTAAAACACCGCTTAAAAGGTTTTTACCAGTTTTACATGAATTACGAACCGGGCTTTTCCTGGTGGGTGCCAAAACCTTACGAAAGGCTGGATGCTGCGCTTACTGCTTATGGCAAACTGTTCGCCGAAAAAGCCGAAGCTCCTGAACCTAAAACCAATAAACCGCCTATAAAAGGTAATCCAATTGGCCGTGATGAGTTGATCAGGCAATTAAATACTGAGTTTATTCCTTACACACCCGAGCAGCTCATTCAGCTTGCCGAAAAAGAGTTTAAATATTGTGATGCCGAGTTGTTAAAAGCATCGAATGAAATGGGTTTCGGAAACGATTGGAAGAAAGCACAGGAAAAAGTAAAAAACAGTTATGTGCCTTTAGGTAAACAACCCGAGCTGATTGTAAAACTGCAGGACGATGCACTGGCCTTCATCAAGGCTAACGATCTGATCGAAATTCCGGCATTGGCCGAAGAAACCTGGGGCATGGTGATGATGTCGGCAGAACGCCAGCTGGTAAACCCCTTTTTTACCGGTGGCCGCGAAATCAGTATTTCTTACCCAACCAACACCATGGAGGAAGACGATAAGCTGATGAGTATGCGTGGCAACAACCCTTATTTTTCGCGCGGAACGGTACAGCACGAGCTTTTGCCCGGCCACCATTACCAATATTTTATGAACAGCCGCTACAAAGGTTACCGCGATCCCTTTCAAACCCCTTTTAGTGTAGAAGGATGGCCGTTGTATTGGGAGCTTTTACTATACGATAAAGGTTTTGCCAAAACACCCGAAGAAAAAATAGGTATGCTTTTCTGGCGCATGCACCGTTGTGCGCGGATTCTTTTCTCGCTCAATTACCACCTGGGCAAATGGACACCGCAACAATGTATTGATCTCCTGGTCGACCGCGTAGGGCATGAGCGTGCCAACGCAGAAGGCGAAGTACGCCGTTCGTTTCAGGGAGGCTATAGCCCCTTGTATCAGGTGGCCTACCTAACCGGGGGCTTACAACTTTTTGCCTTGAAAAAAGAGCTGGTAGATAGTGGCAAGATGAGCTTTAAAGCTTTTCACGATGCTGTTATCAAACAAAACCTGATTCCGGTCGAACTGATCCGCGCTACTTTAATCAACCAAAACCTTACGCGCGATTTTACCACCTCGTGGCGTTTTTACGACCAAACACATTAAACCAAAATTAAACTTTGTTAGAACCACAAAACAAAACTATGAAAGCAGAAACCACCCAGTTTAAACCTTCGCTTAAATTGATGGATGCCACCATGCTCGTTGCAGGAAGCATGATTGGCTCGGGTATTTTTATTGTAAGTGCCGATATTACCCGCAATGTAGGCAGCTCGGGCTGGCTGCTGGTGGTTTGGCTCATTACCGGTTTTATGACCCTTACCGCTGCCTTAAGTTATGGTGAGCTGAGTGCCATGTTTCCAAAAGCCGGCGGACAGTACATTTATTTAAAAGAAGCCTATAATCCGCTCATTAGCTTTTTATATGGCTGGAGTTTTTTTACCGTAATCCAAACGGCAACCATTGCGGCAGTAGGTGTAGCTTTTGCTAAATTTACCGCTTACCTTATTCCGGCTTTAAGCGAAGATTTGGTAGCGATAGATTTGGGCTTTTTAACCATTTCGCCTGCTCAACTTTTGGCCATTGGGGTTATTATATTACTCACCTACATCAATAACAGGGGCGTAAACGGGGGTAAAGTGATTCAAACTACTTTTACCGTGGCCAAGCTTTTAAGTTTATTCGGCTTAATTATGTTTGGCTTGTTCTTTCTGGATAAAGACATCTGGAAAAGCAATTGGGAAAACATGTGGCAGCTGGGCGCATTACCCACCAGCGGATCTATTTCTTCGTACACCACACTGGCAGCCTTTGGTGCCATTGCAGCGGCCATGGTGGGCTCAATCTTCAGCAGCGACTCGTGGCACAATGTAACTTTTATTGCAGGCGAAATTAAAAACCCGGCGCGTAACATTGGTTTAAGTTTAGCCTTAGGAACTATTATTGTTACCGTGCTCTACATCCTTACCAATGTAATGTATACTGGCGTACTTTCTTTGCACGATATTGCTTATGCCGATAAAGACCGCGTAGCTGTTTCGGCAGCCAACCATATTTTTGGTACAGCCGGGACCATTACCATTGCCGTGATGATTATGGTTTCTACCTTTGGCTGCAATAACGGCTTAATTATGGCGGGTGCCAGGGTATATTATTCGATGGCTAAAGATGGTCTTTTCTTTAAAAAAGTAGGTACACTAAACAAAAACGCTGTGCCAGGTTTTGGCTTATGGATTCAATGTATTTTTGCTTCACTATGGTGCATTAGCGGTAAATACGGCGATTTGCTCGATATGATTTCTTTTGTAGTAGTGATGTTTTACATGCTTACCATTTTCGGGATTTTTATTTTGCGCAAAAAACGCCCCAACGCCGACCGGCCTTATAAAGCCTTTGGCTATCCGGTGTTGCCCATCATTTACATTGTAATGGGATTGGCTTTTTGCATCCTCCTGATCATATTTAAACCTAAATTTACATGGCCGGGATTAATTATCACACTCATTGGTATTCCGGTTTATTATTTAATTAAAGGGAGCATAAACCGACAAAATGTAGCGGCAAAAGAAGTGGCCGAAGCACAAGGTTAAAATGTTCATATTATCGATTAATATTTTAACCTAATCTCCCGCTTAGTACAGTTACATTTACAAAAAATCCCAAGTCATGATGTATCCTATGGTCAGAAAACCGCTGGTTTTGGCCCTGTTCAGTTTTGCTTTTTTTCAGTCGCAGGCACAGCAAGCACCTCTACAGCCTTATGCGCCAAGCCCGGCCGAAGTTGCCAACAGCTATCAGTTATCCAATAAACTCGATACCGCGTTACGCAATATCCCTACCAATAACGATATTATTCCGTTTTGGAAAAAAGATGGAACAGCTTTTTGGTACCGCAAAAACTTACCGAACAGAACCTGGGAATATTATTATGTAGAAACTGCATCGGGAAAACGTAAACTGGCTTTCGATTCAGAGAAACTGGCCAAAAGCCTCGAAGAAAAAACCGGGAGCAAACAAAATGCAGCAAAATTGCAGTTTAGCGATCTGTACTTTGCCGATGCCAACACCGCTAAAATAAAAATGCAGGGCAAATGGTACGGGGTTAATTTAAGTACTTACAGCATAGCTGATTTAACCGATACCAGCATTTACCGTTATAATGCCAAAAGGCCTTTGCAGCAAAAAAGATCGCGCTGGCAGTGGAACCGTGTGGTTCGCAAATCGCCCAATGGCAAATATGAAGCATTAATTCGTGGCGGAAATCTTTTCGTAACCGATAAGGCAACCAATACCGAAACACAACTCAGTACCGATGGCACCGAAGCAAAACCTTACGGCGATTATGCCTGGGCACCTGACGGGAAAAATATCATCGCTTATAAAACCGATCCCAAAGAAATTAAAAAAGTGCATTACGTACTCAGCTCTGTTCCCGGCACTACCCGTGGCGAGTTAAAATCGAGAGAGTATGCCCAACCTGGCGATGATTTTACTTCGTACCAGCCCTATATTTTTAACATCGCAGCTAAAACTGCAGTAAAAGTAGCTGCCGATCCAATCGATTTCTTTGGGCCACCCGAATTGCACTGGCGCAACAACGATAGCCGCTATTATACTTACGAAAAAGTTGACCGTGGCCACCAGCGTTTCAGGGTAATTGAAGTAGATGTGCAAACCGGTAAAACCAGAAACATCATCGAAGAAAAAACCAATACCTTTATATACGAGAGCCGCATTTATACCCGCTACCTGCCTAAAACCAACGAAATGTTGTGGACGAGCGAGCAGGATGGCTGGCAACACCTTTACCTGGTAAACACCCTAACCGGAAAACAGGCCAAAATAACTAGTGGCAATTGGGTAGTGCGCGATATTGATAGTGTGGATGTGACTAAGCGCCAGGTATGGTTCAGGGCCAGTGGCATGAACGATGGCGAAGACCCGTACTTTATTCACTATTACCGCATTGGCTTTGATGGCAAGGGATTGATAAACCTGACGCCCGAAAAAGGTAACCACAGCCTCAGCTTTTCGCCCGATCGTAAATATTACATTGATACCTATAGTCAGGTAAATGTACCACCGATTAGCGAGTTAAAGTTAACGGCTAATACCCGTAAGGTAACGGAGTTAGAGCATGGCACAGCCGATGCCTATCTGGCTACTGGGGTTAAATTGCCCGAGGTTTTTGTAGCCAAGGCACGTGATGGTATAACCGATATTTGGGGTGTAGTGTGTTTGCCTTCTAAAATGGATCCCAACAAAACTTATCCCGTTATCGAGAACATTTATGCCGGTCCGCAAGATAGTTTTGTGCCTAAAAATTTTCTCCCTGCCAGCGAAATGCAAAGCATGGCCGAGCTGGGTTTTATTGTAGTGCAAATAGATGGCATGGGCACTGCCAACCGCTCGAAAGCCTTTCATGATGTATGCTGGAAAAACCTGGCTGATGCAGGCCTGCCCGACCGGATTTTATGGATGAAAGCCATGGCGGCTAAATATCCCAATGCCGATATCAGCAGGGTAGGAGTTTATGGTACCTCGGCAGGTGGGCAAAATTCAACCGGAGCCCTATTGTTTCACCCCGAATTTTATAAAGCTGCCGTTTCGGCCTGTGGCTGTCACGATAACCGTATTGATAAACAATGGTGGAACGAACAGTGGATGGGGTATCCTGTTGGGCCGCATTATGGCGAACAATCGAACATTACCAATGCCGCTAAACTACAAGGAAATTTATTTTTAATTGTAGGCGAAGCCGACGAAAACGTACCACCTGAATCTACTTACCGTTTGGCGGATGCACTGATTAAGGCCAATAAAGATTTTGATATTCTAAGCATTCCGGGTATGGGACATAGCGATGGCGGGACTTATGGCCGCAGGCGTAAACGCGATTTTTTTGTGAAACACTTGCTCAATGCCGAGCCGCCAAATCCCAATATTCTTGTTACGAAATAAAAGCAGGTTTCTTTTTGCATAGATTTACCGCTACATTAATTGATCAGCGTAAAATAAGATGTTAAAAAGAATCAGCTTCCCGTTTATAGTATTATTGGTTTTAGTATGCAGTGTGTTGCAGGTTAATGCAGCACAATCTGAATTTTATCAGCTTAAAATTTACCATTTAAAAACTGATGCTCAGGAAAAAGCGGTTGATGCTTATTTAGAAAAAGCTTATTTGCCGGCCTTACACCGCTGTGGGATAGCAAAAGTTGGTGTATTTAAACCCATTGTTAACGAAACAACTGTGGCTACCGAAAAACTGATTTATGTTTTTATCCCCTTTAAATCTATCAACGGTGTTTTAGCGCTCGATCAGAAACTGGCTAAAGATGCGCAGTATGCTGCCGACGGAAAGGACTATTTAACTGCACTGTATAACAACGCGGCTTATGAGCGCTTAGAAACTATTTTGTTAAAAGCTTTTGATAACGCCCCTCATTTTGTGCTACCGAAGTTAAAGTCGCCAATGGCCAAACGGGTATACGAATTAAGAAGTTACGAATCGCCCAGCGAGCAATATTTTCAGAATAAAGTAGAAATGTTTAACAAAGGGGACGAGATTGGTTTGTTTAAACGTTTAAATTTTAATGCCGTTTTTTACGGTTCGGTAATTGCCGGTAGCCGCATGCCCAACCTCATGTATTTAACTACTTTCGAAGACCGTGCCGATCGTGAAGCACACTGGAAAGCTTTTTCTGCTGATGATTATTGGAAGAAACTTTCTGCCATGCCGCAGTACCAGCACAATGTATCTAAAAACGACACTAAGTTTATTTACCCAACCGATTATTCAGATATTTAAACTACCGTTATTACGAACGTCTTCTTGTCGGTATTTTGAGCGATTGGTAGCAGTTTCCGCTAATGCGATCGCTATAAGCCTTTTTGTGAGATTACTTTATCTTTCTGCCTTGTTTTTATTTAGGTTTTCTGTAAAAAAGCTGTTTGGTCAAACGATTGCGCGGTTTTTGTAAGCCTAACAACAAGGCTTCTTTTGTGGGGATTACTAACTTTATCCCACGGCGGTTTTACAGTAGCACCTGTTAAAGCAGCTTAACACATAAATTTTAACCAAATCAAACTCTTAATGATCCCCAATTCCTTTTACAAGAAAAATAAAAAGAATACCAACCGAGGCCGGCATAAAAGTGCTGCTTTCGCATCTGCAATTCTTTTGGCAGCTGCACCCATGTTTATTTCGGCTGCATTACCCACAGGTATTAACACAGTTGCGATTTCGAAACAGCTTAAAGCCGATGTGATTAAAGTAATTGCTGCCAAAAAAATCAATCCAACCACTATCGAATTGTCATTATCGGATGGACAAACTTTAACATTCGATTTTTATGGCGAAAATATATTCAGGCTTTTCGAAGATCATAATGGTGGCTTCATCAGAGATCCTCAGGCTAAGCCCGAAGCAAAAATTCTGGTCGAAAATCCACGCAGGCCGGTTACTAAGTTAAATGTTACTGACGAAAATAACCAGATCAGTATTTCAACCGATAAAATTACCGTACAGGTAGATAAGAATACTTCGCTGATTAAAATCATTAACCTGGCTACAAAGGCTGTGGTAATGGAAGAAACAGCACCGGTTCAGTTCGAAAAAGGAAAAGTAACCCTTACGTTAAAAGAAAATACAACCGAATATTTTTATGGCGGTGGTGTTCAAAACGGGCGTTTCTCGCATAAAGGAAAAAGCATTGCAATCGAAAACCAAAACAGCTGGACTGATGGCGGTGTAGCTTCGCCAACACCTTATTATTGGTCCACCAGTGGTTACGCTGTGCTTTGGCATACCTTTGCAAAAGGCCGTTACGATTTTGGTGCGAAAGCAAAAGGTACCGTAAAACTGGCACACGAAACCGATTATTTAGATGCCTTTTTTATGGTTGGCGATGGCGCCGTGCCATTGTTAAACGATTTTTACCAGTTAACCGGGAATCCTGTATTATTGCCCAAATTTGGTTTTTATCAAGGTCACTTAAATGCATACAACCGTGATTTTTGGAAAGAGGACGAAAAAGGAACCTTGTTCGAAGATGGCAAACGGTATAAAGAAAGTCAGAAAAACGACGGTGGCATAAAAGAATCGCTTAACGGCGAGAAAAACAATTACCAGTTTTCGGCCCGCGCTGTGATAGATCGTTATAAAAAGAACGATATGCCTTTGGGCTGGGTATTGCCAAATGATGGTTACGGGGCAGGTTATGGCCAAACCGAAACTTTGGATGGCAATATTCAAAACCTGAAAAGCTTTGGCGATTATGCCCGCAAAAATGGTGTAGAAATCGGCTTGTGGACACAATCAGATCTTCACCCGAAATCAGAAATAAGCCCTTTGTTGCAACGCGATATCATTAAAGAAGCACGCGATGCAGGCGTTAGGGTATTAAAAACCGACGTAGCCTGGGTAGGGGCCGGTTACTCGTTTGGGCTTAATGGTGTGGCCGATGTGGCGCAGATTATGCCTTATTATGGTAACAACAGCAGGCCTTTCATCATCTCTTTAGATGGCTGGGCGGGTACGCAACGTTATGCCGGAATCTGGTCGGGCGATCAAACTGGTGGGGTTTGGGAATACATTCGTTTCCACATTCCAACTTATATCGGTTCGGGTTTATCAGGCCAGCCAAACATTTCTTCGGATATGGATGGTATTTTTGGCGGTAAAAACCAAACCATCAATACGCGCGATTTTCAATGGAAAACCTTTACCCCAATGCAATTGAATATGGATGGCTGGGGTGCCAACGAGAAATACCCACATGCACTGGGCGAACCTGTAACTTCTATTAACCGCAATTACCTGAAATTAAAATCGCAGTTAATCCCTTACACTTACAGCGTTGCTAAAGAAGCTTTAACCGGTCTGCCAATTATCAGGGCTATGTTTTTAAATTCGCCTAATACCTACACTTTGGGCAGCGCAACGCAGTACCAGTTTTTATACGGCCCGAGCTTTTTGGTAGCGCCAATTTATCAGGAAACAAAAGCCGACGAGAAAGGAAACGATATCCGTAATGGTATTTATTTGCCTGAAGGTACCTGGTTCGATTATTTTACTGGCGATAAATATACCGGAAACAGCATTGTAAACAGTTTCGATGCACCCATCTGGAAATTGCCTGTTTTTGTTAAAGCGGGTGCTATTATTCCAATGGCAAATGCCAACAACAATGTTTCGGAAATTAATAAGGCACGACGCATGTACGAGCTTTATCCGGCAGGTAAAACTACTTTTACCGAATATGACGATGATGGTGCAACAGAAGCCTATAAACTGGGTAAAGGTGTTTCAAACTTAGTCGAATCGGAAGTTGATCAGAAAAACAATGCTACCATTAGCATTCAGCCTGCAAAAGGTGAATTTGATGGTTTTGTGAAAGAAAAATCGACCGAACTGATAATAAACGTTACCGAAAAACCAAAACGTATTACAGCCAAAATTGGAAATAACAAAACCAAACTGGCAGAAGCTGGTTCGATGGACGAATTTTTGAAACAAGAGAACGTATATTTCTACAATGCAACGCCAAATTTAAATCAGTTTGCCACCAAAGGCAGCGAGTTTGAAAAAGTTGCGATGATTAAAAATCCTCAGCTGCTGGTTAAACTTGCAGCAACCGATATTACTGTAAATCCGGTAACAGTTAATGTTGAAGGTTTTAAATTCGAACCTGCAGATAAACAACGTACCTCAACCGGTAAATTAAGTGCACCCGTAAATGCACGCATTACCGATAAAAATACCGAGGCCTATACACTAAAACCAACCTGGGCTAAGGTAGATCATGCCGATTATTACGAAATCGATTTTAACGGAATGCATTATACTACCATTAAAGATACCACACTGTTATTTGATGGTTTACTGGCCGAAACGGCTTATGCTTTTAAACTGCGTGCAGTAAATAAGGATGGCGTTTCAGACTGGGCAGATATTAAAGCTACTACCAAATCTAACCCGCTCGAATTTGCCATCCAGGGCATAACGGCCGAAACTACTGCCGAAAACCAGGGGGGATCGGGTATTGCCGATTTATTCGACTTTGATGAAGGCAATATGTGGCATACCAAATGGGGTGCTAAAGCAATTCCGTTTGATATGGTTATCGACCTGAAAACCATTAACCAGCTTGAGAAATTCCATTACCTGCCACGCAACGGAAGAGGAAACGGTAACTTGCTTAAAGGAACCATATTTTACAGCAACAATAAAGAAAGCTGGACAACCGCAGGTAGTTTTGAGTGGGCCAACAATGGTGATGTTAAAGTATTTAACTTCAATGGTCACCCAGCTGCCCGTTACATTAAAATTTCGGTTGCTGATGGTGTGGGTGGTTTCGGATCGGGCCGCGAGTTGTATGTATTTAAAGTTCAGGGTACCGAAAGTTACTTACCGGGCGATATTAACAACGACCGTTTAATTGATAAAAACGATTTGACTTCGTACATCAATTATACCGGATTGAAAAAAGGAGATGCCGATTTTGAAGGTTACATCAGTAACGGCGATATCAACAAAAACAACCTGATTGATGCTTACGATATTTCAGTGGTGGCTACACAACTAGAAGGTGGTATAAATAATGCCAAAATAGAAAAACTGGCCGGCAAGCTGCAAATCAGCACCGCTAAACAAGCGTACAATAAAGGCGATATTATCGAAATTAAAGTAAAAGGAACAGACCTTAAATCGGTAAATGCCTTAAGTTTTGCCTTGCCATACCTGGCCCAGGATTACGATTTTGTTGGTGTAGAGGGCTTAAACGTAAAACAAATGGATAACCTTACTTACGATCGTTTACATACCAATGGCGATAAAGTACTTTACCCAACATTTGTAAATTTAGGCAACAAAGAAGCCTTAAACGGTACCAGCGATTTGTTTACCTTGAAATTAAGGGCTAAACGCAAAGTGCAGTTTAACCTTAAAATAAGCCAAGGATTATTGGTAGACAAACAATTGAATAGCGTTAAATTTTAATCGGTAAATTTAACCACATTGATGCGAGGCTGATTTTAATCGGTCTCGCATTTTTTGTTTTTGGTGTAATCTTTTCCGAATAAAGCGGCTGGTTGATGGATATGTTTAGATAAAAGAATAATTTAGCAAATTGTATATTTACATAAGCCAAGTCAGTTTTTTGCTATCCCCGTCAGTTTTGCCCTTTCTAAATATGAGATTAACTAAAGCATTTTGTTTTATTGTGCAGTTTTGTCTGCTTTTTAGCAGCGTTAATGCTCAGGTAGTTGGTCAACCTGCTATCCCTGAACATTATGTGCTTAAAACATATGGTATTAATGATGGTCTCCCATCTAAAAGTACAACAGCTGCTTTAAAAGATAAAAGAGGTTTTGTGTGGATAGGTACTGAAAATGGGCTCTGTAAATTTGATGGATATTCTTTTAAAATTTATGTAAATATTGCTGGCGATAGCACTTCTTTAACCAATAATTATATTAATGCGATAGTTGAAGACAGCAAAGGTATTTTTTGGGTGGGTACCATGAACGGTTTAAACAGGTTTGATCCGGTTACCGAAAAATTTGAACGGTTTTACCATAAAGAGAACGACAGAAAGGCATTGAGCAATAACAAAATATGGTCTTTACTTATCGATAAAACCAGTAAATTGTGGGTGGGCACTGATGATGGATTTAACCTTTTTAATCCAAAATCAAAAGATTTTACCGTTTACCAACCCGATCCTAAAAATCCCGATGCAATTAAAGGAAAATCGGTAAATGCCATTGCAGAAGATAAGTATGGTAATTTATGGCTGGGCAATTGGAGCAAGGGACTGAATAAATTCGATCAAAAAACACGGCGTTTTACAAATTACACACAGCAGGAAATCGCCAATCAAAAAAATCCAAACGACATTTGGACCCTCTGCCTGGATAATGATGGTATGATATGGATTGGATGCTATTGGAAAGGAGATTTGTTTAGGTTCGACCCCAAAAGTGAAGTGTTTACCACATTCGCAAGTTGGGGAACAGGGAATGCTTCTATTTTTAACGTATTAAATATAGGGGACGGAAAATTACTGGTAGGTGGTAGTGCCGGAGTATTTTGGGTAAATACGAAGCTTAATAAATGGGAGAAAATTGATGGTCTCGATTTTTTTGCCAACGGAGGTTTATATCGTGATAAAACCGGAATGATATGGATTTGCGGCAGAAACGGCCTGAGCAAGATTGATTTTAACCAATATAAGTTTAATTTTATTTCGCTTCCTTTAGGGCAGGCCGAGATCAAATCAATGATTAGTTATGGTGGTAACTTTTGGGTGGGTACCAATAAAGGCCTTTATAAATATAATCCAGATAGCCGCTCCGTTACCAGGCTTTTGCATACCAACAGCTTAAACAGTTTAGCCAGTAACGAAATTATCAATCTATCTACCGATTTAAAAGGGCAGTTATGGGTGATGAGCGAAAATGGATTTGACCGCTTTAACGAACAGGATAATAAGTTTATACATCACCATCACCGTTCGGCACTTGGTAGTTTTTTTAACGAGGATGTTTTTCGTGACCTGATTGAGGTAAACGATAACGAATATTATTTGGCTACCGATGCGGGGTTAAAAATCTATAACGATAAAACAAAAGCTTATGTACATTATTTTAACGATCCTAAAAACCTTTCGTCGCTGAGTAACAATCACTTGTATTGCCTTTTAAAAGATGCGCAGGGAAATATCTGGATGGGGACTTACGGCAGCGGACTGAGCCGTTTTAATCCTAAAACCAAAAAGTTTAATAACTACATGATCAATAATTCCAGAAAAGGCAGTATTAGCAATAATATTGTAAATAGCCTTTATCTGGATGCTCATCAAAATGTTTGGGTTTGTACCCGCGATGGATTAAATAAATATGTAGCCAAAACAAACACGTTCGAGATATATTCGAAACAGAATGGCTTTGCCAGTAATGTTTTTACCGATATGGTTGAAGATAATAATGGCAAACTATGGGTAACCACCGAGCAGGGCATTTCACTTTTCGATCCGATAACCAAAACCGTTAGAAATTATGACGAGAAGGACGGAGTTTATGCCAATGCTGCCATCTGTAAAAATAAAAACGGGGAAATTTACCTGGCAGGCAACAAAGGCATCGTTTATTTTAATCCACAACAACTTAAGTACAATAAAGAAGCGCCGGCAGTTTACTTTTCTGATTTTTCGGTTTTTAATAAGCTAGTTCTTCCCGGCGAAAATTCTCCATTAAAGCAACCGCTTTATATGACGAAAAAAATCACCCTGGCTTACGATCAGAGTGTGCTTTCTTTTGGCTTTGTAGCGTTAAATTATACCCTTTCAGAGAAAAACCAGTATGCTTATTTTCTCGAGGGTTTTGATAAGAAATGGAATTACAGTGGCAGCGAACATAAAGTTACCTATACCAACTTAAACCCCGGTACGTATACACTTAAAGTACGGGCATCAAACAACGATGGGATCTGGAATATGAAGGGCAATTCGCTCCAGATTATTATTACACCGCCCTGGTACAATACCTGGTGGGCTTTTTGTTTTTACGGTTTGGCTTTCTTTGGAATGGTGTATGCCTATCTTAAATATCGCGAGCACCAATCTAACCTTAAATTCCAGATTAAACTGGCTCACATCGAAAGCGAAAAAGAAAAGGAACTGAGCGAGAAGAAGCTATCTTTTTTTACCAATGTATCGCATGAGTTTCGTACCCCGCTTACTTTAATTATTAATCCGGTTAAAGAGCTTTTGTATAAGAACGATAAGAATGTTGATACTACCGATTTAAATATTGTATACCGCAATGCCAAGCGGCTTTTAAGTCTGGTAGATCAGTTGTTGTTGTTTAGAAAGGCAGATACTTACGGCGAAAAACTAAAAGTGGCTCCTGTAAACCTCGTTAGTTTATGCAAGGAGGTATTTCTGTGTTTCGTGCACCAGGCCCGATCCAAAAATGTAACACTCGAATTTAGCTGTACTGAAGAAGTAATTGCTTTTTATGCCGACAGGGAAAAAATGGAGATCGTGTTTTTTAATCTGTTGGCCAATGCAATAAAGTTTACGCCAGAAGGTGGTGCGGTTAAGATGTACATCGATAACAGCAAAGAAAATGTAATCATCAGTATTGAAGATTCGGGCTGTGGCATTACCGCTGTAGCAGGAGATAAGCTTTACGAAAAATTTTATCAGGACCCAGGCAACAAATCGGCTAAAGGTGGGTTTGGGATTGGTTTGTACCTCGCCAAAAATTTTATCGAAATGCATGGTGGTACCATCAGTTATACCAGCGCAGAGAACAAAGGCACCACCTTTAATATTAACCTCTTACGTGGTGTAAGTCATTTTAAAGATGCCATAATATTGCAGGAGGCCCTGGTAAATGCCGACGCACCACTATTTAAAGAACTGATAGAGGACGAAATAACAGCAAATAAAATTGTAGAAGCCGCAGAAGAACAGGTAGCAGATAATCAACTTGCGCTCGAATTAAAAAGCCTGCTTATTATTGATGATAATACCGAAATCAGAGAGTACCTGAAACAGGTTTTCAGGATGGACTATCATCTTTACGAAGCCAGTAATGGAACTACAGGGTATGAAATGGTAAAAGAGCTGTTGCCCGATATTGTGATATGTGATGTAATGATGGATGGGATAACCGGTATAGAACTTTGTAGTAAAATAAAGGAAGATGCTTCCATTTCGCACATTCCCATTATTCTGCTTACCGCTATTTCTGCGCCCGAAGTTAAACTTAAAGGAATAGAAGGCGGCGCCGACGATTACATTAGCAAACCTTTTGATAAAGACTTTTTAAAAGCGAGGGTAGCCAGCATATTAAAGAGTAAAAATGCGCTGCAAAAGTACTTTTATAACGAAATAACACTCAATTCGAATAATTCTAAAATTTCTGTCGAGTATAAAGAGTTTCTGGATAATTGCATCCGCATTGTAGAAGAGCATCTTACCGATCCTGATTTTAATATTGATACCCTGGCCAATGCCCTCGGCATGTCGAGATCTAATTTGTACCGTAAAATAAAATCCATTTCAGGTCAGTCGGCTAATGGTTTCATCCGTTTCATCAGGTTGAGGAAAGCAGCCGAAATTTTTATCAATACAGATAAAACCATTCAGGAAACCTCTTACATGGTAGCCATTAACGATCCCAAATATTTTAGAGAGCAGTTTTATAAACTGTTTAACATGAATCCATCGCAGTACATTAAAAAATTCAGGAAACCATTCTCTAATACAATCCAGTTAAATTCGACTATCAAAAAAAGTAAATAAAAAATCCATATCCGACTTCTTATTTTCTTTAATGTGCCTTAAAATATCATTTTAGGCACAATTAGGTTCGTTTACCCCTTAAATTTGGATTGTTTGTACCCCTTTAATATTGATTGTTGGAACTAATTTAGACCTCCACAAAGTAGCGCTATACTTATAAATTCTAATGGCAAACTATTATTAGATGAAGTATAGATCTGATCTGCTAACCAAATATTAAACGTGCAAACCAAAATGAGAAAAAAAAATCTGAAAGAATTTTTGCCTTTAAAATTCTTTAAAATTAAAGCATTGGCTTTTCTAATCATCTTATCTATTACCTTGCCTGTAACTGCTTTTTCCTTTTCTACAACTGTAGAAAATAAAAAACTGTTGCGCGAAATTGTAATAACAGGTACCGTAACAACCGAAACTGGTGCTCCATTTCCGGGCGTAGCGGTTAAGATTAAGGGAACTGATAAAGCAGTGCAAACAGACGTTAATGGTAAATACAGTATTAGCGTAGCGGCCACTACAGATGTACTTGTTTTTTCATATGTAGGCTACACCAGTCAGGAACAGGTTGTAGGCAGCAGAACAAGTATCAATGTAAAGCTTTCTGATGCTTCTAATCAACTCGATCAGGTGGTTGTAGTAGGTTACGGAACACAGAAAAAAGCAACACTTACCGGATCAATATCGCAGGTAAAAGGAGCAGACCTGGTAAAGAGTCCGCAACCAAATTTATCCAATTCATTAGCTGGCCGGTTTTCTGGTGTTGTTATAAACAACAGAAGTGGTGAGCCGGGTTTTGACGGTTCGAACATCACCATAAGGGGTTTGGCTACAACCGGGAGCAATAGTGTATTAATTGTTGTAGATGGAATACCCGGGCAAATTGGCGGACTCGAGCGCCTGGATCCAAATGATATTGAAAGTGTTTCGGTATTAAAAGATGCCTCTGCTGCTATTTACGGTAACAGAGCGGCCAATGGCGTAATTTTGGTGACTACCAAAAAAGGAAAAACAGGTAAACCCATCATCAATTATAGTTTTAACCAGGGCTTTAGCTCGCCAACAAGATTGCCTAAAATGGCCGATGCTGCAACTTATGCGCAGATTATGAACGAAATCGGTTTCGATTCAAATCCTGCCGGCGGTCTTAATCAATCTTATTCTGCAGATCAGATCGAAAAATTTCGAAATGGTTCCGATCCGCTGCTATATCCCAATACCGACTGGATTGACCAAACTTTAGAAAAAACGGCGTTACAAAACCAGCACAGTCTCTCTATTAATGGCGGCAGTCAGGATGTAAAGTATTACATGTCTTTAGGAACTGTTTCTCAAAACGGTTTATATAAAAATGGGGTAACCAAATACAATCAATATAATTTCCGTACAAATATTGATGCCAATGTTTCTAAATACCTTAAAGTTGGCTTGTCGGTATCGGGCAGGCAAGAAAATCGTTTGTTCCCTCAGGTGGGGGCCGGCGATATTTTCAGGTCTATTTACAGGGCAAAGCCAATTGTATCTGCTTATTATCCAAATGGCTTGCCAACCACCGGGATAGAAAATGCAAACCCGGCCGTGCAGGTTACCGATATCGGCGGCACAAATAAGTCGCCAACGCAGGTTTTAAACGGTATTTTAAGGGCTACTTTTATTATTCCGGGTGTAGAAGGCCTTTCTGTTGATGGTTTCTTTTCTGCCGATAAATCTAATGTATTTACCAAAAGTTTCAGCAAGCCTTATCTGCTCTACCAATACGATCCTACATCTAAAAATTATAATAGTGTAATTGTTGGTGGTAACAACCAGAAAGCTACCCTGACTGAAAGTCATAAAAATGAGTCGTTGCTTACTTCAAACATCAAATTAAATTACGCACGTCGTTTTAACTTACATGATCTAAACGCTTTTGTGGGGTATGAGCAGAGCGAAAACCATTTAGAATATTTCGATGCACAACGTTTTAACTTCCTTTCTACTTCTTTGCCCGAACTTTCGCAGGGCGGTACAGCTGCAACTGATTTCTTAAACTCAGGCTACAGTACAAACTATAACCGCCGAAGCATCATCAGCCGTTTGGCCTATAGTTATGACGATAAATATCTTTTTGAAGGACAGTTACGTATCGATGGATCATCTATTTTTCCGAAGGGGAAACAATACGGTTATTTTCCTTCAGTTTCTGCAGGATGGGTAATTTCAAAAGAAAAATGGTTTAACGAAAGCATTAAATTTGTTGATAATTTAAAAATCCGTGCTTCGTACGGCGCGCTGGGTAACGATAACGTAAATGGTTTCCAGTATTTTGATAATTATGTGCTGGTTGGTAACGGATTTGTAGCCCAAAGTCCGGGTGCAACTTCATCAACCATACAGCCGGGTGTAAATTTAGTAAAGCTTGCCAACCCGAACATTACCTGGGAGGTTGCAAAAAAGCTTGATATTGGTTTTAATGCGGTTTTATTCAAAAATTTCAGTATCGAAGCGATCTATTTCCAACAGAAACGCTCTGATATTTTAACCACCCGTAATGCCTCATTGCCAGGTTCTTCAGGCATTGTAAACCCTTTTGGTTCTGATCCGCTGGTACCTTCAGAAAATATTGGCAAGGTTAATAATGCGGGTTTTGAAGCAACTTTAGGTTATAACCACAATGGCGAAAATTTTAGGTGGAATGCCGCCGGTAACATCACTTATGCCAAAAGTGAAGTGATTTTTATTGATGAGGCCAGCGGTACATTGGATTACCAGCGCCAAACCGGCAGACCGTTAAATGCTAACCTGCTTTACAATAGCATTGGCATATTTAGAACACAGCAAGAATTAGATGCTTACCCACATGTAAGTGGCGCTAAAATAGGCGATCTTAAATACCTTGATTATAATAATGACGGTAAAATAACTGCCGACGATCAAACCAGAACGCCATATAGCAATATCCCTCAGATTACTTATGGTTTTACACTTGGAGCATCATATAAAAACTTTGATGTATCGATGGTATTAGCAGGGCAAACCCGGGTAAGCCAATATGTTTTGCCAGAATCGGGTAGTGTGGGTAATTTTTACAGCAGTTGGGCCGATAACAGATTTAGTGCCGCAAATCCGAACGGAACTTACCCAAGAGTAACCGACCGTGCATCGAATGCAATTAGTGGCGGGCAGTTTAACAATACTTTTTGGTTAAACGATGCTTCATTTTTAAGACTTAAAAATGTGGAGGTTGCCTATAATATTAAGGCCGGTTTCTTAGATCGGATCAATGTATCAGGATTAAGGCTTTATGCGAGTGCCTTTAACTTATTTACCATTTCTAAAGTAAAAGATTACGATCCTGAAGGAACCAGTGGTAGCGGACAATTTTACCCGCAACAACGCATTATTAACTTGGGCGCCAATATTAAATTCTAATCATCATGAATCACAAATCAATATATATAACACTTTTAGGCCTGTCTCTTATCTCTATGAGTATTGTGGGCTGTAAAAAAGATTTTTTAAATGTAGAACCAACCGATCGGATTTCTACGGCTGCTATAGAAACTGATACGGCTGTTTTTGAAGCATACGTAACCAACCGTTACATAGCCAGCAGATTGCAGGATAAGGAGGGAGATGGTTCGTCGCCTGGTTTTGGCAGGGGCTTTGAATATAGCATGTGGAGTTCTTTTACTGATGAATCTATTTATAATAACGACGATGCCACCTGGTTAATTCAAAGAGGACAGCTGGCTCCCGAAAATTTAGGCAGTGCCGGTGTGTATTGGGGCAGAAGTTACAAAAGCATCAGAGAATGTAACTACGCGCTGCAAGTGCTCGATAAAATTAGCATGAGTGCCGCTCATAAAAAACAATTGGTTGCAGAGCTTAAATTTATTAAGGCTTTCCGCTATCAGGATTTAATCAGAAATTATGGAGGCGTAGTGCTAATGGGCGATAAGGTAACCAGCCTGACCGATAATTTGCAGGACCCGGCATTGTTTCAACGCGCTTCAATTAAAGAATGTATAGATTATGTAGCAGCACAGCTAGACCAGGCTGTAGCAGATTTACCTTTGGATAATAGCAGCAGCTGGATGGTAGGAAGGGCAACAAAAGGCGCTGCCCTTGCGCTAAAATCCCGTTTGCTTTTATATGCAGCAAGTCCATTGTATAATGCTGGTACCTGGCAGGCGGCTGTTACGGCAGCCCAGGCAGTTATTTCATTAAATAAATATGGTATATACACTGGTGGGTATGGAAATTTATTCTTAACCGACCAGAGTAATGAAATTATTTTCGCCCGGTTGTTTACCAAAAATGCAAACCATACCCATTTAGAAATTGCTAACGGACCAAACGGTTACGGTGGCTGGGCAGGCAATACGCCTATGCAGAACCTGGTTGATGATTATGAAATGGCTAACGGAAAGCCAATTACAGATCCTACCTCTGGTTACGATGCCAATAATCCGTATAAAGACCGCGATCCGCGTTTTGCCGCAACCATTTTGTACAATGGGGCTGCGTACCGCGAGCGTAATGTAGAAACCTTTATCCCGGGAGGAAAAGATAGTAAAGACGGAAGTGATAACTGGAATACCACTAAAACCGGGTATTACCTTAAAAAATTCATGAATAATGCCTATCCGTTGCAAAATCCGTGGGGAAATGCAGGTTTTCAGCCCTGGATCTATTTTAGATATGCAGAAATTTTGCTTAATTATGCCGAAGCTGCAAACGAAGCTTATGGACCTGATGCTGTTCCTGCCGGATCAACAATGTCTGCAAGGCAAGCCATAAATATGGTTAGGGCAAGGCCGGATGTAAATATGCCTGCATTGGCCGTTGGACTTAACCAAACACAAATGCGCGATGCAGTTCGTTATGAGCGCAGGGTAGAACTTGCTTTCGAAGAACATCGTTTTTATGATGTAAGAAGATGGAAAATTGCCGATGTAACCGAAAACAAACCTGCAGGCGGAATGATTATTACCAAAACAGGTGCTACATTTACCTATACACCAAAAGTGGCTTTAGATGGGCGTAAGTTTGAAACCAAACACTATTGGTTACCCATACCCAGAGCAGAGATTTTAGCTTCGGGTGGTAAATTGCAGCAAAATGCTGGTTATTAAATAAATAGAAACTAAATTTTAAATGGCAAAGTCACTTCAATACCTTAATCGTTTTTTTATCTGCGGGGCCTTATTTTTCTATGGCGAAACCATTTTTGCTCAAGAAATTGTAAAAATAGAGATAGATCCAGCCACTACGTTTCAAACCATCGAAGGTTTTGGGGCTTCTGATGCATGGACTTGTCAGTTTGCCGGACTATGGCCCGCAGAGAAAAAAGATAAGATGGCTGATTTGCTTTTTAGTACCCAAACCACTAAAACAGGTCAGCCCATGGGTATTGGCCTTAACATGTGGCGTTTCAGTATTGGTGGTGGCAGTGCTGCCCAAGGTAAGGCAAGCGATATTGGCGACGAATGGCGTCGCCAATACGCTTTTCTGCAACCCGATGGTAGTTACGATTGGAATGCAATGCCCGGACAAACCTGGTTTTTAAAAGCTGCCAAAGCCCGTGGCGTAAACCAATTTATCGGTTTTGTAAACAGTCCGCATGTACTTTTTACCAAAAACGGGAAAGCCTATTCTACTGATGGTAACTGCAACCTCAACTTTGATAAACTGCCTGCATTTGCTGCTGATCTTGTAGCTACAATTAAAGGAATAAAAACAACAACGGGGATAGAAATGGATTACCTCAGCCCTGCAAATGAGCCACAGTGGAAATGGAATGAGCACAAACAGGAAGGCTGCCCATACAACAACACCGAATTGGCACAGCTTTATAAAGGTGTAAATGATGCATTCGCTAAAAATCAGATCAAAACAAAAATACAGATAGGAGAGGCTGGTCAGCTCGATTACCTGTACGATAATGGAAATGCTGCAAAGGGAAATCAGGTAGATCAGTTCTTTAATGCCTCATCTCCGAATTATGTGGGTAACCTGTCTAATATAGATCAATCTATTTCCGCTCATAGCTATTTTACCACAAGTCCGGAGCAAAAATTTATAAATACCCGTAAAAAAACTGCCGAAGCAGTGGCCCAAATAAAGGGATTAAGGTATTGGATGTCTGAATATTGCGTGCTTGGTGATGATGTGCTTAAAGGTGAAAAGCGCGATTTGGGTATGGTAACTGCGCTGTTTATTGCCAGGCTAATACACCACGATCTCGTTTTATCAAATGCTACCTCGTGGCAGTGGTGGTTGGCTGTATCCACTGGCGATTATAAAGATGGCCTGGTTTACATCGATAAAAATAAAACTGACGGACAGGTGTACGAGAGTAAAATGTTATGGGCTTTAGGCAATTATAGTCGTTTTATAAAGGAGGGGAGTAAACGCCTTCAGGTTAAAATGTTAAACGAAAAAGCTATCCAGGTTTATGTATCATCCTACCTGCACGATAAAAAGATGGTAACTGTAGCTGTTAACACTACTGATACTGATGTGGATCTTGATATGGAGGTTAAAGGAAAGCCGCAAAATTCGGTTCAAACCTATGTTACTTCCGCTGAATATAGTTTGGCACCTTATAAACAATATACGAATACTAAAAAAATCCGAATTCCGGCTAAATCAGTTACCACTGTGCTTAGCGATTAATTTGTAACAAACTCAATTTTCATTCTCATTCATTTTAGCGCCGAAAGGCTGTATTTAAATTGATATGGCTATGCCATGTCTTAATTTTTACCTTAACGATAACACACAATGAAGCCTATTCTTAAAAATTTAATGTCAATAGTAATCCTGATTACTTGTTTAACCAGCTTTAAGGGCTATGCTCAGTCTCCACATACTTTTAAACTTGCTGATTCTGTTTTTTTACTCGATAATAAGCCTTTCCAAATCATCTCGGGCGAAATGCATTACCCCCGCATACCAAAGGAAGCCTGGCGCGACAGGATGAAAATGGCTAAAGCAATGGGTTTAAATACCATTGGTACCTATGTATTTTGGAATGTGCACGAACCGCAGAAAGATCAGTTTGATTTTTCGGGTAATAACGATATTGCCGAATTTGTACGCATTGCAAAAGAAGAAGGATTATGGGTATTGCTTCGCCCCAGCCCCTATGTGTGTGCCGAATGGGAATTTGGCGGCTATCCGTTTTGGTTACAGAACATTAAAGGTTTACAGGTAAGGAGTAAAGAAGCACAATATTTAAAAGAATATAAGGAATACATTAAAGAGATTGGGAAACGTTTAGCCCCATTGCAGGTTAACCACGGAGGCAACATTTTAATGGTACAGGTAGAAAACGAGTATGGTTCTTACGGGAATGATAAGGAATACCTGAAAATTAATACCCAGTTGTTTAAAGATGCTGGTTTTGATGGGGTACTTTCTACCTGCGATCCTGTTCCTGCACTGGAAGGAGGCCATTTACCAGGCTTACTTCCAGGGGTAAATGGTATTGATAACCCTGCTCAAATCAGAACGCTGATTAAGAAATATAACAATGGTTCCGGACCATATTTTGTGCCTGAGTGGTATCCGGCCTGGTTCGATTGGTGGGGTACAAAACACCATCAGGTAGATCCAAAAACTTATGCCGATAAACTCGATACCGTACTTAAAGGCGGAATTTCTATTAATATGTATATGTTTCATGGCGGCACAACGAGAGGTTTTATGAATGGGGCAAATTATAATGATTCTACCGCTTACGAACCGCAGATTAGCAGTTATGATTACGATGCGCCATTAGATGAGGCGGGTAACGCGACGGCAAAATTTATGCTTTTTCGCGAAGCCATTAAAAAGAATTTGCCTGCAAACCAGGTGCTCCCGGCTGTACCCAATGCCAAACCAGCGGTGGTATTGCCTGCAATTACCTTTACCAAATCAACTGATGTATTTAACCTGATTGGGAAACCAATATTAAGCGGGCAGCCTTTAACTTTCGAAGCCCTTAACCAACCCTATGGTTTTGTATTGTATAGCAGCACACTAAAAGGCGGGCGTAAAGGTGTAATTAAAATTAACGAGCTACGCGATTACGGAATAGTATATATCAATAAGAAGCGTGTGGGTGTTTTAGATAGAAGACTTTATCAGGATAGTTTAGTGGTCGATCTTCCGGCAGGCAATGTACAACTTGATATTTTAGTCGAAAACATGGGTAGGATTAATTTTGGACCTTACCTGCTTAAAAATAACAAAGGGATAACTAATAATGTAACTTTTAATGGCGTAGAGATTAAATCGTGGAAAATGTATCCCTTGCCATTTGATAAAATAGATGCAAACAAAATACCTGCTAAAGTAACAAGCCCATCTGGAGCAGTACTAAAGTCAGCTTCCTTTAATTTAACAAAAGTTGCCGATACTTATTTGGATATGCGCCAATGGGGTAAAGGCCTGGTTTGGGTAAATGGACATAATTTAGGTAAATATTGGGGTATTGGCCCACAACAAACCATTTATTTGCCAGCCGAATGGCTTAAAAAGGGTAAGAATGAAGTTGTGGTTTTTGAACTGCTTAAACCTAAGCAGCGTACCTTAACCAGTTTAGATAAGCCTATCTTAAATGAATTAAAAAATAAATAATCTTGCGGCTTACTTGTGGCTAATGTTTCGCTAAGCAAATATTCGTTTACAAAAATCTATTAAAATTTAAATCGTAGCGATGACCGTTATTTAATTAAAGAATGCTTAACAAAGCCAATAATGCCCCTAAATTAACACGTTATTTGGGGGCATTTTTATGAGGAAGCATATTCAGAGAATATCATATTACCAATGTTATAGCCCGTTATTTAGGTTTTGTTGCTGCGTTCTGATCCTGCTCAAAGTTTCAAGGCGCATACCGATAAATGAAGCAATGTATTTTAGTGGTACACGGTTAACCAGGCGTGGATAGGTAAGCAAAAAGCGTTGGTAACGTTTCTGTGCAGTAGGCAAGCGGCAGAGGTAAGCCCTTTCTGCTGCGCTCTGGAAATATATTTCAGTCATTTTACGACCAACATAATTGGCTATCGGGAAGTTGTCGTATAAAAGTTTCGACATTTCGTGCGGAATTGCAATGGCAAATACTTTATCAATGGTTTCAATATATTCGTCAGAGGTTTCATTCTCCCATAAATTTCTGATGGTGCCGGCCAGTTCGTTTTCTACCGCGATCCACGTAGTTACTTTTTTGTTTCCCATTTTTAAATAGCCATGTACGGCGCCTTCTAAAATGAGGTAGATGTAGCGGTTCTCTTTCAGGGGCGAAGCAATGTGTTTGTTTTTGGCAAACTCTACCGGAAAAGTATACTCGTTAATAATTCTTTCTATTTCGGGGCTAAGTGGGTGGTACGTTTTAAATACGGTAATGAGTGGCGAGAAACCTCCTAAAGCAGCCCACTTTGCCGCTCCATATTTGTTTTCAATATTCATTTTCGGAAGATAATCATAATTGGTATAAAGCTGTGGTACTTATAACCTATAAAAATTTAAGTCGGTTTTAAGCATCCTAAAGTTTTTAATGATTTGTGATAAATACCCGTATAAATCATGTATTTATTATCTTTAATCACCGTTATTTAACAAACCAGCAAACTGCTTAAAAGAAGAAAGGAACAAATGCCCGCATTATCACAAATTACGCTTGCTCCACCCATAGGTATTGATTATCTCCGGAATATTCCAAGCCTTTGCAATGGCTTACAGCTTAACCTAAAAAGTAATGTTACTTTTTTTGTCGGCGAAAACGGTTCCGGCAAATCTACCTTGCTCGAAGGTATTGCCGAGCAGTGTGGATTTAGCCTGCGGGGCGGTAACCGGAACCATAATGCCAATGTTGGTTATCGCTTTAGTGGATACGAATCTGCGCTGGCAAGCCAGTTAAATTTAACCTGGATACCGCGTAGAATTAATGATGGCTTTTTTATGCGGGCCGAAAGCTTTTTTAATTTTGCCTCTTACATTGATGAACTGGCACGCGAAGATGGACGGATATTGCAAGGATATGGCGGGCGCTCACTGCACGAGCAATCACACGGCGAATCGTTCCTCGCATTATTCAACAATCAGTTCGAATCGGGTATCTATATTCTCGATGAGCCTGAAGCAGCCATGTCTCCGGCAAGGATACTGGCTTTTATGGCAGTTATAAATGAGCTAGAACAAAGCGGCCGTGCACAGTTTCTAATTGCCACACATTCGCCAATGCTCATCTGCTACCCGGGGGCAACTATATTTCAGTTTGATGAGGCTGGTGTAAGTGAAACCAATTATGAGGATACCGAACATTTTTCGCTTACCAAATCTTTTTTAGAAAACCCAAAATTATATCTGAGGCATTTAATAGCCACTTAAATGGCTGTTTTCTACTTTATATTAACTGCATAGATATATTTACCGTTATTTTCTTTTAATTGAACGAGCAACAATAGCTTTTTTAATAAAACCATTTTTACAAAGCCCGCAATATTCTTTGCTTAACAGAAAAGTCATTCGTATTTGAAAAAAAATGAAAAAAAGTAAAATACTTAACCAGATGAATATGATTGGTTTAACTGATGGTTCGCCTTTTGAGAACAAAATAATTGCAAAATATTTCAATTCTGTTTTGGATCAATACATTTAATTTCTATCTTTGCAGCCCCGCAAGGGGGATAAATGATTCCGTAGCTCAGCTGGTAGAGCATTACACTTTTAATGTAGTGGTCCTGGGTTCGAATCCCAGCGGGATCACAGAAAATAGTATCAAAACTACGTAAAAGCTTGCAAATCAAATGATTGCAAGCTTTTTTTGTTTTAGTGAAAAATCTAAAATACTCACCAATTCTCATATTAAAAGTGTGTAAATCGGTGAGTAATTTAGGTACTAAAAGAACTCACCGAATTATTTATAATCACTTGTTTAACAAGTCGTTCGGCCATCGAACATCTTGACGTTTTCAGACTGCAGGGCTAATTTTGTTAACCTTAATTCAGTTTTATATGAAAACTAATTTTAGCCTGCTTTTTTATCTTAAAAAGCAGAAAAACTATCGTGGCGGCCATGTGCCGGTTTATTTACGAATAACTGTTGGCGGAGAAAGGGCAGAAATAACCAGTGGGCTTGAGTGCGATCCTGAAAAGTGGAATACCAAATCAGGCAGACAGGATGGAAAAAAGGAAGATGTCAGAAGCTTTAATGCTCATCTGGACAATCTCCAGTCAATGATCAACCAGGTTTACAGGGATCTTTTTGATGCCGGCGAAGTTATTTCAGCCGAAGGCATTAAGTGCAGATTTATCGGGCGGGAAGTCCGGAAGCATACCTTGATGGAAGGCATCAAAGTTCATAACGAAAAAATGGAGGCTTTGGTAGGAAAGGAATATGCCATTGGTACCTTGAAGCGCTTTCAAGTTTTGGAAAGGCATCTTGTTGCTTTCATGAATGAAAAATACAAGATAACAGACATCAACATCAAAAATATTAACCATGCGTTTATACGCGATTTTGATTTTTTCCTGAGGTCAGTAAACGGTTGTGCCAACAATACCACAGTAAGGTATCTGAAAAGCCTTGGTAAAATTCTTCGCATTTCATTGAGTTTAAAATGGATTGACAGCGATCCAATGTTTGGATACAAACTAAGGAGTACAAATGTAGAGCGTTCATTTCTTACAGAGGATGAATTAACTAAAATTTCAGAAAAGCAGTTCTTAACCGAGCGGCTAAGTCAGGTACGGGATGTTTTTATTTTCTGCTGTTTTACCGGACTTGCGTATTCCGACATAGAAAAGCTGAGCCTATCGAATATTAAAACAGGTGTAGATGGCAAAAAATGGGTTTTCACAAACAGAACCAAAACGGGGACCCGGTCGGCTGTTCCCTTATTACCACCTGCAATAGCAATATTGGAGAGATATAGCGATCACCCATACTGCATCACCAAAGACAGGGCATTACCAGTTTCGAGCAATCAAAAGCTAAATGAGTACCTCAAGGAAATTGCCGCAGTTTGTGAGATCGATAAGCCCTTAAGCTCACATATTGCGAGGCACACATTCGCTACCACCGTTACCCTTCTTAATGGGGTGCCAATGGAAAGCGTATCGAAGATGCTTGGGCATACAAATATCAGGACTACACAGATATATGCAAAGGTCTTGGATATCAAGGTAAGTGCAGATATGGCGATTCTAAATGATAAATATAATTAGATAAATAACCATCATTTGACAAATATTTAAAAATATTAGGCATTAACTTCTGTTTTGGTTAAGTTTGTATGAATGTTAAAGGAATTGAATAAAAGAGTAATCGTTGTGCACTGGAAGAGATTTGCCAGTACGGACATCGACGTGTTTTCAAGTCTAAAGGGATTTTGCGACAGCTACCCCGCTTATAACTATCATACATTGAACAACTATCTTTCCAAAAAGAAGGTTCCATTCGAAAATGACGAAATCAAAATCGAAAGACAGCCACTGATACAAAAGGTCAGAAGACCCGACCTTCCAAAGGTATTGTTCTGGGACTTTGATTTTGACAAACTTGACTGGAACAGAAGTTATAGAACCGTTATGGAACGAGTGCTTGATAAAGGCGACCCTAAGGATTGGGAGGAGATGATCAGGTTTTATGGGAGAGAAAATGTGGTAAATGCCCTGAAAAACGACATTAGCTATCTTTCCGACATGACCATGGAAGCCGTTTGCGAATATTTTCAATTGAGCAAAGAAAAACTCAGATGTTACACAAAGAAACAGTTAAATCAGGGACACTGGATCTAATCCAGGCGCTGATGAAAGACAATCAGCTCAATTCTTTTTACCTTGTAGGCGGTACCGCACTATCTTTGAGGATTGGGCACAGGGAATCCATAGACATTGATTTGTTCAGCTCTTCGGATTTTGATGGAGACGATCTGGCCGAACACTTGCGAAAGAACTACGGTGCAGACGTAAAGCGCCACAAGGAAAATTATGCCAGCGGAAGTATTGGCGAAGTGGATTTTGATTTTATTTCGCACAAATATCCATCCATCAAACCAATCGAAATTATAGAGGGAATTAGGATGATGTCCAACCAGGACATATCGGCAATGAAAATCAATGCAATCGTTAATAGCGGACAACGGATCAAGGATTTTATCGATATACACTATCTTTTAAAGGAATTACCATTGGATGAAATTATTGGTTTCTACTGCCGGAAATATCCAAATGTAGATCCTAACACCGCCAAATCGTCTTTAATGTACCATAACGATATCGATTTCAGCGTTCCAGTAAAATTGATGGATGGAAAGCTAAAATGGCAGGATGTTCAGGATAGTATAGTAATAGCAGTACGGGAATATACCCGTATTCAGGAAATCAAAGAGCTGAACAATAAGTTGAAAGAAACAAGGAACGACAATAAAAATGAACGAGGCAGAGGAATGGGTCGTTAGGTTAGAGAATGCACTAATCCAATCATTTCGGCAAACCACCGTCCTAAAAGCAATCGCATTTTCATTACAAGGCTCAGCAGGAAAAATACTTCAACAACTTCACTAGCGACGAAGATTTTTTCTAGCAAATCCTAAGGGCTTGCTGTTGGCACAAAGGGATTCTCCAATGGTTATCACAATTTGTGACAACCTGCTATCAATGTGAATATTTAACTCATCCGAATATTTGCACTACTTAGGAATATGATTGCTGATAACACCTAAAGTCGTCTGGGGATAGAAAAGAAAAACCTGAAAAACTATTGTTTTTTAAGAACTGTTAGCGTTAAAGGAGCCACCTGTCGCTAAACGAAAGAGGATCGGGTTCAAACCGGATGAACTGTATTACCTAAGGCGGAATCGCATTTCCGTATATACCATAGTGAAAACACAGGGGTTGTGATTGGGCTTTCACAGGCCGAAAATGCGGGAGGGCCAGCTCTCGCAATAGTAGATTAAAAATAACTTAATGATAACAGAAAGCAACTCCCTGATGATCATGCTTTCTGTTATTTGTTCATCTATTTTGTTTCTGCCTTGTTACTATAAAAGAAAAGTTCAGGAAGCTGATCATCTGGTTACAAAAAAAAGCATATTAGTCATTTCCTCTCCTTCCGGAGATTCAGCTTCCAAATGCACCCAGCCCTTGTAAAGTTCCCATAAATTTGCCCTTGCCTCATGCAATGGAAAATTAACGAAAAAATATTCCATCTCAGAATCCGCATTTTCGATTTCTTCTTCTGTAAGCCCTGAAGGTTGATAATCGATTAGTTTTTTAATCTCTTCCATGTCTGTGTTTCTATTTGATTTCAAGCTCATACTGTTTTTTGATTTCATCTATATACGCTTCGAAATGCTCCTTATAATAACCTTTGGGAATTTGAATCTTAAAGTTTTTACGACTAAAAAACAGAACCACCCTGGAATCCGTTTCACATTCCAATAGATACCAAACAGTAGGGTTTGAAGATGAACAGATGAAAAACATAGCAATCCTATCTTCGCAAAAAAGCAGAACTTTTTTTCCCACCTTGAACCTCAACTTAAGTTCGTAATAATCACCCTTATCACTAAGTAAAAAATTTAAACGGGGTACTTCAACTGAGAATCTGGCAACCTGCATATCTTTTTTCATAGGTCTTTTCTGAATATTTCTCAGTCCATAGGTAAACAGGTAATATGTAAGCGGCTCCATCGATAGCATCGGAAGTGCTTTATTGAATAGTTCGAAAATCTTCCTTTTATTTTCAAAATTGAAATCGTCTATTTCGTCAGAACGTTCATCACTGTCTCCATATTCCCTGAACTGAATCCTTGCAATTTTCTTCATTTCGTAGCAGATGCTGTTCAGCTCAGTTTGATTTACAGACAGTTCAGATTGTTCAAAACTATCCTCTTCTTCGAAAAGAAAACCCGTAAAAGATTTTACAGTCTTATTATCCGCATTTAAGGTAAAGCTATACGGTATCAGAAATGGATAATGGTTGGAATGGAACCTGACAGCATCGGTATTTGCAAGGCAATAACCAATAAGGTACTCCTGGTTTAAAGTAGCCAATCCATCATTCGCACACTTTCTCTCTAATACCTTTCGTTCGGATATGTGTAGGAAATAATCATCTGGCCTGAAAAAACCTTTAAATTCTTTTTTTAGCCTGATATCCACTCCATATCTATCACAGATAACTTCAAGATATTTGGATTTTCCGGTTGCTTCATTGAAGCATTCCGGCCAATAATATTCCTCAAAGTCATGAAAATCATTCCATAACATCGCCCTCAGAGTACGATAGGCATATCTTCCTAGATAATTTTCATCCGTATCAATATTACAGCTTACCAATAAATGATCATACTCGACCTTTAGGTAAACTTTTACCGGTGGCTCGTTTTCAATCTTAACCCTCATTGTCAAGATGCCTTTCTTAAATGAAAGTGGCTTTCTCTCAACCATATAGTATGGCCTGTTCCCGGCCCGAAGCTCTGTGTGTGACTCCAGAACATTTAACCTCAATATGCGGGTACTCTTATCAAACGGAAGTTTATAGAACTGGGATTTAGGTTTTCCGGCAAGCATCATTTCATCACCCATTTTCAGTTTCTCCTTTCTCTGCTTCCGCCTGTTCACAATCGGCGGTTAAAAGATTGATCTTCTTGTCACAAAGATCTTTGGCGAGAATTAAAAAATGATGAATCAGGCTATATAGTTTATCGGCATCGCCCATCTCGACATTGAAATTGTCCTTATACCTGGCATGGCTGTAACTATTCATGAGTTTTTCGAAAAGCCTCCTGTTTTCTGGCGTTCCAAGCAAAAGCGCTCTCGGCTCCTCTGAGAAACATGCGCAGATATCCAATAGCCTGCCCAAATGATGAATATCAGACCTGTAAGCCATAAAAACCCTGATCATCGCAATGCAGGATTGCTCAACAACTTGGTGAAGCATAAAAACGCACACATTGAATTTTTCATTACTGAAACATTCTCCCGCCCCGTCCAAAAATCCTTGTGCCATCGGAATCCTATGATACAGATGCTTCTGGGCTTTTTCAAGCGATATCTTTTTATCAAGAATATATTCAGGAAATAGATTCAGCGTCCCATCATGACTGTATAGCTGAATACCTGTATTAAACACAGTTATAAAAAATCTGTTGTTACCTGCAATAGCTGTATCAACGCTCTCTTGGCTATGAACAAGGATCGTGATCTTGCCATGATTGAAATGCGTATTTACATAATCCTGCACGCCATGCTCGATTCTTGTCAAGCCCTCTATTACCATTAATAAGTAATAGTGAAAATTGCTGCTCGTCTGTTGTGGCGAGAAGGAAGTACAAGAATTCTTTATGGAACTTACTTCACCGAACTTAAGAATATGCAAGGGCGTGAACCGCTCTGTAAGTCCCTTAACAAAAGTTGAGAACGGCTCTTGCCGGCCCTCAACTGGCTTTAATGATTTCTTTTTCATATCTTCATCGTTATTATGAAGACCAATTTCGATTGGAAAAGTCGCGTACCGAACCAATAATGGTTGTTAAATACAATCACATGGTTGTTTTTAACTGTCGGAATTTTTTAAATATATTTGGCCATGGAAACCTCAGAAAAAACGAATAGAATGCATCTTGGCAGAAAGATAAGCCGCATCCGTGAACTGCGTGGAATGAAACAGGAAGCACTCGCTGCAGAGCTTGGCATAAGCCAACAGGCTATAAGCAAACTTGAACAAAGTGAGGAAATTGAAGATTCAACTTTGGAGAAAATTGCATCAGCTCTAGGTTTGCCAACGGACGCTATCAGAAATTTTAACGAAGAAGCAGTTTTCAATATTATTGGCAATACTTTTACTGACAGTAGTTCCAACAACAATAATTATTTATGTACAATCAATCCACTTGAAAAAATTATTGAGCTTTATGAAAGACTACTTGCAAGTGAAAAAGAAAAAAATGATCTTTTGAAAAAGAAATAATAACTTTCCGTTCTACACCCAAGGAATCACTAAAATCATGTATTTGAAAGAAATATTAGCAAGAAGAAGGGAGATTGACAAATAAATAGATTGGTGCTTAATTTTTTTATTATTTCATCGAATGATTATTAATACCAAAATCAATTTCAAATGCTAAATAGATAAATACTAAAACTGATTAAATTAGAAAATCACATAGAAAAATCGAACCAAATTATTTCAATGGTTCGATTTTTTTGTTCCATCAAAGGTTAATCACATGCTTAATAGTATTATAAAAAGCCTGATAGAATGAAGGGTCTTGTGCATATAATTTATATAGTTCCAATTCCTGTTTTCTCTGTTGAGACATAACATCATCCAGTATTTTCTTTAAAGCTAATTCTCTGTTTTGGTCATCTGCATTCTGTGCAACTTTCATATCAAAATCAGGATGTGCCTGAACAGATTTGCTCAAAGAAACAAATTTCACCCTTTGATCTTCTGGTGTAGCTTCCCAACCTTGAAACCATTTTTCATTAAAACCATTAATTATATTTTCCAATTCATCTTTTTCTTCCTCACCGTGTGCTCCCCTAACATTTGGATTCTGCGGGTCAACCTGTGTTTCGGAATCATCTAATGAGATAGCTGCACTGAGTTTTACCCGTTCCAAACCGTAGGTTGATAAATCAACAGATTCTAAAAGCTGATCTAACAGGTCTTTATTTTTATCTTCAATCTTTAATTTTGGGATAAGAAATTTTAAAAACCAAAAAAGTTTTTCCCAATCCAGCATCTCATATGGCAAAATTGCAGCAATCTGTCCATATATTTTTACAAACTGTTTTGCTTTAATTTTATAATCAGCTTTGTCTTTTTCTTCCAAGTCTAAATCTGAAACAAACCGTTGTGCTGCTACATCAATAATTGGACTTAAAAACTGTGCATCTACTTTATTAAAGTATTTTTCATTAAAATCTTCAACTTCCGACTTCTCGTAAATACCGGAATCATCCAGACTGTCTTTTAATTCGTGCAGCACATTGATGTCAGTAGCATTACTCAATGATGTTGAAGTATAAAACGGATCAAACGAAGTTTTAATATCTTCCACCGTATTGAAGAAATCCAACACAAACAGGTCTTCAGTTTTTTTAGCCAGCTTATTGGCAGAACGGTTTAATCTTGATAAAGTTTGCACTGCCAAAACTCCCTGTAGCTTTTTGTCTACATACATTGCAGATAGTTTGGGTTGGTCAAATCCAGTAAGGTATTTGTTGGCGACCACAAGCATTCTGTATTCGTCTTCATCAAATTTATTTTTGGTCTCGCTTTCCGGAAAACCATTCATTTGGGCTTCGGTATATTCGATACCGTCGACTTCTTTTGTTCCTGAAAAAGCAATGACGATTTTGAAAGGATTTCCTCTGCCAATTAACAATTGTTGTAAAGCCTGATAATAACGGATAGCCGATTCTATACTTTGAGTAACAACCATTGCCTTCGCTTTGCCTTTCAGTTTTTTGGTATTGACGACCGATGAGGTAAAATGATCCAGCATTATTTCGGCTTTTGTACCCACCGTTTGCTTGTGCTTTTCTACATAAGCCCGCAGTTTTTTCTGTGCTTTACCCGTATCAAACAGAGGATTATCCTCTATTGATTTCTCAATTTCATAATAACTTTTATACGTTGTATAATTGGCTAAAACATCCAGAATAAATCCTTCTTCAATCGCCTGTTTCATCGAATACAGATGAAAAGGCTTGAAAGAACCGTCTTCTTGTTTTACCCCAAATTTCTCCAGCGTATTATTCTTTGGTGTAGCAGTAAAAGCAAAATAAGAGGCGTTCTTGGTCATCTTCCTTGCTTTCATCGCTTCAAGAATTTTATCCTGATAATCGACTGCATCTGTATCTTCGCCTTTATTTCCAATGGCTTCATTCAATTTATCTGCTGCAGTACCTGATTGCGAACTGTGTGCTTCATCCACAATTACGGCAAATTGTTTACCGCTCATATCAGCAATGCCATCAAGAATAAATGGAAATTTCTGAATAGTGGTAATGATAATTCTTTTACCGTTTTCCAAAGCTGACTTTAAATCCAAAGACCTGTACGCAGGAGCAACGATGTTTTTAACCTCCGAAAATTCTTTGATATTATCCCGAAGTTGTTTGTCCAACAATCTTCTGTCGGTTACCACAATTACAGAATCAAACAAAGGCTGATTGGTATTTTTACTTCCTGCAACAGCCTCATTTTCAGGATAGGCTTCTATCAGTTGGTAAGCAAGCCAGGTAATTGAATTGGACTTGCCGGAACCTGCACTGTGCTGAATAAGATAGGTTTCGCCAGCACCTTTTTGAGTAGTGTCTTTTATCAGTCTTCGGACTACATCCAGCTGATGGTATCGCGGAAAGAATAAATTCTTTTTGCTCAATGCTTCATTTTCTGCTCCGTCAAACCTCACAAAATGCTGAATAATATTGGCAATACTTTCTCTTCGCAAAACATCCTGCCAGAAGTAAGCAGTTTTATGTCCGAAAGGATTTGGCGGATTGCCTTTTCCGTAATTATTACCAAGATTAAACGGCAGAAAAAAAGTATTTGCCCCATCCAGTTTGGTTGTCATATAGATTTCATCGGTATCGACTGCAAAATGCACAATACATCTTCCAAAATTCAGCAAGGGCTGAACAATATCTCGTTTGTGCTTATATTGGTTTACACCGTGCACTTTAGCATTCTGTCCCGTCCAATGGTTTTTCAACTCGATGGTAGAAATGGGAATACCATTGATGAAAATCACCATATCAATTTCTTCCAGCGGATTGGCAACCGAATATTTTAATTGTCGGGTAACGCTGAACTGATTATGCTCAAAATTATCTTTAATGCTCTGACTGCTGTTCTGCAAAGGTGCCACATAAAACAACGTGAAATGCGCATCATCCACCGCCAAACCTTTACGCAACAGACGCAGAATACCATACTTTTTCACCAACTTATCGAAACGGTCAAGTACTTTTATTTTCCAGTCAGACTGACGTTTTAGTTTTTCCAATTCGTCCTTTTGTGTCGTCTCCAGAAAATCCCAAAAGCCTACCTCGTCCAATGCATATTTTGCATTGAAATCTGTAGGAATGCCGATGCGGTAACCGTTGCTGCTGTAAGGCTCATTAGGTTCGGAAACCATTCCGTTTTTTATATCTTCTGTCGAAATACCGCAGAGTGCTTTTTCTATGGCAGTTTCGAGGGCGAGTTCGTTAGTTTGACTTTTCATAAAGTTTAGTTTTGCGACCAATTTTGAAGTGCATTAAATACTTTTTCGCTAGTCAATTTTTTATGGTGAAAATCAAAGATGTAATTGCTATTCTCCGCAAAATTTGTTTTGATCATTTGAAAAATGATTTTATTAGTAAAAATAGATTTGCAGTTTCCATATGAGTTCCAACATCCAAAATTAAATCTATCGTCAGACCATTCCCATTTTGATAAACCTGAGAGTTTATTATATTTTAATATATAAATTAAGTATATCTGATTTTTATTATTTGACTCATTTACTAAATCTTCTTCAGACTCATATTTATCATCAAACCATTTTCTTTGATTCTCCTGAATAAAACTATTCACATCTGTTACCGCACAAAGGCTTTTAATTAGTTCTAAAAACCCATTCTTTTTTGTAAAACCATCACATATAACTTTTTCTCTATCATTATAATAAACGTCTGTTGGAATTAGTTCACCCCATAGAGTATTTTCATTTTTTAAAAAGAAAATATAAGCATTAAGTATTTTATTAAAATTATTAATTGCAAATATGTTTTCAATTTTTTTAGCTTGATTTATTAGATGCAATATTTCTCCTCTATAAATATATTTTAATGTTTCACAATACCAGAAAGAGTCTTCGATTTTCAATCTTTCTTCGATAGATGCTTCTTTATAAATTGATAATTTAGTTCTTTGTTCATCGTTAAATATCGTCTTAGAAACATTATTTTTATTAAGAAGTTCTGTGATATCTTCTTCAATGTCAAGCATAGAAATATGGTGAACAATATTTAAAATTTGATCTCTAATCGACTTTCCAATATTTACATCATCTGATAAATTAGTTATGAATTTAAAAACTCTGAAAAAAGTTATACCATCAATATCTGCGTTATTTTCAATATTCTTTTTACAGTACAGAAGTATGGGCAATAAAATGAATAATTGATTTTGATTTAGAAAGCTGCCATTTATAAAGTCATTAATACTAAATTTAAAAACTTTACTGTATTTTTCGAATGATTGTAGAGTTGTTCCTATATTATCATTTCTGAAGAAATTCTTAATATATAAAAATGATTCATAGTATAACTTAATTTCTTTTAGATCTAAATAAATCGTATCAAGTTCTTTTTTATTATTTTGTAGATAATGAATCTGCTTTTCAAAATTATTATCAGGACTTGAAATTTGCTTTTCAATCATTTTCAACAGCTGGACCCAACGTAGAAACTCATTAAAGCCTTCATCGGCTGAAAACCCTTTGGCTTTTAAACGGTTTTTCCAAAAAAAAATCCTGCCATTTTTCCCATTGTTCACTCCAATCTAATGGATTTGCCCTTACAATATCAGAATCAAATAATTTTGCTCTTATAGATTCATTATCTGCCAATTGTTGTCCTCTAGAATTCATCGTTATATACAATTCTTCTCCTTGCGAGGTTTCCTCTGTTTTGAAATGCCAAAACATTACTTTTGATTTTATGTAATCAAAATATTTTTCTGTTGAATTTTTAAATCTTTCTTCAAAGATTTCGAAAATACTTTTTCTTTCTTCCTCTCCAACAATTGAACGAATAGTTACATCAAGAGAAAAGTTATTTAAAAACCATATCTTATTGCGGATATCTAACAAATCTTCAATTGTTTTTGTGTGCGTAAACAATTCTGTAAAAAAATGATGAGTCAAATTTCTCACTCTGTAATCGAAACCTAAAGATCCGGTAGAAATATTGATGTTAAATAATTTTATAAAATCACTCTCTTTCCTTTCCTTTATTGCAAAATAAAAAAGTATTAAAAACAAAGTTGTAAAACGTTGTTGGCCATCAATTAGATACAAATCTCTGTCTTTTGATCCTGTGCTATAACCTGGGCGATATGAATATAGAAAACCTATATTCATTTCTAATGATACATCTCCAAGTTGTTCCATAGCTATTTTTAAAGCCTCTTTTGCTTCAGTTGGAAAATCAGGCGAATCAATCATATTTTGCAGATTCTCCTTTTTAGATAGCATCTCAGCGTCTTTTGTTAATTTGCCCTCTAAAATATCGTTCAGAAAGACATCAACAATATTATGCGTGTTATAACCCCACACGTATTCTCGTTGAATTTCAGGAACAATCAGATTATAATGGAGAAGTATTTCTTCTACTGATACTTCTTGTAACGCATTTTCTTTCATCATCAATAAGTAAAAAAATGATTAACTTGTTGATTAATGTACTTGGTATTGTTATCAATATCACTTTGCGACCAGAATTCGTTATCTCTATAATCCTCTACATTTTTACCATTTAGAAAATCTCTAACAAACACTTTGAAAGTATGTGGCTGGATAAAATTTCCTTCATTATGAAATGAAATAATCTTACTGCGTTTCTGTTCATATACTTTATTACCTAATCCTCTATTTAGTGATCTATGCAACAATACTAAATTACCGATAGCGTTTTGTTTAATTTCTGTTGTTTTATCTTCTAAAAGAACTATGAACTCAGATTTAAAATCTTCATCATCCAATCTTGACTCAAGATTTATAATATCAACCTCATTTTTTGCTAATTGTCCTATTTTAAGTAGGAATTTTGCATAGCCTACGATTTCCTTATTTTTTTTATCTTTAGGATTTTGAGGAAATATATGTTCTATATCTTCCAGGTTCTTCTTAAAATATTGAGGAGGAAGAAACAATTTGTTTTTTTTTAAACATTCAATAACGTCCATAAGTAGTAAAGTTTTCACTAATAGAGCGGTCTTGTCTTCATACCAATTAATTTGGAAATTAGTAAAATCCACAATACAATCTTCTTCTGTGAAAGCACTCTTTATTTCATTCTTTGCTTCTTTTACAAAATCCTGCCTTGTAGAGCAATCGTTCCAAAGGGTCCAGATTTTATAAAAATCGAAATTTTTTCTATTTGTTTCGTTAGCAAAAAGATATCCTAACAAGTGGTATATTTCTCTATCGTGAAACCAATCAAATAAAGTATGATGCAAATGAATAATCTCTTTGTACAATGCAATTGCATCAGTAGAATTTTCGATTAATTGTAATGAAAGAACTTCACTATTTTTGGACTCAGCGAAAAGTAAATACAAGTTATTAATCGGATAGAAATCGTCATTAAACAACTTGTTTTTTCCAATATTTTCAGATTCAATATTTATAAATCTTTGGAAGTATGTTTTTACATCATCTTTACTCCACCAGCCATTAATTTGATCTAATTCCCATCCTAACTTTATTCTACGCTCATTGACAAAAATGATATTTTTCAAATCTCCCTCTTCTTTTGCTTCCTCTTTAGCAACTCTAGTAATAAGAATTGCCCTGATAAGATCTGAACCATCTAAAGGAATTCTTTTAGAATTTAGATTGGCAAATATTTTTTCTTCAGATTGATTCCCTTCAACTTCGTTTACAATCAATTTGACATTAAATAGAAGCTTATTTTTAAAATTAACAACATAGCTTTCACCTTCTTTTTCTTTTAATTTTTCAAACCACTTCTTTACTGTTATCGCCACCTGAACTATATGATAAATGTCTTGTAGATCATATTCAGGTTTCTCATTGATAACAACATTCCAGTTCTCAAATTGAGTATAAAAATCAAAATCCTTATTGGTAATCCAATTATTTAAAATCTCATTAGTAAATTTTCTAATGCTGTTTTCTGGAAATCTAACTTTATTGTAAACCAATTCTTTTTCCCCTAAATATGACAATATAATTGTTAAAGTAGTCAATCTTTGTTGACCATCAATAACATTGTAGATATTATTGTTCTTAGTTATAGTAATGTTCTGGATACAGTAAAACAATTCATCTTTTACTTTACTAGCATAAATATCATCTAACAGTTTTTCAACATTAATTGAATCCCATTTATAACCTCTCTGATAATGAGGAATATTGTAAAAGTCAACATTTCTATCTTTTAAAAAATCACTCTCGCTAAAAATTTCTTTAACTGAATAGAGTAACTTCTGTTCTTTTTCTGATGTCATTGAATGCATTGTTTAATTAATTTTCACTTTCCCCGTCACCACATTATCTATCAGCACCGTTTTATACTCTTTCAGCTTTTCTATTTCCTGCTGCTTGAGCAAAATGGCTTTGGCGATTTTTTCTTCTATTCCTTCTAGATAGGAAACAATTTGATGCTGCTCATCAAAGGTTGGAGTGGAAATAGGATGATTATTCAAATCTTTTTGTGTCATACTCGGCAATGCAGTTGCTGTGCTGTAAAAAGAAAATGGTATGCATTGACAACAGTAAAAGAGAAACTTTCCTAAAAACTTTTTCTTGGGTATAGAGTAAAACATTGTGTCTACAGTCCAAAACTTACCATTGATATGTTGTGGTTTGTCAATTGTTCCTTTTCTCCCAAGTAAAATTGCTTCGCCATCATATAAATATTTTGAAGCGTAAGCAAACTGTCCTCCTGAACCTATTACAGGGTAACCTATATCAGTCTCAACGTGCTTATAGTCTTGCCCATTTTTGATAGTTAAGCAAAACTTCAACTTCCTCACCTCCCAATGCTCCGGAATCTCCCCAATCCAATCCACACCGCTGTCTTTGAGGGGCACGGTATCATCCAAACCTTTGGTAACGGCTTTTTGGATGAGGATTTGGCGGCGTTCTTTCAGCAGTTCTATTTCTTTTTGCTTGTTGGTAATCGTCTGGTCTATTTTGGCGGTTTTGTCGTCGAGAAATGTAGCAATGTTTCGCTGGTCTATTATTGTCGGAAAAGGAAAGTTAAATCTTCTAAAATCTAAATAACTTATATTTTGTCTTAATCCAGAGCCTAAGCCATAGATTATTTTATTATTATCAATGCTTCTGAAAAAGTAATGGAAGAATTTTGGATTAGCATTTTCTTTGAATCTTAAATTTAAATAAGCGCTAGTTATTATTCCTTCGTATTCAGAAATTGAACTTCGCAAGCTAACCATATCATTTTGCAAATCTGTTGGTCTGAAAATCAAATCACCTATGTTTACTAATTGATAGGTTTCAAATGATTCAGGAACTAAGCCAGTAAGTTCGCTTGCTGCTTTAATTCTTATTTTACCATAGCTTAAAGACAAAACAGTATTTCTAATCATTCCTTTGTTTTTTGCTTTATTCTCATAAATAAAACTCAAACCTGGTAAAATTTTCCATCTTTCCGGAATCTCACCAATCCAATCCACACCGCTGTCTTTGTATTTTTCGTATCGCTGCATCGTCTAAAAATTTAAGATTTCAGCCAGCAATCCATCGCCTTCCTGTTCCAGCGCCAAAATATCTTGGGTCACTTCTTCCAGACTGCGCAATGGGGCAGGTTGGTAAAAATATTTATTGAAGCTCAACTCATAGCCAATTTTTACAGAATCCAAGGCAATCCAGCTTTCTTCGACATATGGTTTCACTTCTCGTAAGAAATAATCCTGTATATTTTCTTTCAGCGGGATGCTTTCACTGTCTCGCAAATCACTTTCGGTTTCGTATAGTATATATTCACCTTTTCCGATGGCTGAGGCACTCGAAGCCACCCGAAAATAACCGTAATAAGGCAAGTCTTTTTCTGTACATCCTAAATAATTCAGCAAATCCGTCAGTTTCTGTCCGCTCAGTTTTTCCGTTTTCTTAACGACTTTATCCGCTTCTTCATCATACCAGCTTACGGTGTCCAAAATTTGTTTTTTCTCCGAAGCAGACAGTTTGGTCTTGTCGCCTTTCAGCACTTCATCTACCTTACTTCCAAATTCATTAAAATTTCTAAAAACTTTTGTTCCCAATACTTCCATCAGCCGAACTGCAGTTTGGTAAAAGGCTTCCTGTTTTTCCCAATTTTCTTTTTTCAGAAATCCAGAAAGCTGTTTCGCATTGATGTTGAGGTCTTGTTTTTCGGCAAAATCTTCTATTTCCTTTTTGTGTTTTTCCAGTCCGGTATAGACTTCCATTCCGTACTTTTCAAACAAAGTCTTGCTGAAATCGGGTTGTGCTTTGTCCCATTTCAACACCTCAATTTTTTCGGATGTAAATTGAGATTTCAGACGTTTCGGTCTTTCAATATTCACTTTGTAATAGCCAAAATCTGCATTTTTAAAAACCTTGCTGCCGATGTTTCCGGTTGCTGCCTTATCCAGTTCATTTAATTCCAAATAACAGTTCAAAATCTCCTGAATATGCTGTTTCGTCAGTTCACAGTTTTTATTACCGAGATTTTTTCTGAGTTTCTGATACATTTCACTCGCATCAATCAACTGTACTTTTCCTTTACGGTTATCTGGTTTGTTGTTGCTCAGAATCCAGATGTACGTGGTAATGCCTGTGTTGTAAAAGATATTATTCGGTAACTGGATAATCACATCCAGCAAATCATTTTCAATAATGTAGCGTCTGATATTGCTTTCGCCACCGCCAGCATCACCGGTAAATAAGCTCGAACCGTTGTGCACCGAAGCAATTCGGCTTCCGATAGTATTTTTGTTGGTAATGGCTTTCATTTTATCCACCATTTCCATCAGGAAAAGCAATTGTCCGTCACTGCTTCTCGGCACTGCGTCCGCATCTTCTTCTTCGCCCCAATAATTTTTCAGTTTAATGAGAAAACGGTTGTCTATAACATCTTTTCCGTCTTTGATGTATTTCTGTTCACTCGCCCAGCTTTTTCCATACGGCGGATTCGACAGCATAAAGTCGAATTTCGTTCCCGCAAATTCATCGGTAGAAAGTGTAGAACCTACCTTGATATGTTCCGGGTCTTTGCCCTTTATCATCATATCCGATTTGCAGATGGCGTAGGTTTCGTCATTCACTTCCTTCCCAAAAAGATACACCGATGTATTGGTCGCTTTGATTTCGCCTTCTTCATCGGTAATGAAAAGTTCAGATTCAGTCAGCATTCCACCCGTTCCGCAGGCAGGGTCATAAATGGTAATCACCGACGGGATTTTATCTTTAATCGGATCAAAAACCATATGCGTCATCAGGTCGATAACTTCTCTCGGCGTGTAGTGTTCTCCGGCTTCTTCGTTATTTTCTTCATTAAATTTCCGGATCAGTTCCTCAAAAACATAACCCATTCCCAAATTGGTCAGCGCAGGGATTTTTCTTCCTGCAGTATCCAGTTTTTCAAAAGGCGTCAGATTAATATTCTGCGATGTGAATTTCTCCAAAACATCCAGCAATACATCTTTGTTTGCCATATGTTTAATTTGTGCCCGAAGCTTGAACATCTCAATAATTTCCTGCACATTGGCACTGAAGCCATTCAGATAATCCTCAAAATTCCCCAGCAAAATCTGCTGACTGTTCGTAGCCGAACCATGAAGACTTTGTAAAGTCCATTCGCTGGTGTTGTAGAAAACATATTTGGAAGCCGCAGTCATTCCTTTGTCGTCCCATTCCGTAAATTTCATTGTATCCCTCTGGAAAACGACCTCTTCTAAAACGTGTTGTTTAGTAGGTTCCAGCAAAGCATCTAATCTTCGCAGAACAACCATTGGCAGGATAACATCCCTATATTTTCCTCTTACATAGACGTCTCTCAGACAGTCATCGGCAATACTCCAGATGAAGGAGACGAGTTTATTGTGTACAGCGTGGTTCATTATAAAATTTTAGATGGGTAAGAAGTTATTTTGTTCGGATAAATAAAATACTTTACCGAAAAAGCTCCATTGTCCTTATCAATTATATAAATATTATATTCTTCTAAGCAATCATAGGTAATAATATGAGTTCCTTTTTATTATTTTGGAAAAATGGAACTTCATACTTACTAAAAAGGATTAAATTAGAAAGCAAATTTAGCTCGAAAATTAAGGATTAAACTACGTAAAGCCGTAAGAAATAAACAAAAAGCCAAAGTTTATTTTTAAACTTCTGAGAACTAGAAGATTTAGTAATTATTCTCCCAAATTTTTAAATCTATATCTGTTTGATCAAATCTCAAGGTGGAATTATTTAATGCTATTAATAAGAGTCTTATAATTCTCCTTTAGAAAGACTAACAAATAAAATATGCACATCAAGAATTATTACAATAACTACCGTGCGTTCTTTATTTAGAAGATTAGTTTTATCTACCTAAATTTAATGTGAGTTATTATTAGTTGAAAAATAGTATTACCAGCTACCTGCTAAGTCCCTGTGAATGTCGCAGCTTTTTACGTCTCCGTTTCTCAGCTTCCTCAGACGAATCTGTCTGTGGCGGCTCGTATGTAGGTTCCATCAAGATTTCCAATAACCCAATGCCAGCATCTTTTGCAATAGTCATCATATTGGTAACATTGGCAAAAACTCCATCTGAAATTCCTTTCGTCAAACTATCTATACTGATATCTTTTGAAATGTAAGTCGAGAGTATGGAGATCATCTGCATCTGGATTTTCTGTTCAGGAGTTCCTTTCTCCATAACATTTGCATATACAAACTTATCCTTGAGCCTTCTCTCAAATTTGAATAAATCATCAAATACCTCCTCACCAGACTGTTTAAATGCACTGCGGTTAAATTGCCCTAATTTTGCTGAATGTTTTTCATTCCTTCCTTTCGAGGTATTTTGAGGACTAAGCTTAACTTTATTGCTCAAATCTTTCCGACTCACAATCACTTGAACGTGCATTTGTCGTCCTTCTTTTCGATCACCCTTTTGCTTTGTTCCGTTTTTTACTTCTTTATCTGTGTGCTTGTAGTAACGGTAGTTTTCAACCTTGCCAAACCATAAAAGATCGTTGTTGGTTTCAATACCTGCTCTTTTAAAATTCTTGGCGTATTCGTCCATAATTTTTATCGCCAATACCTTAAGTTTGTCTTTTGCGCCACTCTCGCCATATTGTTTAGAAAGATGCTCCAGTTCCTTTTGGCTTGGACTGATATTAATCAGGAAAAACTTACTGTCATCACGGCCAAGCTTTGTAATATTATTATCGATCTTAACCCTAACTTCCTGCCTTCTGATATCGTTGCTTGTACCATTGAACCAGTTTTCGTAATCCTGCGCTGAGTTAATCCCATTCTTCAGGTCATTCTCCTTTTCCAGATAATTGACCAAAGCTCCGCTACTGCCTTTGTTATTTCCCGTCTCAGATGCTGTGATGTTGATATACATAGGCTAAATATTTTCGAGGGATTTTCTGACATGGCTTTGCAATTCCTCCTTTTTGGCAGCTGATACCGGCCATCCCAAAGATTCCCTCTGATTGATATAATAATTGAGTATCTCTCTAAAACTGGACTTCAGTTCACTTTTTTCATTATGATACTGGTGAGTTCTGGCTATTTCTTTCTCCAGTTGCCCCATACGGTTAGAAATTCCGTCACTTTTCTTTTCCTCTCTCTGTAGATGCCGCCAGATTATTTTGAAATATTCTGTATGCTCTTTTGCAATGATGGAAAGTCCGTTACTATCGGTAAACATCGGTAGCAGAAAATCCTTTTCCTGCTTTTTGAAAAATGATATTATCCTGTTCACTCCGTTAACCAGCTCTTTCTTAAGTAGCTCGTCGTTGAAATCGATCGGGTCTTTTTTTGTGCCATAAAAATAATTTACCATCTGTATAACCACCAGTTTTTTCGGTCTTCCCAGTTTCAACGAGATTTTTTCCAGTTTTTCATCAGTTGCTTTTGGATATCGCACAGACTTAACATTGATATCTTCCATTACCTATCTGCTTAAAAGTTCTTATCCAATTCTAGATTAAGCTTCACTTCACTTCCCAGCTTTGGATGCCATGAGGGCTTATATTTAATAAAGCCACTTTCCTTCAACTCCCTGATATTTTTGTGGTATGTAGAAACAGATTTTATCCTTGAAACTCGCATAAGCGTTTTTCTGCTTACATTAAATGGGAGGGTTACATCCTGATGATTACAACATTGAACCAATGCAATTAACATGCTTAAATGCGTTGGAAAAAAATGTGGATGTTGTGATGCATGCGCAAAGTATCGACGCAATCCTTTGTGATACAAATTTTCATCTTTCTTCATTTCATTTCCCCTCCATCATCTTTTCAATTTTTTCTCGGCTGTAAAACATAGTTCCCCCGACCTTACGAAATGGCAAATTGCCATTGATACGCAGGTTTTGTAATGTTCCGGGTGAAATATTAAGCATTTTCCTTACTTCAGCACTCCTCAACCAGGATTTAGTTGAGGTAGCACTATTAGTTTTTAGAATATTTTTCATTTCATTCAGCATTTCTGTTTTGAACTGCTGCAGATCATCCATTGTTATGATGTCCATTTTCATAATTTGCTCCTTTCATTCTGATATATATGCATGAATGTACATATACATATATTTTTACATTTAAATATTCTGTATACCTCAAAGTATACCATTTACTGTTATTTTTCGGCTTGAAAAGCCGACAAGTATCCCAGGAGGATACTTGAAACCCCTGTAGCGATAGCTCAGGGCAAGCAAGTAGGGCCACTGCCCAACTTCCGCTTGCTCCAATTTTTTAATAAATTGGACTTTTTTGCGTCTTGCCAAAATCTGCATATTAATTACTGCCATTGCTTATAGATAAGATTTATATTTTGCCTAGGCAATTACTGCGTATTGTTTTTCAATACATCTCTACTAGTGATGAATTTATTCTATCAAAGCTCGATGAAAGTATAGTAAAGAGATGGGTACTAGATAGGTACTACCCAAATTTAAATTCTAGCAATTGTTCGGAATATATCATAAGCATAAGATGAAAATTCAAAAGGTTTTCAGGGCTTGAAATATGGTAGCATAATAAAGTTTGTTTTTGAATCTCAAACATTTAATTAACTTCACAGAATATACTACTAACGCTCAAATATTTTAACCCTCAAAAAGCATCAATGGCAGATCTTCCTATTTACAACAATTTACAAGAAAAAACATCTCTTTTTGCAAATGGAAATAAAGAAAGTTTCATTATCTCAACCCGTGTTGAACTTGATCGATGGTTTAAAGATGTAGAAGATGCTGAAAAAGAACAAAAGGAAGCTGATGCTACTGCACTTATATATCGAGGAGCATCAGAAGCTAAATATAAATTATTAACGTCTGCCCAGAGAGTTTGGATTAGCAATGAAATACAACAATGGACATCAAAAAAGTATCTGGAACTTATTAATGATTTAGTTAAAAATGCTAATCAGAATTCTGTGATTAATAAAGCTTTTGACTATTATAATTATTCCAATTCAGATCGGGAATTTCCAATATTAAGCTTACTTCAACATTATGGAGCTCCCACACCCCTAATGGATTGGACATATAACCAAAACGTAGCATTTTTCTTTGCAACTGACGGTCTTGTGAAAAAAGACATGCCAAAAAATGACATAGATGATTATTTTTCAGTTTATCGTATAAATAAAAGGAGATATAAACGCGAATTGTTAAACATCATTGATTTTGAAGACAAAGAAAGGTATCCTCCTATAAATTCTTTTTTACATTTTGATACAGAAATGTCAAATGATAGAGCTAATAATATTTTTTACATTTCGGACTTTGAAAGAAAAGGAGAATCGTTAGGAACAGCTAGACCATTTAACCAATTGAAAATAAGGACACCTAAACCACTAACCTCAACCTATAACCAAAATATTATACCACAAGAAGGATTGTTCATTTTTAATCCTTTCCCAAACAAATCGTTAGAAGATATATTCAATGTAAATCCTAACCTGGATGGATATAATTTAAATTTAAGTCCGTTCGATTGTTTTAATATACACAAAGATTTATCGGAGTACCTTAGAAGAAAAATTGACAAAAGATACAAAATCAATAAAAGTTTTATATATCCTAGTTTAACTGACGAGGCAAAAAAAATAAAAGAGAAATCCTTAAATGATTTAATCTAGTATTTAAAGTAAAATCCGTTCCGGTAGCTTCTGAATTACTGTTTTTTCACATTAAATTTTGGAAAAAATCAATCATATTTTTTGGAGTGGGAGAGAATGGCAAATCAAGTCGTAAGATATATTTACACTATATACAATCACAAATCATGTACAAAAGACTATATAATGACTGAATCAATAACAGATTTTTCCGCTAGGGAACCTTCTTTGGGCTATTTTTATCAGATAAAATATGCTTTGTTTATTCTTTTATCTAATGCAAAAGAACTAGATAAACCTAAGATAAGAATTGAAAATTTAGATGACATAGAAATTGAGAGTTTAAACTCACTACATCTTTTGCAAACAAAGCTGCACGTTAAAAGCAAAGCTAATTTAACTGACTCAAGTGTAGATTTTTGGAAAACGATGAGGATTTGGTCAGAGCATATCGAAAATGGATTGATAGAAGTTGATAATACTATTTTCAATTTAATTACAACGGAAAACATTTCTGAAGCAAGCTTATTATTTGGATTCAAAAAAAGTATTTTTTCAGAAACTGAAATTACTGAAATGATTACTGGTCTTGATAAAATTTCAATTGAATCGTCAAATCAAACTAATGCAAAAGCTTACTTAGCATATCAAAAGCTGTCAACAGAAATCAAGAGAAAACTCATTAAAAACATCAGAATATTAGATAATTCTGTGGATATAGTGGGGATTAATGATAAAATAAAGAAAGAATTAATTTTTTCAACTTACCCAAGTCATCTCGATGCTTTTCTTGAAATACTGGAAGGTTGGTGGTTTAAAAAATCCATAGATAATCTAACTGGAGCAATTGATCATATAGATTTAACAGAGCTTCAACTTAAAATAGCAAATATTGGCGATTCCTTCACAGTCGATAACCTACCGAATCATTTCCCGGAGCAATTGGATATTTCTGACGATGATGTCGATAATTTAAAGGAAAAAGTCTTTTTAAAACAACTCGAGCTTGTTCAAATAAGCATTAATTCAAGAACGGTTAAAAGAGCAATTAGTGACTTTAGGAGAGCTTTCGAACAAAGATCAAACTGGCTTAGACTACAACTTTTAAATCCGGATGAAGAAGATGAATACGATAAGAAGTTACGTGATCATTGGCGGAATATCTTCGAGTTAATGTGTGATGAATGTGAAGGTCAAGAGATTTATGTATTGGAAGATTTGGGGAAAACCTTCTATATCGAACAGTTTGCTAAAACTTGTCCGCAAATAAAAATTAGAGAGAAGTTTAATGAGGATTTTTTAACTAGAGGAAGCTATCACATGCTTGCCGACTCAAAAAAAATAGGATGGCACCCAAATTATAAAGATGAACTATGAAAACAGAATGGTCGGAAAGAAATACAATAGTCGCTAATCTCTTCAATCCTGCATTTTGTGGGGAAATTTTAAGGGCGGTTGCGAGAGAATATAATAAACATACCAATACGAAATTTCCGTTTGCATTCACTTTTCTGGTGTTGCCTATTCTTCTTCATAAAGAAACAAGAGAAAGAATGCCAAAAACGGTTCGAACTTATTTTTTTGTTTGGGTTGAAGAAAATGATGATTTATTTTTTGACTTCGCAAAACGTACAAAAAGTATGGTAAAATTCACTAAAGAGGCTATATCATTTTTACTATTGTATAAAAAGATAGAATTGACGCAACTTGGCGAAATAAATACAAGTCAGGAAAAGGTTAAACAAATAAGTAATGATGATTACCAAGAGTATAATGAGATTCTTAAAAAGGCAGAAATGCTCGGGAAATGGCTATCACACACTAGCGACGTAAAATCAATATACTCTTTTTTCAGAATAACACCATAAATATGCAAATCAATAAAATAATTTTATATAGTCACATTGGCCAAACAAGAATTCTACCATTTAAGCTGGGTAGAGTAAATATCATCACAGGAGAATCCAAATCAGGTAAATCCGCATTAATTGAGATAATTAATTATTGTTTAGCTTCAACCAGTTGCGATATACCAGAAGGTATAATTCGTGACACAGTCTCATACTTTTCAATATATGTAACTTTTAACGATGGGGAAACTGCATTTATCGCTCGTGAAAATCCTAATATAAAGGGTATACAAGCTTCATCAACAGTTTGTTTGATACGGAATATTGCCGATGATTTACCTAATTTGCAGGAAATCAATTCTAATATTAACATTGATACTTTAAAAGAATTTCTAACCCGAAAAATTGGAATTTCGGAAAATTTGCACATACCCGATTCTTTAACAAGGGAACCACTAAAAGCAAATTTCAAACATTCTAGGTTCTATTGTTATCAACCACAATATCTTGTTGCAGATCCTTATCAGCTATTTTATAATCAAAACAAAGAATTTGTCCCTCAGTCAATTAAGGACACATTACCATACTTCTTAGGTGCGGTAAATGAAGATTCAATGCTTTTAGAAAGTGAAATAAACCAACTAAAAAAAATATTAAATAGATTAAACAGAGAAAAAAGAGAATCTGAGAAAATCAAAACTGAAGGAATAAGTCAAGCTTATTCTCTTGTTGAAGAAGCCAAAGAAATTGGAATCCTAAATAAAGCCGTTAATCCTATAGATCAAAAGGATGCCTATAGATATTTAGAAGTGGTTTCGCAGTGGGAGCACCAACCCTTAGAAGTAAAAGGAGAAAATTCTGCGATAAAAGAACTTATAGATAAAAGGCTCGAACTGAAAATAGAGTTAGGGAAAATTTCAGATAATAAAAAGGCTGCGTCTGATTATTTGAAAAGCTCATTTGGTTACTCCAAGGAGGCAAAACAGCAAGAAATAAGATTAGAATCCATAAATCTTTATGAAGAACAGACGAACGTTAATGCGACAGCCTGTCCATTGTGTGATAGTACACTATTTAGTCCTATTCCAACGATTTCGAACATTAACTTATCACTAGAAAATATTAAAAAGGACTTAAAATTTACAAAAGCTGAGAGTCCAAGAATTCAGTCATATATTGATACAATTGACACGAAATACCATGATGTAGAGACTGAACTGAAAAAAGTCGAAAAAAGTATTTCTGCACTGTACACCGAGAACGAAAAAGCAAGGACAATAAGAGATCTGAATATTAGAAGAGGGAAAATAATAGGACGTGTTAGTTTATTCTTAGAAAGCATTGATGTTGGTGAGGAAACAGAGAATTTAGATTCAAAAATTGAAAATATTAAATTCAAAATCAAAGAGCTAGAGAGAACTTTAGATAGCGATAACGAAAGGGAGAAATTATTATCAATTTTAAATAAAATTAACCTTCAGATGAGTAAATGGGTAGATGATTTAGATGTTGAATATGAAAATAATCCAATAAGGTTTGACATCAATAAACTTACTATGTATATCGATACTGATGTTAAACCAGTAGCTTTACCGCAAATTGGTAGTGGTGCTAATTGGGTTGCTTATCATTTACTTGTTGTTTTTGCTTTTCATCAGCATTTTATACAAGCAAACAGACCTGTTCCAAGATTCATTATTATAGATCAACCTACTCAAGTTTATTATCCACCTGAAAAAACTAATAATTTAGTCGAAGTTAGTTCTGATGAAATAGCGGTTAGTAAAATGTTTAATTTTATGTTTAAAGTGGTCAATTTATTAAGTCCAAATTTGCAGGTGATAGTTACCGATCATGCTTATCTAAAAAATAATAAAGAATTTGAAGATAGTGTAACTGAAATTTGGCGAGATGGCTTAAAGCTAATCCCGAGTGATTGGAAAAAATTAGGAACCGAAATATAATCTTATACTCTGACTTGCCCTGAAATAAGCTTACGAAAAACTGTAATTTCTTCGCTTATTTTGGGAATCATTAAATTATTGCACATTACATATGTAAATTAATTAAAGAATTGCAATTTTTTATTTTCACCTCAATAATAAAAATATTTAATAATGAACATCACCCGATTTGAAGCCACAGGTGTTAATGGCTATTTAAATTTTGATATTAGTTTTAATGATTCAATTACATTTCTTATAGGAATCAATGGATCAGGAAAAACTACTGCAATAAAATTAATTTTAGGATTACTTAGTCCTAGTTGGATTAATTTGACTCAAATAAAGTATTCATATGCTCAAGTGGAATGTAAACTTCAGGACGAATATTTTACTATTAGAGCCGAAAAAACCGATACTGATAAAGTAAGGCTCAGTCTTAGCTATTCCGATCCGGCTAAAAAAACTATAGCAAGTTTAGTCAAGGTTCAAGATATTTCTATGATAAACCCAAATGAGGTTACTCGATTTGGATTAAGAAGTTTAGCCAATAGATATTCTAGGTTTGAAGCACATTTTATCGATCTTGAAGTCGTAAAGTCAATAAGACTTCTGAACTCACCTGTTTTTCTTGGTCTTGACAGAAGGATTCATGAAGGATCGGAAATTGATGTTATTAGCATGGACTCTTTTATGAAAGAAAGAGATTTTACAGATGAAATCAAAGGGAATCTCTATGAAAGTTTAATTGAAGTTGAGAATTTAATAAAGAATAGTTTTCTAGAATATTCTGAGAAACAAAGTAAGATTGGTAGTACATTGAAAAATAATATAATATATTCTTCATTCGATATTGTCAAAACAAATGATTCTAATGAAAGTTTTCTAAATCTTAAAAATAATAATTTGGAGTCACGTAAACAAAGAATTATTGAAGCGTCAAGTAATTTTGAAATTCCAGATTTAGAGGATAAAATTTTGAACTATTTTGATGAATTAACAAGGCTTGAAGCTATTTTGAAAAAACACTCTAGCAAATCAAACAAAATGCCTCGTTCGGAAGAAATGAAAGTTATTCAACAATGGTTCGTAAACAGTCCTCAACTTCAACGAATTGATAAAATTATTTCTTTATATGAGGAGGCTCAGAATGAAATAGTTAATGAGTTTCAGGCGTTTTTCAAATTTGAAATATTGGCTAATAGATATTTCCAAGATAACAACAAGAGACTTAAAATAAAAAAAAATGGGGAGATAGAAATAGAATTACCAAATAGAGATATTACAAGCATATTTAAATTGTCGTCTGGCGAAAAGCAAATTATTGTTATGCTCGCTCAGCTTATTTTTGGTAAGAAAAGGCAGGTGTTTATAATAGATGAACCAGAACTGAGCTTACATTTAGGGTGGCAAGAAATTTTTATTGATACAATTCAAGAAGCAAGTCCAGAAACACAATTTATCTTGGCTACGCATTCGCCAAGTATAATAGGTAAAATTGAGAATGAAGAATATTGTGTTGACCTAACAACGGATATTCCTTATGCTTAGATATAAAGATTATGTTTTGCCAACGATCTCTTTGTTTTTTAAATCTAAAAATGATGTAGATATTTTTATTGAAGATTCAGATGATGAGGAATTCTACAAAACACTTTTTCATAGGCTTCTTGAGGGTAAAAGAATCAAAAAAATTATCAGTTGTAAATGCAAAACAGAACTTCTAGTTGCCTGCGAAAATGACCAAGCAGATAGAAAACGTAAGAGAATATATATAACGGATGGTGATCTCGATCTTATTTTTGATAATAATAGAAAAGATCTTAAATTCCTGCATGTGCTAGATAGGTATTGTATCGAGAACTTTTTACTTAATGAACAAGGTATAGTTGATACTCTCTACGACAATGTGGTATTAAATAAAGACAATATAAAGAAGCAATTAGGTTTAGAAAAATGGCTAAAAAGTATAAGTCATTCGTTAATAGAATTATTTTTTCACTACTCAATGACTCACGAGCATAAGCTAGGTACAAAAACCGTATCGATACCAGTAGGTACTCTTTGTAAACAAAATAAAGGTATTACGGTTTTAGACATTGAAAAAGTTGAAAGTAAGATTCAATCTTTAAGGCTAGAGATCGTAAACGCAATTGGAGAAGATAATTACAACGAATCTTTGTACAATAGACGTCAACGCTGGCCAGCAAATATTGATTCTCTCGTTACGATTGTATCTGGTAAAGATTATATTTTGCCTCTTTTAACATTCAGATTTAAAAAAATAAAAGGAAAGGAATCCTATAATTTGAAATGGGAGTCTTTAAGGCTTCGGTTAGCTAATACATGCGATTTATCATCGCTTGTCGAAATAAAAAAGGCGATTTTGTTAACTTAAAAGTATTACTTATATTTAGATATAGCAATTGCAGCTAAAAACGTATAAAATAAATGGTGAGCGATTAGGTGACTCAAAATCGAAAACCGCATTAAATACTATTTAAACGCTGATATTTGAACGAGGTTCGAATCCCAGCGGGATCACAGAAGAGGCCGTCTCATAAGTCAATTATGAGGCGGTTTTTTATTTCAATCGATTTAGTTAATCTATCAGTAAAGGTGTACTGTGTCAGCCTGCTTGCGTTCTTTTTGGTGCTTTAGGAGCGTTTTGCGA
>Ga0308165_1000438_pt1 | contig 78900 bp, 66 predicted proteins | sample PhyWR2_FD_201032 | JGI IMG/M metagenome (GOLD analysis project Ga0308165, IMG submission 201032) | Phyllosphere microbial communities from UC Gill Tract Community Farm, Albany, California, United States - DLSLW.R2 | ecosystem: Host-associated > Plants > Phyllosphere > Unclassified | place: USA... | reverse complement strand
AACACGTAAATACCATTCTATTCAAATAGAATGGTATTTTTGTTTTCAACATGAGCGACACTAAAAAAAATCTACTTACAAAAGCTATCGGGCAAAAGAGCACCACATTAGAGGCAGAAATGTCTTTCTTCGATCACCTGGATGTTCTCCGTAAACACTTAATCAGAGCCGTAATTGCCATTGCCGTTTTTACGGGTATCGCTTTTTATTTTAATGAGGAAATCCTTGATAAAATAATCTTTGGTCCTAAAAAGCCAGATTTCTGGACCTACCGCATGATGTGTAAACTGGTAGAGCATTTTCCATCATTGGGTAAGGATATGTGTATCACCAAAATTAATGGTGAAATTATCAATACTGAAATGGCTGGTCAGTTTAACCTGCAGTTAAATGTTTGTGTAATGTGTGGTATTGTGGTGGGTTTCCCTTATTTATTATGGGAAATATGGCGTTTTATTAAACCAGCACTACACGAAAATGAGCGTAAATCGGCAAGTGGCTTTGTATTCTTCGCTTCGGTACTTTTTATTATTGGTATCTTTTTCGGATACTTTGTCGTATGTCCACTATCGGTTAACTTCTTAACTGGTTATACCGTAAGTGCCGAAATCAAAAATACATTCACAGTCGACTCATATCTGTCATCTGTGGCAACTTTAACTTTAGGCACTGGTATTATCTTCGAACTTCCCGTTATTATTTTCATCCTGTCGAAACTTGGATTGATGACGCCAAAGCTAATGAGATCAAGCAGAAGGTATGCCGCAGTTATTATCTTAATCATTGCAGCTATTGTTACGCCAACACCTGATATTATGACGATGCTGATTGTAGCTACGCCATTGTTCTTACTTTATGAGTTAAGTATTTTTGTATCGGCCTACATCGAAAAGAAGAAGAAAAAGGCTGATGCTGCTTTCTACGCTAACTAACAAAAACATTACGAATAGATTTTATAATTCTCTATAAATTTGACAATGTCTGATACAAAAATTAAAATTGCTATTGGAGCGGATCACGCTGGGTTCGATTACAAGGAAATATTAAAAGATTTTTTACAGGATTACGAAGTAAAAGATTTTGGTACTTACTCAGAAAATTCTGTTGATTATCCTGATTTTGCACATCCTGTTGCCAGCGCTGTTGAAAGTGGAGAATTCTCCTATGGCATTTTACTTTGTGGATCGGCAAACGGTGTAGCCATCACCGCGAACAAACATCAGCATATCAGAGCAGGTTTATGCTGGGAAAATGAAGTTGCCTCTTTGGTGCGCAAGCATAATAATGCCAATGTGTTGTGCATTCCAGCAAGGTTTGTTTCAGAAGAACTGGCAAAAGAAATAACGACAACTTTTTTAACCACTGCATTTGAAGGCGGTCGCCATCAGAACAGGGTAGAGAAAATTTCGTGTTAACAACAAACTCAACTAACTATTATCATAATGAACAAAAAGTTTTTAACCATTGGTTTGGCTTCGCTCGTATCAGCGAGTTGCTTTGGCCAAATCACGCCCCTTAAGCCTAATCAGGATGCGATAAAATTCAGCAAGGCTATTAATCCGGAAAATGCTTACAAACACCTTTCGGTTTTAGCGTCTGATGAATATGAAGGCCGCGAAACAGGTACTAAAGGTGCCTGGATGGCAGCAGATTATATCCGTGACTACTTCAAATCTTTAAGCCTAAAAGCCCCTGTAAATGGCAGCTATTTCCAAAAGATCGATCTTGTTAACGTTACGCTAAAAGAAAGCCATGTAACGGTTAACGGTCAGCCGAAAGAATACCAAAAAGATTATATCGTTTCGCCAAGCTTAATCAGCGATAAGGGTTTCACTTTTTCTACTGATCAGATTGTATTTATTGGTTACGGAATCAAAAAAGACAATTACAACGATTTTGCCGGAACTGACATTAAAGGCAAAGTAGTGATGATGTTTAACGGCGGCGATCCGACCATTAAACCAGGTACCAGAATTGACAGGGCAGCTTACCGCGCTATGTTGGAAGCAAGAGCAAAATATTTTGCAGAGAATAATGTTAAAGCCATTATCCTGATCGATCCAAGTGTAGATAGAATTACCGAAAATAGCAAACAAGCTCAAAATAACGGTCGTGTAATGGTAAAAACCAATGCAGCAATTGAGGCTCAGAAGCAAAACGAAATTCCACGCATTTCAATCTCTGTAGCACTGGCAAACGATCTGTTAAAATCAGCCAGTACTACCGTAGCAGATTTACAAAAGAAAATTACCGAAAGCCTTACTCCTGCTTCGCAAATAGTGAGTGTTCCTTTTTCAGCAAGTGCCGCTAAAAATGAAGCATCAGTTAGGTGTGAAAATGTTTTGGGTTATTTAGAAGGTTCTGATCCGGTACTTAAAAAAGAAGTATTAATTTTAACTGGGCACTACGATCATATTGGCTTAGAAACTGATCCAAACGCAAAAGACAAGATAAACAATGGGGCAGATGATGATGGATCGGGAACTACTGGTGTATTATTGATGGCGAAAGCCTTTACCGATGCCAAAAAAGCAGGTAAGGGCGCTAAACGCAGTATCCTTTTCATGACTGTTGTTGGAGAAGAAAAAGGCCTTTGGGGGTCTGAATGGTACTCCGAGCATCCTGTTTTCCCGGTAGCCAATACCATTGCTGATTTAAATACTGATATGATTGGCCGTACTGGTGAAGAGTATTTGGGCAAACCAGATTCAGCAAACTACATTTATTCAGTGGGTTCTAGAATGTTAAGCAGCGACCTGGCTAATTTAAGCGAGCAGGTTAATGCTACTTATACCAAAATGAAACTGGATTATAAATATGATGACCCAAAAGATCCTGAGCAGATATACTACCGTTCAGATCATTATAACTTTGCTAAATTAGGCATTCCGATCATCTTCTATTATGATGGCATGTTACAACAGGATTACCACAAACCTGGTGATGAAGTAAGCAAAATTAACTTCCCACTTTTGACTAAAAGAGCAAAACTAACCTACTTTACCGCATGGGAATTGGCCAACAGAGCAAAACGCCCGGCAGTAGATATGGACGGAAAAGGAAATCCAAAGAAATAAAAATTCAAAATACTTAGCCTCGACAAAATGTCGGGGCTTTTTTATGCACAATACCTTTTAGCGCCTGCATAAATTCCTATATTTGATGTTATAACGAAATGGCTAAAAACTAAAAGCAGCTATTCTTCGTTACCCCTATAATGAAATTGCCATTGATGAAAACTGCCGAGGAATTTTTAGAGAAGTCTGATGAGAAAGCTTTCGATCTACCACATCGTAAAACCATAAATTATAATATTGGAAAATACAATGTAGCTGTTGAACGGGGCTTATCAAAATTCGAAAATTTAGAGGCATCCAAAAAAAAGGCACATGTAATTAAATGGCGTGTGATGGAAAACCTAGATAAGTTCTTACCCGAGTTCGAATCAAATTTTCAACGCCGTGGCGGCAAGGTAATCTGGGCCAATGATGCCGAAGAAGCCCAACAGGAAATCCTAAACATCATCAAAAGAAACAATGGTAAAACGGTCATCAAATCTAAATCGATGACTACCGAAGAAATCCACCTCAACGATTTCCTGGAAAAGAACAACATCGAATCTTTAGAAAGTGATCTGGGCGAATACATTGTCCAATTGCTTGGTCAGGCGCCATACCATATTGTTACCCCGGCCATGCACCTAAGTGCAACAGATATAGCGCAGTTATTTCACGATAAATTTGGCACCCCTATCGATGCCACTCCTCCGCAGCTAGTACAGAAAGCAAGAGAATTACTTCGCGATAAATACCTGAATGCTGATATTGGCATTAGTGGCGGTAATTTCCTAATTGCCGATACCGGCAGTATTGCCTTAACAGAAAACGAAGGGAATGCTCGTTTAAGTACCACTTTCCCTAAAATTCATATTGCTATTGTGGGTATTGAGAAGGTAATTCCCTCTATGGCGGATCTTGATCTGTTCTGGCCTTTACTAGCATCGCATGGAACGGGGCAAAACTTAACGGTTTATAATACCATTTTAAGTGGCCCGCGTCAGCCGAATGAAACGGATGGACCGGAGGAAATGTATGTGATTTTATTAGATAATGGCCGCACCAACTTATTGGCACAAAAAGACCAGAGACAAGGCTTGTATTGCATCCGTTGTGGTGCCTGCTTAAATGCTTGCCCGGTTTATAAAAACATTGGCGGTCACACTTATAACACCACCTATAGTGGCCCAATCGGTTCGGTAATTACGCCTCATTTAAAGGGTATGGAAGAGTTTAAACACTTAAGTTATGCGTCAAGTCTTTGCGGTAAATGTTCTGAGGTATGCCCGGTAAAAATCGATATTCATAAAATGCTCTTACTTAACCGTAGAGATGCCGCAGCAGGTCACGACAATGGCAAAAAAGAAGAAATTGGCTGGAGCATGTTCAGCAAAATGATGCAAAAACGCAAATGGATGGATTTCTTCGGTGGAAAGTTTAAAAACTTTATGCTCAAAAGTTTTTTCAAAAAAAGCTGGGGCAAATACCGGGAGATGCCTAACGTTGCTGATAAATCTTTTGCTAAACAGTGGGAAGAACTGAAGAAAAGCCGGGAGTCCTGAGTCCAGATTCACTAGTCAAAATAACCAGATATGCAATTTAACAGAGGTGATAAAGACGACAAGTTCTTGCTGAACTTATATAGAAGATTACTTTACCCTCGAATGGTTGAAGACAAAATGCTCAAGCTGCTACGTCAGGGTAGAATTGGCAAATGGTTTTCGGGCATTGGCCAGGAAGCCATTGCGGTTGGCAGCACCTTAGCCATGCAAAGCGATGAATACATTCTACCCATGCACCGCAATCTAGGCGTTTTTACCTCCCGCGATATTCCTTTAAAAAAATTGATGGCCCAATGGCAAGGCAAAATTACCGGCTTCACTAAAGGCCGTGACCGCTCTTTCCATTTCGGCACACAAGATTATAAAATAATTGGGATGATCTCCCACTTGGGCCCACAAATGGCCTTGGCTGATGGTATTGCACTGGCCGATCTTTTAGCAAATAAACAACACGCTACTTTAGTTTATACCGGTGAAGGGGCAACCAGCGAAGGGGATTTCCACGAAGCCGTAAATGTTGCAGCAGTTTGGAATCTGCCTGTTATTTTTCTGATCGAAAATAATGGCTATGGCCTTTCCACTCCAAAGTCTGAACAGTTTAGGTGCAAAAACCTGGTAGACAAAGCCATTGGTTATGGTGTGGAAGGTATTCAGATAGATGGAAATAATATTCTGGAAGTTTATAATACCATTGATCAACTGGCAAAGGAAATCAGAAAAGACCCTAGACCCGTTTTGGTAGAGTGCCTGACTTTCAGGATGCGTGGTCATGAAGAAGCATCCGGCACTAAATATGTTCCGCAAGAACTGTTGGATGAGTGGGGAAAGAAAGATCCTTTGAGTAATTATGAAACCTATTTAATTGAGCAGGGTGTTTTAACCTCAGATTCTATTATCGACATCAAAATTCAAGTTAAAAGAGATATAGAGCTGGAAATTGAAGAAGCTTTTAACGAAGTGGAGCCGATTGCAAATGCCAATCAGGAAGAGGCAGACATGTATTTTCCCTACACACAACAAGTTATTGCACCCAATCCATCTGCTACTGAAAAAAGATATCTTGATGCAATAACAGATGGCTTGGACCTGGCCATGCAGAAATACCCCAATCTGGTTTTAATGGGGCAGGATATTGCAGATTATGGAGGAGCTTTTAAAATTACGGATGGTTTTACCACTAAATATGGAAAAGACAGGGTGCGTAATACCCCTATTTGCGAATCAGCTATTGTGGGTGCAGGCTTGGGCTTATCTATAAATGGTTATAAAGCGGTTGTAGAAATGCAGTTCGCCGATTTTGTAACCGTCGGCTTTAATCAGATCGTGAATAACCTGGCCAAAACGCATTACCGTTGGGGCGAAAAGGCTGATGTAGTGGTGCGCATGCCCACTGGTGCCGGCACAGGGGCAGGTCCATTTCATTCACAAAGTAATGAAGCATGGTTTACCAAAACACCAGGTTTAAAAATCGTTTATCCGGCTTTCCCTGAAGATGCAAAAGGATTATTGTTAGCCGCGATCGAAGATCCAAATCCTGTATTATATTTTGAGCATAAATACCTCTACAGAAGTTTAACAGCTCCTGTTCCGGATGGTTATTATACTACAGAGATCGGTAAAGCAGTCACACTTGCAGAAGGAAGCAAGTTTGCGATCATTACCTACGGACTGGGTGTACATTGGGCGTTAGATTACCTGAAGCAATATCCAGAAAGCGATGCCACGTTAATTGATCTGCGCACGCTCCAACCATGGGATAAAGAAGCTGTAAGGGCAGCGGTTAAAGCAACAGGAAGGGTTTTAATTTTGCATGAAGATACCTTAACAAATGGTTTTGGCGCAGAACTATCTGCCTGGATTGGAGAGCACTGTTTCGCTTATCTTGATGCACCTGTAATGCGTTGTGCAAGTTTGGATACCGCCATCCCAATGAATAAAGTACTAGAAGAAGATTTTTTGGCTAAAGCAAGATTAGCCGAAACGATTGATAAATTATTGAAATATTGAGAGCGATTTAGAACGCAATCGTCATGCTGAATTTATTTCAGCATCTTTTAAGACCCTGAAATAAATTCAGGGTGACGACCTTAAAAAACATAAAAAATACATGAGCAATTTCAAAGTCGAAGGGAATATCATCAACATCACAAAGCGGAATATTTTCTTTGGCGAGGTAGAGATTGAGGATGGAAAAATAAAATCTATCTCAAAAATTTCTGAACAGAAAGAAGGAGCACATTTTATCTCACCAGGTTTTATCGATAGCCATGTGCACATCGAAAGCAGTATGTTAATTCCAAGTGAATTTGCACGATTGGCGGTTGTTCATGGAACGGTTTCTACAATTAGCGATCCACACGAAATTGCCAACGTTTGTGGGATGGAAGGTGTTGAATTTATGATCGAAAACGGAAATACCGTTCCTTTTAAATTCAATTTCGGCGCTCCAAGCTGTGTCCCTGCTACCATTTTTGAAACCGCTGGCGCAGAACTGGATCATGATGATGTAAAAGCATTATTAGAGCGACCTGAGATAAAATACCTGAGCGAAATGATGAATTTCCCTGGCGTACTTTATAAAGATGAAGAGGTTTTAAAAAAGATTGCTGCTGCCCACGCGCTCGGTAAACCTGTTGATGGGCATGCTCCGGGTTTACGTGGTGATATGGTTCAGCAATATATAGATGCCGGAATTTCTACTGATCACGAATGTTTTACTTCCGAAGAAGCGCTGGATAAATTGCAACGTGGCATGAAAATCCTTATCCGTGAAGGAAGTGCAGCCAAAAATTTCGAAGCATTGATCGATCTGTTGAACGATTGGCCGGAAATGATGATGTTTTGCAGCGATGATAAACATCCCGACAGTTTAGTAGAAAGCCACATCAATCAGCTTTGTGCAAGAGCAGTAGAAAAGGGAATCGATATTTTCAATATCTTGCAAGCAGCCTGCATCAATCCTATTCTTCATTACAAATTAGATGTTGGCTCCCTTCAGATCAATGATGATGCAGATTTTATCGTGCTTGAAGATTTAAAAACATTTAAGGTTAAACAAACCTATATTGATGGATTGTTGCTTGCCGAAAATGGTAAAACGGTTGGCAATTGGGTAAAACACATAGAAGATCGCGAATCGGTAAACCATTTCGATTGCAGCTTGAAACAAGAAGAAGATTTTGTTTACCCATTCATTGGACAAGAAGAAATTCCAGTTATCGAAGCTTTAGATGGACAATTGATCACCAATAGGTTGTCAGCTAAACCAAAAGTTTTAAATAATAACATTATCAGCGATCTGGAAAATGATGTTTTGAAAATGGTGGTGGTAAACCGTTACCATGATGCTCCTATGGCTGTATCTTTTGTAAAAAACTTTGGCTTAAAACAGGGAGCCATTGCTTCAAGCGTTGCTCATGATAGTCATAATATTATTGCGGTTGGTGTAGATGATAAAAGTATCTGTGAAGCCGTAAATCTTGTGATTAATGAAACCGGTGGTGTAGTGGCACTGGGGAATGGAAAACAAGAAGTTTTAGCTTTACCGGTAGCAGGCTTAATGAGCAATCATAATGGTTATAAAGTTGCGGAAAGTTATACTTCTATAGATAAATTTGCGAAAGATTTAGGCTCTACTTTACTTGCCCCATTCATGACGCTTTCTTTTATGGCTTTATTGGTAATTCCACGATTAAAATTAAGCGATAAAGGTTTATTTGATGGGGATGAGTTTAAGTTTGTGTAATAAGGCGGTTCGTCACCCTGAATTTATTTCAGGGTCTTATTTGACTAAAAGATGCTGAAACAAGTTCAGCAGGACGATCGCGAAAAAATTATTCTACCACAAAAACCTCGGCCAAGGGATTAAACAGATACAACCGCTTATCATCTAAACACACACAACGGTACCGTTTCCTAATTTGCTCGCCTTTGGTAAAACGTCTGCCATCTTTGATTTTAAAGTTGGTATTAATAGGTAGTTGCTCTAAGTGTAAAGTCTCCGTTTTATTACTGTCGTATTTTTTTAAAGCACGCGATAAATGCAGATCAGAACAGCTCGAGGCTGCCGGATTCGACATATAGTTATCTATTGCTTTATGGATATCGGCAGGAAAGATATTCAGCTCAAAAAAGGGAACCATCATTCGCTGAAAGTTCTTCTTCCATTCAGTACCATGTGGCTTTACTTTATTCTTAAAATCGTTCCAGGTGAGTAAATGTGCAAATTCGTGGACAGTAGTAACCAGGAAAGCATAATGATTCAGGTTAAAATTAACCGAAATGCGATGACCTTTGCCCTGATAAGGATGACGGTAATCGCCCAGTTTGGTAGAACGGGTTTTAGCGATTTTAAATTCGCACTGAAAATAATCGATCCATTTTGCAATTAGCGGCGCCGCTGGTTCCGGCATATACTGCGCTAAAACTTTAACCTTTTCCATTTAACCGCAAAGTTCGCAAAGTTTTCCGCAAAGAAACAAAGAAAGTTATAAGCCATTCACTACACGTTTTAATCCATCCTTTAACCTAATTACGTTAAAATTCATCAAAAGACCTAATTTGTAATTACCTAACTTCATATAAGTTAATGTTTGTGCCAAATGAATCTCATTAAAGGCTTCTATACTTTTCAATTCTAAAACCAATTTGCGCTCAACCAAAATATCAATTCGATATCCACAGTCTAGTTTTACCTCTTCGAAAATTAAAGGCATTATCTTTTCCTTTTCAACAAATAACCCTGCCTTGAGAATTTTATAATACAGACATTCTTTATAGGCGCTTTCCAACAGACCAGGACCTAAAGCACTATGAACTTCTATTGCCAATCCGATTACAATTCTTGATAATTCATTCTCATCCATATCTTTGAATTTGCTTTTGCGCCCTTTGCATTTTGTTCTTAGCGTCCTTTGCGGTTAAACCCTGATCTATTCCTCCGACGGGAACAAAGACGCCAATACGAGCTTAATCTCTCCAAAGGAATAATCTTTACCTAAAAACTCCCTTATCGTAGCCATCGATTTTGTTTTCTGGCTTTCCACCGCATCACTGATGTTTCTGATTTTATTGGCTTTTACCAATTTGGTTACATCCAATTGTTGTGTAGAAACATAATAGGCTAAATGCCCTTCGATAGTACCGGTAGAAAAACCGCGTTCTTTGGCTATTTCGTCAATGGTTTTACCCTGCTCATACAGCTCGAAGCTGACCAGCTTGGTATCGATTTTTGGTTCTTTTTTCTTCTTCTCTGCTGCTGATTTTACTTTCAGTGTTTCTCCTTTTAACTGGATTGCCTTTTGAAGCTGATTATTTCTTTCAACCGTATTTAACAGTGCATCGGTATCAGCTTTGCTAAACTCTTTCCCCGCAATAAGTGCTTGCAATAATGCTTTACTTTTATGCATTTTTTTCAATTGCTCATACACTAAAATTTCGAGTTCTAACAGCTCTGTAACATAGGTTTTAATTTGCTTTTCTTCTTTTATTACTTCAATTTGAGCCAGAAAACGGTCTGAAATCTCCTTAACCAGTGGATTAAAATATTTTAAGGCAGCCTCTACCCTTTTCGATACATTAAATAAAGTATGTTCGGTTTGTTGTGCGAAAAGATTTTTCAGCTGATTAACGAACGTATCGGCCGTAGCGGTGATTTTTTGAAAGTCGGTATAAATGGTATCTGTCCAATCTTCGTGTCTTTGCTTGGCCGATTTTTCACTTTTATCAAATGTCTGACGGTGTTCTTTTAAGTAGTAGCGAATCAGGTTCAGATCGAATGCCGCAAGCAGATAACTGCGGATAAAAGTATAACTTTCTATACTAATCTGCTCGTTCAGCACTTCCGATGGTTGTTTTGTTTTAGAGAAGTAGTGCACATTCTGGTCCTGTTGCAAACCACTATCTCGAAGGTGAGAAGTTAAAACCAAACCTTTTAAGGAGCGTAAACGCGATAAGGCGACATAGGCCTGACCAGGTGCAAAAGCATCACCTACATCAATAATGGCCTTATCGAAAGTTAAACCCTGACTTTTATGCACGGTGATGGCCCAGGCCAATTTAATGGGATATTGGATAAATGAACCAGCTACATTTTCCTTAATTTCGTTGGTTGCTTCGTCCAGTTTATATTTTACGTTCTCCCAGGTGTAGGGCGAAATCTGGATCACCACTTTATCTTCCGGTAATTCAATTTCGATTACATCCTTTTCGATATGATGTACCACGCCAATTTTACCATTGTAATAGCGCTTTTCGGCGGTCATATCATTTTTAATAAACATTACCTGCGCGCCAACCTTTAGCTCTAAACTTTTATCATTTGGATAAGCATATTCATTAAACTCTCCCTGAACTTTTGCTTCGAAAAAATATGATTTTGTTTTCAGTTTGGTCAACCTTTCGCGGTTAATGTTATCTGCTTTATTATTATGGGTGGTTAAAGTGATGTAATTTTCATCGGCAGAAGGTTTAAAATCCTGCTTAAAATGTTGTCTGAGCAATGCGGTATCTTCAGCAGTAATTTTATTGTTTCGCAGGTTGTTCAGCAGATCAATAAATACCGAATCATCCTGGCGGTAAATTTTATCCAGTTCGATATAAACCGGCGCATTATCCTGCAGGGCCAAGGCATCGAAGAAATAAATGCTTTTATAAAATTTGGCCATAATACGCCATTCATCATTTTTTACCACGGGTGGCAACTGGTGCAGATCGCCGATAAACAATAGTTGTACTCCACCGAACGGCAGGTTCCTGTTCCGCCGTACATAACGCAAAGCGAAATCTATGGCATCAAGCATATCAGCCCGCAACATACTTACCTCATCAATAACAAGTAACTCCAGTTCCTGCAACATGCGCCGTTTATTGCCCTGCATGTTTAAGTGTTTTACTAAAGTTTTGGGCGTATTGAAGTTAAAATTAATGTTTTCATTGATTAAGGCGCCGGCAGCATCAGGGAAAAATGCCCCAAATGGAAGCTGAAAAAGGGAATGAATGGTTACCCCAGCGGCATTAATGGCTGCAATACCCGTTGGTGCCACAATTAAGGCCTTTTTATGCGTAAGCTGGATGAGCTTCCGTAAAAAAGTTGTTTTACCTGTTCCGGCTTTTCCGGTCAAGAAAACGTGTTTTGAGGTATAATTAACAAATTTAGCCGCAATTTCTGCGGGCATAGAAGTTTCTTCTAGAGTGGGCATCGGCAGTAAAATTTTAGTTAGCAATAAACGGAGGGATGAATAAAGCTAAACATTTTAGCACAAAACTAAAGAATGATTGGTGAGAAATTTTAATTTTTAATCGATAATTTTAGTTAAGACGAGTGATTGAGCCGATTTTTATTAGATTTCTGATTCAAGATTATTATTAGCAATGAATTAAGGACCAAATAGAATTACTGCAGAAGCAACCTAAACCTAAAGGACAGGAACGGCAGCTCCAGATGTAAAATTCTATCGTGTGGACACAAGTAATTAATATTTTTCTGCCGCTCTATGCCACGGAGGCATGGTAGTTTTTCGCTGGTAATGTTGTTTTTAGCTGTGCTCAAGAATACTGCGCATTTTGGAGCGCCAAAGTACCCAAAGCGCTTTGTCAATCCAGCAATGAGCCTTTTGCACAATCCCATGCACATCAAAAAAACAGTGGCACTTCGTTTAATCAGTTGTTGTCTGTATTTTCTTTAGTCTGATTGAGCCCTTCGGGGTTTGTGTTCAATTTTTTTTTTAAAATTAAATCCTAGTTTATGAACACAAAACCACTGCGTTTCAGGTTTGTTAGTGCCAATTTACCTGAGCTGCACCTGTTTTTTGATTTCCCGGCTCTTGGGATTGACGGGCGTTCTTCGGTAAAACCTGTTTACTTTCAAAGCAAGCTAGCGTAACGCCTTAAAAAGATGGGGCCACACAGAAGGAAGAAAGGTCGGGATTAGAGTGTATGTCAGGACTGCAATAACAAAAGAACTACTGTCCCTACTTTTCCAAATCATTTCTAAATCTATTCACCTCAACTATAAAACAATACAACATCCTAACAATTAATGATAAAGCTTTTTCTTATCTTTGCGTCCTGATGAAACAACAATATTCAAATCTTATCGCTGTTAAATTCCTTTAACCAGGTTTCATCATCTTTTTACACCCAAAATTTTATTATGCTTAACCCTGAAATAGAAAAACGTAAAACCTTTGCCATTATTAGTCACCCCGATGCAGGTAAAACCACATTGACAGAAAAGTTTCTGCTTTTTGGTGGTGCCATTAACACTGCTGGTGCGGTAAAAAGGAATAAAGCAAACCAGAGTAATACTTCCGATTTTATGGAGATAGAAAAGCAACGTGGGATCTCGGTTGCGACTTCGGTAATGGGTTTCGAATACAGCGGCAAACGCATCAACATTCTGGATACGCCTGGTCACAAAGATTTCGCGGAAGATACCTACAGAACTTTATCAGCGGTTGATAGTGTAATTTTGGTGGTAGACTGTGTAAAGGGTGTGGAGGAACAGACTGAAAAACTGATGTCGGTTTGCCGGATGCGTAATACTCCTGTAATCATTTTCATCAACAAAATGGACCGAGAAGGTAAAGAGGCTTACGATTTATTAGATGAAATTGAAGAAAAACTAAACATCAGCCTATGCCCACTTTCATGGCCTATTGGCCAGGGACATACCTTTAAAGGTGTTTACAGCATTTACAACAAACATTTAAATTTATTTAATTCGGATAAAACCAAAGTAACCGATTCGGTTGTCGCGGCAAGCGATTTAAATGACCCTTCTTTATTAAATTATCTGAAAGAAAACGAAATCAATGCGTTGAAAGATGATGTTGAATTAGTTGACGGTATCTACGGCAAAATTGATAAAGATTTATATACCGATGGTTTGGTTGCACCCGTGTTTTTTGGAAGTGCCATTAACAACTTCGGGATCAAAGAACTTTTAGATACGTTTATCGATATCGCTCCAAGTCCTCGTCACCGTGAAGCGGAAGAACGTGATGTATTGGTAGAGGAGAAAAATTTCAGTGGATTTGTATTTAAGATCCACGCCAATTTAGACCCCAAACACCGCGACAGGATTGCTTTCTTAAGGATCTGTTCCGGCAAGTTTGAACGTAATAAATTTTATTACCACACCCGTCAGGATAAGAAACTAAAATTCTCTAACCCGATGGATTTTATGGCGAATGAAAAAAGTATTGTTGAAGAGGCCTGGCCAGGCGATGTAGTAGGTTTATACGATAGCGGTAACTTTAAAATCGGTGATACTTTAACTGAAGGTGAAAAACTGCAGTTTAAAGGCATCCCTAGTTTCTCTCCATCTATCTTCAAAGAGGTAGAAAATATGGACCCAATGCGTACAAAACAATTGGAAAAGGGTATTGAACAGCTAACCGATGAAGGAGTTGCACAGTTATTTGTGATGCAACCTGGAAACAGGAAGGTAATCGGTGCAGTTGGTGAGCTTCAGTTTGAAGTAATCAATTTCAGGTTAGAGCATGAGTATGGTGCAAAATGTCGTTTCCGTACCTTGAGCTATACCCGTTCGAGCTGGGTAACCTCTACCGACAGAAAGAAACTGGATGAATTTGTGAAACGTAAACAACAGCACATCGGTTTTGATAAAGAAGCCAATCCGGTTTATCTGGCCGATAGTGAGTATATGATTAATTTAACAAAACAGGATTATCCTGATATCGAATTCCATAAAACGAGTGAGTTTAAAAGCTAATTCAAAATTGCCGGAAGGCTTTTAATAACAAATAAACCTTGCTGGTTCTTCAAAACCTGCAAGGTTTATTTGTTTACGCAATGGCAACACAATCATAACCTAAAAACAACTTCCCGAACCCAAAACTTGTGTAGATTCGGACATTTACACTTACCTTGATGAAAAATAAAATAAATTACTTTTTGGTTGTCTTTACGCTTTTATTTGCTGCTTCCTGTAAAAAAAACAACGATCCGTTACCAGTTCATGAGCCTGTTATCCCTACCGAAATAGACAAAACAGAAAGTTTAACCTGGGAGTTCAATTCTTTTATTGTTGATGACAGTAATGTAGCACAGATATTTCCCGGGGCAATATTTAACATCAAAAAAAACGGAAACGATCTTCAATTCGTTTCCCTAAAAGATAAATATACTCAATTACCCATAACGGCCTCAACCTCAATTACTGGCACGGCAAACAAATTCTTTAACGATATTCCGTCTGCCGAAAAGATTTCTGCTTATACGAAAAATCTGGTCTTCAAAAACACCTCTGAAAGCCAGGCTTATTCGGAACAAGAATTTAAGGATTATAATGTAGTAAAATACTTCCTTTCAAACAATGAAGATGTAAAAGCAATCTTTGAAAAAATCGGAATCACTACATCCACCAGGATCGCCAAAAAGCATGCTACTTATTTTTTCTCCAATAATGGAAAATTTTCGCTTGATATGAACCTTCCCGGTAAAACAGAATTGTTATCTGTAGAAGATGCAGCCAAAATTAATGAAACGAACAATGCGTATTACATTAATAGTGTTGTATATGGCAATAACACCTTGATTTTAGCAGAAGCCGATGCCGATTTTGCCGCATTGAAAACTGCATTAAAAGCCGTGCTTTTAAAACAGGAGTTAACATCCGCACAAATTCAATCTTTAAGCACAGCAAAAGTTACTTTTTATGCCAGGGGAGGAAGCGAAAAGTCTTTTATCAGGATTGCTAAAAATCTGAACGAGATCAAAGCACTGGTGCAGGAATTTGAGGCATTTAACAATACAGCTATTGCTTATCCCGTATCTTATTCATTACACTCGGTGAAGGATTTTACCTTGTTTAAACATCAGATTACGGTTAACATTATTAATTAACGGTTAATGTCCGAATCTTAGGGGCTCAATATTTCGGCATTGGTACTTTCATTCATTGCGTATTGCCTATAAGTTTGCGCCAATCTTCTTTTAATTTTCGAAATCAACAATCTTGGGGAAAGCACCTTAACACACTCACCAAAGCCTAGAATTTCACGCTCCAGTTCATAGTTCAAAACCACATCAATCCTAAACGTTGTTGTTTTGTCGTTTTTACTTAACACCACTTGCGAAGAATGTAAAGGCTTAGTAACCACATAAGGCGCATGGTCATTGGTAAATTCCAGGATGACCTTTTGAGCCCGGTCGCTTTCATTTTTGGTTACCCCGATTAAATCATCGTAATAGCGGTCGAAATCTACCCCTCTGTAAGCAATGAATTCTTCGTTGGGTAATTCCTGAAATTCTATGATTCGATCTAAAGCTAAGTTTAAAATTCCTGATCTTTTTTTCGCTTTACAGATTAAAAACCATCTGTTTCTGTACTCTTTTAATAAATACGGAAAATAAATTCCCTGTTGCGATTGTTGCGCCTTGAACGATTTATATTCAATCAATAACGAACGTTTATTTAAAACCGCCTGGTACAATGGTGGAATACATTCCAATCCTTTCACCAACTTGTTACTTTCCAACTGGATGTTATTACCGCTTTGTTTGGTCGATTTGTAGAGGTTATTTTCCAAACGGGCAATCATATCGCTCATTTCGTCGAAATAATTAAAAGCATTAAATTGTTTCAGTACACCAACAATTTCTTTCATCTTATCTACATCAGCGTTATTGATCGGCGCTTTAGTAATACTGAAACCAGCATCTTCGTAGGCATAAAAGCGTTTATCCTTCACTACAATCGGCGCATTGTAGCCCAGCTTATCGCTTCGCATTAGTTGGATATCCGCCTGGATGGTCCGCTTGCTTACTCCTGAGGTAATGCCTTCGAGTTCGTACAGGGTTGTAGACACTTTTTCTATAAGGTCCTCCAATGTCCATTTTCGGAAACGATTTTTCAAACAATCGTCGATGGTTTTATACCGGATAAGTGCTAATTTATTTACTGCCATTTTGGAGTGTATTTAGATTTCTGCTAAAAATCCGTTGATTTCGTTGAGCTAAATATAAGAAAGGGTTTTATATCTACGCAATACAATTGCGCAGATCACCTTAAAAAGAAATATTTCACAGAAAAAAATAAAATTTATTTAATTAACTATCAGACAGTTAAATAAATACTTGATAGATATTTTCATCTACGCAAATCAGCCGCGTAGTGGTGGTGACATCTTTGTAATGTCGCCAGTGGATAATGAAGTTCTTTGAAAAATATAATAGATTTTTAGTAGAGGCATATTTTAATTCGTCGTCCTGCTGAATTTATTTCAGCATCAAAGACCCTGAAATAAATTCAGGGTGACGGTCACTTTAGGAATTATCACTAAAATCACTATAAAGAAATCCCGAAAGGGATGGCAATACTAAATAAAACTTATCCATTGTTGTGGGTTTCAGAATAGCCCCAAAGTATTCGGGCAATTTGCGTAGAATATGCTGACAAGAATTATGATAGACTGTCTAAACACGTTGTGTGTCGTGGGTTCGAATCCCACTTCCGAGCAATCGGAATAGCTCAGGGGTTAGAGTAACAACACCAAAATGCAGGTTCGAATCCTGCTTCCAACCGTCACTTGGAATCGCATAAGGGTAATGCAATGGATTTAGGTTCCATCTAAAAAGAAGGGCAACTTTTAAAATCGCTCGAAAGAACAGCATTGTAAAACCGCATTCGGCTTTAGGATTTTTGATAAATCTGAAACGCAATTTGCCTTTTGCTTTGTGAGTAAAAACGATGAAAGAGCTGATTTAAAAATCAAATCTCGCCGAAAAATTTATTTAAATCCTCGGATTTACCTACTTAATAAAGCTTGATTTCATTCTTAAAAACATCATGATTCCTCTTACTTCCGCAAGAAACAAATGAATACGCTTTTGCAATGCTTTGTAAAGAAAAAATCAAATAATTAACCATACTCATTTAAGTCCTCCCTTTTAGGGGAGGATTTAGGTGGGGCTAACATCAAAAAACATGAAAAGAGTAACCATTAACACCAATTATGTTGGATTGGTGTTTAAAAAAGGAAAATTAAAAAACGTTTTAACAGCTGGAACTTACTGGTTAGGTTTTGGCGAAAGCATGACATTGTACGATATGGCTAAAGAGTACTACTACTCAGTTGCCGAATTGGATATTTTGCTGGAAAATGCAGATTTTGTGAATTTGATTCACTTAGTAAGCGTTGCCGACAACGAATTGGCCTTGGTTTATCAAAACAAAAATTTCAAATCTGTTTTAACGGCTGGCAGACATGCCATTTGGAAAGGTTTGTCAACATATGATTTTGTTAAGGTAGACATCAGTAACATTAATATTGACCGAGCAATTGATAAAAACTTGTTGGAGAAAGCCCCCTTATTAAATTACATCAGGGCCTATAAGGTAGAATCATTCGAAAAAGCTTTGTTATTTATTGATGGTAAATTTGAAAGTATATTGGAGTCGGGAAACTATGTTTACTGGAAAAACAGTACCACCATTCAAGTTTTAAAAACCGATATGAGGCAATTGAATATGGAAATCATCGGACAAGAAATCTTAACCAAAGATAAAGCACAATTGAGGGTGAATTTCAGCACTCAATATAAAGTTGATGACATCATCAAAGCCTTATTAGAGAACAAAGAATTCGAAAAACAATTGTATATCACCATGCAATTGGCATTAAGGGAATCTGTTGGCCTTATGACTTTTGACGAATTGATGGAAAGCAAAGAAAAAATTGCCGAAATGGTAATGGCCATCACTTTGGATAAAGTTGAAAACCTGGGTGTAAAATTAACGAACTGTGGTGTTAAAGATATTGTTTTACCAGGCGACGTTAAGGAGATTATGAACAAGGTTTTAGTTGCCGAAAAAAGGGCACAAGCCAATATCATTACCCGAAGAGAAGAAACGGCCTCGACCAGAAGTTTGCTGAATACTGCTAAATTAATGGAAGACAATAACATGTTGTATAAGTTGAAAGAGATGGAATACGTAGAGAAAATCGCGGAGAAAATCAATAACATCAGCTTATCTGGCAGTGGACAAATTGTAGATCAATTGAAACAGATTTTCGTAAAATAAACTAAATTTAGAAACCCCTCGGTCAGGTGAATGTTGCCTGCCGGGGATTAATTAAGAATGAAATGAAAACCACCATAATAAACAGGCTTGCAGAAATCGAACGATCAAATGATATCAAAATATTATTTGCATGTTAATCAGGTAGCGGGGGATGGGAATTTCCATCTCCAGACAGTGATTAAGATGTATAACTAATAACATAAAAAAGCAATTTAATGATGCATCCAGAAAATCAGAATCAACATAGGGTGTCACAGATTTATCTCAAGCAATTCGGATATGAAAAAGACAAAGAGTGGTGGGTATCTGTGTATAGGCTAGGTCATAACTCAACAGAAAACTTACCTATATGTACCTTTACAGCTGAATTTAATATTTTCGACGCACCGTACGGGGATTTAGATTTCAGAAGAAATTTTGAAATCCAGTGCAGTAAGGTCGAAAGCCACTTCCCTGTTATTATATCCAATTTGATTAATCAAAAACAGCTTACTGAAAAAAATATAGAAGTATTATGCCATTTCATTGCAAGTCTATTATCTAGATCTATACCTTTCACTGCCTTTATAGAAATGATTTTACGAGATAAACTTGCGAAAAAAAGGTTTGTAGAAGAAATAAGTATGTTTTCTGAAAGTAAACAGGTATTGGAAGATGTTCTAAACATAGTCCCTGTTGAACTTCAGTTGAATACAATTTTAGGGAGTATAACTGCTCATTTGGTTGAAGTTCTTAGACATTTTAATTTTCTCGTTATAGAAAAACCAAGCCAAATTTCATGGATGACAACTGACAATCCTGTTGTGCTCGATAAGAAAGGAAATTTTGAATGGCTATTGTCTCCCGATTCAGAAATTTATCTACCCTTATCAAATACCTTTTGTCTTTTTGGTTTTCATGATGGTGCAACTGATAAAACAAATTCTTTGCGATCATTTAGGAAAAGCAAAATTAACAAGATAAAATTTGAACATTTTGAAGAAATTCAAAAGAAAATCAGCCTGAATTTATCAAAATATCTTATAATGCCCATTTATTTAGAAGATAGCTCTATCGATTTGTCAATTAGCAAAAGTTAAGAAACAATAAATTAAGAAGGCTTAATAAACGAAAACCAATAACAAAAATTATTTAGAAGAAACCTAATTGTAAATCAATTGAAACAGATCTTCGTAAAATAAATTAGAATTAGAAACCCCTCGTTTAGGTGAGTGTTGCCTGCCCGGGATTGATTAAAAAAATAACAATGAACAACAACATAACAGGTAATAACCTGATCAAAATAGGTTATACAGAAGGAAAAATAGTAGGCTTAGCTTTGGATATTCTGAATGAAAATTTCGAAGATATAGAAGAAAAAGAACTGCTGGCCTTATTTAAAAAAGTGAAAGATTATCCGGAAAGTTTTTTGGATGATGAAGTATTAAGCTCATTGGCAACAGCCGTGATTGAGGAAGCTAATCCAAGATCAGACGGAACAGTTGAACTAATCAGTAACGCGAAAGATTATTCGATTTTCGGTGCAGATTATATTGAAGATGGCGCCCGAAACCAGATGAACATTGCCATGAAATTACCGGTTACTGTAGCAGGTGCATTAATGCCTGATGCCCACCAAGGTTATGGTTTGCCCATCGGCGGCGTATTGGCTACGAGAAATACGATTATTCCATACGGTGTTGGAGTAGATATCGGTTGCCGTATGGCTTTGAGTATTTTCGATATCCCCGAAAAACATTATTTCGGGAAGGATGCGATGTACAAACGTGAATTAATTGCCTTTACCAAATTTGGTGCGGGTCAAAATTTTACAGGTAATGAAAAAGCTGATCATGAGGTTTTAGAAAACGAAGCTTTCAATTCCACTCCTTTTCTTAAAAACTTACATGGAAAAGCCTGGGCTCAATTGGGTACTTCGGGTGGAGGAAATCACTTTGTGGAATGGGGGATTATTGACTTCGCAGAACGCGATGAGATTTTAAATATTGATAAGGGGCGTTATGTAGCATTGTTAACCCATTCAGGATCCCGTGGATTTGGTGCGACTGTTGCAGGACATTATACCAAACTGGCAAAAGATATCTGTAAACTCCCTAAAGAGGCTGCAAACCTGGCTTATTTAGATTTAAATTCTGCAGAAGGACAAGAGTATTGGATTGCCATGAATTTAGCTGGTGATTATGCTTCTGCCTGTCATGAGGTAATCCATAAAAGGCTCACTAAAGCCATTGGCGCTAAAGTTTTGGCCAAAGTAGAAAACCACCATAATTTTGCCTGGAAAGAAATGTTTAATGGCGAAGAAGTGATTGTTCACCGTAAAGGGGCTACACCGGCTGGTAAAGGTGTAATGGGGATTATCCCCGGCAGTATGACGGCACCAGGATTTCTGGTTAGGGGAAAAGGTGAAATGAATGCAATCAATTCAGCATCACATGGCGCAGGTAGACAAATGAGCCGAACCAAAGCGATTCAATCGATTACCAAATCGGATATGAAAGCCATTTTAAAGGATCATAATGTTACTTTAATTGGAGCCGGCTTAGATGAGGCACCAATGGCTTATAAAGACATCCACCAAGTAATGGCCGCACAAACTGAACTTGTTGATGTAGTGGCCAAATTTGAGCCTAAAATGGTAAGGATGGCTGATGATGGAAGCAGGGAAGATTAGTTGGGGGTCCTTAGTCCTTAGTCCTTAGTCCTTAGTCAAAATTAACCTCGTTGGTTTTAAAACCTGCGAGGTTTTTATGTTATTTCAAATAAAAAAATTAGAAAAACATTGGTTCTTGCCTATTGTCCCAAAAGAAAAGAACTTCAATTCTATCGGGTTTAACCTCATAAAATACAGAAGAAAGCTTTTTAATTAATCCTTGTCGGATATTAGGATCAAATTCAGTCTCTTTATAGATGAATGGCGAATTGCCAATTAACTCCAATGTTTTAATAGTATTCTTTTTAAAATCACTTAATACTTTTGTCCCTAGTCTTTCATTTATCTGAGCACATATTGACTCAAAAGTTTTTAATGCTGTTTCTGATATGACTACAGGCAGAGGCGCCATTAGATTGTAGAGATTTTCTCTTTAAATTCTGCTAAAGAAAAGCTTTTCCCTGCTTTGATATCATTTTGTCCTTGCCTTATTCCTGACTTAACATGCTCAGGCAAGGCATCGTTCTTTTTTATTTCATAAGGAACATCAAAAGCTTTAAGAAATGCCTTTAAAGCCTTTTCTTGTATTTTATCCGGATGTACAAGGTAAGTTTCCATATCAATTTGATTTTAAACTAATATACAAATTTACAGATTATTAAATAAATGTATCGAACTTAAATAGTCGCTGTCAGAGGATTCAAAATAAATTAGGCTGTCTCATAGTCATTTTTGATAAAAAAGAAAAAGACTGAAATTTAATTCTGTTTGAGAATTATGGTTTTGACCTTAAATAGCCTTGTTTAAATATTCGCATTCTGAAGCGGATAATATTTAACTACACTTTTCACTTTTTTATCTTTTGCTTTACCGGTTAGGTTGGTCACGTTAATTATATTGATATACTTTGTCGGATCTCCTGTTGATTCGAAAATAATTACTTCGGCATAATTTGTTTCGCTATGCAAGGAAGGATGATCATTCAAGACCGTAAAATTTCTTTTACCAAGCTCATTTAAAATTTCTTCTTTATTTACAACTACGGGAATACGGTTATGGATTTTACGTCTTTTCATCCACTGGTCATTTATTTCCGAGTATGGCATGCTTGCCTGACCATTCAGAACGGCAAAAATGGCGCCCCCAAGAATAACGACAAACTCTCCAGCCCAAATAATCCACAACAATACGCCACTAATGGTACCTGTACTTTCGATGCGAAATGTACCTATTTTATTCAGATTAATAATTTCCTGAATCAAAATATTAGGATGAGTAAAAAGGAAAAAGAAATCAGAAGCCAAAATCTTTAAATCTGCACTATCCAGGTTAAAAGTAAAACCTTTATTACTGTAGGCTAAAGTATCGAAGAATACCCATTGAATATAAAAGGCGAATAGTCCACAGAAGATTGCAATGATGGTAACGATCTTTTTATTCCTGAGTTTTCCGATTCTGACACCAATATCAATACTAAAACCCAATCCCATTCCCAAAAACACAGCGATAATAGCGATGAACCAAATATTGGGAATCAGCCTGCCAAGAATAATATAAAAAAGAGGCAGAATAAAAGATGCCAAAATACCTATGGCAAGTGAAGTAAGAATAGCTGATGGCGAAGCGTATCCTTGAGGCGTGTATTTAGGTTCCATAAAGCGTAAAATGAGATTTTTATTTGAACACCCATCTCCCGCGATTGTTTGAATGGGTGTCCAATTTTATCTATTTTAACTTGCTTAATGCTTTTTTAATCCTTGGCAACATATCTTTAATATCTTGTAAAGTACAAGCCCCTACTGATGCCCTGAACCAAGGCATGCTATCTTCATTCCCAAATGCAGAGAATGGAACTAAAGCTGCCCCAGCTTCTTTAATCAGGTAAAAATTCACATCTGCACTGTCTTTTAAAACTTGACCATCGTCAGTGGTTTTTCCGATATAATCGATTTTAATAGTCAGATAAATTGCGCCCATTGGTTCAACAGCATCAACATTAAAACCCTCCGATTTTAATTCATTAAAACCATTATACAGTGCATTTAAGCTATCTTGAATCTGACCTTTAAAACTGGTTAAGAAAGTATCAACCTGTGCTTTATCGTTAAAATAATTAGACATGGCCACTTGTTCGGCTTTTGGCGCCCAGGCACCCATATGGCCTACCAAAGCTTTCATTCTATTGATAATATCCTCCGGACCAAAACCCCAGCCCACACGTACACCCGTTGCAGCTAAACATTTCGAACTGCCATCAACAAAAACGGTAAATGGTCTCATCTCCGGGCGCAAAGAAACTGGATTTACATGCTCTTTTCCGAAAGTTAAAAGTGAATAAATCTGATCGTACATCATGTACAATGGCTTTTCGTCGGCACCACGCGAAGCATTTTCTGCCAATACCGCATCACAGATTTCAGCCAGCGAATCTGCATCGAACATGGTTCCTGTTGGATTTAATGGCGAACATAAAGCCAATAAAGTTGCTCCTTTTAAATGCGGTTTCAATTGCGCAGCTGTTGGCATAAAATTATGCGCAGCATCTGTTTCTACGGCAATGGTTTTGGCTGATGTTAAGTGAGAATAGTGATTATTATTCCAGGATGGGGCAGGAAAAACTACGGTATCTCCCGGATCAACCAACGCCAGATAAGTAGCATAAATTAAAGGGCGCGAACCACCAGAAACTAAAATGCTATTGGTATTGTACTCCAATCCAAATCTATCCTTCAATAATTCTGAAATCGTTTCGCGTAATGGCAAAACTCCGTCAGCTGGTGGATAATTGGTTTGGTTGGCATGGTATGCATCAACGATTCCAGCCTTTAATTCGGTTGGGATCGGATAAATGTTTGCGTCAAAATCACCTATGGTTAAATTAGCGATTGAAGCACCTTTGCGCTTCATTTCGTTAACTTCATTACCGATTTTTATAATTTCTGAGCCGATTAATGAACTGGCCAATACTGAAACTTTCATATATTATTAATTATTATCGCCTTTTAATTAGCGAATTAGATTATCTATTGCTTTATTCACCTTTTCGAAACCAAATTGAGACAAAACATCATGCATTGCTGCAGTAATCTGCTCATTACAAAGGTTGCCGATGCTTCCTTCGTGGGTATGATGTATCTGGCCAGATGGAGCAAAAGTACCATTTTCGATTTGTTCGCCAACAATTTTATAAGCCTCTCTGAATGGAACACCTTGTAGCGCCAGATCGTTCACTACTTCAACGCTAAACAGGTAGTCATATTTTTTATCTTTCAAAATATCATCCTTGATAGTGATGTTCTGGAACATAAAGGTGGCGATTTCCAAACATTCGTTTAAAGAAGTAATCGCCGGGAACAAATTTTCTTTTAACAGTTGTAAATCGCGATGATAACCCGACGGCAAATTGGTAATCATCATGGCTATTTCATTTGGCAAAGCCTGAATTTTATTACAACGCGAACGGATCAGTTCGAAAACATCCGGATTTTTTTTGTGCGGCATAATGCTCGAACCTGTGGTCAGTTCTGCCGGAAAACTGATAAAGCCAAAATTCTGGTTGATGAATAAACAAATATCCATGGCCATTTTAGCTAGTGTTGCAGCTACAGCACTCATCGCCTGCGCCAAAATCCTTTCGGTTTTGCCACGGCCCATCTGTGCATAAACCACATTGTAGTTTAAACTTTCAAAGCCCAATAATTCTGTTGTTAAAGTTCTGTTTAAAGGAAATGATGAGCCGTAACCAGCAGCAGAACCCAATGGATTTTTATTCGTGATTTTCCAGGCGGCGAGCATCAATTCCATATCATCGGCAAGGCTTTCAGCATAAGCACCAAACCACAAACCAAAAGATGATGGCATGGCAATCTGCAAATGCGTATAACCCGGCACTAATTTGTCTTTATGCGTATTGCTCAGCTCTATCAATTGATTGAACAAAGTTGAGGTTTGGTTAACCATATCTTCAATACAAGCCCTGAAGAACAATTTTAAATCAACCAAAACCTGATCATTACGCGAACGGCCACTGTGAATTTTTTTGCCCGCTTCGCCAATGCGTTGGGTAAGCAGCCATTCTACCTGCGAGTGTACATCTTCTACACTGTCTTCGATGGTAAAATTACCGGCTTCAATTTCAGCGTAAATATTTTTCAGCTCTTGTTGAACGGTTTTCAATTCCTCAGCAGTTAGCAAATTAATGGTTTCGAGCATTTGCGTATGTGCCAAAGAACCCAAAACATCAAATTTTGCCATTTGCAGATCCAGTTCGCGGTCTTTTCCTACCGTAAAGCTTTCTACAAACTGATTAACATCTATATTTTTTTGCCAAATCTTCATTATAATCTATTTTAACCGCGAAGGCGCTAAGTTTTTCGCAAAGTGCGCCAGGCATTTATTGTAATTCCAAACAAGAAAATTCATCCTGCTTTATAAAATCACTTATTAATTCTCTCTTTTCTATTAAAGTCTCTGCAATCCCGCTGGTTGTATTGTTTCCGAAACGAAGCCAAATAATTTTAGGTGGATGACCATACAGATTTGAAAACTCATAGAAATCTGCGTCGAAAGTTACAATTACATAGCCATTTTGACCAGCAAAAGTCCAGATTTCCTTGTCTGATTTGTTTTCTAATTTCAAACGTCTTATTTGATCACAAGCTGGGAAATCGGCTTCTAAAAGTTTTTTTATCCTATGAGAAATGTTTTGATCGAACAATAATTTCACTAGGCAACTCTTATATTATGTTCCCTATCTGCAGAGTAGGCAAGACAAGCCAATACTTCCTCTTCTTTAATTTCTGGAAAATCATCTAAAATACTCTGAATGGTCATTCCGTTTGACAACCAGCTTAAAACATCATAAACAGCAATCCTGGTCCCTTTAATACATGGCCTGCCAAAGCGTTTATTTGAATCAATTTCTATGAAATTAGAATAAGTTTTCATAACGTAAAGATAAACAATATTATAAGAATTTTGATTTAACCGCAAGGGGCGCCAAGCTATTTTATAATTTTACCACAGCGTTCACGGAGTTTTTTACAGAGAACACAAGACTAATTTTTACCACACTGACACTAAGCACAAAGGCTTTTGAATCTTTTAAAAGATAAAGGGGCTTTTACACATCCGAACCTTACGCCCTCAACCTTAAAACTCTCAACTTTGAATAACCGGTTTGAGCATATTTACATATCCTTCAACACCTTCAGCTACTTCGCGTACATATAAAAACTCATCAGCCATGTGCGAGCGGCCAGAAAAACCTGGTCCACATTTTACTGATGGGATATCCAATAATGCTTGATCGGATGTAGTTGGCGAACCATAGGTGATTCTTCCCAATGCAACACCAGCCTGAACAACCGGGTGGTTTTTATCAATAGATGATGGTTTTAAACGGATAGAACGTGGGGTAACATCGCAATCAACATTTGCCCGGATAATCTCTAACACTTCTTCATTGGTGTAAGCATCAGTTACACGTACATCAACTGTGAAAGTACAGTTTGCCGGTACAACATTATGCTGCGAACCTGCATTGATAATCGTTACCGTCATCTTCAACGGACCGAAAACCTCAGATACTTTAGGAAACTGATAATTTCTGAACCATTCGATATCTTTTAATGCTTTGTAAATGGCATTTTCGCCTTCTTCCCGAGCAGCATGACCAGCTTTACCATGCGATACACAATCCAACACCAACAAGCCACGTTCAGCAATTGCTAAATTCATTTCTGTAGGCTCGCCAACGATACCAAACTCCAATTCGCCTAAATCTGGCAGAACCAATTCTAAGCCATTATTGCCTGAAATTTCTTCCTCTGCAGTTGCTGCCAAACAGATGTTGTATTTTAAATTTTCGTGCTCGTAGTAGTATAAAAATGTACCTATTAAGGAAACCAGGCAACCACCAGCGTCATTGCTTCCGAGGCCGAATAATTTATCGCCTTCAATGGCTGCATCGTAAGGATCACGGGTATAACCAGAATTAGGCTTTACCGTATCGTGATGCGAGTTTAAAAGCAGTGTTGGCTTTGCTGCATCGAAAAGTTTGTTGTAAGCCCAAACATTGTTCATTTTACGCTGGGTCTTAATCCCTCTCTCCTCCAAAAACTGGGCAATTAAATTCGCTGTCCGGTCTTCCTCTTTGCTAAAAGACTGAATACGAATCAACTGTCGCAACAAATCCAGGCTTTCTTTTTGTATATTTTCTAGTAACATAGTATCAAGTAATTAGTAGCAAGTATCAAGAATAACCTCATCTGTAAACTTTCTACCTTTTATTTTGCTTTCAATTTTATGTTTGCGATTAAGACCTTATGTCCTAAACCTTACACCTCTAACCTTCTTTAGTGTATAAATTTCCTGCTTTTAAAGCTGAAAGTTTAATACCCTTTATTAAGGAAGAACTAAAACCATTGTGTTCCATTTCGTTTAAGCCGGCAATGGTACAACCTTTCGGCGAAGTTACCTTATCTATTTCTGATTCCGGGTGTGTGCCGTGCAATAAAAGCAAATCGGCTGCTCCTTTAGCCGTTTGAACGGCCATTTTCAAAGCCTCATCGGCATGGAAACCAATTTCAACACCACCTTGTGAGGCTGCTCTGATTGCCCTTAAGAAAAACGCGATCCCACAAGCACATAATGCCGTTGCAGAAGTCATTAAATCTTCATTAATTTTCACCACAGAACCAACCGTTTCGAACATTTTGGTCACATCAGTAATATGCTCTGCTGATGCATTATCGCTGGCCATACAAGTCATGGATTGCCCGATGGCAATTGCCGTATTAGGCATTACACGAATCACTTCAACATTTTCGCCTAATTTTTCCCTAACCGCAGCGCAGCTTACACCCGAAATTACCGAAATAACCAAATGTTTAGCGGGAATAATTGAAGGCTGAATTTCGTCTAAAACCGTATTTAATTGTTGGGGTAGAACGGCTAAAATTACAACATCAGCATCAACCACAGCTTGTTTATTGTTATTGCTGATATTAAAACCCGCTTCTGCAAATGATTTTAAATGATCGGTATTTCTACGGGTAAGCGTAATGTCACCTGCTTGAGCAAAGTCGGCCTTCACCAAACCTTTTGCTAAAGATAAACCAATATTTCCGCTACCAATTATGGCTATTTTTTTTGACATGATTACTAATTTTCCTTCGGGTTATTACACAGATTATTTGATTACACAGATTATATTTTTTTCTTCGGTTTTCGAAAAGCAATTGCAGTAATGCTATTGACGTTCAGTCCTGCTATCCGTTACAAGTTCCGATGAAAAATCGGGAGCTTTCCACTACTATCAGGTTTAGTTTGCAAAAGTAGTGGTTAATCGGTTTCTTTTCCCCTCTAAATGCCTATAAACCTACATTCATAATGCTAGCAAAACAAAAAATTACAAATGCAATTCGGTGTCTTTGTATCTTGGTGGTTAAAATCTTTTAGCGATGAGTTTATGCACCTCGCCAAAAACCTTACACCCGCAGCCTTCCTACCTTCTACCTCTTTTCCCTTCCAACTTATTTCAGCATCTTGGTTCCAAATGTACCTTCTGCAAGTTCAGAAAGTTCATCTGCTTTACCGATGTATACTGCCGAAACGCCTTTTTTAATTGCTTCAAAAGCATTATGTAATTTCGGGATCATTCCGCCCTGCACCGTTCCATCTGCTTTTAAACCTTCAAACTCATTAGCTTTGATTTCTTTAACTACAGAACCATCATCATTCACATCTTTAAGTACACCTTTTTTCTCAAAGCAATATACCAAACGTGTTTCATATAAAGCAGACATAGCCACCGCAACAGAAGATGCAATAGTATCAGCATTGGTATTTAAAAGTTGTGTAGCACCGTCGTGTGTAATGGCGCATAAAACAGGAACCAATCCGGCCTTCAGCAAACTATCTAAAGTTGCTGAAGAAACAGAATTTTCATCCAAATCGCCCACAAAGCCATAATCAATTACGGCTCCTGCCATTGGTCCAGCATCTGCACCATAAGTTTTGGTACTAACCGGCCGTTTTTTTGCTTTGATCACATTGCCATCAGCTCCGCTTAAACCAATAGCATTACTACCCTTGGCCTGTAGCTGGGCAACCATATTTTTATTGATCAGTCCGGCATAAACCATGGTCACAATCCGTAATGTTTCAATATCGGTAATTCTTCTACCATCAACCATCTTTGCTTCAATGCCGAGCGATTCGCCTAATTCAGTTGCAATTTTACCGCCACCATGAACCAGAATTTTATCTCCTGGCAATGCAGTAAAATCCAGCAAAAACTGATGAAGGTTTGCTGAGTTATCGATTACATTTCCACCGATTTTTATGATTGTGAGCTGTTTCATAGTTTATTCTTACCATGTTCGTGTCTCCACGAACCATATTAATAGTTAATAATTTCGGTTCGTGAGGACACGAACCAAGGCGTATGCTTATTCATTTAGTAACAATAATTACAACTTTTCCAGCATCGCTTTTATTACCGCCTGTGCTGCCCATAATCGGTTTCCCGCTTCATGTATTACCAAGGAGTTTGGTCCGTCCAAAATCTCTGACGATAATTCCAGATCGCGGCGAACCGGCAAACAGTGCATCACTTTAGCATCATTTGTGAATTTTAACTTTTCGTTGTTCATCATCCATCCATCAGGATAAGTTAATACTTTTCCGTACTCTTTATAACTGCTCCAATTTTTCACATACACATAATCAGCACCGGCTAAAGCTTGTTCTAAATTATACTGAATATCGGCATTAGGCGTAAAATCATTGGAAAGTTCATAACCTTCTGGCTGGGCAATGGTAAAATCGATCATACCTTCTGCCTGGGCTTTGCACATCCACTCTGCAAAAGAATTTGGCACCGCCTGAGGTAATGCCTTAACGTGGGGTGCCCAGGCTAAAACTACTTTAGGTTTACGGCCATCAGGTTTCTTTGTCCAGGTTTCGTGAATGGTAATAATATCGGCGAAGCTTTGTAAAGGGTGACGTGTTGCGCTTTCTAAACTCACCACAGGTACTGCACAATATTTCACAAATTTATTAAAGAAATCTTCGCTATAATCCTCTTCACGGTTATTCAGTTTTGGAAAAGAACGCAAGCCCAAAATATCGCAATACTGGCCCATTACTGCAGCAGCTTCACGAATGTGCTCAACAGTAGAGCCATTCATTACCACTCCATCCTGCGTTTCTAATGCCCAACCTTCTTTATCCATGTTCATTACCATCACATTCATACCTAAGTTTAAGGCCGCTTTTTGCGTACTTAAGCGGGTACGTAAACTGGGGTTCATAAAAACCAAACCTAAGGTTTTGTTCTTACCTAAATTTTGGTGCGCATAAGGATTTGCTTTTAATGCAAGCGCATCATTTACAAATTGTTTGATGCTTGGGACATCGTGTACGGAAGTGAAAAGTTTCATTTTAATATAAATTAATTTATCCCGATCCGTCACCCTGAATTTATTTCAGGGTCTTTCTATAAAATAGATGCTGAAATAAATCCGATAGCTATCGGATCAGCATGACGATCGACCAGATACACAGTATTTATTTTACCAATTGTTTAAAAGCTGCCAAAAACTCATCAGCATGCACTTTCGTTAAATTTAATGCCGGCAATAAGCGGATTACATTGGGCTTTGCCTCCCCGGTAAAAATAAAATGCTTAAACAAAAGTTCCTTTTTAACATGGGCAAGTTCTTCTGGCAATTCGATACCAATCATTAAGCCACGGCCACGAACTTCTTTCACCTGCTCAAACTTCTTTAATTCAGTAATGAGATAGTTTCCAACTTCTTCAGCATTTTTGATCAGGTCATCTTTTTCCATCACTTCCAAAACAGCTAGAGCCGCAGCGCAAGCTAAATGGTTACCACCGAAAGTTGTACCTAGCTCTCCATGCCAAGGTTTAAATTTCGGCGCAATTGAGATTCCCGCTACCGGAAATCCATTACCCATTCCTTTTGCCATGGTATACACATCTGCTTCAACTCCCGAGTAATCGTGCGAGTAAAACGAACCTGTGCGTCCGTAACCGCACTGTACACTATCGGCAATATAAACTGCATTATATTCATCACAAAGCGAACGTATTTTTTGCAGGAAACTTTTCGAGGCTTCTTTAATACCGCCAACGCCTTGAATACCTTCAATAATAACAGCAGAAATATCATCACCCTGTGCTTTAAAGGTTTCTTCTAAAGCAACTTCATTATTGAAAGGTAAAAATATTACATTTTCATTCTGATTAACCGGTGCTACAATTTTAGGATTGTCGGTTACGGCAACCGCTAAAGAGGTACGTCCGTGGAAAGCCCCTGTAAAAGCAATTACCTTTTTTCTTCCATTATAAAATGAAGCCAGTTTTAAAGCATTTTCATTTGCCTCAGCTCCCGAATTACAAAGGAACAATTGGAAATCTTTTTTGCCTGATACTTCGCCCAGCTTCTGTGCCAGTTGTACCTGCAAAGGAATTTTTACTGAATTTGAATAAAAACCAACTTTATTTAACTGATCGGTTAAACGGTTTACATAGTGCGGGTTAGTATGCCCGATTGAAATTACAGCATGACCGCCATATAAATCTAAATATTGTTGTCCGTTAGCATCCCAAACATTGCTGCCGGCTGCTTTGGTAATTTCTATATCGTTAAGTGGGTAAACGTCGAATAAGTTCATTTTTTAATAAGGTTTGAAGGTTGAGGGCTGGAAGGTTGAGGGTTTATGTATCCTAACCTTTTCCACCGCCTCTCAAAAATTTAATAAATGCGATTAACATCGCCTTAATTTCATTAACACTTTTATTCACAGCTTCATAAACCGCTAAACTGATGTAAGCTAAATCACGGATGAGAATAAAAACATATTCTATTTCTTTTGTAGAGCCAAGTGCATTATCAAGATAATGGACAAAATCCTTATCTGTGTTTTTACCGCTTCCTTCTACAATATTTAAAGGGATAGAATAGGTGGCCCGCCGAATTTGTTGGGTTAAAGCAAATTTTTCTTCAATAGGCATTATAGGTAGAATTTCCTTATAAACCTGTAAAGTAAATAAGTGAGCCTTTTTCCAAACATCTAGTTTTTGATAATCTCTCATACATTTAAATTTTAGATCTGAATTCAGACCCTTTTGCCTTCTGCCTTCCCGCCCTCTGCCTAGAAATTGGCCGCCTTTAACTTAAGTCCTGCTGTTTCATCTAAGCCGAACATCAAATTCATATTCTGAACTGCTTGTCCGCTGGCACCTTTTAACAGGTTATCAACAATACTGATGATGAATAATTTACCCCCATGTTTTTCTATATGTACCAATGCCTTGTTGGTATTCACAACCTGTTTTAAATCGATGTTTTTCCGACTTACGTGTGTAAAGGGATGAGCACTATAATAGGCTTCGTAAATGTTTTGCGCTTCTTCTAAACTCAAATCACTTTCCAGGTACATGGCAGCTAAAATACCTCTTGTAAATGCACCACGTTGTGGGATAAAACTTAAAGCTTCAGAAAGTGACGGTTGCAGCTGCAACAAACTCTCACTAATCTCATTTAAATGCTGATGCTCAAAAGCCTTATAAATGGAAAGGTTATTAGTTCTCCAGCTAAAGTGCGAAGTAGTAGATAAACTCTGTCCTGCACCGGTAGATCCGGTAGTAGCATTGATGTGAACCTCATTTCGAATTAAACCTTCAGCAGCCAAAGGCAACAAACCCAATTGGATACAAGTTGCAAAACAACCAGGATTTGCAATATTTTTAGCTGTTTTAATTTTATCACGATTTAGTTCTGGCAATCCATAAACAAATTCGCGGTTTTCGAATTTAGCTTTTTCATGTAACCGAAAGTCCTGAGATAAATCTATAATTTTAATGCTTTCGTTGATTGGGTTAGCAGCCAAAAATTTCTTAGCATCCCCATGGCCAACGCATAAAAACAATACATCAATATCTTGTGGAATATCGCTTACAAATTTTAAATCTGTATCACCGATCAGATCAGTATGTACATCTGAGATCAGGTTTCCGGCGTTACTGGTACTATTTACGAAAGCCATTTCAACATTTGGGTGGTTAACCAAAATACGCAGCATTTCGCCACCAGTGTAACCCGCTCCTCCAATTATTCCTGCTTTAATTTTATTCATCACTATGAGTTTAGTACTATTTTATAAAGAAAAAAATCTTCGTCGTTTGCCTGTTTTACAAAACCTATGTTCTCATACAAATGCTGTGCGGTATAATTATCTACAGCAGTTTCCAATTGTAGAAACGTAGATCCATTGGCTTTGGCAAAATCCATGGCGGTTTTAATTAATTTTTCGCCTATGCCCTGCTTGCGGTAAACCTCATCAACATACAGATCGTTCAGAATCCAGTTTTTACTTAACCTTACCGACGAGAATTTCGGGTATAACTGCGTGAAACCAACCGGTTTTTCAGTATCCTCGTCTATCGCTATAAAAATGACCGATTCATTATGTTGCAAGCGCTCATCAATAAAAGCTTTGGCCATGCCGATATCTGAAAACTGTTTATAAAATATGCGATACTGGTTAAACAGTCCAACTACGAGGTGGGATTCTGTTAATCCTATTTGCTTTACCTTTATATTATTCACAATCAGTTCTGTCGTTTTGGGTTGATGGATAGGAAAAAAGTATAAATTCTAAATCATCAACACCATCATTCATAATTTTATGTTGATCGCCCGCTTTAATTTGTAAACCTTTGTTGGTGTCAACAGTAAATGTTTCGCCTTCAATTAAAAATGTTGCCTTCCCTTTCAATATAAAGAAAAACTGTTCTGCATAAGTATGAAAATGTAATTTCTCTGCAGTTTGAGGCGGCATTAACTCTTGTTTAATTACTGCATCAGGTTTGCTTACAAAATTCCATCCATCACAATTATTGCCCCATTTATAGTGGCTTAAACAATTATCTTTCGAAAGGATTTCGCTCATTTAAGTATCAAGTAGTTAGTATCGAGTATCAAGAAAGAGCAAAATCCATTTTACCTCTTCTATCATACATCTTACATAAAACTAGGCTTCTTCACCATTCACCTTGTGCCAGATCATTACCTGGTTACCAAATATTTTAGAGAAACCTTTAACGTCTTCTCCACTCCAGGCGTTGTTCATTTCGCCGTAGCTGCCGAATTTATTGCTCATTAAATCGTGGTTAGATTCAATACCAATAATCTGGAAACGGTATGGCAACAATTCAACAAACACTTTACCGCTCACAAATTTCTGGGTATCAGCTAAAAAAGCCTCAATATTCCGCATAATCGGATCGTGAAACTGACCTTCGTGTAACCAGTTGCCATAGAAAGATGATAATTGTTCTTTCCAGCTTAACTGCCATTTGGTTAAAGTGTGTTTTTCTAACGTATGGTGTGCTTTGATAATGATAATGGGACCAGCAGCCTCAAAACCTACGCGACCTTTAATACCAATGATGGTATCACCCACGTGGATATCGCGACCAATGCCAAAAGGTTGAGCAATAGCCTGTAATTTTTGAATTGCCCTTACAGGTGCTAATGTTTCACCATCAATTGCTACCAGTTCACCTTTTTCAAAAGTAAGTTCAATTTTGCGCGATTCGGTTTCCGAAACCTGGGTTGGCCAGGCACTTTCTGGCAACGTTTCATGAGAAGTTAAAGTTTCCTTTCCTCCTACTGAAGTTCCCCATAAACCTTTATTGATCGAGTATCTTGCTTTTTCAGCGCTATATTCTACACCATGTTGTGCTAAATATTCAATTTCCGCTTCGCGGGATAATTTTAAATCTCTGATTGGCGTAATGATTTCAACCTCCGGAATAAGGATATTGAAAATCATATCGAAACGTACCTGGTCGTTACCTGCACCGGTACTTCCGTGAGCCACATAATCTGCACCGATTTTTTTCACATAATTGGCAATAGCAGTAGCCTGACTTACGCGCTCTGCACTAACGGATAATGGATAAGTTGCATTTTTTAGTACGTTACCAAAAACCAGGTATTTAATACAACCTTCATAATAACTTTCAGTTTCATCTACAACAGCATGCGATTTTACGCCCAAAGCATATGCTCTTTTCTCAATTTCCTGCAATTCTTCATCAGAGAAGCCACCGGTGTTTACAATTACCGAGTGAACTTCCAATCCGCGATCCTGTGCTAGGTAAATACAACAAAACGAGGTATCCAATCCTCCGCTAAATGCTAAAACAACTTTTTTCATGCTATTTATTAAATAAAAAGGTAAATAAAAATAAAAGGGCTTTTAAGCCAGTTTTGGGCTTAGGTTTAACAACTAAACGTTGTTTAATGCGCATAAAGCGCTCGTATAACTTGGGTTTCTTTTGCAGTTCTTCGGCAAATTGCTTAGCTACTTCGTGTTTTTTCTCAGCCGGATCGTAAAGCATGGCAGTACACATGCAGTTTTTACGTTCTTTCATTTTTAAAATTTCGAAGTTTACGCAGCTCTGGCAGCCTTTCCAAAACTCTTCATCCTGGGTAAGTTCGCTGTAAGTTACTGGTTCATAACCCAGGTCTGAATTTATTTTCATCACCGCTAAACCAGTTGTTAAACCAAAGATTTTTGCCTTTGGATACAACTTTCTCGATAAACCGAAAATTTCATTTTTAATGGCTTTTGCTAATCCGGCTTTACGGTATTTAGGGCTTACTACCAAACCACTATTGGCTACAAACTGGCCGTGGCTCCAGGTTTCTATATAGCAAAATCCTGCCCAGGAACCATCTTTGTTGAAAGCAATAACCGATTTACCTTCTTGCATTTTATTGGAAATGTATTCAGGCGAGCGCTTGGCAATGCCTGTTCCACGAGCTTTTGCCGATTCGGCCATCTCGGTTACGATTTCTTCTGCAAATACACGATGTTCAGGAAGTGCAACCTGCACTATAAATTCGTTAATATCCATTCGTTTTCTAACGAAAAATTATAAGTATTCTTGTTAATTGGGTTTTTAGAGAGGATCAATTCCTCGTTACGTTTAGCGTAGGTACTAAATACGTGGAGTGAAATTTTGCCGGCTTGCGGGACAATAAAATACGGGTTGAAAATGATTAATAAACAAACCTTTCCCAGACACTATTTGTGTTGAGGAAACTGAAAGTTTATGTAAAATCTGTTTAATCATTTATTGCGTATTAAAACGGCTTTAACTCTATTGAGGTGCAAAGGTTTAAATAAAAATCGAGTTACACAATATTTTTTAACTTTTTTACATTTTTTAATTATTACGGGAAAAGAAAAAGCCCCGGAATTTCGGGGCTTTGATTTGTTATTTTTTGGATAGGCCGACTGAAACCCTCGTTCCGTCCAAAAAGAAATTTAATTTTTTAGGGCTGGAATTTGGCGGAAGCTGAAACGACCATACCGCTTGTGATGATGCTTCAGGTTCAGGATTGGTACTTCCTGAACGCTCAGTTCCAGTTATTGAAGTTCCATTATCTAATTCTAATCTTGCATCAGAGCTCGATACGGCAAAAAATTTCTTAGCCTCTAAAGTGCTTTTATTTGTTACCTGTAAGTTAATTGTCAACTCTGCACCCGTAGCTTTCCCTTCTGCATCCTTTAAATCAATAGATGATGCAGAAGTAACCTTAACTAACGCCTCTTTTGATTTACCTAATATTGCGCTATCAGGAGAAACCGTGAATTCAGTGCTGGCAGGCGCATTTTCTTCTTTCGCCGGAACACTAACTGTTGTTTCTGTCTTAGTAATGGTTGTATCCGCCGGTTTATCTTTTGACGAATTGCTGCAAGAAGAAAATGCAAATACGCCAGCAGAGATGATTGCTAATTTTGAGATGTTCTTTATCATTTTTAAAGGGTTTAGTGGTTAATCAAAATTAAACTTATAAGTGTTATTTAACATTAAAATTATTAAACGTTTATGTAAACTCCATATGAACAGTTAATTTCATTTTTTGTTTTCATCCCCCCTTCATCATTCCGTTTATAATTTTAACATCTGTTTAACAACATTTAACATCCTTCTATGCTACTTAAATCCAATATTTACATGCCTGTAGCGAATGCGGTCTGACTATCGTTTTATGGGTATTCCTTAAATATTAAATAAAATTTAAACCAATGAAGAATTTTACCAAATTTCATTTCAAATCGATCACTTTATTTGTTCTAATTGCTTTCACAGCACTAACTTCATGTAAAAAAACCGAAACTGCCGATCCTACTATCTCTTATTTAAGGGTAATCAATGCATCACCATCTTTGGCAACATACAATGCTTACTTTAACGGTAATATGGTTAATTCAGCAGCTTTACCATTTGGAGGCGCTGTTAATTATGTTTCCTACGTAGCTGAAGCTTACAGTTTAAAATTTACAACGGCCAGCAGTACCGAGAGCTTATTAACCAAAACGATTACCTTGAATGCAAGCACCTATTATTCTTCTTATTTGATTAATAAACCTGCTGCATTGGATGTTTATACCATTAGTGATGACCTTTCTATCCCATCAACTGATAAAGCTTACATCCGTTTTATTAACTTATCGCCTGATGCTCCTGCTCTGGATCTGGCAAAAACTAGCGCAACGACCATGCTGGTTACTAATAAAGCTTACAAAAACGCAAGCGGCTTCGTTGCTGTTGATGCCGGAACTTACACATTGGATGCCAAAGAAACTTCATCAGGAGCAGTTAAAGCTACTTCTGTGAGCACCAGTTTTACAGCAGGTTATCATTATGACATTATTTGTGGTGGTTTGGTAGCGCCTGCAAATGATACGGAACGACCATTGAGTTTGCAGGTTATTCCGATCAAATAAGAATGATTTCTGTAGTATTCGCCTTTCATAAAAAGGGCAATTTTCGATTCGAAAATTGCCCTTTTGAATTAAGCATTGACCAAACTTCAATAATTATTTTTTTATCACATCAGTAAATTTCACCTGAATGATATAAGTACCTTCTAATTTGAGTCTCCAAGACCACCTTGGGTTTACAGAGAAACCTGGTGATGAAGGAAAGCCATCTATTGATTTTATAAAGGTACTTGGTATTCTATAATACATTAAGAAACCCCAATCGGTAGTTGGCGTAACATATTTTGTTAAAGGAAACGGTGCTACCTCAAAATCGCAGATCATAGCGGTGTCCGTTTGAATAACCGGGTTGAATTTAGCATAGTTTTCAAAAATTGGCCGATCTCCCCTTGCTATAATTTCTTTTGCTTTAGGATTAAAGGCATTTCCATTTTTATCTACCATTTTCAGTATCGCTCTTGCACCTAAAGATGAAATTTTTGTACAGGTAATGATTGGGTTTTTCATCGGCGTTGCTACACCTGTAACATCATTAAAGCCGTTAGCTACATTATCAGTAATCTCGAATAGATCATCTATTGTTGGATCCACCACATTAATTGTTGCTAACTTAGGAAATAGCTTGGTACCAGTACCGTTAGTCATTTCTACATCATATACATATCTTCCCAGGGGTAAGAAACCAGATGCTTGGTTAAAGGTAAGCTGTCCGCTCAATTCATTAAACTCCATTGGTTTCCTTTTAACCACCTCTCTTTTCTTATTCAAAAGCTCGAGGGTTACATCTGTTTCAGGATCAAAATTGGCACCGGTCTTAAAAACAGTAATTTCATATTCCTTCGAAAACTCTGCAGGCGCAGGAGAACCATCTTCTTTTCTCAAATTGAGCAATTTATAGGTAAAAGGCGGTGTAGAACCATCTGCATTGATTCTATCTGATTGAAAAAGAGGCAAGCCTCTTTTCGCATAAATATTATTGTCTTTATATCGAATGGTATCACTTAGAAAACCATTTTGTATTTTTTTACAGGCCACTACACCTAACAAGAGTAATAAACCTAAAATATATTTCATTTTCATAATTAATTGCGATTAAATTAATTGCCCAAAGACTGTGCATTAAAAAATAACCTGTGGTATCCACTTAACACATGAACTATACCATTGGTCGTAACAATTCCTGATGTTTGACAATCCACAGCCTTATCTTTTTGTGAATCGGGAATAGTACTTTGATCCGCCTCCTGATCATCGCGGGTTCCGATTACTTTGGTATACGTTACATAATCCACATAATTAACATACTGTGTATATTCATAAGAACGTCTCAATTTGATCAGGTATTGAACATTTGGAATAGCTCCGAGTAAACTATTATAAAGCTTACCGCTAACGGTCATCTGGTCTCTGTTGATCTTGCCCGCAAATAAATAGGTCTTTAATGAATCATTTAATTCCTGTGCCGGAATATCTTTGATACCGAAGTCAAAGTTTTCTGTTCCAAGCTGGAGAGATTTCTGATATTTTTTGGCCTTTACATACTCCGCTATTCCATAATTTGTAGTTGCAAAAAAGGTTACATTGCCATTTACAGCATCCTTTAAACCTGCCCTGTCTATCACTTTCACCAAGGAATCGAAGTTGCGGTTAGACTTTAAGTAATCGTAAGTACTTAAATTTACATTGGGATCACTTGGGCCGCCATCCCTTTTATAATCATTTTTTTTACAAGACGTTAGCGCCAGTAATATTAATGAAAGATATACTAATATATTATTTCTCATATTTTTTAATCTCTTAATAAAAACAACTTATACTTTACCCAACCAATATGGTGTTTGTTTCAATAACGGATTGTTTCTAAACAATGCAGGGTCTACAGGCCAATAAAAACCTTCTCTTCTGAATCTGCTCTCTGTAAGCCAATCTACGATAAGACCGTATCTTCTGGTTCTGAGCAAATCATAAAACAAATGTCCTTCCAGGTACATTTCTTTACCACGCTCATAGGCGTATTCATCCATTACCTCGTCTACAGAGCTTCCATCTGGAATTAATATTGGATTGAAGTCATTTCTTTTTCTGAAATCATTGATGATACCAATAGCTGTTGCTGCATCGTTTTTGTAAAGTGCAATCTCTGCCTTAAGTAGTTTCATATCACTCAATCTGAAGATGATAATGTTATTACTTAGATAAGGGTCTAATTTTTGCCCAGGGTTTCTGTAAGTTACATTACTGTACTTTACACAAATAGGTTTATCAGGGTTAGCAAGGTCAAAGCCCTTTTTATAACGGATATCGGTAGTCGATTGGAAATGATTCTTAAGATAAGAAGGATTGGTATAAAAACGTGGGTTGTTTCCATAACCTTTAATGTAATTCTCATTTAAAAAATATGAGCCTATGGAACTATTAGAACCTTCCAATGTATTCTCGCTGATGTTAATTTCAAATATGCCTTCGGAAGAACGGCCAATGAAAGTATCTTTATAATTAGCCGGATCTGTTAAAACATAGCCTCCTTTGTTGATTAATGTATTTATGGTCGTATCGGCATTGTTCACATCAGTCAAATTAGGCGCATCAACTGAAACGTCAGACATGGTTGCTCTCCAAAGATACAAATGCGCTAAAAGGGCATACACTGAACCTTTATTTGCAGTAACCTTTGCATCCCCGGTATTGGCATAATTCCAGCTTAATAGATTAATGGCTTTATGGCAATCATTTTCAATCAATTTCATCACGTCCGATTTTGAACTTCTTGGCAATTGTGGCGCATTGATCGGATCTTCATAAGCTTCTGTAACCAACGGTACATCACCCCATACCCTTACCATCATAAAGTAACTTAACGCACGAAGGAAATAGGCCTGGCCAATTGCCGAATTCCGGAATTGTGCAGGGTCGTCTTCAGCAGATAATTGTGCATCACTCATGCCATTAACTTTCTTTAAAATTAGATTAGACATGGCAATACTTTTATAATATAGGGTATAATTTGCCAGCGTATTAATATTGTATTGAAAGGTAAAATCTCCACCCTGTATCCCTTCTAAACCATCACCGCCATACTGTATCGTAAAATAATTTTTGGCAACAGCATCACCATACATAAAATAACGATTGTTTTTACTGGTAATCGCACTACGCATCAGTGCATAATTACCAGCGATGGCACTTCTCACGTCTCTTGATGATTGCCAGAAGGTTTGTTCGTAAGGTGCATCTTTAGGTTCCTCATATAATAATTTTTTACAAGAACTTATGGTAACCACTGTAGCCATTGCGATAAGTACACCGATTTTTGTGATTATATTTTTCATTTATTGACGATATTAAAATTGAACTTGTACACCTAAAGTATATTTTCTTGGAATAGGATATCCGGTTCCATTATACTCCCCATATCCGCTAACAGCTTCTGCATCTGGTAATTTTTTTGATTGCTGGAACATATATACGTTATCAGCAATAGCGTATAATTTCAGCTGACTTAAGCCTAATTTTCTTACGATTTTAGGGCTGAAATCATAACCAAGATTGATACTTCTTATCCTTGCATAACCACCTTTTTCGAGGAAAAAGGATTGTGCAGCCGTATAATAATATCGATAGGATCCCAAATCGAGTTTTGCATATTCAGCCTGATCTCCAGGGTTTCTCCAGATGTTCAGGCGACTTAGATCCGGTGAAGACACACTGGCAAAATTATATACTGCATTAGCATCAGTTGCGTTCGTAAAACGATCTGAATCAAATAGATTTAGTACGTCACGTTTAAGTGTAAAGTTGACAAAAATACTTAAGCTAAAGTTTTTGTAAGAGAAGCTATTTGTCCAACCACCGGTAAAACGTGGATTGGGGTCGCCAATTGGTGCTTTATCCGGATTGATACCATCATTAAAAACATCTATAAAATAATCTCCATCCAAATCTGCCAGATAAAAATCACCTGCACTATACGTTCCGTTACTATTTCTATACCTTTCTCCGGTATAAGGATTCTGGGGAATATCTGCTGAAGTAGAAAATACGCCTTTTGTACGATATAAATAGAAAGCATTTAGTGGACTACCTACAGAAAGCACGTGGTTTTTATCAAAACGATCTCCACTCAAAATAATATCACGGCCACCATTCGGCAAACTCATGATCTGATTTTTGTTATAAGAGATATTAAAAGAGCTATTCCACTTAAATTCCTTACGTATAGGATTAGCGGTTAAAGTTAACTCCATACCTGCATTACGAACCGCAAATGCATTGGTGAAAGCATTGTCATAGCCTGATGTAACCGGCAAATCAACATTAAAAAGTTTTTGTTTTACTTCTTTGTTGTACACATCAAATGAAATGGCATATCTACCATTATCAATTTCCATATCGGTACCAATATTCCATTGTGTCGATTTCTCCCAGCTAATATCCTTTTGTGCAACACCATTTATAAAATTAGGGGTAATAGCGGTAACACCATTATAAGAAGTAGCACCTTGAATACCAAATGCCACCCCGTTAGCTGTACCATTTCCCGCAAATCCACCATTGTTAACCAGGTATTTATTGTATTGCACATAAGCATTTCTTTTATCTTCATTTCCTGTTACGCCATAACTTCCCCTTATTTTAATTAGTGTAAAAGGGTTATTGGTTAGATTTTTCATAAAGTTTTCTTCTGAAAGAAGCCAACCTGCAGAAATAGAAGGGAACACGCCGTATTTATTATTTTCACCAAAACCAGATGAACCGTCCGTTCTGATCGTTCCTGATAAAAGGTACTTACCGTCATAATCATAATTAAAACGACCATAATAAGCTATCAATCCATGGGCGATGTAATTTGAATAGGCATAAATATTCTGTTGTTTAAAACCAGTAACTGTCTGAATATTATCTGATGCGCCACCATATCCGGATGCCTGGGTAGACTGAAACAAGCTATACTCTATATCCTGACCCGCTACTGCACTGAAAGAGTGTTTTTTAATAGAACCATTATAAGCTAAATAGTTCGATGTTCTTAAACCTATAGCACTTGAAGAAAAACTGGAAGAACTGTTACCAAAACCATTATTTAACAAATTGCTCATACTTACATCCCTGCGGGTATTATCACTAGTATAAGAAGATTGGGAATTTAAGGTAAAGTGTTTATTAAATTCATAGGCCAGGTTGAGGTTAGCTCCAAATTGGTTAGACACATTTCTGTTTAAATTTTCACCATCCTTACTCACAAAATAATCCAGTTTTTCGGGAGATATATTGAATAACGAAGATGGTAAATTGCCAGAACCAATTTTAGTGGGCTTAGATGGATCGTTTGGATCTTCGTTCCCTCTGCCCCTGCTGGCACTTGAATAATAAAATATGGGGTTGATCATTAATTTTTTATTCATTGCCCTTGAGGTAAGGTTCAAACGTGTTGTATAACGTTTAAAGCCCGTTCCTTTTACAATACCATCTTCATCATAATAACCTCCACTGAAACGATAAGTTGTTCCATTATCAGTACCACCGCTTATACTGAGGTTATTATCATTGATTTTACCCGTCTGATAAAATAAATCCTGCCAATCGGTATGGCCATTAAAAGCTGGATTTAAACTATCTGTAAGTATAAAAGGCAATTGTACACGCTGATCGTAACTTAGCTGTCTTTGCAGCACCTCCATTTTTTGCCTGCGTTCTGTAGTACCCATGGTAGCCTGCCTTAAGTTAGGGCGTTGTACCATACCATAATAAGTGTTAAAGCTTACTCTTGTATCGCCACCAACACCTTTTTTCGTTGTAATTAAAATTACACCATTGGCTGCTCTTGAACCATAAATAGCTGCTGCTGAGGCATCTTTTAATACGTCAATAGATTCAATATCGTTAGGGTTAAGGCCGGCCATGTAGTTGGTTCCTGTACCTGTTCCTGGCGGAACATATTCATCAGATGATTGAGGAACGCCATCCACCACATAAAGCGGTGATCTGATCACATTAAACTGATCATAACCTGTACTTCCTGTTGAATTACCCCTTACCGATACAGTAGGTGCCACACCTGGTTGGCCAGTAAAGTTTTGAACGTTTACGCCTGATAAACGTCCTTGCAGCAACTGATCAAAACTTGCTGCAGGTAAGTTAGCCAGTTCCTTGCCAGAGATACTAGAGATTGCCGCTGTAGTTTTCTTCCTGGTAATTTTTTGATAACCGATCGTAACTACTTCGTTCAGTGTATTATTATCCTCTTCCAAAGAAAAACTTACTGTGCCACTTGCCGAAACCGTTTTCTCTACCGAACGATAACCTACAATTCTGGCCGTAATAACTGCACCCTCTTTTTGAACGGTTAAGGTAAACTTTCCATCCGCGTTGGTGGCGGTACCGTTCTTGGTACCCTTTTCGATAATGGAAACCCCAGGTATGGGTTTATTGGTTTGATCTACAACTGTTCCCTTAATTGTCTTTTGGGCGAAGGCCAGCCAGGGGATAAGTAGATAAAATAATGTTGCCGTTAAAAATTTCACATAGCAATGTTTTGTAGAAGTTTTTTCCATTGATGATTAGTTAGTGGTTAGTTAGTTTGACTATAACCTAAAAGTATCAACATTTTTACTTCGTATTTAGCTGCTTTTTAGCTAACTAAAACCATATTTTAACTTAAAAAATTAACATTAATTAACATTTAACTCTTCAACACCTGACTTTTGCAATTTAAAATATGGCGCTATTGCATCAAACGGCATATTTAAATCAAATAAGTCATACTTTCAGCCCTTTTTAGAATACAGTAAGCTAATTACTTAGCAGATAGATCTTAGTAAAGAAATATTAAGGAAAATCTGCAAATAGTAGCAGCTAAAACGTTAAACTAACTTTTTAGTATAAAAGTAGTTCCAAAACTAAAACTTTCCATAAACACCTACTACTTCACCCTATTTAGAATAGTTCAAAATAATTTGGATTATAAAATTTTCTAACGTTATTTTGCATCTGTTTAGAATTAATCCAAATAAATATTAACATGTTTAAAATCAAACTATCCAGTTTAACATTTCTATTAACTTTTATCAGCATAATTTCTTTCGCCCAGCAGTTTTCGACGATTAGGGGTACGGTTACCACCTCTAACGGAAAACCAGCGGCCTTTATTTCAATTGGATTAAAGGGCAAGGGTCAAGGCACTATATCAGATGATAATGGTTTATACACCATTCACCGTGTTAAAGCCGGTACTTATACAATTAAAGCTTCTGCAGTTGGTATCGATGCCTCAGAAAAAAGTGTTACAATCGCTGCAGGAGAAACGAAAGTTATCGATTTCGTATTAAAAGAAAATGATCAGGCGCTGGAGGAAATTACAATAGCAGGTATTAATCAAAAATACAAAGTAAGCTTACCTTCTGCTACACTTAGGTTAAACGAGCCATTACTAGAGGCGCCACAAAACATTCAAATTGTAAGCAACCAAATTCTTAAAGACCAGCAGATCATTAGCATGAGCGATGGGTTGATCAGAAATGTAAGTGGTGCAGTTCGCCTTGAACACTGGGGAGATATGTACACCAATATTTTAATGCGCGGATCGCAAATTCAGGCCATGCGTAATGGTTTTAACGTAGTTTCTTCTTACTGGGGACCATTGACGGAAGACATGAGTTTTGTTGACCATATTGAGTTTGTTAAAGGTCCTGCCGGATTTATGCTTGGTAATGGCGATCCAAGCGGAATGTATAATGTGGTAACCAAAAAGCCTACTGGTTTAAACCAGGGGGAGGTTTCCTTTACTGCCGGAAGCTTTGATTTATACCGTACAACAATCGACCTTGACCATAAACTAACAGCAGATGGTAAATTCTTATTCCGGTTAAACGCTGCGGCGCAAAACAAAGCTTCATTTAGACCATACGAAAAAAATGACCGTTACAGTTTTGCACCTGTACTGAGCTATCAGATCACGCCAGGCACTAAGCTAACAGCAGAATATACTTTGCAAAATGCAAAAATGACGGAAGTGGGCTCTTATTACATTTTTAATACCGCCGGGTATGCCAGCTTACCAAGAGAATTTACCTTAACGCAACCTGGGGTACAGCCTACCCGAATCAACGATCATAGTATAACATTAAACCTAACACAACAACTAGGTCAAAATTGGAAATTAACTGCTCAGGCAGCTTATTACAAATATTTACAAAATGGTACAAGTTCATGGCCATCGGCGGTATATCCAAATGGCACTATCATTCGGAATGTTGGCATATGGGATGCTGAAAGCAGCATGAAATTAGCGCAGTTGTTTGTGAACGGAACGGTTAAAACCGGCGGTATTACACACCGGATTTTAGCAGGTTTTGATGGGGGCAAGAAAAATTATATAGCAGACTGGGGTCAATCTCACGATTTAGACCTGGCCAGTTCTCCATTTAATGTATACAACCCTGATTATGGCTTCCCATCAAACGGTTATCCAAATTTCGACCGTGTTACTCCGTTAGAAGAAAGGGCAATTGCAGCAGGCGGTTTAATGGATCAAAAATACCTGAGCGGTTATGTGCAGGATGAATTAGGATTTTTCGATAATATTGTTCGTTTAACCCTTGCCGGCCGTTATACCTATGTTAACCAATCAGCCTATGGCAGCCCTGCAGATAAAGCAAAGCATGTTACCCCAAGGGTGGGTTTAAGTGTATCAGTTGATAAAAACACCTCTGTTTACGCGGTTTATGACGAAGCCTTTACTCCACAAACCGGCTTTTTCCGGGATGGTGGTACCGCAAAACCCATAACCGGTAACAATAAAGAATTTGGCATCAAAAAAGATTGGTTTGATGGCCGTTGGAATACCACCCTATCCCTTTACAGGATTACCAAACAAAACGAGATTACAGGGGATCCTACCAATAAGGCAGGAGAAACTTTTAGCATCGTAATTGGCGAAAAAAGAGCTCAGGGCGTAGAGTTTGATGTTCGTGGCGAATTGGCTAAAGGATTAAACTTAATTGCAAACTATGCCTATACCGATGCGAAAGTAACAAAGGTAACAGATGGAGTTGAAGGCGTTTTTGTAGGTCAGGTGGTACCGGGTTTTTCAAAGCATACCACTAACGCATGGTTAACCTACTCATTACAGAACGGAGCGCTTAAAGGATTCGGCATCTCAGGAGGCTTTACCTATCTTGTAGACAGGGCTGTTGGCACCTACAGTGGTGAAAATGCAAATGAAAATCTTCCCGACTATTTTAAACTTGACGGAGGTTTATTCTGGTCGAATAAAAAAATAAAAGTCACTGCAAATGTATTTAACATTTTGGATAAGTATTTATACAGCGGTGCGTATTACACCAACTATTGGAATGCCCCAACTTACAACCAACCGGTTTACTCATGGCAGGCCGAAGCACCAAGAAACTACAGAGTAAGCGTAGCCTATAAATTTTAAATTAAATTAATCAGGAGAAGCTGGATCAGATCAATTTCTCCTGTTTTTAAAACCCAACCAGAAAACATGAAAACTAAAATCTCATTACTATTTTTATTTCTAGCCTTTAGCATTTCGAGTGCATTTGCACATGCTTTATGGATAGAAACAGCTTCAACAGGCAAAAAAGGGCAGGTACAGGAAGTGAAAGTTTTTTTCGGAGAATACGAAAGCAACGAACCTGATTCTGCCGCAAAATGGTTTAGCAACTTAAAAGAATTTAAGCTGGTTCTGACTGCTCCAAACGGAACAACGAAAGTTTTAACTACTGCTGCCGATGTAAGTTTCTTTAAAGCAAGCTTCACTCCAGATCAGGAAGGCACTTATAAACTTTCTGTGGTTCATGAAGTTGCTGACATTTATGAAAAAGCTAAAATTGAATATTATGCTTTTGCAGATGTTGCAGTAGGAAACGCAAAAATTAATACCGCTTTCCCCGCTACCGCAGCACTAACCATCAGACCAGATAAACATGCTTTAAATGTAGGCGAAACATCAATTCATCAGGTAATTTATAACAAAACACCTTTTGCAAAACAGAAGTTAACGGTTGTAAATGCTGAAAGAAAAGCACAGCCTACCGAAACCGATGCAGAAGGGAAATTCACTTTCAAGCCAGAACAAAAAGGAAACTATTTCCTGGAAGCCTTTACAGAAGATAAAACACCTGGAAAATTAAATGGAAAAGATTACGACAAAGTTTGGCATTTAGTGACTTATACTACTGAGGTTAAGTAGTCGTAAATTTTACAAAATTTAAAGCCAATTCGTCTTGAAAAAGCCTAATTGGTTGTTTTTATTCAGCTTGCTAATGACACTAACAAAAACATCAATAAAATCAAAGAACAAAAAATCGCGGTTACGACGGATCAGTGACTGGCTGCACCTGTGGTTAGGTATCGCATCGGGTCTGATCGTATTGATGTTGGGCATTACCGGATGTATATATGTTTTTCAAAAGGAAATTACTGAGCTGATTCACCGCAAAGCATATTTTGTTAATGTTCCATCAAACCCTAAAACCTTGTCATTAAGTTTGCTGAAAACCAATGCCGAAAAAGCATTGGGGAATAAAAAGAAAATTGATTTTATTTCTACTTATAAAGCCCCAGAAAGGGCATGGGAATTTGGCACTTATAAAGCTGGTAATCCTAAAGCCTTCTGGTACTTCGACTCAGTTGATTATTACGATCTGGTACTGGTAAATCCTTACACAGGAAAAGTAACCCTGGTGGCCGATCATAAATATGAGTTTTTTGCAGTGGTTAAAATGATTCATTGGAGTTTGCTGATCAATCATCCCATTGGTCAACAGGTTATCGGTTGGTCTACTTTTATTTTTGTGTTCCTGCTCATTTCAGGCATGGCGATGTGGTGGCCTAAAAATCTCAAAAAATCAAACTTCGATAAGAGTTTTAAAGTAAAGTGGAAAGCCAAATTTAAACGCATTAATTACGACATGCATAATGTACTGGGCTTTTATGTCATGATCATATGCCTGATGCTGGCTCTAACGGGCTTGGTATGGGCTTTTCAATGGTTTCAGGGAGCAGTTTATGTTGTCGCATCAGGAACCACTACCCCACCAAAAGTGGTAGAAATAAAATCTGACTCAACAAAAACCAGTAATGCTGTTCCATTCGATATTGCCTTTGATCAGGCCAAAAAGATTTTTAAAAACGAAGACCGCATTGGTATGTCACCAGCGGGAAGCGGTACAGCAACCATTTATGCCACAGGCTACCGTGGTGAAGAAACTTACTGGAATTATGATATTTTACAGTTAGATCAGTACTCGGGCAAATTATTACATAGAACAAACCAATCAGAAAAAAACGGAGGTGAAACTGTAATTGGCATGAACTACGATATCCACGTTGGTGCTATTTTAGGCCTTCCCGGAAAAATAATAGCCTTTTTTGCCAGTCTTATTGCAGCAAGTTTACCTATAACCGGATTTATTATCTGGTGGGGAAAAGGAAAAAAGAAAAAAAATCCCGCAATGGCGGAAAAATAAGTACATCCTAATTAATAATAAACATGAAATTTTTAAATCTATTTTTAGTCTTAAGTGGTTTAATTACCCTTAATGCTAATGCGCAAACAAAAGTTGACTCGCCGGAAGAAAAATTGGAAAAAGATAGAAAGTCCATTAAATCTTTAGCTGGTTTCTATGAAGTGAATTTCAATTATGGCGAAGTAACCGCACCTGATCCAAATTACAAATTCAGCAAACCTTACGAAAGCCATGGTAACGAATGGGCAGAGATTATTGTTGATGAACCGAAAAGAATTGTGATACAACACATGCTGGCCATTAACGATACTACGGTTATTAAACACTGGCGCCAGGACTGGACTTATGAAGATACCGACATTATGCTTTACACCGAAGGTAATGCATGGAAAAAAGGCAATTTAACACCAGCAGATGTAAAAGGCAAATGGACCCAAAAAGTTTATCAGGTTGATGATAGTCCACGTTACCAGGGCTATGGAACATGGAGCCATGTTGGTGGTCACGATTCCTGGTCTAGCGAAACCGATTCCCCACTTCCGAGAAGAGAATCTACCGTACGTAAAGATTACAATGTATTAAATCGCGGCAGCAGAATAACCATTACCAAAAATGGTTGGATGTTTGAGCAGGACAATAAAAAAATTGTACGCTCTGCCAGTAGCGATAAACTTTTAGCCGTTGAAAAAGGTTATGAGGAATTTACGAAAATAGATCCTAAAACTTTCGCCAATGCACAAAAATGGTGGGACAGCCAAAAATCTTACTGGGCTGATGTACGTGGCGTTTGGGCCGATATTATCGGATCTCAAAACACCTTCAAAGTACAAACCATGGCCAATGGAAAATTGCTTTACGAAACACTTTTTAGCTTGGGCGATCAATCTGTTAAAGAAAAATGGTCAGCAAACCAGAATAAAGAAAAAATTAAAACCGCTTTACAGCCTTATTTGGTAAAGTAAAGCAATCAAATTATAACGAATGGTTGATGGTTAATGGCAATGCTCTGTTAACTGTCAGCCATTTTTTATGTTAAACGATGCCATTCACTTGGGTGTGTAGGTAATATTATTATGAAAATCGAAGTCTGGCGCGCTTCGGTTGCTAAAGTCCTGCTATCGCTGCAAGTCCTCACTCGTGCCTCGTTCCGGGCTTTACGCTCTATCAGGTTTATTTAACTTCGATCTGTAGTTCTTTGGATTAAAGACCAAACTGTTAGTCGAGATTTGCAATCTCGACCCGATGAACTTTAGATTCCAAAATCGGGATTACAAATCCCAACTAACAACTACTTTATTTTATTAAATTTCGGGATGAAAAAATCTGGCTTCATTTTCTTTTTATTTCTAACCGTTAACAGTTTCGCTCAAGATTCTACCTATACCAGAAATATAATCAATATCCTTACTTCAAAAGAATTTTGGGGTAGAGGTTATACCAAATATGGGATGAAAAAAGCAGCAGAATATCTTACAGCAGAATATCAAAAAATTGGTCTGCTGCCAATGGGTAATTCTTATACGCAGCCTTTTAATTTCCCTGTAAACACCTTCCCGGGAAAAATGATGGTAGCCATCAATGGACAAAAACTTGTTCCCGGTAAAGATTTCATTGTAAATAATGAGAGTCCGGGTATTAAACAAGTAGCAAATTTAACTCCAAATGACAGCCTTAATTATCGGGCTTCGTCATCACTACAAGTTTCACTAAAAGATAAATTAACCTGGTCTGTAGCTACTGAAGTTGGAGAAGTAACCACCATCCAGCTCAATAAAAAGAATTTTACCGCAATACCAAAAAAAATTAGTGTTGATATTGAAAACAAATTCATTCCAAACTTTGAGGCGGCAAATGTTTGCGCTTTAGTAAAGGGCACTAAATTTCCCGATTCCATTTTAATCATTACGGCTCATTACGACCATCTGGGCGGTATGGGTGCAGCTACCTATTTCCCTGGAGCAAATGATAACGCGGCCGGCGTGGCTACCCTGCTAAGTTTAGCCAAATATTATGCTGCCCATCCTAAACCCTACTCCATTGGTTTCATCTGTTTTGCTGCTGAAGAAGCCGGATTATTAGGATCAAGATATTTTGTAGAGAACTCTTTGGTTCCCTTGAGTAATATAAAATTCCTCCTCAACCTCGATCTGGTTGGAACTGGCGAAGCTGGGATGACAGTGGTTAATGCATCTGTTTACCCTAAAGCATTTGCTATGCTCAACGCCGTTAACAATAAAAATCAGTATATCTCAAAAATAAACTCAAGAGGTAAAGCAGCCAACAGCGATCATTATTTCTTTACTGAAAAAGGTGTTCCTGCATTCTTTATTTACACACAGGGCGGCCCTTCAGCCTACCACGATGTATTCGATAAACCTGAAACATTACCGCTTACCAAGTACAAAGATCTGTTCAAATTAATTATTGGTTTTAATCAAAAACTGATGGAATAACTCCTTTTTTAGGACGAAAGCTTTAATTCGCTATTCAAACACTTAATTCTGAACACTCAATCCTCAAATTCCTCTTTTCTGCGATTGGGATAATATTATAAACCTTTGGGATAATTAAATTTAGCAGCGTGATGTGTATAGGCATCTTTGAATCAACAAAAACGAAACAAGATTCATTATGAAAACTATACAAAAACTTAGCCTTGCATTATTACTGCTAATGGTATTTACAATTAAATCGAATGCTCAGAACCAAATCGAAGTTCTTATAGTAGGCTCTGCCCACGACAACTCTAAATCGACACAGAATTTTCAGGCGATCATTGATAAACTTAAAAATTTTAAACCCGATATGGTTTTTGGCGAATACCTGCCCCAAGGCGATTATGCGAAACTGGAAGAAAGCAACTGGGCAAAAGAATCGCTTAGAAAAGGGCATGATTATTTAGAAAAATTAAATCCGGAATCTCCGAAAAATATTGATGATCAAATTAAAAAAGACCAAAAAGCACTCAGCTCATTCGCCTACTACCATAAAACGAGAATGAATTTAGCTGTTAATTATGCTAAAAACTGGGACAGGGGAAATGCCGAATACCAAATCTTCGTGCTCGAAAATTACATGAAACAAAGCTTCGGCAAAGAAGAGCAGGTTGAATATGCAAAAACGCTAGGAAATATTGATTCGTTAAAGAAAAAAGGGCTATATAGACCAGGAAGCGAATACAGCAAAATCTATTTCCCCCTTATTTACCAATTAAAACAAGATCAGATTTACAATATGGATTGCCAATCCTATGATAAACCATGGAGTGAAGCCTGGGCTAAAACAGATTCTTTATACAAAATTTTAACAAGCAAAGCGAAAGCCGATAGCACCTCGCAGGAAGCTGCTACCATTAAAGCCATAGAAAAATATTCGTCTTACAATGAAGATGAAGCGAAAGTTTTTAATGCTGATCCTTATGCCGGTATGAACACTGTAAAATATGGTGTTTTAGATGAAGCCTGGAACTTTTATGGTGGTCCTCATTTTTATGGCTATGCGGGCTTCCCTACTGAAAAGGTAAAGGAGATGATTGCACAATGGACCTTAAGAAATGAAGGGATGTGTAAAAACATCGTCGAGCAGGCAAAGGCGAAAAAAGCAAAAAGGATCGTGGTAGGTGTTGGTGCTTCACACCGGAAATGGATGGAAGAAATTCTGGCTAAAAACCCATCTATCAAAATCATTAACTATAACGATCTTCATTAAATCAAGTATGCGCAATTCTCAACCCCATTGCATTAGCGATGGGGCTTTTTCTTTTAATTAAATGTAGTTTTTTGTTTAGTATTTTCAGAAGCATTTAAATATTTTCACCTGAAAAGTAGTTTTTTTGATTAGATACAATAGAGTAATAAGAAAAAGTCCTTATGTTTTTAAAGTGAGTTTTACCAAATACTGATCTTCTCCATCATCGAAAATCATTTCTGTGTCCCATCCTGTTTCTTTAGCGGTACGTTTGATAGTTTCCTCATCTATATAAATCCAGTTGAACCAATTGCCTTTTTCGCCCTTATATTCATACTGGTAAGATACCTCGCCATAGTATCGGTTTTGCGGCTTGGGCATATCTTCGTATAAATAAGCGATGTCTGAAGAATCGAAAATTACCTGCCCTTCGGGATTGATAAGGTCTTTTAACTTGATCAGAAAATCTTTAAAACCGGGCAAATTCCCTGTTAAACCGATACCGTTCATCAGCATAATAATGGTATCAAATTTCTCCTCATAGGTAAAAACATCCTGTACGAATGCTTTTTTCACACCACGGTCTTTCATAATGTTCACTGCTGCTTCAGAAATATCAATAGCCGTAACATCAATATTAAATGCCTGCAGAAGCAGTGCATGACTACCAACACCGGCACCAATATCCAACACCTTGCCACTGCACATGTGCAAAGCCTGAAGTTCTAAAACAGGCATGTCTTCATCATCACGAAAGAAAAATTCTAATGGCATTTCTTCTGGCTCACCATACGAATTGTGCAGCCAAAGAGTTTCTGCCTCTCCCGTTCTATAAATATCTGTTAGCGCTTTACCAAAAACATCCATGAGGCAAAGATAGGGAAAATGGAAGAGGTATGAGGTAAGATGGGAAATTGCCATGCTGAGGCACTGCTTGTCCCAATTTCCGGGTAAGCATCTGTTTCATCGATTGAAGATGCTTTGTACTATCAATTACAGAATCCAATAGAAAGATCGTCATCTCGACCGGAGCAACGCGAAGTGGAGAGATCTATCGATACAGATTTCTCGACTGCGTTGCACTCCGCTCGAAATGACGGCGACTCAAGGGATTTTTCACCTTCCTAGTCGGGATTTGTAATCCCGACTAGGAGATTTGTAATCCTTATAAAATCAGATTGAAATCTGGCAAACGGTCTGGATTATAAATCCAGACCAACGATTAATCGTTACTCAATTGCTGCTGGTCGGGATTTGCAATCCCGATCTAAGAGCCAAGGATTTTCAATCCTTAAAAATAAAGCTAAAAAATATAGTTACTCCAACTCAAACACCTGATGGTATTCTGGTATGGCTACATGTTTAAAACCATGATCTTTTAACCTCGTGGCGAAATGCTGTTGTACCTCATACTCTCCATGAACCAGAAACAATTGTTTCACTTTCGCCGGATCCTGGCAAGATAAAAAGTGTAATAAATCTTCATAATCGCCATGTGCACTCATCGATTTTATCGATTGTACTTCAGCTTTAACATCATATTCATCACGGAAAATTTCAACTACTTTTTGTCCGGCAATTAACCTGCCACCGAGTGAATTTGGCTCACAATAACCCACCATTAAAATGGTATTTTTCTGGTTACCAATATTGTTTCTGATGTGGTGTTTTACGCGACCAGCCTCTGCCATACCCGATGCCGAAATAATTACACATGGTCTTGGATCTTCATTTAAAGCTTTTGATTCTTCTACACTCTCAATAAAGCGCAGGCCCTTAAATCCGAACACATCATGGTCTATTTTTAAGGTTTCTTTAACCCCATTATTATACACTTCAGGATGGTTCTTAAGGATCTCAGTTGCTTTTGACGATAACGGACTATCTACATAGTAAGGAACATCAGGTAATTTACCTTTTAGTTCCAATCCGTTTAAAGCATAAAGCAATTCCTGTGTACGGCCAACAGCAAAAGCCGGAATAATTACTTTCCCCTTTTTTACTTTGCAAGTATTATTAATGATTTCCAAAAGCAGATCTTCGATCGGATCAAGGTCTTTATGCAGTGAATCGCCATAAGTAGATTCCATTAGAATATAATCGGCCTGGTCAAACTGCTGGGGACTTTTTAAAAGCAGGTCGCCATAACGGCCAACATCGCCAGAAAAGGTAATCCGGGTTGGTTTTCCGTCTTCCGTAATGGTAAGGTGTACTGCAGCACTGCCTAAAATATGACCTGCATCAGTAAACTTCAGCCGAATGTCCTCCTCAATCTCGAAATCTTCTTCATATTCCACAATTTTCATCAGACTAAGTGTTTTAATAACATCTTCTTCCGTGTAAAGTGCTTCTTCCATTTCTTCGCCGTGGCGGAGGTGGCGGTTTGCATATTCAGTGTCCTGCATCTGGATTTTAGCAGAATCCATCATTAAAATGCGGGCGAGATCCATAGTGGCCGGGGTACAGAAAATTTTACCTTCAAAACCTTCGGCAACCAATTTGGGTAGTAAACCGCAATGATCAATATGGGCGTGTGATAAAACGAGATAGGTAACTTTTTTGGCATCGAAACCAAAGTAATCGTTTAATTTGTCGGTAACATGACCCATCCCCTGGAATAAACCACAATCTAATAATATCTGGGTACCGTTTTTTAAGGTAATAAGGTGCTTACTCCCCGTAACCGTACGGGCGGCACCATGAAAAGCAATGTTCATCAAGATGTTGGTTAGAAAATATATAGAATAAAAATGCCGGATATTTCCGGCACTTCCAATTCTTTATGCATTTATTTCTGCTACTTTATCTTTAACCTTATCTGCAACGCTTGTGGCTTTATCTGCCAAACCTGCTAATTTATCTTTAGAAGCATCTAAAAGATCAGCAAAAAAATCTGATACTTTACTTTTCAGATCGCTGCTTGAATCTGATGATAATGCCAATGCGATGGTTGCTCCCAATGCTGCTCCGGCTAATACGCCTACTATAATTTTTGTCTCTTTTTTCATGATCTTAGTGATTTAGTTATTAAACATATTTAACCCACAGGTGTTTTTATTTTTTTCATCTTACAAAAACCAATCCACAATGAAGCGCATATTTTTTATAGACCTTGACAATACCATTTATTTTACCAAACCGAATGAAGAACAGTTGATGGGCGAATTATACCGTTTTTTGGAAAGTATGGATTTAGGCATTAGTAAAGAAGATTTTCAACTTGCCAAGAAGGAAATGTTAAAAACGCCGTTTCTGAAAGTGGCAAAAAAATACGGTTTTAAAGAAGAAGTAATGCCTGATGTGATTTCTTACCTCCAAAACAGAGAAGTAACCAGGGCTTTAAAGCCAAGCAACGATTATCACCAAATTAAAAGTTTAATCGGACGGAAATTTATTGTAACGGCCGGTTTTCCAAAACAACAGCTTTCAAAAGTAAAGATGCTGGGCATCGCAGATGATTTTGAAGAAGTGCATGTAGTAGATGTTTCTATAGCGGACAAGAAAAAAACTTTTGAAAAATTGATCGATCAACATCAACTTGACAAAAATGATATTTTAATTATTGGCGATGATACCGAATCGGAAATTAAATTCGGACTGGAACTGGGAATCAGCACTTTTTTACTCGATCCCGAAAACCTGCACCCAAATGCCAAAAGCACTTTTAGGGGGAATGATTTAAGTAGTCTTCATGCAGCCGCAGGACAAGCTTAGTTACGTCATTTCGAGCGGAGTGCAACGTAGCCGGGAAATCTAAATATTGGAAGCTAACTTATATAAATCCCTCCATTGCGCTGTACTAAAAGGATGACAATCGTACTTAAAACTTAAATGTTCTAAGGTGACTCAGGTGGTCAACATTAAAATGAAATGCTTAAAAACCAGATATTGCTAAACAGTTTTTGCATTGTTATGACCACCTTAGACACCTAAACACACTTCAGAAAAGTTCATCAATAAAAAAGTCCCGATTTTCATCGGGACTTTCCATTTATCCTCTACCACCTCTTGATGGTCTTCCACTTTCACCTCCACCTCTTTGTTGTGGTGGAGCTTCTCTTCTTTGTTCTTGTCTTTGTTGCTGCTGTTGAGCTCTTTGTTGTTGAGCCTGAGCATCACGTTGTGCACGCTCTTGTTGCTGTTGTTGCGCTTGCTGGGCACGTTGCTGTTGTGCTTGTTCATTACGTTGTTGTTGAGCCTGTGCATCGCGTTGTGCTCTTTCTTGTTGTTGCTGCTGGGCTTGTTGCGCACGCTGCTGCTGCATTTGCTCATTACGTTGTTGTTGAGCTTGAGCATCGCGCTGAGTCCTTTCCTGCTGTTGTTGTTGAGCCTGTTGTGCACGTTGCTGCTGCATCTGCTCGTTACGTTGCTGTTGAGCCTGTGCATCGCGTTGGGTTCTTTCCTGCTGTTGCTGCTGCACTTGTTGCGCACGTTGCTGTTGCATCTGTTCATTACGTTGTGCCCTTTGTTGATCCATTTGAGCACGTTGCTGATCATTCTGCTGTGGCTGCATATTACGTTGGTTACGTTGTTGATCTGTGCTCATGCGGTCTTGATTACGCTGCTGTCTGATCTGATCTAAACGTTGTTGATCCTGGCCACGATTTGCATTATCCTGCCTGTTTCCATTATCAATTCCATTAGTGCCACCACGACTAATACGTCCGTTTGCATCCCTGTTATAAACCTCGCCCCTGTTATTTGGCTGATTGTTATTATCCCGACCTACATTACCATTATTTGGTTGTGTAGAAGTACGGTTATCTCTTGATCCAAAACGGTTGTCGTTATTGCCCGGGTTACCGCCTCTTTGATCGCGGTTAGTATACCCTTCGTTTCTTCCGCCTCTGCTAATACCAGCATTACCTTGTTCAAATCTTCTTGGTGCAGCATTACGATTATCTGGTGCATTACGTTCAGGTCTTGGTCTGTAAATAGAAACCTCTCTGCCACCAACCCTGCTTGCGCCAGGCCTTGAACTTTGTGCATAACGGTAAACGGTTACATCTCTATTGGTTGCACGTCTGATATCTTCAACCCTTGGACCGCCATAGTAACTTCTTCTGTTATATACATAGGTATTATTGATGATGGTGGTGTTGCGGATATATACATTATTGCGACCGTAATCATATCTTGGGAAAGTATTGATATAAATATTACGTTGTGGAATAAAGTTCCAGCAAAATTCCGGTACTGCATAACGGCGGCCAAAGCTTAAATTAATGCTGATGCTTGGTGCCATAGGCGCCCATCCGTAATAACCATCGCCACTTCTCCAATCTACCCAAGCCGGTCCCCAATTGGTATCAGGTAACCAGATCCATTGCCTGTAACTGTTAATTACCCAACGGCCATAGTGGAAAGGTGCCCAGCCCCAATCGTAATTAGAAACCCAGGTATTGCCATATTCTGTCATTGCCCAACGCCCATTTGTGTAATATGGACGAAATTCGTTTTGATCTACATCTGGTCGCCAAACATAACCATATTGAGGATCCTGAATCCAGGTACCATAAGGCGAAAGTTCGTCGTAAAAAGTCTGTAAAGAGATATTGCCAGTACTGTAACCATCATTCTGGTAATCGTTTTGATAGTCTTGTGCCCTGACAAGGGTTGTGGTTCCGGCAAGGAGCGCAAAGAGCCCCAGCACAAGTGCCGTAGATTTCAGTGTTTTCATTTGTGTGTTTATTTTAATAACCTAACCTGTGTGTATCAATTAGAGAACCAAAATTACAGAAGGTTTAATATGCAAGCATAGTTTTAGCGTTTTCCTTCAAATATTGCGTTGCAGGGCATATTTAACTAATATTTAACGTTTTAAGTGAAGTTTAATTGTGCAGAAAATTAGTCAGTTAGAAATAAAATTTGCTACACCTTTACTTATAAAAGAGATTATATTGCGGGTACCGCAAACTTTAGAACTTAAATTCTATTTATTGTGAGTATTTTTGTAACATGCAAAAAGGCACTTTATACCTTATTCCCGTACCATTGGCTGAAGAGGTAGCACACAAAACGTTTACCCCTTATTTGGTTGATACCATTAACCAGATTGACACCTACATTGTAGAAAACAGTAAAACAGCCCGTAAGTTTTTAAAGGAGGCTGGATTAAAAACACCTCAAAAAGATCTGATCGTACACGATTACGGAAAACATAACCGTACCGATTTAGGTCAGTTTTTTGCAGAGCTTAATGCTGGTAAAGATGTAGGTTTGATGAGCGAAGCGGGTTGCCCCGGCATTGCCGATCCAGGAGCAGATATTGTTGCCGAAGCACATAAACGAGGTATTAAAGTGGTACCATTGGTAGGACCAAGTTCAATTTTATTAGCTTTAATGGCTTCAGGTTTTAACGGACAAAGTTTTGCCTTTTGGGGTTATTTGCCAATCGATAAAGAGCAACGCACCAAAAGGATTAAAGACCTGGATTTATCAGCAAGCCGTTATAAACAAACACAGATATTCATCGAAACACCTTTCCGCAATAACCAACTTTTTGAAGAAGTGCTGAAAAGCTGCAAGCCCAATACTCAGGTATGTGTAGCCAGCAACCTTACCGCAGCAGATGAATTTATTAAGACCCAAAGTGTTTACAACTGGCGAAAAGAGGAAATAGACCTGCATAAACAGCCAACTATATTTTTGTTGTACTAAAGTTGTTCATTCGTTCAGTAGCCATTGGCTTATGGTCAATGGGTGATAGTTTTATGGTTCATAGCTGCATTCGTAATTGCGAGAAGGCCCTTCAGCCGACGAAGCAATCCTACTACTATGGGTTATCGCAACCACATTGACGAACGACTTTGAAAAAATCAAAACATATCCCGCACCAGATTGGTTGTTAATGTAGCGTTCTGTAATATTTATTCACTAAATTTTATAATTATGAAAAATACGGGCACACCAAAAAACAACCCCACAGTTCAGGGTAGTTCAATAGCAGATCGGGCAAATCATGATGTTAAAACCGATAAAAAAATGCAGGGCATTACGAACGGCGGCGGACAACGATCTGATCAGACTTCGAACAAGGACAACCAGCGGAAATACGATAATAAGAAATAACAAAAAAGGGTGATGATCTTGCAAGATCATCACCCTTTTTTGTTAATCATAAATTCCTAATCCATGGGATGTGCGGGATAATAGCCCTCTGTAGCAATGATATATATTGCACCATCTACCGACGGAAGTTTAGGCAGGGCAAAGTTCGACCTGCCATCGCCGCCATACCTTGTTTTGAGGATAGAAAACAACATCGTATTTTTGGTGATTGATAGCAGTGAGCCATCACATATCGCAAACCCTACAGGCGCATAATCGCCGGCAAAAAGAGTTATTGCCCCTAGCATTAAATTCATAGCGTTTTTATTTATTGTTTTATACTACTAAATAAATAAAATAATTCTTATTTCGCCATTACATTATAGAAATTATAATCCGTCGTGGGTGCATCTTTTATTCCCTAAATCATGGTAGCGTAAAACTTAGCTGGAAAGGAAATATTATTCACCAGCTAATTTTCCTCCAATTGAAGATATATTCTTTAAAAGAACGCGCTAATCTACCTTAAGCAATACCAATCTTATCTAATCACCCTGTTAGGAGAAAAGGCAATAAAATATTCAGACCCGGTTTGGATACTAACATTAAGATCGGGTACATTAACTTTGGGCTGCTCTTTAAGCTGCGATAATACACTGGCTGTAAAATCATGTATCTTTTTGGGATCTATATGACAGGAAACTGTAGGAAAGAAATCGTGCTCGATTGCGGCCTTTCCCTCCTCATTTACCTGGCTAAATTTCCACGATTCTGTAGCCCGAAAACCATTTTCGTTGTTAGCATTATTTAAATGATATAAAAACACTTTCGCCTGTAAGGCTATACTCTCATTTTGCATACTATAAAATTTGGGCCTTTCTGGCCATAATTTGGTAAGGTAAGAAGAATAAACTGGTAGTGCCCTTTTTTAATTGGGGAGCGATATGGAATTAACTATTCTTCTTCTTTAAAACTTTAATTTAAAATCAAAAAAAACACCCGTAAAACAGACTGTTTGTGTAAATTTTTAAATACAAATACAGCTTTAAAACATTACAAAGCATATTGATTAAGTCTTGGTGTAAAATTACCCTACAGGTAAAAAATAATGTAACACGTTCTGTTACATTTGTTTAATCAGCTCTTAAGGATTAACTAACCTATATCCCATGAAAAAAAACCTAAAAAGAATCGCGATCGTAGCGATGGTTGCAGTAGTAATTGCAGCATGTAAAAAAAACCAGGAAACATTAACACCAGAACCACAAGAAACTGTAAAAAACACCGATAAGGTTTTACAGCACATTAAAAATTTAGGCTTCCCTGAATCGAGTATTGTTGATAATGGAAATGAATATGTTGTTGAGGAAGATATTATATTCCCTAAAAACATGGAAATTCCTGCAAATACGGGGCTAAAAACCGAACAGTATTATACCGGAAGCATCGTAAATGCAACGAAAAAATTGAATATCAGGATTTTTGTAGATGCATCTATGACCTCTATGAGCAGTGAGATCAATAGTGCCATTGCACAATGGAATGCTGTTCCAAATTCGACCTTACGCTTTAGCGTTGTAACAACAGCACCTTATGACATTCTGATCAAAAATGAAAATTTAGGAAATGGTGTTTGCGGCCAGGGACAGTTCCCTTCGGGAGGAAGTGCAGGTGCTTTGGTTAAAATCAATAAAAATTACATTGCCGGTAATTCTTTTGCACAACGTGCCAGAACAATTTGTCACGAGTTTGGTCACTGTATCTCATTCAGACACACTAACTGGTCAGCTATCGGTGAATCAAGTGCAACAAATGTACCTGGCGTAACCGGAACCGATGCATCATCCATCATGAATGGTGGCCAATGTGGCTCAGGTGCCACAGTATTATCACAAAAAGATAAAGATGCCACTGCTGTATTATATTAAAATTTACTAAAAACAATAAACAAACCTAAACCGATCTGTAAGGGGCTGATAATTAATAAGCCCGGGAGCCCATTGTAGCGCCCGGGCTTATTCTTTTGATAAGGCAATAATGTCTTTCCCTTCTAAAATCCGCCGCTCATTTGTGTGGCTCAAAGTATTGATCATCGCATCGCCCAGTTCAGCCATTGTGCAAAATCCACCTGGATAAATAGCCCTTCCAAGCGGAAATAACCAATTGATATAGGTATAAAATTTATGTGCATATTTCTGACCTGACAATGGCTTGATAAAACCCGGACGGAAATTAAACACCTGTTCGAAAGGTAATTTTGTTAAATCGCTTTCCGTTTTGCCTTTTACCTGTGCCCATTTCAAACGGCTATGCGAATTGGTTCCTCCACCAGAAACATAACAAAAAGTCATATCGCTATTGAGTTTGCTCAATGTTTGCGCAACATGCATGGTAAGTGTATAAGTCATTTTATAATAGGTTTCCTGATCAGCACCTACTGAAGTAATGCCCAAACAGAAGAAACAGGCATTATAACCAATTAGCTGACTTTCTATCGCCGAGAAATCGAAAAAATCAGGATGGATAATCTCTTTCAGCTTTGCATGGCTATAACCAGAAGGTTTGCGATTGATGACTAAAACCCTATCTATTTCAGGGCTATTTAAGCATTGCATCAATACCCCTTCTCCAACCATCCCAGTAGCACCGGTAATGATAACATTATTTTGATCTCTGGTTTTTCCCATGGAAGTCTGTTTAATAATTAAAACGAATGTAAGTTAATCTTTGTTTGCTAATAAGATCCAGATAGATTCTTTTCACCTGGTTATGCCAAAAAAGAGATATTTTTATGATAAATTAATTATTTTTAGAAACACCAGCTATATGAAGAGTCAGAACCTGCCTTGCCTTAAAATAATGATGCTTACCTGCTTATTATTTATTTCCTGTCAGTTATTTGCACAGCAGGAATTGAGTCCGAGGCAAACCTATCCTAATTTATTTGAGCAAGTTCAGATGGCAGGAATTTATCCTGATAGTAAATCTTTCGTGGATGCGATCCCAAAAAGGAAGCCTTCAGAAATCATGAACGCTTATATTACGCACAAAAATGACAAAAATTTTGATTTAAAAGCATTTGTAAGTGAATACTTTAACCTGCCTGAAAACCATCACGCAGCTTACCATTCGGATATCAATGCAGGTATCGAAAAACATTTAGACACGCTGTGGACGGTTTTAAAAAGAAATCCGGATACGGTTTCCACTTATCAAACTTCGTTACTGCCATTGCCAAAACCCTACATTGTTCCGGGTGGCCGTTTTAGGGAAGTTTATTACTGGGATTCTTATTTCACCATGTTGGGCCTGCAAAAGGCAGATAAAACAGAAACCATAAAAGATATGGTTGATAATTTTGCTTTCCTAATTAATAAATACGGTTTTATCCCGAATGGGAACCGCACGTATTACTTAACACGCTCGCAACCCCCGTTTTTTGCTGCTATGGTTCAACTGCTAACCAAGCATAGTAAGGATGTAAAACTTAAGGATTATAGGGATGCATTGGAGAAAGAGTACAATTTCTGGATGAAAGGTGCCGGAGCGATAGGTAACGGAAAAGCCATTAACCATGTGGTAAAATTAACAGATGGCACCATTTTAAACCGCTATTACGATACCGGCGATCAGCCACGTGAAGAATCGTACAGGGAAGATTTTGAAGCAGCAAAATCAACAAAGCAAGTTCCATCCACATTTCTGAGAAATGTACGTTCTGCTGCAGAATCGGGTTGGGATTTTAGCAGCAGGTGGTTTGCCGACGGTAAAAACTATAGCCAGATTATTACTACAGATCTGCTTCCTGTTGATTTAAATACATTGTTGTACAATCTGGAAACTACAATTTCGGCGGCAAACAGAGAGGCGGGCAATAATGCAAAGGCCGCTGTATTTGCCAAAAAGGCGGTTAAGCGTAAAGCTGCTATCCTTAAATATTTCTGGAACAAAAAACAGGGCTTCTTTACCGACTATAACTGGAAAAAACGCTCTTTATCCAATCAGCTTACGCTTGCGGCAGCTTTTCCTCTTTATTTTAAGCTGGCAACAAACGAACAGGCGAAAGCTGTTAAAGAGAAGTTAGCAAAGGATTTTTTTAAAACCGGTGGTTTAATTACAACCTTAACCACAACAAAACAACAATGGGATGCCCCAAATGCATGGGCACCGCTGCAATATATCAGCATTATTGGGTTGCGCAATTATGGCTATGATAAGCTGGCCGATACCATTAGTACAAGATGGATAAACCTTAATATTTCGGTATTTAAAGAAACCGGAAAATTAATGGAAAAGTATAATGTGGTAGAAACGGATAGTAAAGGTGGTGGTGGCGAATATCCACTACAGGATGGTTTTGGCTGGACAAATGGTGTACTTTTAAAACTGATGAAAAAATAACTATTGAGATGAGAATTACTCTTCTCATCCATTTTGATAAATACTATCGGTTTTAATAAAAAGAAGAGGCCTAACCCTTAACAGAAATAATTAACCTGTTAAGGGTTAGGCCCCTCGGTGTCTACTAAATTTTAATATCCTGGATTTTGTATAAGATTTGGATTACCAAGCTGATTATCGGGGATAGGAAAAAGTAAGTATTTAGCTTCACTTGCCGGTTTTTCCTGCCATGCAGCAAGGAATTTACCAAAACGGATTAAATCCTGTCTCCTAAAACTTTCCCAATATAACTCACGGCCACGCTCATCCAATAATATATCCAATGTTAAACTTGGTAAAATTGAAGCACCTCTAACCGTTCTGATGGAATTTACAATGGTTAAGGCAGGAGCTGGCTGCGATGTTCTTAACAGGGCTTCGGCTTTCATCAATAATACGTCGGCATAACGGAAATAAACCCAGTCGTTATCAGGTTTTTTAGATCCGGAGTTGGCATAATCAATCGGATATTTAATCACGCGGATACCTGCCACTTCCAAATGGTTAGGGTCTCTTTCTATAATGCTTACCTCTGGCGTAAAGGCCAATGGATTGCCTTTTCTATCTTTTAAGGCCACCCCATTCTGGTTTACCTGTTGACCAACTAAAAACCCCACCCTAACACCTGCAACATTGGTTTGGCCGGCATAAGATCCACCTCTTCGTTTATCAGCAGCCTCAAATTTTGCGTAAAAGTTTGATAGTGTCGAAAAACCGTTGTAACCGCTCGGATCCTGGTTATAGTGTGTGGTACATTTCCACTGACCATCCAGATCGCTGCCATTTACACCACCTAAATTTTGTGCGGTAAAAATGTTTTCGGTTGAAAGCACATCATTTGTTGGAGCAAAATTATCAAAGTAGTTTGCCGTGAGTACATAACCCCCGGCTGCTATTTCATCGGCAAGCGAAATTACCCTGGCCATATCTGCAGCATCAAAAGTTGGTGTATTGCGGTTCAGGAAAGCTCCTTTGTTAAGGTAAAGTTTCATTAAAAGTGTCCTGGCCGCATTTTTATTGGCAACATTTGCAGGTCCGGCAGGCAGATCGGGGATGATTGCTGTTAACTCACTAATGAGGTAGGTAATTTCATCTGCTGCATTTCTTACACGGGATGGTTTGGTAACACCTTCACCGGGATCCCTATAAGGTACCTGCCCCCAGCCATCAAGAACAGAAAATTGGGCAAATGCACGTAAAAAACGCGCCTGCGCAGCCTGTCCTGCATTTGGACTTGCATTTAAAACACTTGTAGCCACATAAGAAATACTATTTAAATCCCTGAACACATCCGAGATCCGGGTATGATCTGGTGCCCATTTATGTAAATGTAATGCACGCCATGCGCCATTGTCGTCCCAATCGCCTGCACGTGTGGGCACTATAATTTCGTCAGATGTTACTTCCTGCAGAGCGGCCCAATTCCATGGTGCCTGGTAAGGACCGATCATTGCGGCGTATGTAGCACCCAATACCCCGGCAACATTATTTGATGATACTGCTCCACTACCAACCTGGCCATTCAGGTTTTCATCCAGCTTGGTACAGCCTGAAAAGCTTAGGGCAACCACAGCGAAACTGAAAATATATTTATTTTTCATGTTATTATAGTTAAAGATTAAAGGGAAAAATTAACACCAAAATTGAAGGTCCTTGCTGTTGGATAAGCCGTATAATCTATCCCGGCAGAAGGAACCCCGCTAACACCTTTGTTTACATTCACCTCTGGATCAAAACCAGTGTATTTTGTAATTACAAATAGGTTTTGGCCGTTAACATAAACGTTTAAAGATTTTATTGATTTACCGATGTTCCCGATGTTGTAGTTAAGGGTGGCATTGGCCAACTTTAGGTAATTACCTTTTTCGATATACCTTGATGAAGCCGCAATTGGATTTGCTAGCGACTCTTGAATAGGTGAGTTAACCAAGGCGGCAGAAATATTCCGCTGGGCACCCAGGTTGGAAATGGCCAATACGGAATTTGCGGTGTTGTTATAAATATCCTGACCAAATGAACCATTAAAGTTTGCTGTGAACGAGAATTTCTTATACCTTAAATTGGTACTTAAACCTAAAATCACTTTCGGATTGGGATTACCTACATAATAAGCGGTAAAGCCATCATCGGTATATTGCGAAAAGCCACTCGCATCCAAACCATTATACTGGCGGGTAACCATGGCAAAAAGTGGTAAACCATTCTGGATCACTTCGGTTGTGACACCACTTAAACCCTGACCGTTTAGCGAACCTGTTTTAATAATGCCATTTATGTTCTGAACTTTATTGTTGATAAAAGTAGCATTACCGCCTAAAGACCATGTAAAGTTATCTTTATCGATAATTGTACCATTTAAAGTTACCTCCAATCCCTTATTGATGATCTGGCCCGGTAAATTTACCCAGGTAGGCACATTACCACCAACTGCCGGAGAAAATGCAATTTGCGGGAACAATAAATCGTTGGTTTTTTTATTAAAGTAATCTATTGATCCCGTTAACCTGTTTTTAAACAGCCCGAAGTCAATACCCACGTTGGCCTGTTTATCCGATTGCCACTTTAAATCGGCATTTTCATTATTGATCGGCGTTAGGATAGGCGAACCGTTCGCATTCCCAAAATCGTAACGGAGCTGGGCAGAACCAGATGGAAAGTCCTGATTACCTGTTTTACCATAACCTAAACGTAATTTTAACTGATCTAACCATTGGATATCAGACATGAAACTTTCTCTTCTGATGTCCCAGGCGGCGGCAAAAGAAGGGAAATAACCATAGCGGTTAGATTTCCCAAATTTGGTAGAGCCATCTGCCCTGAAAGTAGCAGTTAAGATGTACCTGTTATCATAATTAAAAATTGCCCTTGCAAAATAAGATTGTAATTCTGTTGTAGGGTTATTAAAGGTAGAAAATGTACGGTTAGCTGGTGCCGTGGTTTGAAAAGCATCCGTATAATCGGCAGCGATATCGCCAAAACCTGTTGCGGTATTGGTTGCCCCTTTGTTGATAAAATTTGAATACTCATAACCTAAAATCGCGTTCAGGTTTAGCTTGCTTGCAATTTCTTTATTAAAATTTAAGGTATTGGTAAACTGTTGGGTAATCAATTCGTTGTTGGAGTAGCTGGCATAACCGCCAAGAAAAGTTCCGGATGGCTGAATGCCCTGCAGGTTTAAAGTGCTCCTGGTAGATGCCCTTCTGATACCCGTGCTATAATTTACGCTGGCAAGCATGCGGTACTCTAACCAGGGCGTAATTTTGTAATATGGAGAAACGCTGCCCAAAATGGTAGACACTTTCGATTTATCGTTATTTGCAGCCAGGGCAGCTAAAGGATTGATGGTGGTAGAACCGTAATCTATAAATAAACTACCATCTGGATTATAGAAAGATTGGGTAGGATTCCATGACAATGCCTGCGAAATTAAGCTTCCTGTAAACCCCGCATCGGTCGTAATTGGTGCTACACTTTCCAGGTACTGGTTACTGATCATGTTAATGTCCACTCCCAGCTTTTTACTTTCCAGAAATTTGAAATTACCGTTAAAGCCAGCACTATATTTTTTAAAATCGGTTGTTTTGATGATCCCCTGTTGATCCTGGTAGCCAAGTGAAACACGGAAGGTATTACCATTCGTACCGCCGCTAATACCAATTGAGTAATTTTGGTTATATGCTGTTCTGGTAATCGCATCCAAAGCGTCAACACTGTTTCCGAAATTACCGGTTGTAAGGCTGTATTTCTGCAGTGCTGCACGGTATTCATCGCCCGTTAAAACATCAACCCGCTTTGCAATGTTACTTACGCCTGCAGATGCACTTACATCGATTTTGGTCTCACCGGATTTTCCTCTTTTAGTGGTAATTAAAACCACCCCATAGGCAGCACGCGAACCGTAAATTGCCGTAGCCGATGCATCTTTCAATATCTCCATCGACTCGATATCGGCCGGATTGATAAAGTTTAAAGGATTGCCATCAGGCGCTGTACCAATACCAGCGCTTGTTGATGGCCTGGCCGATCTTCCGTCAAGTGCTACCCCATCTACTACATAAAGGGGCTGCCCTGTTCCTGTAATGGCAGAGTTACCCCTTATCCTAACAGTAGAGGCACCACCCGGTTGCCCGCTGTTATTGATCATCTGTACACCTGCAACTTTACCCTGTATCAATTGATCGGGCGCATTTAGCGGGCCTTTATTAAAATCTTTGGCTGATACGGTTGTTGCGGCACCTGTTAAATCATTTTTTCTTACGGAAGCATAACCGATAACCACAACAGCTTCCAGGTTATTGAGCGAACTTAAGGTAATGTTAAGCAGGGTTTGATTGTTGATACTTACCGTTTGCGATTCGTAACCTACAAAGCTTACCGTTAGCCGGCTTGTTCCGTTTGGGGCAGTGATTTGGTATTTACCTTCTGCATCGCTTTGTGTTCTGGTATTTGTACCCGTTATTTGTAAGGTTGCGCCAGCTAAAGGTATTTTATCGGTATCGTATATAATACCTTTTACAGTGATCTGGGCAAAGGCTGCCGTACTGGATAAAAGAATTAAGAGACTTAAACTGATGAGTTTCTTTAGTGAATACAATTTCTGTTTCAAAGACAAAACAGACCAATTGCCTGGTAAAGTGATGTTCATAGTAATTTATTATAATTGGTTAGAAATTAGTTTTTTAAGAGGTGTTAGTGCTGGAATTTAGGGCGGACTCTTTTTCATGGTTTTTGGTTTTATATTGATATTTACTTGATTATACTGCAATTGATAACTGGTGCCAATGAATAACTCCAATGATAAATGCCCGCTCTTGATTGAGCAATTCAAAATCTCTGGGATCGTTCCCGACATTTATGACATCAAAACAATAAGCTGTTTTTAACTCATATTTATCCCTATTTATGGGCGAATAGGACTCAGCGAGCATATTTTGGTAATCATTAACACGATTTCGATGGCCTTTAAAACTTATATTGTTAAAGCGATAAATTACGACATCTTTCTGCCAGGCCGGTATTTTTGTTTTTGTATATACTATATTTTTGGCTATGGCCCATAGCTGGCCGGTAATGACATAGAATGGGGGATATAAAATGATAAACAGTTCTTGTTGTCCCATAATTTTTTGATACAATAAGTCCGGTCCATATAATGGCTCCAAAGCTATTGTCATTTAGTTTAGTACTAGTTAATGTAATGATTAATCGTCAAAATAGAGTAGTTAAACCTACCCGAAATATCAAATTTATAGTATGAATATAACTCATAAATCATATAAAACCATAAAAATTAAAATTATTTGTAGCTATAAATTGCACAATGTATTCTTTACGACCCGCGAGAAACTGATGTTGGGGTAGCAAAAAGACACCTGTTTTAGCCAAGAAAACAGTTAAACGATACAGATAGAACTATCGCAATCTACAAAGACTACAACTTAAGAAATATGGAATCAAAAGCTTAATAAATAATTAGGAAAGGAGAGTATTGGCCAATTGGCCTGATTGAGAGATTGGGAATACCCTTTAATTGTGCATTTAAATTATAAATGGCCTTTAAAGTGATGTTTTTTTTCAGAAAATTCTGTTCCATAAAAAAAACTGAAGAATCTATTTTAATGGAGAGCGGATTTGGGTGATGTTAAAAAACATTGAGGCTATATGTAGTTTACATATAGCCTCAAAAAAACTATCTTGCTGTTGGGCCTTTCATCTGGTAATCTTTAGGTGGTTCTGCACCTAAAAGGTTTTGTACAAAGTAATCCCAGCGGCGGCGCATCATATAAGGCGAGTAAGTACCGTAACCATGTGCACTGTTTGGGAAAATAACGAGATCGAATGATTTGTTTGCTTTTTCGAGCGCTTCTACTACCAATAACGTATTGTATGGTGGCACGTTATCATCCATCAATCCATGAACCAGCATCAATTTACCTTTTAAATTTTTAGCATAATTTTGATTCGCCTGAGCTTCGTAATCTGAATTTTCTACCAGGCCGTTATAGCGTTCGCCCCAATCGTCCTCGTAATTTCTGTTATCGTGGTTTCCTGATTCAGAAATACCCACTTTAAAGAAATCGGGATAACGGAACATTGCAGCAGCAGTAGCAAAACCACCGCCAGAATGCCCCCAAATACCTACTTTTGTTGTGTCGATAGGATATTTTGCAGAAAGTTGTCTGATGGCCGCAATCTGATCAGGCAAGGTATTCTCTGCCATGTTGCCATAGCTCATATCGTGGAAACTTTTAGAGCGGTCGGGGTTACTGGTTCCCTCTATTACCACAACAATAAAACCCAGTTCGGCTAGGGCCTGGTTATCGCCACGCGAAGCTGCAAATGCCCAGCTGCCTACACTACCACCCTGTGGACCAGGATAAATATAGTCGATAACAGGATACTTTTGGTTGGCATCCATTTTTGTTGGTGTAAAAACCAGGCCATAAATATCGGTTTTACCATCTTTGGCTTTCACCGAAACCGGAGTAGGCGCTTTCCAACCTGTAGCGATTAATCTCGAAACATCTGTTTTTTCTAAAGTATTGATCAGTTTTCCGTCAATGCTTCTCAAAACGGTAACTGCCGGTACATCAGGTTGCGAATAGCTATCGATAAAATATTTTTCTGAAGGAGATAGTGATACAACATGATTTCCTACTTCAGGAGTTAGGTTGGTTAAATTTTTCCCGTCGAAACCAATTTTATACAGGTAACTGAAATAAGGATTTCCTTTCTCACGTCCGTTTGCAAAAAAGTAAAGTGTACGTGTCTTTTCGTCAACTCTAATCAAACGAGAAACTACGAAATTGCCTTTGGTAATCTGGTTTTTCAATTTTCCGTTACTTGAATCGTACAAATACAAATGACCCCAGTTATCTCTTTCCGAATACCAGATAATTTCTTTTGAAGCAGGAAGATAACGCCAGTTGATGGCGCCTTGACCCGATTCGTACTGTGTTTTTACAGTCTCTTCGAAAACTTCGCGAACAGCACCTGTTGTGGCGTTGGCAATACGGAACTTTTCGTTTTTATGATCTCGTGAAGTCGACACGAAAGCAACTTCTGATCCATCTGCTTTCCAGTCGATATCATCAAAAGTACCACTGCTTGATATATCGTCACTCAAAGTTGCACGATGTTGATCTGCAGGAATATTAAGCGAAATTACTTTCGGGTTTTCTACATCGATAACCACTCTACGGATGGTTGCAATCTGCTTATCGCCAGGCAAGGGGTACTTCCAGGCTTTTAGTACCGGGGCACCCACATTAGTGGTTACAAGGTACATATCGTTTGAATTTCTTTGATCTTGCTGAAAGGTCGCTATCTTTTTTGAATCGGGCGACCAACGTAAAATTGGGGCATCACTGTGTTTCCAGCCTGCGTTATCGGTAGCATAACCATAGTCTTTAATGCCATCGGTGGTGAGCTGTGTTAATTTGCCTGAGGCCACATCTTTCACAAAAAGATTATAATCTTTAATTAAAATGGCTTTTTTCCCATCAGGTGATAATACCTCGTTGCGGCCACCCATGCGTCGCGATGGCATTTCACCACCTTTATAATCAGTAGTTGCTGTTTTGGTTTTATTTGCAGGATCTACCAGAAAAGTCTGTTCAGTACCATTCGTTTTTGTGCTATACCAAAATTTATCACCTTCGAGCCAGTTCGGCTGCACGTTGGCATGGTCGATATACTTTGCGGTATTATAGCTCATAAAACTTTCCGCTCTTTCGTAATCGCTAACGGTTAAAGCTTTCTGCTGAGCATTTGCCGTAATGGCCAAAGTACAAGCCGTTACGGTAAGCCAATATTTATTCATCATGTTAGTTAATCTTGCGATAAAAATAATACTGTTTTGGCAAACGATTGGTATTAATCGTGATACAAAATGGGCATAAGGCTTGAAGGAAAGCGTAAAGAGCCAGACAAATTACTTCAGACTTTTGGACACCTGACCTGATACTTAACTACAATTTCTCTTTTCAACTATATATATTGACTAAAAAACATTGGTATTTAGCGATAAAAATAATATTGATTATTAGAATTTATTTGAAAGACAAACAAAATGAATCCAGATATTCGACAACAGGACACTCATTCCGGTTACAATGTGGACAAGTGATATCAAAAAATATGCTGCACAAAACTCCTGGCTACATATTGCCTTTTGGTTCAATTATCCCTCTTCCATTACTTATATCGTAATAAAAATCAAAATCCTCAGTACTTCCCAAAAAAATTGAGTGTTTGTAAAATTCAGCCGTAACCATATCATTATATGGTAGAGATACTTTTACTGAATTCATTTTGGTGCTGATATGCCTGTCAATACTGGCAATTTTAAAAAACCCTACTAAAATACATGAGCTCAAAAATAGATGCATGCAGACACATTTCAGTTGAAATAACCTTACATGAAATACAACAATCCACAAAAACAAGAATAACACCAAGGCAATAAGGAATGGAACTAAGATCTCTTCAAAACCAGACTGAAAGGATAAGCAGAAAAAAAGTATAATTGGAACAAGTCCGATAATTAAGCATAAATTTCTAAAAACCCTATCAGAGCATGTGTCTTTAGCCCAACTGCAGCCAATAAATATCAAACAAATAACAAAGGGCATTAAAAATGAAATTGCTAATTCTTTTAATATGGAGAAAACCCTTTCAGAGATCAAAAGATCAGTGGTGTCGGCAAAACCTAGAATGTCGATTTTAAAACTTCGGAAATAATGTAACTCTCCATAAAAATTTAGCGCTGCCAAAAACACTATGGATAAAAAAAAATAAGTAAAGAATAGCCGGGTCATAGTAGATAATATCGATTACTGGAAGTACTTCATGTTATGTTAATGAGCCATTAAAACAAAGTGAAATTGTCATAGCATATAAAGAATCAAATTTGCTTTTTCCAGACTCACAACTAAAGGTCTGGCTGAATGAGGTAAGTTTTATAAATCCTTTCAGGCACCTGCTTCCAGACCTTAGGATAAATCGTTTTGAAATACCTTAACTTGTTTTCGGGGCCATCCAGTTTAGAGAGCAGTGTTATGTTGTTGAGATCTCTTATTGCATTTGGAAATAACAAATGACTAAAAAGGCGGTTTAGTATTGGGTAATCATCACAGCCCTTTTCAAGTTCTTTGCGGGGTATTATCAATAGCCAGGAATTTTCCAGAGCCTCAAGATTGAATCCCTTAGTTTCGTGTATCGGGCTTTCGTTAAAATATACACTACCGGATACTCCTAACCAAACATCACGTCTTGGCATCGGAAACTCAAGAATATATCCACTCACAAATCCCTGTAATACCAGAATAAAGCTATCTGAATAACCTAAAAAGGTACTTACTGAAATTTTATTACCGGTCGGAATCTCTGCAAAGATAGAATGCCTGAAAACGTAACGCAATGCATGGCGGTTGGTATTGTTTATAATTGGCAGAAAAAAATTGAGGAATAATTTAATTTCTTTTATTGATTTTATTTTCATTGTATTTAACCTATCTGTTAACATGCTCAACAACTGCAAAAACAATTCTCTTGCCTTTCAATATCTATGGGGCTTAAGTCAATTGATCTAAGTTCCCTATCTGGCAAAGGCGATAACATGACCATCGACAATTGAAACCTTGATTTTTTTCAGAATTACACCTGCCTGGAAAATTTTGGTTAAAACCTGTAAATAAATCATGATTCTACTACCTATTTACTTTCCGAAGTTTCTCTATACTATTAAGAAGAATGTCATTCGCGTCCTTTTCTATCAGTCCATCTCTGGCAAAATCACTAAGGATCCTACTCAAAGTCTCTGAAGCTATGCCAACAATATTTGCCAGATCAGTTCTGGGGAGACTGACACGAATTTTATCTGAAGAGTTCTTCCCCTGCTTTGCAAGTCTGATAATGGCAGCTGCCACCCGCTCCCGTACTGAAGCATGAGCAAGTGCCATTGCCTTTTCTTCCATATCCCTTACCGACTTTGCAAGTTTTTTAACAAAAACTCTTAGTATATCCGGATATTCAACGATAAGCTCATTAACATCTTTCAGCGGAATTGCGATAATTTCAGCGTCTGATATCGCCATTGAGGTGTGAAAAGCATGAGAACCCAGAGCAAAATCCTGAAGTCCAAAATACTCCCCAGGTCCATAGATGTCGGTGATTAAGAGATTTCCTGAGCTATCTGAGATAAATGTCTTAACATTGCCAGACACCAGATAGTAAAGACCTGAATGATATTCCCCCTGATAATAAATAGTCTGGTTCTTTCTAAAAAAGCGAGTCTTCAGCCGGTCCAATTTCTCATCCAGCCAAAACATTTCGTTGCTAGATTTGATCATGCTTCTTTCCTGAAAATGCTGCTTTAAAAAAAGTTCTTGCTGAAATCTCTTTTTCTTTAACCTTACCTCCACCTGATTCAAAAGTTCAGCATCATCAAAACTAGTTGACAGATAACCGTCTGCACCGATTTCCATTGCCCTGCGCAATGCGGCCTGATCCCCGGTTTCTAACAACATAATCAGCCCAATCCCTGCAGTATCCACAAATTTGTTTAGCATTCTCACAACGCCATACCCATCAATTCCATATAACTCAATTCCACAGATAATTAAGTCGATACGGTGGCTTTTAACTATCTCCATCGCTTGCTTTCCACTATCAGTTAATTCAACTACATACTTACTGAACAGCAGTATGTCTGAAATTTTGGACCTTAGCCCGGAATCTTTGAGGATAATCAATATCTTAGATCCTTCCATTCAATATATTTTTTTATCTTTTGGACCGCCAATCACTTTGCGATATCGGTGATTGTTTATTACTGATCAAAACTACCTGATGAAGAGTTTTTTTGCCGACGACAGCAAAGTTCCTTTGAATAGGCAAAATCCTAACAGAACTACTCTTTTCAGTATCAAAACAACTCACTTTAATAAGCCTGGCGTGATGATAGGAGTTCTTTAAACGACTTCAGACAATCTAACATAGCAGGCCTACAATATGCACTTTTGGTGTGAAAAGTTGGGCACTTAACTCCGTTGAGAAGTGTCTTTGACGGGGTAGGCTAAAAATCGGAGTTAAAGAGTATCTGTCTATCTTGACTGGCGCGCATTTGATAACTTATTTTTTTGATGTGGAGCTATTTTATTTAAACTATCCATTTGGCTAACTCAGTTTTAATGATAGTTATTCTCAAAGGTTGTCAATAAAAAACCAATAGATATTGACTTATATCAAAGCAATTATTGATAAAAGTCAATAGCCTTCATAAATATAATCAAATACAGCTTACTAAATCGATTTCATTAAATTAAAACAATGAAGTATAATATTATTTTTATCCTGAATATGCACCTTACTGAAAATTGATCAGACTTTAAATACAATCAAGCCACTAACAATTTCCTATTTAATGGAATCATGCGGAGAGAATCAGAAAAAATGACGCAAAATTTTGATAAATGATAAAGAAGATGATTATTTCCTGGTAATAATTAATAAATCGCTTAACAACCAAACTAATTAAAATCAGACGAAAACTGAATTTGTCCAATAAGAAGATAGCTGAAAATACCCGTTTCTGTATATCATACAACGCATCAAAACGCTTACATCCGCCTAAAATCCTTAATTGAAAGTGCAGTCAAATGCCTTAAAATAAAGTCTAAAGCCTTTTTGTGTATTTTGATTATACATTTGCGGAGAGGGCGGGATTCGAACCCGCGGTACCTTGCAGTACACACGCTTTCCAAGCGTGCTCGATCGACCACTCTGACACCTCTCCGTGTTGGATTGCAAAAGTATATTTTTTATTGATAAAAAAAATGCTCCCGGTTAAAAATCGGGAGCATTTTACATATGATGTTAGAAAAATTAATCTATAACTGTAATTTTTAACATATTGGTTTTTCCTTTTGCTTCCATCGGGATAGCAGCGGTATTGATTACGATATCGCCTTGTTTAACCAATTTTTTACTTTTTAAGAATTCGTTCACCTCAATGATGGTGTTATCGGTACTTTCCCACTTATCGTAGTAGAAACCTCTAACGCCCCAAAGTAAACTTACTGCATTTAATAAAGCTCTGTTACTGGTAAAAATAAAGGTTAAAGCCTCCGGACGGTGACTCGATATTTCGAAAGCAGTATAACCGCTTAAAGTCATTGATACAATACCTACGGCATTGGTCTGTTTCGCTAAGAAACAAGCCGAATCGCAAATCGCGTCGCTTAAGAAAGATGGTGATTTTGGTTTTAAAAACTTATCAGGATTGAAAGGATAATTGTTTTGCTCAATGTTCTGGATAATTTTTTGCATGGTTTCGATAACAATCAGCGGGAATTCACCAACTGAAGTTTCGCCACTTAACATTACCGCATCAGCACCATCCAAAACAGAGTTAGCTACATCATTTACCTCTGCACGTGTTGGCCGGGGTGTAGTGATCATACTTTCTAACATCTGGGTAGCCACAATTACTGGTTTAGAAGCTGCTCTACATTTAGCAACAATCATTTTTTGTAACAACGGAACTTCCTCCATCGGACATTCAACACCTAAATCACCACGGGCAACCATAATACCATCAGAAACAGCGATAATTTCATCAATGTTAGCGATAGCTTCCGGTTTTTCTATTTTAGCAATTACACGGGCAGTTTTGCCACGCTCTGCAATAATCTTTTTAAGTTCGATAATGTCATCAGCCTTACGCACGAAAGATAAACCGATCCATTCTACATCGTTTTCCAGTACAAATTCTAAGTTTTCTCGGTCTTCTGGTGTTAATGAAGGGATAGAAACTTTAGTATTTGGCAGGTTTACACCTTTTCTTGAAGTTAAAATACCACCATGAACAATCTCGCAAACTACTTCATCCTTTAAGTTGGTAGAAATTACTTTCATTTGAAGCTTTCCATCATCCAAAAGGATAATTTCGCCAGCCTGAACATCCTGAGGGAAGCTTTGATAAGTGATGTAAATCCGTTCTTCGTTACCTACACATTCGGTAGTGGTAATTACGGTAGTTTTACCATTAATCAGGTTAATACCTCCTTCTTTCACTAAACCAATACGGATTTTAGGCCCTTGTAAATCGGCAAGGATACCTACATTATATTCGTATTTTTTATTTAAATCGCGGATAGTATCCAAAACCGCTTGATGATCTGCTTGTGATCCGTGTGAAAAATTTAGACGGCAAACGTCTAAACCTGCGTTAAACATACTATATAATACATCTGGTTTTGCTGATGCAGGCCCAAGCGTGGCAACAATTTTAGTTCTCGAATGAAAAGGTTTCATTTATTAATTGATTTTAGCAATGCAGTTTAAGAAAGCAAAATTATTATCTAAAATAATCAAACTGCATTAAATTTTATATATTTTGTTTTTTTGTTCTTTGTTTGTAACCGTCAAATATAGTGTATTTAATACACCATGTATATAATTTTTATATTACCAAATTCTCACGGCTCTTTAATTTAGCCGGATCTATCTTTGCAGCCACCTGTATATCAGGCAGTTTATTCAGCCCGTTAATTAAATAATCCAAGTCCTCCTTATCAATAAATTCTTTAATAATAATAAAAAAATCAACTTTGCTCATCTCCGGAATTAGAAAACCATCGCTGCTTTTATTGCAAATTAAGTAGTATTCTACCTCACCTTGCTCTACAAAAAAGTAATATTTAGAGAAAGACCAGGCCGGTTCGTCGATATTAAAAAATATTTCGTGGTCTTCTATTTTTTCAAATTGTGTATTTAACCGGGTATTAATTTTGTGGCAAAGCACATAGTCTTTTAGGGGTGCTGTGATCGCAATTAGTATAAAATCAAGGTCTAAGGTAAGTTTTAGGTAAGTCTTATTCAAAGCGAAATAAATTATTTACAGAACGAAATTAAAAAACTAATTCTATATTCGCTGTGTTATTGAGGTACCAAAATTACGTATCGAAATAAAAACATTTGAAAATTGTAAGAATTTATTTTTCTTTGCACAGAATTATTTAACCATTAAATTATAAAATTATGTCTGATATTGCTTCAAGAGTTAAGGCTATTA